>ERZ838827.1509-NODE-1509-length-17100-cov-4.350484_pt1 | contig 17100 bp, 19 predicted proteins | sample MGYA00519881_ERZ838827 | MGnify/ENA primary metagenome ERZ838827 (study PRJEB31850, sample SAMEA3708842) | human gut metagenome | biome: human gut; feature: human-associated habitat; material: faeces | place: China | collected 2014 ...
CTGCCTCCGTTCCCGCCACGTCAACCACGCGTCCGGGCACAGAGTCCGTAATGACAAACTGTCCATTTTCTCTGGTTATAGATGCATTCTGGGGCTCTGCCGTGATTCCCTGGCACTGTGTATCCACAAAGTTCTTCACCTTCGCGGAATCCACCTCTGTCTCCAGTTCAACCTCCACGGGCGCTGCCGCCAGATCTTTTTCAATCATGTACTGTTTAATCAGGCTGCCGCCGGCATACTGGCTGACCGCCTCATCAATTACGTCTGTGTTAATCCAGTGAAAGCCCAATTCCCCTGCTGTGGTGGCCACATCCTGTCCATCCACGCTAAGGGTCACTGACTGGGCCGCCAGGCCGTCCACATATTCCTGGACCGCTGCCTTCGCCTCCTCAGCCGTCATTCCGGCCAGGCTCTGGCTGCCTGCGGTTATCCCGGCCGGCAGCACAGGCGCCGCCCAGGCAATCACTGGAAATGCCGCAAGCAGCGCCATACTGATGGCCGCTGTCAGGCCGGCATTTCCTATACGATTCCTCATAAATTCTCCTCTTCCAAACTGTAATGCAATTAATACATAAGTGCGCTTAAGGCCATAGGAACAATCATAGCCAACACTAATACAACAACAATGATGGTGGAAATGATCTTCTTGGTCTTTGGATCTCTCATATTAAGCATTGTACATTCACCTCTTTTAATAATATGCCTCAGAATCTCTTCTTTAGTCTTTCTGTTCCCCGGATATTCTGCTGGTCATCCGTCCGTACTGGGAGATAATATTGTCAATCATCCGCGACACCTCACTGCGGCTCATGGCATCTATCTGCACAGTTACGTCTATTCTATGACATTTTAACAAATCGTGCAAATATTCTTTTTGTCTTTTTGTTTGGATATATGTCTCTAATAATTCCTTTGAAAAACCCAGTTTCCTTACTTTATTATAAAATCGATACATAAATTGAACTGCATCTGTATCTTCATAATCAATCTGTGGGAGCATCCATGCAAATAAAGCTTCCATTCTCTTTTGTAAATCCTCGTTTTTATTTTGGAGTTCTCTATCTTGCAGATTCGATTTTATCTCTGACTCTAAAGAAGTCTGCGGAAAATAGATCCATTGAATCTCTCCCTTACTATCTTCATAAATATATTCCGGACGAAGCTCTATACAATTCAGATCAAGCATATAGTCTTCTATTTCCTGAATCATGTTTCTCATATTCTGCAAAATTTTTTCACATTCCTTTTGAGAAAAAGCTCGTTCTTTTCCTTGCCGTTTTAATGGCCGTTTACCAGTAATATCAAACAAAAGGCTTTTCTCTTCATCTTTTTCTCTAAGCTGTGCCGATACTAGCGTTTTTAACTCGTTCCTTTTCAGAACTTCATATTCCACAGACAAATAATAATCCCATGATTCATTTTCCGCATACACGACTGACTCATCATATGCAGGTGTCCTATATTCAATCTGCTTTAGCAAATATGTATGTGTACCCTCTTTTATAACCTCCACAATCTATCCTCCCCACAACAGCAACACAATCCTATTATCAGATTACCGCGAATTCCCGCTTAATTTCCTAAGAAGTTCTTCCTCATTAGTTATATCGGCTTTTTCTTCACATTTAAAAATCCATCCTTTTATCCCTGTATATTTTCGCCCTCCCAAAAGAGGATTTCCAAGTCGTACTGATGCCTGAACGAGAACTTTATCTCCTGAGATAGAAACTTTATAGGAATCTAACGAAGCAATATTTAATCTGGTTGCAATTCTTTTTTGCAGCCTCAACCTTGTTTTGCTTATGAGCTGTCCCCTTCTATTCTTCTGAAGAAAGTTCTTATTCCTCAGAAGAAGCTGCTGCGATTTATATGTTCCATCTGCCAACTTCCCGTCTGTTTTCCATACATCTGCCGCTTCATCCGCCAAACGCATTGTTTCACTCTTAACTACTGACATATCAATCAAAAACAGTCCAAAAAAGAATTCTGCGACTACGATAATTAAAATAATCGGTACAACCACGGAAGCTTCTACCGTCATCATTCCTTTATTTCCCATATACAATCTACCTCCCAGAAGCACAGCGGGAACATGGGCGCAGTCTACCCACATCTTTTAATCTTACCGCTTTTATCGTTCTTTTTAATCCGCTACATCCTAAAGTCGAATGGTAACAATCACCATATGCAGTCACAAATATTGCGGATAAAGAAGACCCTTTATGAATACACTTTTCACATGCTGCATATTTTGAGGAATGAACTATGTCCTGTATTGCTGCATTCCCCGTAATCTTTAGGCAAATGTGCGAGCAAGATGCATTTTTATGGTATACCACTCCATTTTCTGCAACATAAACAATACTATTATCTCCAGCCGCATCATAATCTCTTCGATGTTTTACATAGCCGGAAAATACTCTTCTTTTTACAGCAGTATCCTTCTGAAATCGAATAGGACGAAAAAAAGGAACTGATAATTTCAATGTATAAATAGCTTTAACCTGTACCTCTTCTTCAGATGAAAAAGCAGATTGTACTGAAATTCCTTTCCTGCCTCCCTCTACTAAACTGTCACAAATAGACTTTGCATCATAAATATCAAAAAATACACTGCTCGCATTTCTTATACTTTGTCTGCCATTTGTTCTGTCACTTTTATGGATTCCATTATCCTCCTTCACCTGATTTGACTTCTGATCATCTTCCTCTGGTATTAAAGAAAACATTTGCTGCTTTGCACATATCTTTGCAGTCTGTGATACCGCATAATGTACTTCCGTCTCTACTAAGATCATCTGTGCTAATCCTATAAAGCAAGCCACGGCACATAAAAATATCGGAAATACCAATGACGCTTCCACAGTTACAGATGCCCGACAAGAACCAAAGCAGGATGCTCTTTTTCTCTTATGAAAGATCCATCTTATAACCCGTGCCTGGAGAGACAATTTTTTTCCTGAATCTTTTTCCGAACATTGAACATTACACATTTCCTGAAAGGGGTCAGGTCCTAGGTATTTTATAGAGAGCACCCTGCTTCACCTCCTCCCGCAGAGCGTATTTTAAACACGCTCTATCGACATTCTTTCTCTATCTTTATTAAAAATATCAATAACTACATTGTTTCACAAAGTTTAGTTTCACACCTCCGGCCGCAAGACTTCCTTTCCAGCTATAAGAAAACAGACAATTCTCCATCAAAAATCCTGGCTCTTTAGAAGCTATATTCTCCTGCATAATATCCATCATGCGATAACACACTGTTCGAGAATTTCCTTTTGTTAGAAGAAACAGCTTCAAATAATCTTTATAAGATATATTTTTCTTTCCTTTTTTTACAATCTGCTTATTTCTTAACTGCTCTGCCATTGTTTTTAACGTAAGATTCCACGTTGTCTTATCTTTTATCAACGGAACTTCGCCACCAGAAAATAATGTGTGTAATTCCAGAAGGGATTCTCCGTAACTTATTGCCATTCTTATAAGTACCTGTACTGCTTTCATCGTCTGTGGCATTCCCATAACCCCAGTTATAGCTGATGCCATCGTATTTATCTGCATTTTCATCTGAGTATCTTTTCCTGTAAATATATAATTATTTATAAAGCGTAATAGCAGAATATAATTTGCTACTCTTTTTAGATTATCTATATCTGAATTCTTTCCGCTAATAAGATATTCCACCTCATATAGAAGTGCATTGTCCTTTTTATCACTACTTCCATAAAAAGAAAAACAGTCTTCTATATAAGAAATAATATATCTGTCCTTTGTCCACAATGTACCTCTTCCATCCATAGAAATATCCACAGAAAGTAATGTCTTTATCCCCTTTAAGCTTGAAAAGGATAGTTCACCCATCTTATCCAGCAACCTTTGCTCATTATCAAAAGAACTGCCTTTCACTCTTTTTGACGGAAGATTCGTTCCTGGAATACTCTGTCTTGAAAGATTCTCCGGATGCTCAGCGGCATAAAATAATATACCTGTTCTCATCAAAAGCTGTAATGTTTCCTTAATCTCCTTCCAGTTACTACGTTCCTTTAATGTTTCCTCACTCACAGATTCTATTTCTTCTGATGCTGCTTTTTCGTCTGATTTCATATTCTCCACATTATCTGTATTTTTATCTACATCTCCTTTTAAGTCTGATTCCGTATCCTTTTTATTTGCTTCTTCTTTTGTTTCTTGATTCACTTCTTCATCCTGTTCCTTTTTTATATCCGTTTCTACGCTATCTACTTCTTCCTGGCATTCCTTTCTTTCTCCGTCATTTTTCTTTGTATTTCTTATAATATCTTCCAATACTTTTGCTATTTCTTTTTCCTCACGATATTTCATCCACTCCCGGATCTCGTGTTTCAGATACAACCCATCTTCATCCACTGCCGTCTTCTCTCCTGTAACTTCTAAAGAATCGCAATATATATCAAAAAACGAATTACCAGAAAAATATTGATTGATAAATTCTTTTCCATCAGTCACGATGTAATCTTTCTGTCTTGGATCAAGAAAAAACAAATGATAATTTTTAAAAAGTTCTCTATCATAGTTGGCCATAATACTTTCTCCTGCACCTTTTACTGCATCTTCCCCAAGGCTACTGGCACTGTAACTGATTACGCCCTCTACAATAAAAAGGAAACTCATCATCAACACCAAAAACAGAAGCGACAAAAAGACTGTAATCTGTCCTCTTTCATCAAAATATTTATCGTATTGAACCTGCATTTTTCTGTATTGTGGAGAAAATGGATGCCACCACCCCTTTAATATTTGTCTGGAAAATAATCACCAAACCAATAAGGACGACCATAAATCTAGCCCCATCTCTGGAAACCGCATGGATACTGGGCGTAACCACAGCCTCCTGCATGCACCTTGGTCATTTTATCTATTAAATAAAGAAATACGGCAACCTTAATTTCCCAATCAAGCCACCGTATTGTCCATAATTTTCTATTTTATTTTTATATGTTTATTTCTTTTCTAGCTGCAATTTTAATCTTTCAATCTCTTTTAAAAGTTCTTCATTTTGTAATGTTAATTTTATATTTTCCTTCTTAAGCTTGGTAACTGCAATCTTCAATGTATTTAACTTTTCTTCCATAACTTTATCAACAATAATCTGCTTCGGATTATAACACGCACCTTGTTCCCTATATGCCTTATCTAGTGCTGTCCTAACTTCTATATTTCTGTAAAAAAGTGTTTTAGAAAATCCTGTTTTTCTTATCAGTGCAGCCATTGTCACTTTTTCTTTTCTATCCAGCATATTTTGAATTTCTTGCTTTGCAATCTCAGCTTTAACCTTACTTTTTTCTTGACTAATAGCGACTATTTTGTCGTATTTCATTTTCTCTTTTCTCCTTTCCTAAAATCCCACACACCTCTCTCAACCTTTGATTCTCCTCAAGCAACTTCCTCTTCTCTAACTCCAGCTGTAAAATTTGTTTTTGTTGTTTTATCATCTTTTCTTCTATCTCTTGTTGAGTACACATCGAAGTAAGGTTATTTTTATAACACTGATTCTGCTTTCGAATTGCTTCATACAAAATTTCACGAACAAGTTTATTTTTGTAAAAGAATGAATTTGAAAATCCAGTATATCTTTGTAATGCTGCTACCGTAACTCTTTCACCATTTTCTATCATTCTTTCAATCTCTTTTTCCACGATACGGGCATTTTGCTTACCAATTTTCTGATTCATTTCAACTACTTTATCGTATTTCATGCCGTCCATCCTCACTTATATTTCTTTCTGAAGATTCCGGTTGATTACTTGTAGTTCTTGATTTTCAACTCTCAGTTTCACCATTTCCAAATTAAGTTTTCGCAATTTTTGTTGCAAATCTTCGATTTCCATCACGCTGTCAAAGTTTATTTTTAACATACGCTGTTGCCTGTATCTAGCATCATCAAGTGACTTTCTAATGTCTTTATTCACATAAAAATTTGCTCTTGATAATTTTGTTCTCTTGGCAAGCTCGGCAACGGTAATCCATTCCCCTTCTCTCAGCATTTCCTCTATTGCCCTAAGTGCCACTTCCGTATTCTGTCTTGATCTTTCTTTACTTATCTCTACAATCTTATCGTACTTCATATCAGATACCTTTTCCTTTAATTATAATTTTTTCAGCATGGAAAGCTCTTTCTTTTTAATCCTGCTTTTTAGTTTCTCCACTTGAACCTTAAGTTCCTCTATCTGACCTCGCAATTCCTCGTTTTCCTGAGACAAACTTCGGTTTCTGACCTTATATTCCATGATTTCCATCTGCAGTGCCTCGGTGTTGTCATTCTTTGAATCTTTACTCTCACTCCAAATTCTTCGACATGATACATTGGGCGATTGCACGGCTGCATCCAACCTGCTTCTCACTTCTGGATTTTTATAAAAGAACCCTCTTGATAAGCCAGTTTTTTTCACCAGCAGAGTTACCGATGGATATTCTCCCCTTTCTATCAACTGTTCTATAGCCATCGTGGCCAGCTTAATTTTCTGCTCACTTTCGATCCGATTCACGGCTATCATCTTTTCATAATTCATATCCATCCCATCCTTTTATTATGTCCATTAATATAAGGTCCATTTTTTCTCTGGTTTTTCTCGTTTCATCAGCCATAACTTTATTCCCGATTCTCCGGTAGTGGTGGACACTCTGTAATGTTTTATGTCCAAGTAGTCTTGCTATCATCCAATCCTCGATATGAAGCTCGGTCAATTTTTTCCCATAACAGTGTCTAAAAATATGTGTCCCGAATTTCAGCAGTTCCCCATTATCATCCCGTATATCTTTCTGCCGGATCATCCTCATAACTTGTGCCTGGATCATTCCATATTGATATGGTTTCGTGGGATCATCTTTTTTTACAAAAACATATTCTGTTTCCCCGTAACGCTCTTTGGTATATTCCATGGCTTTTAAAATCAAGCGCCCCACCTCATTACTAACTGCCTTTTCATAAGTAATGGATTTCACTTGATCAATCCGGACAAAATATCTCCCTTCTTTCTCTCTAAGACAATCCATTCTTAAAGTAAGCGTATCGGAAATGCGTGTTCCCAAAAGCTGGTGAACGATCAATGCCCTGGCTATCTGCTCGTCCATATTAAAAATGTGGGAATTCAATCGCTTAATTGTAGCATCTGAATAAAATTTAAACTGATATCGTGGTGTACTTGGAAAATCATTATTTAAGAAAAGTTGCAGAAGATGCCTTCTCTCATATATATTCCCCACATCTTCAATCACACGTTTTAAGCCATACAGATCGGAACGATAGTTCTTTCTTTCGGTTGTCTCCGTCTGTAAGTATATCAAATAGTCTTCAATATCTTCTCGACTCAATTCCTGTAATGATTCCAGCTCTGGCTTTCTTACATTTAAAAAGCGGCTAAATCTCTTTACTGCAGTCATCTCTGAATGTATTGTGCCAAGTGCGGAATATTTTAAATGTAAGAATATGGTTCTTTTTACCTCTTCTCTGATATCCGGCTGTAAAATATCGGTGAAGTTAAGGGTCTTCACATTTTTTATGGGATTTCTTCTGATTGGAAATTCAAATTTCTCCAACTCCCATATATCTTTTTCCTGTTCTTCCCGTTCATCTTTCACTTCAGCAAATTTTAGAATCTGACGCAGTTTTCTTTCCAATGCTGGTGTTTCTCTGGCTGTTATATCGTAAGCAGCCCGGTATTTCATGCTGGACAAGGCCAATCCCTTTTCTAACATCCACCCCTTTAAAATTCTGACCGTCTTTTCTGGATCAGCATTCTGCAATACTGTTATATTCTTCTCTATCAAAAACTTCCGTATATTGTTATAGGTGGTTAGTTCAGTAGCAAGGCTCGATAATGCTAAAGTCTTCCCCCGTTCCCATATAAAGGCTTCTAAGATTTCTTTCACTTCCTTAGATGGTAGCCCTTCCAGATCAAAATAACGGATCTTACATATTCTCATAGAATTTCTTTGTTCTTCTGAGGCATGCTTATAGCTTTCCATTTCGTAAATATGTATCCTATCCTTTTTCATGTCTATATCTCCGCTTCTTTGGTGTGATTGTCAAAGCAATATTATTTTCTGGTTTATCAAAGTAATTGTCATTTGCTTTTTCAATCTTCTTAGGCATATAGTCCACATACTGTTTAGTCATTTCTTCTGCTACATGTCCAAGGTAATCACGAATTGTTTGTATCGGTACACCATCATCATAAAATTGGGTTGCCAGCGTATGTCTGTAATCATGTGTTTTAAATACATACTCACAATCTGCTATTTTGTGTTTTTTACATTGCGTTCGAAAACGTTTTACAAATGAACCTATTCTATATGCTCCTCCCTGTTCAGCTTGAAAAACATAATCGTTTGCATGAATATGATTTTTCTTTATGTATTGTTGCATAACCTCATACAGCATAAATGGAACAGGAATCATTTTATCTGCCTTCATTTTGATCTGATACACTTTGATCCAGGCATCCTCTCCATCCCAGTAGTATGCATCTCCTTTTAGCGTACATACTTCGCTGATCCTTAACCCTGTTGCCCATAGATGCAGGAAGATCAACCGCAATTCTTCTGGAAATAAATTCAGTTTGTGAAGTATTTCCATATAAATATCTTCATCAACGCTCCTGTCATGATGTATAGGATATACTTTCTGCTCATAGTACTCCGGGTGAAACGGAATTGCCTTAATATGTTTTTTTATCTTTAGGTACTCATAGAATTTTGTGATATCCAGTATCTGCCGGTTCACAGTTTCTGCTTGAATTTCTTGTTGCTGGATTTCCTTAAAATATGCACCTATCTGTTTTTCAGTTACATCAAGAGCACATACGTCAGGCCCTAAATACTTTAGAAATTTTTTCACATAGTTTTGCTGGCTTCGAATATTTCCAATGGTCAGACCTGTGATTCCTATCTGATATCTTGCATATTCCTGTAGCAGCTTTCTATTGTTTAAATTTTCTACTTGGTAAAAAGATAACCTATTCACCGGATTACATGGATTCACTCTTTCTGGCGCAAGGTGGAATCTTTCCATGTACCATACATTTGCATGCCAGTGGATCTGCTTTCCACTCATAAAGAGAATTTTTCGACTGTTATCCACAATCTGCATGGAGTTTTTATAGTTAACCACCTTCTGCTTTACTATCTCTTCTAATTTTTCAATCTCTTCCTGTTCTATGGTTTCTATATCTACTATCCCTTGCTTGATGCAATATTGATACATCCACTGCATAGGAAGCAGGAATCGTACTCTCCGATCCTTTGGATCCTTTACATTCTCAAGAATATGTATGAGTAGTTGAAAAATCTGCTGTTTCATCTTTTCTGAAGCCTTGACACTAAAGTCCCATACCAATTCTGTCTTATCACGTACCTTATCAAATTCCATAGCCAGTTTCTGATCTGGCAGATATGGCAGGAAAAGGATCTGCTGTTCGTATTTCAAATAAAATTTTTTTATGTTTGCAAATTGTTTCATTTCCTGTCTGATATGATATTGCTTGATTCGATCCAATGTCTTTAAATACCGAAGTACCTGTTCTGGCTTCTTTTCCTTCATAAGATACTGTTCATATTTTTCTCGGATAGAATAATCGATTTCTCGGATATGGTGTATCCCTTCCCGAATAAGAAAATTTTTGATATTACCCGTCAATGGCATTTCGATGCCTTCGCACTGCCGAATTTCTTCCAGTAGATCACCATATTCTTGTTCGATCCAGTATGCTTTTTTGTTTCTGAGAAATGATGTCATACTATTTGCTGCCCTGATCGTACAGTCCCTGTCCTCAAGCAGAAACCTTTTATAATTTCGAACATCATTTTCTTCTACTAATATCACATTATAAATTCCTAACTGCATCAGATATTCTTCTGCATATCTCCATGACTTGTCTTGTACTGGTTCTCCCTCTATAAGCTGTTCATGCAAATAGGCCAATTCCGTTTGATGCTCAGTATCTAGTAATCTGATTGCAGGCACATAACCGCCTCCTCCTATAACAGATGATCAACTCCATACAGGGATTGGTGCTGGCTGTAAAATGCATCACTTGCTTCCATCAGTTCTTCCTCTGTTATATTCAAATATTTCATAGTTGTTTCAATGTGTCGATGACCAAGTGCCTGACTGATAAGTTCTAGTTTCCACCCTGCCTTTCTCCTGGTATTTGCGAAATAATGTCGCAGCATATGTGGTGTCACTTTAATTCCGGTCTTTTTTTCAAGACGCTCCATCAAACTCCGTACACCGCTGTCCTGCATTGGTTTCCCTGCATATTTTCCAGACACATTGACCAGAAGATACTCTTGTTGAAAGATCAGGTCCTTATATTCTTCCAGATAAAACTTTAAGATTTCGAATGTCGCATCACTGACTTTTGCCTTTCGGAATTCTGCATTCTTGGCACGTGCATCATTTTCATTATCTTCTCTAAAATTTACATAGATCAGATGGTTTTCATAATCAATATCTGTTGCATAGCGATTGCCCAAAATTTCTCCGATTCGGAAACCTGTTTCTGCTAATAATAAAAGCAGGACTTGATCGCGGCAATTTGCACATGCCTTTAGTAAAATAACGATCTTGTCCTGCTCTATAGTTCTTCCTATATGTCCTGTTTCCTTTAAGTATCCGTGAAAACTTCTCCGATTCAATATCTTTCGAATTCCTACAGAATTTCTTACAATGTATTGTGCATCAGATAATACTTTTAAACTTTGCTCGCAACCTTCCTGCTGTTCAGCAAAATTGTACAATCGAAACACTTCCTTGAGATATGCATTGCAAGTTTCATTGTATGGCTTTTTCGTGTACTCATCTTTGCTATGCATCCCAGCCTTTAACCATATAAGAAAATCTGTAAAATGTTCCTGTTGCTTTTCGTATTTCATATTCCATACATCTTCCATCGTTAGTTGATTCTCAGACAGATAGTTTAAGTAATATGAAATCACAAGAGCGCTTCTCTTGATGGTGTTTGGCGAACCTTTCGCCCTCATTTTATGCATTAGATATTGGGAAGGAAGAAGAACGATTTCTTGGCTGACCTCTTCCCGTATAAAATAGTATTTCTTAGATTTTTCTGTCTGCATATCCACTATGAAATGTTCCATTTCTTCACTTCCTTTCCTCTAACGCTATACACAGTATACCCACTCTATGCTATGAAAGCTATTCACAAATACCAACAATTCCGAAAGGTTTCTCCTAAAATACTCACTACATTTTTCTCTATTTTCTTTGGAAAACTTAGCACTACCAACAATTTCTCTACAATCTGTTACATATAGTATTCGATTCGTTTTCGGTTCCGAATAAAATTTTCTACATCTGCCATTCTGTCTGTAATCTGACATACTGGAAGTGCATCAATTACCTCTTTGTGGTATTTCCCTCCTCTTCCTGCTCTGGAATCTAATATAGACACTACACAAGTATCTGTTTCCGTCCGGATTGCTCGTCCAAATCCCTGGCGCAGTTTGATCTGCATATCCGGCACTATGATTTTCTGAATATATTCCTTTAAAGTCTGATATCGTTCTCTTTCTGCTTCCCTCACAGGATCGGGTACCGCAAATGGCAAACGGACAATAATCAAAGAAGATACTACATCTCCTGGAAAGTCCACGCCTTCCCAGCAGGAACCAGCTGCAAAAAGCACACAATTTTTCTGTGCCTTAAATTCACGGATCACTGACTGGGAATCTTTCCATACCTTCAACAACGGAAATGGGAGATTCCCTCTCAATTCTCTGTATACATTCCCCATCATAGAATAAGAGGTAAACAGTACAAGAGTATGTCCAAATGTGGAACATACCAGCTTTCGGATCTGCTCAGACAAGAAACGGATTTCTCCATGATAGCTATCATACACTTTTCTCTTCCGTCTTGGCATGTATAGTAAACAATTTTCATCATAATCGAACGGTGAATCAGCCTGATATTCACGTACTCTTCCGACATCTTCGAGTCCGTTCAGTTGCTCTGACCTTTGAAAACTCTCCCCTGCTTTTAAGGTGCCAGATGTAAGAATGGCTGGAAAGCCACGCTCCCAAATATCTGCCTTTATCAAACTTTCTGTTTTTCGATGAACAGTGCAAAACACTGGCAGTCCCTTTGATGTATACTCTAAAAACAATATATTGTTCCGGTCCACATTTAAAAACTGTAACAGGACTTCCCTGCTCTCTTCCAGCCGGTTCTTTGTCCATCTGGATAAATTCCCGATCAACAGATCTTCCGCCCGCTGCAACCAGCGGATGCTGTTTCTTAATGCCTGTCTGGACTCCCTGTTGAGAACAAAGCGAAAACGTGCCTGTTCTTCTAACACTCCCTGTGGTCTTGGCAGACTTTCAAAGAGCTGTGAAAATGCTTCCCGAAGTTTTGCCGCAATATGGGTATAATGTTCCCCTTCTAAAAGACTGCAGATTTCCATAAAATCTTCCGGTCCGAAAGACTTTCCATACATCTGCCTTGCTGCTTCTGGAAATTTATGTGCTTCATCAATGATCAGTGCCTGATAATTTCTTAATAAAGGACGGAAATCATTGGCTCTGTGAAGTGTATCTGCCAGTAGATAATTATGATTACAGATCTGGATAAATACTTTTTCATCTGTAGCTTCTTTTAAATATTTTTGATAACGACAGTACGTTCTCATCTCACAAGTTTCCGGGCAGTATTTGGGGACGCATACCATCCTGCGGTCAAACCCACTCAGATGCTGTACGGAGTCCATGTCATATTGTTCTCTTAATGCATATAAAGCTTCTCTCTGCAGTGGATTTTTTGCTTTTCTTCGTACTGCATCCAACCGAAGCTCCAACCGATTGTCACATACAAAATGTTCTTTCCCTTTTCGGATGACTGCTTGGATAGGGGCAGATATGATTCCTTTCTTCAATAAAACCTGTGATAAAAAAGGTATATATTCTCTTTGGATGGCTTCCTGCAATGCAATGCTTGAGGTTGAGATCACAATAGGCTGACTCTGACCGCACATAGAAAAATATCCAGATAACAATTGACTGTATTTTCGAAAAAGAATGCACGCTACCAGGTATGCATAAGTCTTTCCTACCCCTACTGCTGCATCGCATAATGCAATCTTGTTTCCACACAGGCTGGAAAGCATTTGATGGCAAAGTGTGATCTGTTCTTCCCGAACTTTCATTCCTGCTTGTGGAAGTATTTCTCTGAATATCTCTTCCACCTCTTCGTGTGCCATTCTCCGATATTCGTTCCGATGCATCTTTCCACCCTCTTATCTTTATATTTGTGTTAATATCACATCAATACAGCCAGAGATTTGGTTACTCTGGCTGCATGTATCTGATATCAACAGCACACTTCGATTGATTTTCTTTTGTTGTTGGATATCGTATTTGTCCTCTCACTTCCCCGATATCAAATGGGCACATTATAGCTGGATGTCTGGCAAAACATCCGCACAGATATTCCAAACGTCTTACTGATTACAACGTAAGGTTTATCTATCCCTGCATTCGGATCTTTTGGTGTATCATTATCATCCACCCGGACTCATGGCGTCACATTCCTGCCTGGATGCTTACAGAATAAAAGGGGCGCTCTTATATAAAACGATGATCACTGATGCCGTCCGTTGTAGTGAATAACTGAACCATCCTTTTATATCGTCATGGCGTTTCTTTCTGCTACGCTCCGCCGGATGGGAAAGTTTCTATAATGCGGATATCCAATTATCAAGGAACAGAGGAGGGGAAGGCACTAAGTACCTTCCCGAAAATGTATAGGAAAAATTCCTACTTAGGAGAGAACTTACCTCTCCTACTTACTAGCCAACTTCCACAACAAAATATGACGCTAAAAAAAATATTTTTTTAATTTTTTTCTCAAGCGTTTCATTCGTGCAGAAACTGTATTCGCTTTCATTCCAAGCAATTTCCCTATTTCCTCTGTACCATAACCAAACGTTTTTAAAAGAATAATATACAATGTTACTTGATCCAACTTCTGCAGTTCTTTTCTTAGTTTATTGTCATCTAAAGACTTTATGAAGTCTTGCACGTTAACAGGCTGTTGAATTTCCCACTTTCCGGAAGCATCTTCAGTTCTCTCTATAAAATCTGTATCAGGCATTTGATGATTTTTGTAGTTACGTTCTTGTTTAAAACAATTCCAGTCATAATCACGAAGTTCTGCAATAACCTCTTCTGAGACGCCTAGTTCACGTAATTTTTTCTCTTCTTGTTCCTTCCATACTTTCCATTTATATTCTTCTTTTGCTTTGTTATATGCCATATCATTTTTCCTCCGATTTGAATTTTCGAAAATCAAATCGGAAGTGGTGGGCTTCTATTTCTTGGATTACTCCAATAGAAAAAGATGCACTGCAGATTTTCTATCCACAGTAACGTCTTTCTTTTTTGACAATTATATTTATAAGTATATGAAATATGGTATGAGACACCATATTTAAAACCGCATTTTTTTCTATCTGCTGTTACGCTTTTTTTAACGTTTTCTTATGACTGAATCTTCTCCTATTGCCTAATATTGCACATCAATCCCTTATTATAAATTATGTGCCTCTATCCCATTTTCTTTTTTAATATTGCTTAATACACCACATCAAATATTGTTCACTACTATTTTCACTTTTCCAATGTTGCATAATACACTAGATTTCATGGAGGTGAATAGTACACATGGCGCAGATTGATAGTCGTTTAGGTGATATGATTCGTAGCTACCGTGAAAAACTTGGTTTAACGCAAGAAGAAATGGCTGAAAGACTTCAAGTTAATCTTACACATTATGGAAATATTGAGCGTGCCGCATGCAATCCAAGCTTTTCTCTTTTTCTTCGGATTGCCAAAGAATTAAATCTTTCCGTAGATGCTTATCTATATTCTACAAGAGATGATACTGCCGCTGAGATTACACGTTTACTCTCAAAATGTTCCAAGCGCGAATGTCAGATTATCTTAGAAAATATCCTTACCCTTCTTAAGAATCGGGATGAATGCACGTAAATTGATGTTACAGAGTGATTCTGTTTTTATTCCAAATTTTATCTAGCTTTTTTCTAGTTTTAACATTAGCAAAGCGGTCCATGCACATGCATGAACCGCTTGATCATTTCCATTGCTTGATTTTTTCCAACATGTTGGAGGGAACTTTCAATATTCCGCTTCCGGATAGTAAAAGCAGCATATCCACCATTCCCTGCAGATAAGCTTGTTGGTTTTCTTCTTCTGCACATTGTTCTGTCAAGCCAACATATTTCTCAATGACACATTTTTGTTCATCTGTCATTTCACAAACTGTCTGCTCATAAATCGGCTGATATGAAAATTTTTCTTTCATAGCCTTTTGATACTCTGGTAATTGTAACTGTGAAAGTCTTCCGGTATCCTCACATCGAAGTTCCTTTAAAAACTGTGCAGTTTTTTCCCATACTCGCTCATCCATGCTTCCCTCTTCCTTTCATCGTACCAAATCTTTTTTTCTTTTGTTCTATTATTCCTCTATTTCCACTCCGAAACACATAATAATTGCTTTATATTATTCTTCTTTGTATGTTGTATAAAATAATTTTTAAAACTTCATCTTTAGAAGTATAGTAACAATATTTTTCCTTAAAATCAATAATAATACTTCATCTTTAGAAATTTTCGAGGATCAGAATGATTATTTATTGGGATAAAAAAACGAACAGCAAAAACAGAATAGGACAACGGGTAAAAGAATTACGAAAGGCTCATAATCTTACTCAGAAAACGCTCGCTGCCAAATTACAACTTGCAGGATATGATTTTAATGATCTGGCAATCCTGCGAATATCTTCTCGGTCTGACGGACGCTCCCGCAAAATAATTTATTGTATTACCACCCATTCTATGCTAGACTATGGATAGATACTTCTGAACAACATACACTATTTATAAACCGTATGATTGGAGTGATTTCATGGAATTAACAAAAAAAGTCCCTACAACCGATAAAAACCAGGAAAACAATCATCTTCTCCGCATGTTAGACCGGGGAATTGATGATATGGAAGCTGGTCGTGAATTGCCACTGGAAGATGCTTTTCGCAAAATCACAGAATTAAGGGATGCACGAAGAAATGCAAGAATATAAAATTATTTTAACCTGGGAAGCAATTTACGATGTCACAGACATTGCAGATTATATTGAAGAAGAATTCGGCCAGCAACGTGCTGACCGTTTTCAATCTGATCTGAAAGAACAAATGCAGAATTTAGGCCAGTTCAGTACTGCCTTTCCCCGAACTCAAATTCTGTACAGAGGATATTCCATACATAAAAGATCTTTTCCGCCATCTATTATTTTTTATATTATAATGGAAGAAACAAAAGAGATTCATATTCTCCGAGTGTTGCGCCATGAACGAGATTGGGAAAATATCCTGTTGCAAAGATCAACTTATACATATCCAGAATGAATACCTGGGAGCCGATCAGAGATTTTTCTGAAAGGCTTCCTTTTTAATTTTAATTACTTCCCACTGTCAATTAAATCATAACTCATATCCAGAAAATCTAGCGTCTTAGCTTCACTGACAGATTCATCCAAAAGAATCGTAATCCAGTGTCGCTTATTCATATGATACCCCGGTAAAAATCCATACGTTTGAATTAACATCCCAACCAGATCAGGGTCACATTTTACATCCAGGATATTAATTTTTCCATCTTCTTCTAATCCCAGTGTTTTCTTTTCCACTGCCATAATTATAGCATACCATTTTCCATTTTTATGTCGAAGCACCGCAGAATCAGGATCTTTTTTCCATAAATATTCCGGTTCAGTTCCATATTGCTCTTTCACATATTGAAAAATTTCCTCACGTTTCAAATTTATCCCTCACTTACGATTTCTTGCTCTGATTATACGCTATCAGGATTATATTCTCAACCACTTCTCACAGTTCCATTTATGTTTTATAGCTTTTGCATAGCCTGCTTTGCAGGCTACACCCCAAAAGAAGCAAGCACTGCCAGTGTCATGACACCTAGCTTTAGTTTTTACATCTGGATTCTTCCAAGTAATAATGTAGCCTGTAG
>ERZ838827.1511-NODE-1511-length-17091-cov-2.884656_pt1 | contig 17091 bp, 6 predicted proteins | sample MGYA00519881_ERZ838827 | MGnify/ENA primary metagenome ERZ838827 (study PRJEB31850, sample SAMEA3708842) | human gut metagenome | biome: human gut; feature: human-associated habitat; material: faeces | place: China | collected 2014 ...
GCCGCCGTTTTTGATGGAAGCCTCCGAGTCAGTCAAATGATTCGGAGGCTTTTTTGTGTTTATACTGAGTTTCCGACTTGGAAGGGGTGAAAATGCTATTTGAGTACTATAAATGTATATACTCAGGACAATATTGCTACATAAAGAATACCTGAAGCTTTAATTTTGTAGCAATAAAAAAACTATAAATATTATTATGAATAAACGAATAGCATTTTTGTTGTCTTTGTGCTGGGTGGTATGTTGCTCTTATGCACAAAATTCTTTTTCAAAACATGAAGTAAGACAAACAATGAGGCGTGTTGCCGACTGGCAAATTGCCCACATGAAAGAAGTTACCTATGATCCGTTGAATTGGGTAAATGCTACGTTTTATCTGGGCTTGTCTAAATGGGCATCCGTGGCGGAGCAGGAAAATCAGGATGATTTTTATTTTAAGTGGTTGCGGCGCTTGGGGGCACGCAATTATTGGCAAGTGGATAAACGGATGTATCATGCAGATGATATCTGTGTTGCACAAACATATTTGGATCTTTATCGTAAATATGGAAAAGAAGAGATGCTGATTCCTACGAAGGCCCGTACTGAATGGGTGATGGAGCATCCTTCTAAAGGATCTTTCTTATTGGATTATGGTGATGCTTCCACTTTAGAAAAATGGACATGGTGCGATGCATTATTTATGGCTCCGCCGGTTTATGCCCGTTTGTATAACATTACCGGTGATAAGAAATTTCTCCGTTTTATGGATAAGGAGTATAAAGAGACTTATGAGTTCCTTTATGATAAGGATGCCCGTTTGTTTTATAGAGACCATCGTTACTTTACTCAAAAAGAGGCCAATGGTGAGAAGGTGTTTTGGGGGAGAGGAAACGGATGGGTATTGGGTGGACTGGTCGAAATTCTTCGTGAACTTCCTGCGGGAAATAAATACAGAACTTTTTATGAGAACCTGTTTGTGGAACTGGCTACTCGTGTAGCCACCTTGCAACAGTCTGACGGCTTTTGGAGAGCCAGTATGCTGGACCCTCATTCTTATTCTTCTCCGGAAACCAGTTGTTCCGGTTTCTTTGTCTATGCTTTGGCATACGGCATCAACGAAGGATTGTTGTCGAAAGAAGAATTCCTTCCCATAGTGGAAAAGGGCTGGAAAGCTTTGGTAGGGGCAGTAGAGGAAGATGGTAAATTGGGCTATGTGCAGCCTATTGGTGCTGACCCCAAAAAAGTAACCCGTGAAATGACAGAGGTGTATGGCCTGGGTGCATTTTTGCTGGCAGGGACAGAGGTTTACCGGATGGCAAAAGACGAGATACATGGAAATAATATTTCGGCAGAACGTATTCGTGAGATAGCCGACATGTTACCGGAAAAACCGGAAGGTATCGGAGTAACTTATAAAGATCGTACTTATTGGGATAAAATGAAGAATACTCCTGAAGCTCGAAAATTAATTGAAGAGGCTCATACCAGCCTGAAGGACGGAATGCCGCCTTTTGTAGATTCGCTTTATTTGCATCTTAATAAGACCGAGATTCGTCTGCCGGGAGAGAACATGATGAATGCCCGTTATCAATATTTGTGGCGATTGGTATTGGCGGAATGTTTGGAAAATAAGCGACGGTTTATTCCGGCGATTTGTGAAGGGGTGGAAGAGCTCTGTCACCAGAAGCCTTGGTCAATTCCTGCACATGACCGTAACTTGCATAACTATCATGGAACTGATTATTATGTGGATTTGGTTGTTGCTACTGCCGGAAATACATTGGCGCAATGTATTTATTTATTGGATGACCGCTTGCCGGCCGAAACGAAAGCTTTGGCGATGTGTGCTTTCCGTGAGAAGGTGTTCCGCCCTATCTACCGTTGTTTGGAAGAAACAAAACCTTTTTATTGGTTTACTGTCACGAATAACTGGAACTCGGTGTGCTTGGCCGGCGTGACAGGAGCTGCACTTGCTTTGTTGCAGGACAAGGAAGAGCGTGCTTACTTTGTGGCTGCTGCTGAGAAGTATTATGTATATGGAATGAAGGGATATAGTGATGACGGATATTGCAGTGAGGGGGTAGGATATTATAATTATGGTTTTTGCTCGTTTATCTTGTTGCGTGAAGAAATTTGTCGTGCTACGAAAGGGAAGATTGATTTCTTCCGTACTCCTAAGTTTGCCCGTATTGCACAATATGGAAAGAAGATTCAGATCATGAATCAGGTTTGCCCTGCCTACGCCGACTGTCGTGCAGGTGTTTCACCTTCTTGGTTTATTACAAACTATTGTGATAATGTGTTGGGTACAGCTCCTTATGAAGAAAAATATGAAATACCCGGTATGGATAATCTTTCATTGCACACCATCGGCATGTTCCCCCATCAGGCTTGGAAAGTGGAAATGACTCCCGAAATACAAGAGGTATTGAAGGCCGAGGCTGATGAACTTCATTCTTGTTATGATGAAGCAGGCATTATTATTAGCCGCCCTGCTACCGGTTCGACTTGTCGTTTGGGCGTATCTGTAAAGGGAGGGCATAACGCGGAAAACCATAATCATAATGATGTGGGTTCTTATGCAGTAGTGATGGGTAGTCAGACGATGGCAGGCGATATGGGTGGACCTTTCTCTTATCCCGGTGACTATTTCAGTGGAAATGCTTATAAATATCCTATTAAAAATTCATTTGGTCATCCCGTTCCCTTTATCAACGGACAATGTCAGGTGTCGGGCAAGAAGGCTCAGGGAGTGGTGTTGAAGAAAGAACTGACTGGCGGCACAGATATCTTTCAGATTGATTATACATCTGCTTATGCTACTGCGGTACCTGAACTGGAAAAGCTGATACGTACCTTTACTTATAATCGTGCCGGAGAAGGAACGTTCGTGATTGAAGACCGTTTTGAAGCAGTGTCAGGAATTTCTTTTGAAACAGCTATTACTACTCGTGCCGACTGGAAGATGATAGGAAATAATCGTTTGGAGTTGGTGCTGGGAGGAGAAAAAATGACGGTGGATATTGAAGCCCCGGGTGTGGTAGAATTTGATTCGGAGACTGTTGAAGTGAACTCTCCTGCTTATACGCGTATCGGTATTCGTCTGAAGAAACCGTTGCAAAGCGGTAGTGTCCGGCTGATAATGTATCCTTCGCGTCCATAGTTATGTATAAAATAGTCCGTTCGGTTAATTTATGTACAAAGAACTCAAAAAAAGGGTATGCTCTAGTGAAGGGCATACCCTATTTTTGTACTGTTAAAAAGTTTACTACTAACGAATTTTAAGCTATTATTATGAAAAAAACATCGAAACGGATTTCTTTGCTTTTACGAAAGAAAGGATTCTTCATGTGCACTACATCAATGCTGTTGGCAAATGTGAGTGTATTTGCAAGTCCGGATGCAGCGAAGACATCTTTGCTGCCGGCTAAATCGGATGTGGCATCAGTGGCCATTGTTGCGCAACAAGGTAAGACTATTACCGGTGTGGTGATGGATTCACAAGAGTCTATTATCGGTGCAAATGTGATGGTAAAAGGTACGACAAACGGTACGATAACCGATTTTGAAGGAAAGTTTACCCTGAGCAATGTACCTGAAGGAGCTATTCTGCAAATCTCTTATATCGGTTATCAGAGTATGGAGATTAAAGTTGGAAATCAAACTAGCTTTACTATCAAATTGAAAGAAGACAGCCAAGCTTTGGATGAAGTAGTGGTTGTGGGGTATGGTTCGCAAAAGAAAGTGAATTTGACAGGTTCTGTGGGAACTGTTGATGCAAAAGTTTTGCAATCACGTCCCATCACTTCGTCTACCAGTGCATTGCAGGGGACTATACCTAACTTGCAGATTACGCCGAGTAGTGGTGAGCCGGGTACCGGAGCAACACTGAATGTGCGTGGTACTACTTCTATAAATGGTGGCAGCCCATTGGTATTGGTTGACGGTGTGGAAATGGATCTTGACATGATTAATCCGAATGATATTGCCAACGTTACGGTCTTGAAGGATGCGGCTGCATCTGCCATCTATGGTGTACGTGCTGCTTATGGTGTTATTTTGGTAACTACGAAAAATGCAGGTTCGGATATGAAGACTACTGTATCTTATTCCGGTAACGTGGCATTCTCTAAACCGACTGTATTGCCGGAGATGGTCGACACAAGTTGGGAACATGCCGAATTTGTAAATCGGGCAATGACAAATGCTAATTTGGATGTGATGTATAATCCGGATACAGTGGAAAAAATGAAGAATTATGCTAATGATCCGGCTAATAATCCTGAATATGAAGTGCTGAACGGTACTATGTATTATTATGGTCATTCTGATTGGACCGATTTAATGCTGAAGAAATATACTCCTTCTCATCGCCATAATATAAATATTTCGGGAGGTAATGAAAAGACTAAATTTTATACTTCTGTAGGTTATGTAAATCAATCTGGGATGTATAAAGTGGGGGAAGACAGCTATCAGCGTTTGAATACTCGTTTGTCTGTAGATAATCAAACGACTCCATGGATGAAGCTGGGGGCTAAAGTATTGTATAACTATACTACTACCGATAAGCCTCATAAATATAAAGATGATGTTTGGCAGCAGATGGTATTTTCAACTCCGACACGTATGGCTCGTCCGTGGGGAGGGGATGCACGTTATCCGGAACTTGACCAATATGCCGGTAAATATTTCGATGACCAGAATCCTATTTCTTTGCTGGAACAAGGAGGTCGTGACAAGAAGAAAGTACATGATATCTGGTTGACAGGTAGTGCGGATTTTACTTTTACGAAAGATTGGCATGCACGTGTGGATTTTACTTATAACCTGAATTACAGCCGCAGTGCCGAACATCGTAAAAAAGTGGATATGATTACCAATGCTTTTGTTGAGACGGAAGGTAATACCAATAACAACAGTTATTCGTGGGTGAACGGTAATAAAGATTATTATTCTTTCAATGCTTATACAGACTACGAACACACTTTTGCAGAAAAGCATTATGTAAAAGCCATGTTAGGTTTCAATCAGGAATTGACTAAGTATAATACAACTACTGCTACCCGTCAGGACCTTATATCTCAGGATTTACCTTCAATGAGCTTGGGTACCGGTATGCAAACTGTTAGTGAAAGCGGTTATGAATGGGCATTACGCGGCGGTTTCTTCCGTTTGAATTATATCTATAATAACCGTTATCTATTTGAAGTGAACGGCCGTTATGACGGAACTTCCCGCTTCCCGTCCGATAATCGTTTTGTATTCCTGCCTTCATTCTCGGGAGCATGGCGTGTTTCGGAAGAAGCTTTCATGGAATCTACCCGTTCTTGGTTGGATAACTTGAAGGTACGTGCTTCATACGGTATCTTGGGTAATCAGTTGTTGACAGCCAGCAGTTGGTCGGGTAACACTAAATATTATCCGTATATTCCCTTTATGGCTTCGGGTACAGCAGGAAACTGGCTGTTTGTAGACGGTGAGAAATCTTTGTATATCAATCCGGCAGGCTTGGTATCCAGCGACTTGACTTGGGAAAAAGCTTCTACCTTTAATATTGGTCTTGATTTTACAATGTTGAACCAACGTTTGGACTTCTCTTTTGACTGGTATCAGAGAACAACATCGGATATGCTTGTTAAAGTGGAATATCCTGAAGTATTGGGAACAACAGCTCCTCCTGCCAACAAAGCGGAGCTACGCACTCGCGGTTGGGAAGTATCCGTTAAATGGAATGACCGTATTGGCAATGACTTCTCTTATGATTTAGGCTTTATCCTTTCGGATTCACAGGCTGAAATTACTAAATATGAAAATCCGAGTGGAACATTAAGTGACTATTATGTAGGTCAGAAGATTGGTGAAATATGGGGATATGAAACAGAAGGTTTCTATCAGTCGGACACCGATGTGCAAAACCATGCAGACCAGTCTAAGTTAGGTGCTAACTGGGCTCCCGGTGATATCATGTATAAAGATCTGGATGGAAATAAGAAGATAAACAACGGCTCGAATACATTAGACGACCATGGTGACTTGAAAGTAATCGGTAACACTACTCCGCGTTACCAATACGGTATCACTGCTAATATGTCTTATAAGAATGTATATTTGAATGTCTTCTTCCAGGGTATCGGCAAACGTGATTTCTGGCCGAGTTCACAACCTTTCTGGCCGGTGGCAACACAGTATTATAATACTCAGAAATGGTTTGTTACGGACTCATGGTCTGAAGATAATCGTGATGCATATTTTGCACGTCCTATTGCACGCGAAACAAAGAACCAACAAAAGCAAACCAAGTATTTGCAGGATGCTTCTTACTGTCGTCTGAAGAATCTGACAGTAGGATATGACTTCCCGAAATCATGGTTGAGCTTCCTGCACGTTGCAAAGGCAGGTGTTTATTTCAGTGCTGAGAACTTGTTTGAATTCACCAATGTGAAGGGAGCTTACGACCCTGAAGCAGCAGGTAAGAATGGTACTATGGTATATCCGTTCCAGCGTACTTATTCATTCGGGTTAAACGTAACATTCTAAATTTAGTAGACAAGATGAAAAAAATAATATTAAATATAGCAGCTTTAGCGGCTGTATCATTGATGTGTGTTTCTTGTAATGACTCCTTTTTGGATAGAAATCCGACACACGACTTGAATGACAATAGCTATTGGAAGACCGAAAGTGACCTTGAAGTCTATAATAACGGTATTTACAATGAAGCCGGAAATGACAGTTATTACCGTTTTATGGTAGGACATACCCTGGGTGCATGGAATAGTAGTTATGCGGATTATTTCTGGAAGGATGTACAGACTGATAACTATGTTTCGAAGAGTAACTCAAACCATACTTCGTATACAAAGATTGCAGCCGGAAAAGAGACGGTTCCCAATGACCCGACTGCCGGAGGGTGGTATTGGACTTTGCTGCGCCGCATCAATACTTTCTTTGCTAATTATGAGAAAGTGGGAATAGCAGAAAATATCAGAAACAAGTATGCAGGTGAGGCTTATTTCTTTCGTGCATGGTTCTATTTGGATAAAGTGCAGATGTATGGTGATGTCCCTTATATCACTACTCCTTTGACTACGGATTCTGAAGAACTGTATGGGCCGCGTACTCCCCGCAAGGAAGTGATGGACCATGTTCTGGAAGATATCAATAAGGCTTGCGACTATTTGCCGGAAGACTGGGGTAATAAAGGGGTACGTGTGACAAAAGGTGCAGCATTGGCATTAAAATCACGTATTTGCCTTTACGAAGGTACTTATAGAAAATACCATGGACTGGGTGATTATGAAAACTTCTTGCAGGAAGCTGTGAAAGCATCTGAAGCGTTGATGGCAATGAAGAAATATGAAATCTATAATACCGGAAATCCGGATAGAGACTATGCCACTTTATTTACCAGTGATGATTTGACTGATAATAAAGAAGTGATTCTGTTTAGAAAGTATGTAGCCGGTTTGTTGGGACATCGTTTGTGCGGTTATTTGGTTGCTTCGGGTAATGGTGCTACAAAGGATTTTGTAGACGACTTCCTTTGCATCGAACCGGATGGAAGTGCTAAACCTGTTGCTTTGAGTGAGACTTTTAATGATGATGAGTATGAGAATGTTTTGGATAACCGTGACCCGCGTTTGACTCAGATTGTGCTTGATCCTCGCCACTCAAAAGAAATTCTGTACAATAAAGACAAGTTTATCTTCCCTCGGGTAGCGGGAATGACAGGTTGGGAATCGGCTACAGGTTATCATGTTATTAAGTATTATATTGCCGAGCAAGATATGAAAGGTTATGGTAACGAGACACATGACGCTCCATTGTTGCGCTATGCTGAAGTCTTATTGAATTTGGCAGAGGCAAAAGCTGAATTGGGAACAATTACACAGTCTGATTTAGACCGGACTGTCAATGTGATTCGTGATCGTGCCGGAATGCCTCACTTGACCCTGAATCCTGTAATGGACCCGAAATATGCGGCTGAAGGTTTGTCTTCCCTTATTATTGAAATTCGTCGTGAACGTCGTGTTGAACTGTGTTTTGAAGATACTCGCTATCAGGATTTGATGCGTTGGAAATGGGGCAAGCGTTTGGCAAATCGTGTACTGGGTATGCGTTTTGAACCGTCAGATTTTGATAATCCTCGTTTTAATCCGTCAGAAGGCAAGGCTGATCCTGAACGTGTGAAGCTGTTTGAATTGAACGGAAAACATTATATTGATGTGTTTGCCGGCACCGACTGGGAAAATCGCTCGTTTGATGAAAATAAGCATTATTATCATCCTATACCTGTTAATGTGATTGGTAAGAACAAAGAGATAACACAGAATCCGGGATGGGATTAAACAAATATCTTAATTGTTGAGGTAAAAGGTTGGATTACGGTTAGGTTTGGGGTGTGTCAAAACTAAAACGGTCTATTAAATTGTCAACTGTAGGGGGAGGGTTTGCCTGCCCGAATACACAAAGCAAGCTGTTTTCGGGCGAGCGAACCTCGCCCCTACGGGCTAAACGACAGCATTAGAACGTCTTGATACACCCCTATTTATTTTCTCCCCTATTGTCTTCTACTCCTCTTTTGCGGGTGGATTAGCATTCTTACGTACATTCAAAGGAGCAATACCATAGAATGTTTTGAAACATTTGCTGAAGTACCTGGCCGAAGAGAATCCGAGCCGGTAGGAAATTTCCGTCACATTGAGATGAGGTGCATTGTTTAATAAATGCATGGCTTCTTCCAGTTTTAACTTGAGAGTAAACTCGTTGGGAGTCAGTCCGGTTATTTCTTTTAATTTCGTATATAGTTTGCTGCGTCCCATTCCAAGCTCAGAGGCGAGAAGATTCATGTCAAACTCCGGGTTTTCAAAATTCTCTTTAATTATTTGTGTCGCTTTTTCCAATAGTTGTCGGTCGTTTATGTTAATGGTGTCCGGGGCTTCTTGTTTGTTGGCAATAGGCTGTTTAAGCCGTTCCAGCATTTGTTGCCGAGTCTTAATAAGGTTACTGCAGCGTGCTATGAGAATTTTCACATTAAAGGGCTTGGTGATATAATCGTCTGCACCGAACATATATCCTTCTATTGTATATTGTTCAGATACCTGTGCTGTGAGCAATATGACGGGGATATAAGATAGTTCGATACTGTTTTTTATTTTGTAGCATAATTCCTTACCCGACATTTCCGGCATCATCACATCGCTGATAATGAGGCTGGGATGTACCTGATATGCCATTTGTAATCCTTCCTTGCCGTTTTGGGCAATGTGTACTTCATACATGGATTCGAATATGCTCTTCAGCAAATCCAGCATTTCTTTATTATCTTCCACTATGAGGAGCACAGGTTTTCCACTGTCTGTATCCGGTACAACGGGAAGGACTTCTTCAACAGGCATTTCTGTCAGGTCGAGCGGCTTGTTGATATCTCTGCTGTCATCCGTGGTCAGGCGGGTATGCGCAATGTCTTCGGGTGAAAAATGGGAATTTCCTTTTAGCAGGTCAATAATGAATTCGCTTCCTTGTTCAGGTTCGCTTTTTACATGGATGTTTCCATGATGCAGGTCGATGATTCCTTTGGAAAGTGCTAGTCCGATTCCTGTGCCGAGCGTGAATTTGTTGGCACCATTCTCCAGTTGGTAGAAACGCTCGAATATTTTGTTGACTGCTTCTTGCGGAATGCCGGAACCATTATCCTTTATACTTATATGAGCCTGTGTGTTTGTACTGCTGATGCTCACATTGATTTTACCTCCTTTTGGGGTATATTTAAAGGCGTTTGAAATCAGATTGAATATGACTTTTTGCAGTTGTACCGGGTCAAACCATAGTTTGAGTTCCTGTTCCGGGCATTCAAACCGGTAATTGATTTGCTGGGTGGCGGCATATTCATAAAAGGACATATATATTTCCTTTATAAAAGGGACGATATCCTTATGTTCAATTTTCAGTTTCAGGTAGCCTTGTTCCTGTTTGCGGAAGTCTAAAAGTTCTGAAATGAGATCTCTCATGTGCCACGCGTTCTTATAGATATGCAATATACGATTATAGATGGTGGGAGCAAGCTTGTTTGACTGCAATAACACTTCAATCTGTCCGATAATCAGTGTGAGAGGGGTGCGGAACTCATGTGAAATGTTGGTGAAGAATCTCAGTTTGACCTGATTTAGCTCTTCTGTACGTTCTTTTTCTTTGCGCTCGAATTGGAGTGAGGTCTGAAGTTGGGTTTGTTTGGTTTTGATATAAATGATGAGGTACATGATACCAATCACACACAATATATATATCATAAATGCCCAGTAAGTGGCATAGAATGGAGGAGCGATGTAGATGTTGAGGCTGATACTGTGCGTACCTTGATGTTCGCGAACGGTTAAACGATACATGCCCGGACTGAGATTGGTGTAGGAAATAGACTGTGAATGGGTAGGAATCCAATGGTCGGAAAAGCCTTCTAATTTGTATTCATAAATGATGTCTTCGTTCAACGTATAATTGGAGGAACAAAACTCGAAGATTAGATTGTTCTGGTCGTGTGAAAGCTTGATTTCTTTTACTTGCGAGAGTGTTTGCGAGAGGATTCCGGTTTCATCATCGGGCAGTACGCGTGTGTTATGCACCCACAACTGATCAAAATAGATATGATAATTATTGTTGCTGTGGTAGAGTTGTTCTTCGAAAAAAGAAAGCATGCCGTTTACTCCGCCGATAAAGGTTTCTCCATTTTGTGCGAAATAAATGCTTGACCCCTGGCAATATCCCATTTGAAATAAATTGTATGTATGCTTGCTTTTACCGGTTTCGGGATCGAAGAGGGAGAATCCTTTGCTGTGTAGAATCAGTAGATGGCGGTAAATGGGAGATTCACAGATATAGTAGCAATAATCGCTAGGCAGCGCATTATTGCCTAATCCATATTGACAGAAGGAATCATTGTCGGGGATATATTTGAATAAGCCTGAGCCGATGGTACCAAAGTATATCTCGCCTTTGCTGTTTTCCATGATATCCACTATCCTGAATTTGCCGATGGAAGAAGAGTCTTGCGCATTGGTATAATAGCGATGGAGGCTGTTGTCCGTCATGTGGATACACAGAAGTCCTCCTTTTGAATCGGCCAGCCATAATCTTTCTTTGCTGTCAATAAGAAAGGTTTCGAATTGATAGGGACGGAAGAGAAGCTTATTGATGTCCTCATTGTGGGTGAGGGGGGAGAATGTCTCTTGCTCGGGATTGAAAAGGTAGACACCGGCTTGCGTCAGTATAATAAGCTTGTCTTTATAAGGTTGTATTTCGTTGACGATATTTTCGGCTTGTGAAGTCGGGTTGTTTTGAGAAGGAATTAGCGTACGGAACTGTTTCCGGGTAATGTCGAAGACGGCGAGACCGCCTGTATGCGTACCTATGTATAGTTTGTTTCTTTCCTTGGCATAATAGATACATTTCATATTATTATGAGCTGTTCCGGGCAGTCCATTGGCATGATAAGAGAATTTCTCAAAGGTCCGGGTAGTTCGGTTGAACAGATTCAATCCTCCTCCTTCCGTACATATCCAAAGGTTCCCCGTCCTGTCTTCTACCATCTTGCCGACAAAAGGAAAACTCAGGAAATGGTTTCCTGTTGCTCCCGAACCATAAAACCGACACGTGTTGGTATCAGGATTAAAGTAATTTACTCCACCGAAATAAGTTCCTATCCAGATTGTTCCTTGCTGGTCTTTATATAAGCAGTTGATAGAGTTATGGCTGAGTCCGTAGTCTATATTATCTTGATGCAGATGGGCGGACCATGTATCGGAATTTGGGTTATAATGGTTCAGACCATTGAAAGTTCCCACCCAAATATGTCCGTTGTTATCCTCCTGAACTGTTCTTATCTGATTATTGGATAAACGGTTGCTATCGGTGTAATGTGTTATTTCTTCCTGCGGACTGATACGGTATAGACCATCCTGCACAGTGCCGGCCCATATATTTCCTCGGCTGTCTCTGTAGATGGAAGAAACATGAGAGATGCCCGTGATGGTCTTGATTGTTTTATAATCTTTACGGGATATTAATGAAACACCTTGCTTATGTCCCATCCAGATGTAATCCTTGTCTATAATTAGAGAGTTTCCAATACTGAATTTATTGTCCAAGGTAGCAGCGTGGTGTATTTTTCCGTCACTTTTCAGATAGTATTGCAATTCGTTCCGATACCCGAGCCATAATGTATCTTTATAGCAATACATGGTATGGGCTGCATTTGGAAGGATGCAGGTAAACTTTTCTTTTTCTATATCGAACTTTATCAAATCATAGATGGATCGGATATAGATGCTTCCGCTCTTGTCTCCGCAAATGGCGCTGATTTCATTGTGGGTAAGGCCGTTGTCGTTTTGCGAAGGACGATAGATATCTATCTTGTCGCCATTGTATCTGTTCAGTCCTTCGCTGGAACCAAACCACAATGTTCCTACTTCATCCTGATAAATGGAAAGGACGGTGATTTGCGACAAACCGTCTTTTACATTAATGTGCTTAAAGTGAATATGATTTCCATAGCAAAAGAAAACACAACAGAAAATGAGGATACAAAATACATTTATTCTCATATTAGATTTGTTTTAGGTCTTTTTAGCGAGGCAAATTTAAGTATTAATTAATCAAGATGGAAACGATAAGAAATAAAAAGCATGTAAATGCATCCAAAAGTTTGCAGAACGAAGGAGGATTCTTGATATCGTTCCACCCTGATGAAGTGTCTCGCAAATATTTTTTCTTGATGATAGAGCATAAATAAATGCGATAATTCACAAAAGATAATAGATTTCTTTATATTTGTAATCGGGATTGCCGACTATTCTTTTTCTTGGTTTTTTCTGTTGGAGAGTAATTGGTAAGCCTTAGTATTCATTGCCTTATATTTTAGTTCTATGAGACACTTGCTGTTGTTTTTATTCAGTTTGCTGCCTACTTTCTTGTGGGCAGACAATATTTCGGTAGAGAAGGCTCAAGAGTTGGCTATTACCTTTTTCAAGGAGGGACATCCGCAGCGTTCCGCCTTTTCTTCTTTGCGGTTGCTTGTTACGGATGAAGTCGTGTCTGCCCGGGCAGTGGGAGAGGCTCCTGCCTATTATGTGTTCGGCTGTACCGACAGCGAGGGCTTCGTCATTGTGGCGGGCGATGATGCGGTGATGCCTGTGTTGGGCTATTCGTTCGACAGTAGTTTTCCACAGACCGATTTGCCTGTCAACCTGAAGTTGTGGTTGCAGGGAATCAGTGAAGAGATAGCGGAGAAACGTCGTGCTCCGACGTATGGTTCGACGCAAAGCAACAGTCTGGCTCAACGCTGGACGACGGTCCGTGCCGGACAAGCAGTGGTAGAATTGGAGACGGCTAAATGGGATCAGGCCAATCCTTACAATTGGCTGTGCCCGCACATTGCCGGCAAGGAGACCTATACTGGTTGCACTGCCACCGCTACTGCTATTGTCATGCGATATCATCAGTGGCCCAAGGCGGGTAGTGGCACTTTGCCGGCTTACACTACGAGGACTCACCAGAGATACATTGCTGCACAGTCTTTAGGACATGCCTATGACTGGGACAATATGCCGCTCAGCTACGCGCAATCTTTTTCTTCGACTGCCGGAAATGCCGTAGCCACTCTGATGCGCGACTGTGCACTCATGATTTCGTCTGATTTCGGCCCGATAGGGGGGGAAGGTACAGGCGCTTATGTGACCGATGTAGTGAAAGGACTACAGACTTACATGGGATATGACAAGGACGGACGTTACATAGTGCGCAGTAATTATTCCTTTGCCGAGTGGATGCGGATAATGAAAGGCGAACTGGATGAAAGGCGTCCGGTCATTTATACCGGCGGCAGCAGTGAAGGTGCTCATGCCTTTGTGCTCGACGGTTATGACACTGAAAACTATTTCCGGGTGAACTGGGGATGGAGCGGCTGGGGAAACGGCTACTATCTCTTGTCGGCTCTCGACCCCGTTGAACAGGGAGCAGGTGCTTCCGGCGGCCACTATAATGAATATCAATCGGCACTTATCGGATTGAAGAAGGATGAAGGAGGTATAGGCGTGGAAGATTTTCGTTTCATGTGTTATACGGACGGTAAGAATTACCGGGGAATCACTTCTTCGGAAAAGGTGTTTGAAGTCAATAAGCCTTTCTCGCTGGATATCGGTTTCCTTGGCTATTATGGTAGTCTTCCTTTTACGGGTAAAATCAGTTTGGCTCATGTCGATAAGAATGGAAATATAAAAGAAGATCTTTATTCTTTAATGGCAAGTCAATTACCTTCCGGTTCCGGCTATTTGTTGCCCGGAGTACAGGTGACTATTACCCGGCCCATTACTTCCGGCGACCGTATCAGGGCTTATTGGACTCATACGCAGACAAAAAAGATAGAGTGGGTTAAAGGAAACGAGGAAGACGGCTGTGTGTGGGATTTTGTCCTGAGTGAGGAGGTAAGTTTGGAAAAGGAGACCTCACTGACCTATAACAACCGGACCCGATTGCTGACACTGCAAGTGCCTGCCGAAACCGTGGTGCAAGTGTTTGATGCCGATGGCAGCGATTTCAGCCGGATGTGCGAGGTGCAGGAACGGCAGGTGAGCATTGACACCGGGAAACTGTCTGCCGGCACCTACCTGCTGCGTTTGCAACTGCATGACATGACCAAGGAATTGAAGTTCAAGGTGGGAGCTCCTGTGCAATAGAGGTAATAAGATTAATGATTCATAAATACCATAAAGAATATTCGTATGAAAACTTCACGATATAATATACTTCTCGTCTTGTGGGCGCTCATGTTGCTTGTGGCTTGTTCGGACAGTAGTTCTGACGAATCGGAAAAGCCGGTTGCCCCCTCCATTACGCTGGATACTGAAATTCCGCCGGTCATTGTGGCGGAAGGAGGAACGGTTGCGGTCGGTTTTAAGGCGTCAGCGGATTGGACTGCAACCAGTGACCAACCGTGGTGCATCGTGTCGCCTGCTTCGGGCAAAGCCGGCAACGCTACTGTGACCGTAAGTGCCGAAAAGAATGAGGATTACAATGAACGGAATGCGACTCTGATTTTAAGGGTTGGAACGGTGCAGAAGAAGATTACTGTGACGCAAAAACAGAACGATGCCTTGACGGTGACAGCTGACAAGATAGAGGTTGCCACCAAAGGAGGAGAAATAACGGTAGAGGTAAAGGCTAATGTGACGTTTGAATACGAGGTGGAAGAAGAGGCTGCCGGGTGGATTGTATCGGCTCGTACCGGTGCTCCTCGCGCGCTCACCACTTCGGAGGTGAAGTTCGACATATCTCCCAATGAAGAAGGCAAGAACCGTCAGGGGCGGATTGTCTTCAGCAGCGGTGCGTTGAAGAGCACGGTCACGGTCTATCAGGAGGGAGGCAGCTTATTGTTGCTTTCCAAGGAAGAATATACGGTGTCCAGCGGTGGTGGAGAGATTGTCATAGAGTTGCGTAGCAATGTGGATTATGAAATGGTGCTGCCCGATGTGGATTGGTTGACGGAAGTCAAGACCAAGGCACTTTCTTCTTATTCGCGCCGCATCACCGTGTTGCCCAACGAGGGATATGACGCACGAACGGCAGAAATATACTTCGTCAACGAACTGCAAGGAATCAGGGAAAAGGTGAATATCGTGCAGGTGCAGAAAGATGCGGTTCTTGTGGCACGGGAAGAATACGACATGCCTCAAAAAGGAGGAGTCTTGGGATTTGAACTGAATACCAATGTAGAGACTTTCGATGTGGAATGTTCGGAAACATGGATAAGGAAAGCGTTGAAAGGAAGAGGACTGACGGCTTATCCATTGAGCTTTGTCGTGGAAGCCAATCCCGAAGAGGCATCACGCTCGGCTATTATCACTATCATAGGCGGACAGGCAAAACAGCAGGTGGAGGTGGTGCAGGCAGGATTAAGTTCATTAAAACGTATCACTATTGTCCATTCCAACCGTATGTTCAGCATTCCCAGGTTCCGGGGAAGCGACTTGACCGGACTCATCAAATGGGGTGACGGGAAGTCGGAAGAGTACGCCGATGGCAGCAGCCATACTTATACTACCGATCCGCCTTATACCGTGGTGGTGGGAATGAATGGTGCGGAAGAGGTGACTTTGCATGACTTGAGCGGTGTGGAAGAAGTGGATTTTTCTAAGTTCTGATGCCATCTGTAACTTATTTCTTCGTGTTGGAGGAGAATTGAATCCTGAAGGAAATGGATACCAGGATCGGGACCCAAGAGTTTATAATAATAGCTATATTGAAAATACAAAGAAGAGAATCAGAATGGCAAACTTCGGCAAAAGACTGCGGAGTTTGCCATTCTCATTAGGGAATACTGACTCTGAACACATAATGAACTGAGATTATGTCGGAAGCTAAAGATGGGAAAGAAAAGAGAAATACAGGAAATTGAATAGTGTCAATTACAATGAGGGTATAGCGTGGCACATTATACATTATAAAGTAAGTGAAGAATTTTGAACTAAATTAAAACAAATTCAATGTATTGTTATTTATTGATAGGACTTTTGTATTTTTGAAAACTTATTCATCAAGGAAAGTTTTTTGAGAATGAACTTTCTGCAGACAATAGACTATTTATGAAAATAATATTACTTAGCTTGCTCCTGTGTCTGTTTTGCTCTTGGAATGTGGCGGCACAAGGAAATGACATGAGTTGTTATCCTGAGGACACCATTGCTCATCAACTTTCAAAAAAGGAATTAAGACGCCGGAAGGTGGCCAAACGCAACATACATTATAATATATTGGGAGGACCGAGTTATACTCCGGACTTTGGTGCGTTGATAGGAGGGAGTGCTCTTGTTACATTTCGTATGAATCCGTCGGATACCTTGCAAAAACGTTCTGTATTGCCGATGGCCGTTGCGGTGATGTTCGAGGGAGGGTTGAACCTGATGGTGAAACCTCAGTTGTTTTTCAAGAATGATAAATTCCGTATTTTTGGAAAATTCACTTACAAGAATACATTGGAGAACTTTTATGGAGTCGGGTATACCACCAATAAGCATTATGAGCGCAGTGACTCTACCAGTGAATATCGTTATAGCGGTT
>ERZ838827.1515-NODE-1515-length-17043-cov-3.249352_pt1 | contig 17043 bp, 11 predicted proteins | sample MGYA00519881_ERZ838827 | MGnify/ENA primary metagenome ERZ838827 (study PRJEB31850, sample SAMEA3708842) | human gut metagenome | biome: human gut; feature: human-associated habitat; material: faeces | place: China | collected 2014 ...
TCTTCTAATTCAGTTTCACAAAGATTAGAGTTATTTTTTTCAAAAAAAGTTCTAAGGTATAATAAAGTTAAAGAGATAGTGTCATCTTTTTTATTATTTAAAAACTCTTCTTTAATAAAATATAAAATAAATATTATCATCAAAGGATAACAGGCTTTCTCATCATTAGATAAAGATAATAGAAGTAAGCTAAACTTTTTAAAAGATTTAATAAAATTTCTAGGTGCTACATTTTCTCCATTACAATTAGATATAAAAGCTTCCATAAATAAATTTTCATAAAACATATTTACTTCGTTAGAAATATAGCCACCATTTATTAAATTAGGCTTATAAGTTTCTAATTGAGTATATTTATTATATTCGATTTGAATAAAATCTTCATATTCTAATATCGGCAAAGAAAGTTTAATATCGTAAAACTTCTCAAAATACTCTGAACATTTATCCTCTGTCAGATAAGAAGTTGAAGCAATACTTCTTAATTGCTCCATATTAACTAGAAAGATAAAAATGATATTTTTCACACCAAAAAAGTGTTTTACTGTTTCTAATAACTCAATAGTATAAGTAGGCTTACATCTATCTAATTCATCTATTACTATAACTTTCAAAGCAGGTTCCTTAGTTATTAAAGTTTCTTTAAAGTCATTTACTAATTGTTTATATTTATTATATTCCTCTAGCTCAGAAGTTTCAAACTGTGTTACTTCTTTAAAAAGACTTTCTAATTCTTCTCTATTTGCTTTATCTAATCCTATTTTCTCTAATACCTTATTAAAAGCAGCTTTTCCAAAAATAGTTAATCCATTTTTTAAGATTTGCTCAGCTTTTTGAGTAGTTTCCACATCAAGAGTAATATGAGAACTTATTTCGCCAATTAAAGACTTCATAGGGTCAGAGAAATAATCTGTTTCCCAAGCATTTATTTTTATAAAATTTATCTTTCTTTCTTTTTCCCTCTTCTCATTTTCTTCATTTATTTTTTCTTCAAGAGCTTCACAAAAATAGCTTTTTCCTGTCCCCCAAGAGCCATCTATAAAAATTCTTTGGATATAGTCTGGGTTATTTTCCAACTCTTTTATTATATCTTTTGGCTCTTTTCCATTAAAATCTTCCTCTTGTTTTTTAAATTGATTATCTACAATATTGTAAATCTGATTTAAAAAACCTTTTCTTTTTTTAGTAAGTGAATTTAAAGCTGTCATATGTTTTTATCCCTCATTCTTTTTTCTACTTTGATATTCCTTTAATAAAAATTCTATCATATTTTTTTACTTTTTTAGTAAAAATATGATAATATTATATAAAGTAATTATTAAATATTAGGGAGAAGAATATAACATGCAATTAGTATATTTTTGGTCAGAAAAATCAAATATAAATCTTGATAATTTAAAAAATCGTGAAATCAATTTTAATTCAAGTTTTCAATTTAAACTTATTATAAAAGATGGAAAATACATATTAGAAAGAGAGAAGGAAAAAGAAAAACAACTACCAAATAACTTTTTTGGAGAAGGGGTAAGTAATATAAGTTGTATTATTGGGAATAATGGTAGTGGAAAAACTACTCTAATAAAAGATATTTTGTTTTATCAATATTTTACTGTTTTTAAACCTGAGTTAAAAGCAACTTTTTCTAAACATATATTTATTTATGAAGAGAAAAATATATTTTATATTTATAAGAATTTTTCAAATTTAGAGATTAATTTACCTCAAGAAACTTATGTTGCTAATGATGAGTGGGCTCTAACTTCTGCAAATCTCAATACTAAATATATCTATTTTTCAGCATCTTTTAATACAGATTTTTTGTCAAAAGGTTTGACCAATAATATCTACGATATATCTATGAAAAGAAAATTACAAGATATTTCTATACGGATAGATGCAAGGCAGGTGAACTCAGAAACTTCAATAAGTTCTGCATATGCGGATGGAGAGTTAATTATTAAAGAATATAATAAAATATTATTTAGAAATATTTTAGATTTTATTATAACAAATAAAATAATAATAGATACTATTCCCTATAATGATTTTAAAGAAAAATTGTTAAATTTAAAAAATAAAAGTAAAATTATATGTAACTTTATTCCTCAATATATTCTAATAAATAATTTTGAGATGGATAAAATAAGGAGTATTCTTCTTAATAAAATAAATTACAATGAAGTTTCTAAAGATACATTATTTAACAATATTTTATTAAAATTTTGGGAATATATAACCTTTAAACTAACAAATGATATAATAGGTAATAAAATTGAAAGGAACATAATAAATAAAATTATTAAAAGAGAAAAGAATGAAGATATAAAAAAATGGTTAGATAATACATTTGAAGTTATTTTACAAAATATTTTTTCTTACCACAATAAAATGGAAGCAAAAAACAATCCTTCAATTCAGGATTATAAATTTTATCCTAGTTTAAGTTTAGATGAATTTGATATATCTTATATAAAAGATATAATTACATTTTTATTATCTTCTAATAAAAAAATAGAATTTGATAATAATAGATTTATATTCAGTTATAAAAATAATCAAACTCTTTTTAACAAATTATTTAAATGGTATCGTGGGCATGAGCTATATTCATTAGAATTTGATGAAAAATTTAGTAGTGGAGAGTTAGAATTTCTTAATTTAATAGTTAAATTAAAAAATATAGGAAATGATTTAACTCATGCTTCTAATATTATCTTTTTCTTTGAAGAATTAGAAGCGTTTATGCACCCAGAATGGCAAAGAAAAATTATTGATTTCTTACCAAGTTTAAAGGATAGTTTATCTTGGTTAAAAGATAAAAATATTCAAATAATTTTAAGTTCTCATACTCCTTTTATTGTAGGAGATTTACCAGAAAAAAATATAATATTTTTAAATCAAAATAATCAAGCAAATCAGTTAACTAAAACCTTTGGAAGCAATATATATGATTTATTTAAAGATAATTTTCTATTAGAGTCTTGCTTTGGAGAGTTTTCAAAAAAGAAGATAAGAAAAGTGATAGATTTATTGAATAAAGATAAAGAAGGTAAATATAATACTGAAGAGATAGAAAAAAATATAGCTGAAATAGAGTTTATAATAGATAGTATAGGAGAGCCTTTAATAAAAAATAAATTAGAAAGAATGTATAATGAGTATAAAGAGTTTAAAAATGAAAAAACTATAAAAAATGCTGATTTCTATACTTATCTTAAGAAAAATAACTTAAATTTAGATGATGTTTTAAAAATCTTGGAGGAAAGAAAAAATGATAAAATTATCTAATATTAATAAAACTCTTATTAAAAAGAAACATACAAAATGGTTTACTTCATCTATAACTCCAAAATTAAATAAATATATAAAAAAATTAGAACTCGAAAATAATATCTCAAATAATCAATATATAACTTTTTTAAAAAAATTAAAATCAAAAAAAAATTTAGCTATTTTAAGTAATAAAGAAATGCTAGAATTAATAACAGAATTTCATAAAATAACACTTCCCCAAAACGAATTAGAAGAACTTAAAAAAATTTTTGATTATGATTCATTTTCTAAATCTAAAGTTTATGTTTGGGATAGACATAAATTAATAAATAATTTAAATATAAAAGTTTGTCCTTATTGTCAAAGAAATTATATAACTTCATATATTGATGGGAAAATAAAAAAAACGACTGCTGATTTAGACCATTTTTACTCAAAGGATAGATATCCATTTTTAGCTTTATCATTATATAATTTTATTCCAAGTTGCCCAATTTGTAATAGTAGAATGAAATTAGATAAATCAACTTATAATGAAAAAACAAAGGAAAATCGTATAATCTATCCTTATATAGATAATTTTAAAGGAGTTTTTAAAACAAACAACCAGCTTTTAGAGGTTTTATTAGGAAGTAGAGATACATTTGAAGTTAGTATTGATGATCAAGGAGATTTAAAAACTAAAGAAACCATAGATATGTTCAAATTAGATAAGGTTTATAAAGAGGCTCATAATGAATTCTTATTACATATGATGGAAAGTATAAAAAACAAACCTGAATCCTATTTAAAATCTATAGCTGAATTTTTTATAAAAGAGGATAGTCAAGATAAAGAAGAATTGGAAAAAGTTATATTAGCTAATTTAAAAGCTATAGTTTTAGAACCATATAGATTTAAAATAGAAAATGGAGAACCACTTGCAAAACTAACCCAAGATATATTAAAAGAATTTGATATAGAAATATAGTATAAAAGGCTAGGTAGTTTAATCTCTACCCAGTCTTTTTAATATTAAATACAAAAAACAGCATATAGAGAAATACTCTTTATTTCATTTTTAAAACCAAAGTTTTTAGTTAAATCTCACTACTATTTCCACTTGAAAAAAATATTATTTTTATATATTTTTTTACACTAAACACTGTAATTTTTTATATATTTTCTACACTAAGTTCTTTTTCTATCTCAGCTATATTTTTTAAAATACTCTCTTTATACTTTCTAAAAGCTACTAAAAGTTCCTCTTTACTCCTTCTAAATATACAGATATTTCCATTGTAATATGAATAATCATCAGTTAGAAATCTCTTAGGTATCTTATTTAATGAACAACCTAAAGCTGTTACTAAGCTATCCTCTGTTTCCATTCCTATTTCAACTTCTTGTAAAATAATTACATGTGAAAATTCTATATAGTATAATCTATCCATACTCTCTCCTTTTTTATCATTTTAAAAGTTTTACAACTTATAAAAGACATTTTTAATATTTTTTATAAATCTTGCTATTTTAAAATTACTCTTCTGTATTATATTTTTCATATTCATTCTTTAAAATATCATTAGAAATTTCAGAAAGTAACTCTTCAAAAGTTACCCAATTCAAAATTAACTTATCTAAATTTTTTTCAACTATCTCTCTATATTTACTCTTTCTTTCTACTCCTTTTTCATCATTAAAAGGTATTAATCCCAATTCCTTAATTAAGTCAAGCTCTCTTAAAAAAGTTCCTCTTATATTTCCCTTATATTCAAAATATTTACAAGAGTAAAATCTTGTATTAAGTCCTAGCTCATAGTGTTTCTTATATATTTTTGGAGTTATTAAAGTAACAAATATATTTCCTTTAAAATTTTCTCCAGCAAAGATTAAAGCATTTTCTATTACTCTTTGAAGTTGATTTCTGATAGAACATTTACTTACTCCAACAGATAAGTCACTTTTCCATTTAGCTTCACAAAATACAAAATCTTGCTCTTTATTAGTAGTATCTAATTCTATTCCTGATTCTGTATTTCCTCTTTTCTTTATACTTCCCATAGCCAAGTCAAGATAAGTATTTCCCTCTTTCTCTCTATGAGTTAATGGCTGTGCTTCTATTCCGATTTTAATAATATCTTTTGGGTTAGTTTCTTTCTTAGTCAATAATTGATATAGAAAATTTAACTTACTTTCTTTAATATATTGCTCCACTATTTTTAATACTAATAATTGCTCGTCTGCTCCCTCTAATTCCTTACTTGCTCTATCCAAAAGTTGGCTATTTCCTAATATTTCTATATCCCAATACAGTTTTTCACATTTTGTTTCATAGTTGGTATAATCATTAAGATGTACTGCTCCTAATTTTGTATATAGGTTTCTTGCCCTATCATTGCCACTCATTATAGATACACTTACACCTTTATACTCTTTTTCCCTAGCATACTCTTTTAGATGATTTATAATCTTAGTTCCTATTCCTTTTCCCTTATATTCATCTTTTATATGTAATGAATCTAAGTATAAAGTATTTTCCATCTCTTCATCTGGAGTAAAAGCTCCAAATCCTAAGAAAATATCATTTTCAAAGGCTCCAAATATACCATTATTTTCTTTAGTTATATAATCTTTCCATATTTTACTAAATCTATCAAATGTAATAGTATCTAATATCTTATCTGGTATAATTTCCTTATATGTTGCTCTCCAACTTTTAACATAAAGTTCTGCCATCTCATCTATCTCTTTTTCTACTAATAATCTTATATCCATTTTATCCCTCTTTATTCCCTTATACTTAGTAAAATAGTGAAGATTTTACTCTTCACTATTTTTTCCATTATTCAATATAACTACTTATTACTTTCTTACCATCAAAGACATAACCTAGCTTAATTATATCTTTTGCTCCGTATCTTTCTAATTCTACATAGTATTTATTATCATCTATTTGTTGTAGTGCTTTTTCTACTTCTTTTTCTGGAGTTTTAGTGTATGCTCTTTTCAACTCCAAAATATATCCTGCCTTTGACTTATCTCTTGGAAATAGTATTATATCTGCTCTTCCATAGCCAGCTTCTACATTTGACTTGGTAATATAGTAACTATCTAAGGCATAGAAAAATCCTGCTAATAGCATATGATATGAGTATTCATTGTTTGTTCCTGTGTCGTGGAAACTCATTACATCTAAAACGATTTTTTCTATTACTCTATCTAACTGCCTTAAGTTTTTATCCCTCAAAGCATCTCTTAATCTATCTACTGTATCATAATTTCCAAATATAATATTTAAAAATTCATCTTTAAAGAAATTCATTATCTCCATATTAGGTATTCTCACTAAATATCTTCCATCTTCTATCCTACCATTTACAGTTAGATAACCAGAGTATACCATTAGTTCCCACACTTCACTTGCTGATAAATTATTACCAAACCTTACATTATCTGTTATTCTTACTGCTATATCCTCTTGGTTAAAAATTTTCTCAAGGGTTTCTAATCCTTCTTTCCCTGTCTGTTCTAAAAGTTCTCTTATCATAAAGTTAGAGCTTGTATTTATCCAATATGATTTTAACACTTTAAACTGTACAAAGTTTAATATACTCCAAGGATTGTATATTTCATCTTTTCCAAAACTATATCCATCATACCACTTCTTTACCTCTGGCATCTCATAACCTATCTCATAGTAAGCTAGCATAGCTTTTACTTCCTCTTCTACAAGTCCAAAAGAGGTGCTATACTTCTCCTCTAGAACAGTAAAAGACTTAAAATTATTTAAATCAGAGAATATTCCTGCCTGTGCTACTCTGATTATTCCAGTTAACACTCCCATTTGTAAGTATTCATTGGTCTTAAGTACATCTCCATAGAAAGCCTTTAGGAAATCTCTCATCTCCTCATAGTATCCTTTTTCATATGATGACATTATTGGATAATCATATTCATCTATTAATACAACTACTTTTTGGTTGTAGTATTTGTATAACAATTTTGTTAGAAAGAGTAGGGAGCTTTCTAATTGGGCTCTATTTATATTACCATCAAGTATAGCATCATATCTTTTTCTGCTTCTCTCATCTAATTTATCTAAAATATATGAATAGTCTTCATAAACACTTATTATTTTATCCATTATCTTATCAAGAGCATCTTCAAAATTTGAACTACTTATTCCCTTCATACTTAAAAATATCACTGGATATTTTCCTTGCTCTGATATCATTGGGGATTTTTCTATATATAGTCCATTAAAAAGTTTTCTATTCTCTTCTCTATTTTTTACATCAAAAAAATATCTAAGCATAGACATATTTAAAGTTTTTCCAAATCTTCTTGGACGACAAAAAAGTTTTACCTTTGTTCCATCATTTAATATCTCCTCTATAAATTTTGTTTTATCTATATAATAATAATTTTCTTCTATTATTTCTTTAAAATTTTCTACTGCTATTGGAATTCTTTTTAACATACTAACACCCCCTAATTATATTATATCATATTTCATAATCAGAAAAAATAGAATAATTTTTCTTTCTAATTCGTTATTTGATTCTACTAAAATTTTAGTAAGATAAAGTTTTCTACCCTTATACTATTTCAATTTAATAAATTTATTAGGAATATAAAAAAACAAGAATGACAATATTATCTTTTATAAAAATAAAGTCATTCTTGATTTCTTTTATTATGCTTTTCTTCTATACTTAAATCTTAGTACACTGGAATTTTCATTAATTCTTTTTTGATTCTACTAAAATTTTAGTAAGATAAAATCTCTTTATAAATTTTTATTTAGCTAATTGATAGATAGCCTCTACATAAATCTTTAATAGTGTATCTATCTTATCTATCTCTAGATACTCATTTTTTTGGTGCATATTATCTACTTGAGATGAAAGTAAAGCTCCAAAAGCAACTCCATTAGTTACAGTTCTAGCATAAGTTCCTCCACCGATAGCGATAGGCTCACTTACAGCATCTCCAGTTATATCTTTATAGATTCCCATAAGAGTAGATACTAAGAAACTATCTTTTGAAACATAAAGTGGAGCAGTATTTCCAGCTACCTCTACTTCCATCTTATCTCCAACTTTTTCTTTTATTATATCTATAACCTTTGTATTAGCTACATGAACTGGACATCTTATATCTATACAAACTTCTAAAACTCCATCTTTTAAAGTAGTTTTTCCTATATTTAAAGTAAGCTTTCCACTTTCATTATCTTCAAAATTAACTCCTAAAGATTCTCCATCTAACTCCATTTTAATATAAGTGTTAAAGAATTCTACTAGAGATTTTAACTCCTCATTTTTTACATCTACAAGTTTTAAAAACTCAAATAGTGCTGATACAGAGTTATATCCTAATGTTGGTTTAGAAGCATGAGCAGATTTACCATAAGAGTTGATTAAATAGTTTTCTCCTACTAACTCACAAGTTACTTTATACTCTTTGTCTGCATTATATTTTTCTATTGCTTCCTCTACTCCAGCTACAAATGATTTAGGAATATTTAATTCACATCTCTCTGGAACAGAGTTAAAAGCATTTCCTCCTACAAGTGATACCTCTTTTAGAGTAGGATAGTTATTGTTTAATTTGATACGTACTATTCCCTTTTCAGCAAAAGTAACAGGGAAAGTTGAATCTGGTGTAAAAGCTAATGTAGGTTGTGGCATCTTTAAAGTATTGAAATAGTAATCCATACACTTACTTCCACTCTCTTCATTTGCTCCCAATATCATTCTAACTTTTCTATTTAATTTTATTCCAGAATCCATTATAGTTTTCATAGCGTATAGGCAGATTACAGATGGTCCCTTATCGTCTAGTGTTCCTCTTCCATAGATTTTACCATCTACAATAGCACCACTATATGGAGGATAGTCCCAACCTTCTCCTTCTGGTACAACATCTACATGTCCTAATATTCCTAGTACCTCTTCTCCTTCTCCAAACTCTATTGTTGCAGCATAGTTATCATAATTGACTACTTCAAATCCTAACTCTTTTCCTAATTCTACAAAATAATTTAACGCTTTAGCTGGTCCCTCTCCAAAAGGCATTCCCTCTTTAGCTGGCTCCATAACACTTTTTAACTGTACAGAACCTTGAATGTGTTTTACTACTTCATCTTTGTAGCCTAAAACTTTCTCTTGTAAATTCATAAAAACCTCCAACTTCTATTTTATATGATTAGAATACTTCGCTTCCTAAATCTGCTTGTAACTTTCTATATTTAAAATACAGAAATCTCATGTACTCATATTCAAAAGGAGAGCCAGTATCATAGTATTTAAATGGTATATTATTTCTCTTATCTATCCCATATAATCCTGTTACTAACATATTATTCATCTCATCTAAATCAACTGTATGGTATAGAGTACCTCTCCCTAAAACATCTACTCCTGTTCCAAAGGCATCTCTTAAAGAGCTAGGTCCCAATATTGGTAACACTAAATAAGGTCCCTTTCTCACTCCATAATGAGCCAATGTAAGCCCAAAATCTTCATACGGTTTAGGCATCCCCATATCTGAAGCTACATCTACAAAGCCTCCAACTCCCACAGCACTATTCATGGTAAATCTTCCAATTGCTCTCATAGCCTTTTTTATTTTTAATTGTAACAATGAGTTAGCAGTAGTAGATATATTGTCAGTATTTTTGAAAAAATTAGTTATCCCTTGTCTTACTGGACTTGGAGTAACACTTCTATACACTCTTACTGCTGGTAGAGATATATATTTTTCAAAGTGATAGTTAAAGTAATAAATTCTTCTATTGATAGGCTCTAATGGGTCATATACTTCAAAGTATTCAAAAGAGTTATCTATATTTTTTACTTCCTCACTCTCTTTAGAAAAAGTTGTGATAGATAAAATCAGCATAAGTATAACAATTAATCTATTTATTTTCATGCTCTACCTCTCCTTTCTCTAAAAAATCTAGCATAACTTTTATATTAGGAGTAAAAAACATATTTCCACAGTGCCCTCCATATGGATAAACTATCAATCTATCATCAAAAGTTGCTTTTAAAAACTCTATATCTTCACTATCTAATATCAATTCATCAGCATTGGTAACAGCCATTATTTTAGGAGTATTTTTTAAATAATCCTCTATATAGTTTAATCTAGCCTTTACTAATAAATCCTCTAACCCTAACTCTTTTCCTAACTTTTCTTGATAATATGGCAGAGCTAGTCTTTCAATATACTCTTCAAAAGTAGCAAAATTAATCTTTTTAAAAATCTCAAACATAGGAGTAAATTTTCCCACTGGCTCTTTTACATAGACTGCTCTGTTATTTAACACATCTGCTATATAGTTTAAATCAATAGAAGTCAATCTAAAAGCCCCACCTATAAGTTGCTCCATCTCCTTATCACTCAATTGTTTTTGTGAAAATATCTTATAGATTGTTTCTATATCAACAGAAGAATACTCTGGTAATGTATTACTTACAACTGTATCTATTATATTCTCTATCATTTGAGAAACCTTTTCTGCTCTCTCTTCCTCAGGAAAATCCATATATCTATCCAATTTTTGTGCAGACTTATATAGATCCACAGCTGGATTTATCATAAATACTCTTTTAAAATTAAAAGATTTTTCTCTCTCATCTATCCAAGATAGTATTCCAGCCTCTGTTCCTCCAAGACTATATCCTACTAGATAGTAATCACTAATCTCCACCTCATCAGAAATTTTTTTATTAATCTCCTTCATTACTTTATAGATGTCCTCTGAATCTTCTACTATCATTCCTGGCATCTTACTTGTAGAAGCATTGATGACAAAGTTGCTATTCATAGGAGAAGAGATAGACACTACGTGATAACCAGCATCATAAAAAATTCTCTGAAAATACTCCATTCTTATAGAATTGTGAGCTGACCCTGTCCCTGCTAGTAAGAATACTAAAGGAGCTTTTTTATTTTGAGAAACTAATGAAAACTTAAATCCTTCATTATACCAAAAATTTTCTGGTACTGGCTCTGACCAAGGTAGAGTTATCTTATACTCCTTCACAGGTACTTTTGTAGTTACACCTTCAGTCATAAGAGTTGAGCTTCCAATTATAGTAGCTACATTTGGATTTTGAAAAGGATATTTATATTCTGCTAATGTTAAAATTGAACTCATCAAAATGAACATCCCTATTAAATATTTTTTCATGTATCCTCCAATCTTTAATTTCTATACCTTTTACTTTATAGCTTTATTTTACTTTAATTTTTGATATTTTTCAAGCAAAATAAAAATGAGGGTTTACACCCTCACTCTATAAATTAAAAACTATTTGTTAACTTTTTCAGATAAAGCTTTTCCTGCTTTAAATTTAACAGCTTTTTTAGCCTCAACTTTCATTTCTTCTCCAGTTTGAGGGTTTCTACAAGTTCTAGCTGCTCTTTCAGTAACTTCAAATTTTCCAAATCCTAAGAAAGAAATTTCATCTCCCTTTTCTAAAACCTCTTCAATAGTTGCTAAGAAAGCCATAGCTTTTTTCTCTGCATCTACTTTAGTTGTAAACTCTCCTTTTTGAAAATATAAATCTACAAACTCTTTTTTAGTCATTTGATAATCCTCCTTGATTTTTATAGCAATTACTATAAGTAGTATACTATCTTTTATACCACAACATTCCTTATTTTACAACTGTTTTTATAATTTTTTTCTAAAATAATGAGATTTGATTAGTCTCACTTAAAGAATCGATAGCTTTTATCATCTTTAACTTATCAATTATAGTTTGAGAAACCTTTGTTCTTCTCTTTAAATCTTCAAAAGATAAGAACTTACTCTCCTCTCTCTCCTTGATAATATTATCTATAACAGCTCCTCCAAGTCCAGCTAAAGCTATAAGTGGCACTCTTATCTTACCATCTTCAATAGTAAATTTTACTCCACCTGATTTGTATATATCTATTGGTAAAAATTCCAATCCTCTAGCATACATCTCCACTACAATCTCACATATAGCCATCTCAGCTTTTTTCTTTACATCTAGCTTAGGCTCTTTAGAAAGTATCTCTAAATGAGATTTTGCTGATTCAGGTTTTCCCATTATCTCATAGTCAAAATCCTCAGCCTTTCTCGATAGATATGCAGCATAGAAGGCTAGTGGGTAGTGTACTTTGAAGTAAGCTATTCTCATAGCCATCATAACATAAGCCACAGCATGCCCTTTAGGGAACATGTACTTTATTCTTCTACAAGACTCTATATACCATTCAGCAACATTATGCTCTTTCATCAAGTCGGAATAAGCTTTCCAACCTTCTGGATTTTTAGTAGGTTGTCCCTTTCTTACAAACTCCATTATTTTAAAGGCTGTTCCTTTCTCTAGTCCTTGGTCAATAAGATAGTTCATTATGTCATCACGTACTGTAATTACCTGTGAAAGAGTAGCTTGTTTCTGTCTAATAAACTCTTGAGCATTGTTAAGCCATACGTCTGTACCATGAGAAAGTCCTGATATTCTTACAAGCTCAGCAAAAGTTTTAGGCATAGTGTCTATTAACATCTGACGCACAAATGGAGTTCCAAACTCTGGTACTCCAAAAGTTCCTACAACAGAGTTTATCTGTTCTGGAGTAACTCCTAAAGATTCAGTGCTAGAAAATATCTTCAAGGTATCTGGATCTGATAGTGGAATAGAGTATATATCCACTCCTGTATACTCCTGTAAAAGTTTTATAGTAGTAGGATCGTCATGTCCAAGTATATCCAGTTTTACTAACTGTTCATCCATTACGTGATAGTCATAGTGTGTAGTGATAGAATCGTTTTTCTCATCATTAGCTGGTTTTTGCACTGGGCAAAACTCATATATAGTGTGGTCATGTGGCACTACAACCATTCCTCCAGGGTGTTGCCCTGTTGTTTTCTTTGCTCCCTCACACTTTTTAGCAAGCCTCAGTATCTCAGCCTTATTATTTTTCATATCATGCTCTTCAAAATATTTTTTTACATAACCTTCGGCGTTTTTCTCAGCAAGAGTAGAGATTGTTCCTGCTTTAAATACATTTTCTTTACCGAAAAGTTGCTCGCAATATCTATGTATTTCTGATTGATACTCTCCAGAGAAGTTAAGGTCTATATCTGGTACCTTATCTCCATTAAATCCCATAAATACTTCAAATGGTATAGAGTATCCATCTCTTTTATATGGTTTTCCACACTTAGGACAATTCTTTTCTGGTAAGTCAATACCTACTCCCTCTCTCTCAATAAATTCAGAGTTTTTACACTCAGGATTAGTACAGATATAGTGAGGATATAGGGCATTAACCTCAGTTATTCCCATCATAAAAGCTACTAATGAAGAACCTACTGAACCTCTAGAACCAACTAGGTATCCACTATCTAAGGATTTTTTAACAAGTTTTTGTGCAGATAGATAAAGTACAGAGAATCCATTTCCAATGATAGCATTTAGCTCTCTTTCTATTCTGGCATTAACTATCTCTGGAAGAGGATTTCCATATATTCTATAAGCTTTTTCATAGGTCATCTCTTTAACTATATTCTCAGCATTATCTATCTTTGGTGGATAAAACCCATCTGGTACAGGTTTTATCTTCTCTATCTTGTCAGCTATTAGGTTTGTATTAGTTACAACTATTTCACGAGCTATATCCTCTCCTAAGTAGCTAAACTCTTCTAACATCTCATCTGTGGTTCTAAAATAAAATTTATTATCTATCTTATATTGATTTGCTCTAAATACATTTCCACTTCCATATAGTAGGATACTTCTTATCTTATAGTCCTCCTCATCTAGATAGTGTACATTAGAGCTAGCTGTAACTAAGATGCCTTTCTCCTTAGCTAAGTTATAAAAATATCTATTCATATCTTCAATAGCTTTAAAAGATGAGATACTTCCTGTTCCATCATCTTCATAAATTTCAGAGTAAGCCCCCTTAGGAAGTAACTCTATATAGTCATAAAAACCAATATTTTTTTCGATACTCTCATAGTCATATCTCATATAGTAATCTGTAAGCTCTCCATCATTGGAAAAGTGTACAGTCATAGAGCTTCCTACTATCAATCCCTCTCTATATTTTTCCAGATGAGATTTTAAAATTCTAGGTTTTTTATTTCCATAGTAGTCTATATGAGCTTCTGAAACTAGCTTGTACATATTTTTTAATCCTGCAAGATTTTGTACTAGTACCATTACATTATGGGTGTCCTGTTTTTTAAGATTTATTGGAAAAGCTCCTGTTATCTGATTTAGATTAGTGATTCCCTTCTCTAAATATCTCTCCATAAATATGATAAACATATTAGCAGTAGCTTGTGAGTCATCAACAGCTCTGTGGTGGCTCTCCAATGAAAGTCCCAATACCTTATTTAAGTTTTTCAGTCCATACCCTTTTAAATCTGGATATAAGTCCCTTGCCATCTGTAATGTATCTATTATTGCTGGAGTGTAATCATATCCTAAAAGCCTTTTTACATCTCTTCTTATAAATCCCATATCGAAAGCTGCATTGTGGGCTACCATTGTAGCATCTCCCACGAACTCCATAAACTTTGGTAATACCTCTTCAATTGTTGGCATATTATCTACCATTTCTTGAGTTATATTTGTCAACTCTTGAATCTTCTTAGGTATAGGTTTTTGAGGATTTACAAGTTGTGAAAATCTATCTACTATTCTATTCCCTCTTAATTTTACAGCACCTATCTCTATTATCTCATGTTCATGAGAGTTAAGTCCCATAGTTTCTAAGTCGAATACAATAAAGTTCTCTTCTAATAGAGGTACATCTTTAAGATTTCTTACCATAAGAGCTTCATCATCTACCATATACATCTCACAACCAAGTATAGGTTTTATATCCTTTCCCTTGGCTGCTTTATAAGCAAATGGGAAAGAGTGTACAACAGCATAATCTGTAATAGCCACAGCAGAGTGTCCAAATTTTATAGCCTGTTTTATAATATCAGCTATATCAGTTACCCCTACCATCTCACTCATCTTACTATGAGTGTGTAGCTCTACCATTTTTACTTCAGCTTTATCTTCCTTTTCCTCTTTTACCTTATCAAGCTTGTTGATAGAGTTTATCATCATTATCTCTTCATTATCAGAGAATCTATCAGTTTGCTTTTTACCATTTATCTTTACAAAATCCCCAATTTTTATATCTAGAGGTTTATCTTTTTCTAAGAAGATTTTTGTAGTAAGAGAGGTATGGTTATCAGTTATTCTAATAGTCTGAATTACTCTATCATTTTTTATATCTCTAGACTCCATTCCAAAGATCTCTCCCTCTACTACACAAGTATCATCATCATAGAGTTCAAAAAACTCCTCTAGTGGAATAGAGCTTCCTTTAATCTCCTTAGTTTTATTAGCTGAAAAACCTCCCCCTTTAGAGAAGTTAACACTTTTTATAACTACCTCTTGAGCCTTTGGCTTATTGGAATTTTGTTCAGCAATTTTTTTATTCTCCATATCAATCTTTGCTGAAAGAGTGATGATCTCTTTTTGTTTTTCCTCTTCTATCTTAGATACCTCTTGTGAGAAATCTCCCAATACAAACTTTACCTTGAAATTGTATATTCCAAAATTTTCTAAGATTGTTTCTAATTTCTCATCTATTTGAGAACTTCTCAAAATATCAATAGCACTCTGCTCAGCAAGAGTAATATTGATGCTCTCATTTTCAATACTTATTCTATATAGGTATAAAAAAGATTTAGAGATAGCGTTTCTAGCTTTCAATCTTATGATTGCTCTCTCTACTATCTCTATTAATTGCTCTTTTCTTATATCATTTTCAGAAAAACTTACTGTAAAATCTACCTCTAACTCTTTACCAAAGTTTTTCTTAATATTTTCATAGATGACATCTAATTCATTTAACTCATCAACTGAAGGAACATTACATATAAATCTCATCTTTTTATTTCTTTCTGAAAATATAATCTCTGTAACATCTACATTTTTTATACCCATTTTTCTAAAGATACCATCTTGTGGTTTTATTCTTATCTCATTTCTATTCATTGTTCCTCCAAAGAGAAATTATTTTTCTCCTAATAATCTATCTAATATGATAGCTACTGCTGCTCTTACAGAAAGATGGTTGTATTGTGTATTGCCTCTAATTGGCTCTAATATGTAATCTGACATATCCATTACCTCATCTGTAAGCCCCCAACCTGTTCCAAATAGTAATAGGTAAGGTCTATCATCTTCAAATATCTTATCTGATAACTCTTTATATCCCACTGTATTAGGGAAAATTCTAGCTGAAGTAGTTATGATAACAGGTCTTTGTCCCTCTCTTTCCTCTATCTCAGCAATAGTGTCTTCAATGCTATTCATCACTCTAGTAATAGAAAAAGCATCCTCTCTGTCTTTATTGAACTGACCTCCAGTTCCCTCTTGCCAATAGCCGATTATTCTCTCTGTTAACATCTTTTGAGCATCTACTGGAACTATAAGTCTATATCCAGCTACATTGTATGTTCTACAACTTCTTGAAATATCATGTATATCAAAGTTTGTAACTGATGTACATACTATGCTATTATTTTTATTATATACAGGATAGTGAACTAATCCTAAATAAATTTTTTCTCTCATTTTCTCTCCTTAAAAATTTAAAAACTATTTTATCTCTTCTAGGTTTTTATATTTTTCAATATCCTCAATATAAACCTTATGAGCATATTGAAGATACTCTCTATTTTCATCAGTTAAAGCTCTAATTACTCTAGCTGGGGAACCTGCTATA
>ERZ838827.1518-NODE-1518-length-17013-cov-11.276978_pt1 | contig 17013 bp, 10 predicted proteins | sample MGYA00519881_ERZ838827 | MGnify/ENA primary metagenome ERZ838827 (study PRJEB31850, sample SAMEA3708842) | human gut metagenome | biome: human gut; feature: human-associated habitat; material: faeces | place: China | collected 2014 ...
GTTCCAAATTCGGTGCCCTCTACGATTCTGTGCTCGATCGTTACAGTGAGTTGATGACTTTCTTCGGTATCTGTTACTATTTGTCAGTCAAAGACTATTTCATTTACGCTATCATTGCGTTTGTTGCCCTGATCGGTTCGCTGATGGTGAGCTATGTGCGTGCCCGCGCCGAAGGTCTGGGCATTGAGTGCAAGGTTGGATTTATGCAACGCCCGGAGCGTGTGGTTCTGACAAGTCTCGGAGCCTTGTTCTGCGGTGTATTCAAGGATATTACCGCTTTTGATCCGATGCTGATATTGATGGTGCCTTTGACAATCGTCGCTGTGTTCGCCAATATCACAGCTTTCGCACGCGTGAGACATTGCTATAAGGTGATGACAGCGAACGAAAAGAAGAATGACTAATTAAAATAACATCCTTAATGATAAAAACAATTCAAATGCCGTCGAAGAAAGAAACCCTGACCGTTATTGTCATCATGGCTCTTTTTCTTCTGCTGACAGCTGCCTGTATCGGACTCCGTTCCGAACATCTGCTGATGGCGGCACTCTATCTGGTTTTATTTTTTGCCGGACTACCTACCCGGAAGCTGGCAGTGGCCTTACTGCCTTTCGCCATTTTCGGGATCTCGTATGACTGGATGCGTATCTGCCCCAATTACGAAGTAAATCCGATTGATGTGGCCGGACTTTATAATCTCGAAAAGTCGTTGTTCGGAGTGATGGATAATGGTGTGCTGGTTACTCCTTGTGAATACTTTGCCGTGCATCATTGGGCGGTGGCAGATGTCTTCGCCGGCATCTTCTATCTTTGCTGGGTCCCTGTGCCTATCCTGTTCGGACTCTGCCTGTACTTTAAGAAAGAGAGAAAAACTTATCTTCGCTTTGCATTAGTCTTTTTGTTTGTCAACTTAATCGGCTTTGCCGGCTATTATATCCATCCGGCTGCTCCCCCCTGGTATGCTATCAACTACGGTTTCGAACCGATACTGAACACACCCGGCAATGTAGCAGGATTGGGACGCTTTGATGCTTTCTTCGGAGTGACCATCTTCGATTCGATCTATGGACGCAATGCAAACGTCTTTGCGGCAGTACCTTCACTGCACGCAGCCTATATGGTAGTTGCATTAGTGTACGCCATTATTGGTAAATGCAGATGGTATGTGATTACCCTTTTCTCTATTATTATGGTAGGTATTTGGGGAACAGCCATTTATTCATGCCATCATTATATCATTGATGTATTACTTGGTATCTCTTGCGCGTTGATCGGCTGGCTGGTATTCGAATATGTATTGATGAAAATCCCGGCATTCAAAAGATTCTTCGAAAGATATTATGCATATATAAAGTAGATCTATCCCCGTGCTGGAATAAATCGTACTAAGTCATACAAGAAACAGTGAAGAACAAATATCGTAATATATTCCTCGCCTTTGGTATCATCGCCGTCCTGATTATGATATTCACTTTCGATATGGATTATCAGGAGCTTTGGATGAATCTGAAACGTGCAGGGATATATTTACCTTTGGTCTTGTTGCTGTGGCTGTTCGTCTACCTGATTAATACAGTCTCGTGGTATATAATAATCCGTAGCAGCGGTAAAACCGGCTTTTCATTTGCCCGGCTCTACAAATTCACCGTGACTGGATTTGCGCTCAATTACGTGACTCCCGTCGGACTGATGGGTGGTGAGCCATACCGCATCATGGAACTGAAACCCTATATAGGAATCGAACGCGCCACCTCTTCCGTGATTCTTTACGTGATGATGCACATCTTTTCCCACTTTTGCTTTTGGTTGAGTTCAGTATTGCTTTATGTCTGCCTGTACCCGGTAGGGTGGGCGATGGGAATAATCCTGGGAGCTATAACCCTCTTTTGTCTACTGATCGTTATTCTTTTTATCAAAGGCTACCGGCATGGGATGGCAGTGGCTTTTGTCCGTATGGGTGGACGTATTCCTTTCCTGAAAAAGAAAGTACTCCATTTTGCAAATGCATATAAAGAGAAACTGGAGAATATAGACAAACAAATCGCACTTCTCCATCAGCAAAAGAAACAAACCTTTTATAGCGCCCTCTTACTGGAATATACCGCCCGCATAGTCAGTTGTCTTGAAATCTGGCTGATACTGAATGTGCTGACCACTAACGTCAGCTTTGCCGACTGCTGCCTGATTGCAGCTTTCTCTTCTCTTCTTGCCAACCTGCTGTTTTTCCTGCCCATGCAACTGGGAGGTCGTGAAGGCGGCTTTGCCCTTGCCGTAGGTGGACTTTCCCTTTCCGGAGCCTACGGTGTCTATGCCGCTTTGATTACCCGGGTGCGTGAAATGGTCTGGATTGTTATCGGACTTGCACTGATGAAAGTAGGAAACTTTAAACAATCAAAAGAAAAATATTCTGCTTAAATTTATAACTTTGTCTGACTTATAAAAGGATCTATATAAAAAGACCTATAAAGAAAGCGACAATGAATAATTTTATCTTTTACAGTCCTACCGAATTTGTATTCGGACGGGACACGGAAGCGCAGACCGGAGCACTAGTGCAGAAATACGGCGCACGCAAAGTAATGATTGTCTATGGCGGTGGCTCTGTGATACGCAGCGGATTATTGGCTCGTGTTGAGAACTCATTGCAGGAAGCAGGTATTCCCTATTGCATGCTGGGCGGTGTACAGCCTAACCCGATAGACACGAAAGTATATGAAGGAATCGACCTCTGCCGGAAAGAGAACGTAGACATGATGCTCGCCGTTGGTGGCGGCTCCGTGATTGATACGGCGAAAGCCATTGCAGCTGGAGTTCCTTACAACGGAGATTTCTGGGATTTCTACATCGGAAAAGCCATTGTGACGAAAGCATTGAAAGTAGCCGTTGTGTTAACGATTCCTGCTGCCGGAAGCGAAGGTTCCGGTAACACCGTCATTACGAAAGTCGATGGCTTACAGAAATTAAGCCTCCGTGCTCCCGGTGTACTGCGTCCTGTTTTTGCCGTAATGAACCCCGAACTGACCTACACACTTCCTCCTTTCCAAACCGCCTGCGGCATTGCCGATATGATGGCACACATCATGGAACGCTATTTCACCAACACGAAAAACGTAGAGATAGGCGACCGCCTGTGCGAAGGCACACTACTTGCCATCATCAAAGAAGCAACCACCGTCATGAAAGAACCTGAAAACTACGGAGCCCGTGCCAATCTAATGTGGAGTGGAACCATTGCCCATAACGGAACCTGTGGTGTAGGTTGTGAAGAGGACTGGGCTTCCCACTTCCTCGAACATGAAATCAGCGCCATCTATAACGTGACTCATGGTGCCGGACTCTCCGTAATCTTCCCTGCCTGGATGACATGGATGACAGAACACAATGTGGATAAGATAGCCCAATACGCCATCCGAGTGTGGGGAGTGGCAGAATCAGACGATAAAAAGGCAGTAGCCCTTGAGGGAATCTCGCGCCTGAAATCCTTCTTTACCTCCATCGGCCTGCCTGTGACTTTCAAAGAACTTGGCATTGAGAATCCCGACATCGACCGCCTTGCAGATAGTCTGCACCGGAATAAAGGCGAATTGGTAGGCAACTATGTCAAATTAACGAAACAGGACAGCAAAGAGATTTACCGTCTGGCATTATAAGAAAAACAGATATAACCGACAACTGCATCATTTGTCTTCTGATAGAGGATAAATGATGTAGTTGTTTGTTTTGCTTCTAATTAATACCTAAACGGAAGCAAATTTTTACCATTTTAACCATGTGTTGGTATAATAGTTGTATAAAATACCTAAATTTCGTGATTGCCCAATCTATTCCATAAAGATAATTTTGCAGACGTAATAACTATATATATCCGTTATGCAAAAGCTAAATTCCAGGGCTTTGAATAGAATCTTACTGTTTGTATACATTTTATCACTATCTACTAATGCAATAGCCCAAAACAAAAATAATTCAAAAGAGACATATCTTCTTCCTCCACACGGAAATTATGTTTATGGCCGGGTGATTGAGAAACTCTCTAAAGAACCGATGGTAGGAGTGACGATTCGTTTGGATGGTCATTCTACTGGTGTAATTACCGATATAAACGGTTGCTATGTATTGACCCTGCCCGAAAAAGGCGGTCTGGTTATCTATTCCTACATCGGTTTCGAAACCCGTAAAATCAAAGTTACTTCCCGGCAGAAAGTCGATGTGCAGATGGTAGAAGCTACCGAAAGTATTCAGGAAGTGATTGTAACCGGCTATAACTCCATACAGAAAGAAAGTTTCACAGGAAATACCACAAAGATAGAGAAAGAAGACCTGCTAAAAGTCAACCCGAACAACCTGATTTCGGCCATTCAGACTTTCGATCCCTCTTTCCGAATACAAGAGAATCTGGCAGCAGGTTCCGATCCCAATAGCCTGCCCCAATTCGTCTTGCGTGGTCAGACCGGTATTGGAGAAACGACACTCGGGCAGACCTCCACCTCCTCCATTTCGCGGGAAGTGCTAAGCGGTAATTCCAACCTGCCTATCTTTATCCTGGACGGCTTTGAAGTCGATGTAGAAAAGATATACGACCTCGATATGAATAGCATCCACAGCATCAATATCCTGAAAGATGCTGCCGCCACTGCCATGTACGGTTCACGTGCGGCCAACGGAGTAATTGTCATTGAACGGCGTGCACCCGAAGCCGGAAAGTTCCGTGTACAGTATTCCGGAGTACTTTCTGCCGAACTGCCGGATTTATCCTCCTACAATCTGATGAACGCCCGTGAGAAGCTGGAAACCGAACGCCTGGCAGGACTATATGACAGCAACACCCCGGAAATAGACCCCTATACCAACGGTTACTACCAACGACTCAATAATGTACTGACAGGTGTCGATACCTATTGGCTTTCTCAAGGACTGCGCACGGCTTTGAACCATAAACACTCCGTTTTCATAGACGGTGGAGAAAATGACGTGCGCTGGGGAGTGGAACTGGGATTCAGAGGAACAGAAGGAGTGATGAAACACTCTTCCCGTAAGAATGCCAATGCCGCTTTTTATGTAGACTACCGCATTGGCGGACTACAAATAAAGAACAAAGTGACCTACACTTATAACAAAAGTACAGATGTCCCCTTCAATTCATTCAGCGATTACTCCCATTTACTTCCTTATCTGCGTCTGTATGATGAAAATGGCGATTATGTCCGCCGTCTCGAAAAGTTCGACGGGGCTAGCGGCACACAAGTAAATCCACTGTACGAAATCAACTTCTACAACAGCTTCGACCATTCCGGTTATGATGAAGTGACCGATGATCTTAGTCTGAATTGGCGTATCACTGACGGTCTGCGTCTGCGCGGTCAGTTTTCCGTTCTGATGAGAAATTCTACCGGTGATCTGTACAAAGATCCCGCATCGGCCAGTTATTCAGCCAGTACAGGCAACATCAATGGTGAAAAAACAGAATCCACACAAAAGAGAACAGTGATAGACGGAAGCCTGTCACTCATGTACAACAATACCTTCAAGGGACACAATCTCAATATCTGCTTGTCCTCCAACATGAGACAAACGCAGAGCACTGCTTCCGAAACACGTTACCGGGGATTCCCGGGTGGCGACCTTGTCTCTTCAAACTATGCGGCAGAAGTATACGGAAAGCCCAGCAGCTCCGATAATACCACCCGCTTGGTAGGAGCCTTGCTCACTTCCAACTACACCTATAACAATATCTATCTTGCCGACCTTACAGGACGTATCGACGGTTCTTCCGAATTCGGTTCCGATAAAAGATGGTCCATGTTCTGGTCAACAGGAGCAGGAATCAACATTCATAATTATGATTTTATGAAGTCGAACGAACTCTTTTCCATGCTGAAGTTCCGTGCCTCCTACGGACTGACCGGAAAGACCAACTTCTCCCTCTATTCGGCCAAAGATATGTATCAGCTGCAAACAGACAGCTGGTATCCCACAGGCTACGGCGTATTCCTCTATCAGATGGGAAACCCGAACCTGAAATGGGAACGTAAATACACCCTCGACTATGGAGTTGAAATCGGACTGTGGCACGATAAAATCTATCTGAAAGCCTCTGCCTACGACGAGCGTACCATTGACCTGATAACCGATTATACCATCCCTTCCTCTACCGGATTCACCTCCTACAAAGAAAACATGGGAAAGGTGAAAAACACCGGCGTCGAACTGGAACTGCGGGCACGACTTTACAGTGACAGAAACTGGCTCTTCCAGCTCTACGGCAGCTTTGCAAGAAACAAAAACACGATTGTTGAAATCTCCCAGGCAATGCGCGACTATAATAAAAGAGTGGAAGAACTGTTCAGCGGATATAACCCCGAAAGCAGTTCCGATTCGAAATATGCTAAAACATACCTGAAATATTACGAAGGAGCCTCTCTTACCTCCATCTACGGAATGAAGTCATTGGGAATCAGTCCCACAAACGGCAAAGAAATCTACCTTCGCCGGAATGGTGACGTTACCGATGTATGGTCTGCCGACGAATGGACCATCATTGGCGATACAGCTCCCAAGGGACAAGGCTCATTCGGTTATACCCTGTCCTATAAACAGTTATCCATGTTTGCTTCTTTCCTCTATACTTTTGGTGGAGATGCTTACAACAATACCCTCGTCTCCTATGTAGAGAATGCCGACATTAAAAATGACAATGTAGATAAGCGGGTGTTGCTCGACCGTTGGCAGAAACCGGGAGACATAACCACCATGAAAGATATTCGTGACCGTAATGTCACCACCGGCGCATCCTCGCGTTTTGTACAGAAAAACAATACCCTGCAATGGAGTTCATTGACAATGAGCTACAATTTCCGTCCCGAACAATTAAAGAAACTCCATCTGTCCGGCCTGCGTCTTTCGTTCACGATGAACGACCTGTTCTATTGGTCTACCATCCGTCAGGAGCGGGGACTGGATTATCCTTATTCGCGTTCATTCAATCTGACTACTAACATCATATTCTAACCATACAAATGAAGAAACTAATCAGTCATATACTAATAGCCCTGACAGGAATGTTAGCCGTTTCCTGCAATGCCTGGCTGGACGTAACACCCGAAAATGCAATTGCCGACGACGATCTATTTTCCACCGGTTTCGGCTACCGGAATGCCCTGAATGGCATCTACACCAATCTGGCGTCCGACGAACTTTACGGTAAGCAACTAAGCTGGGGATTCCTTAGTGCCATCTCCCAGCAATACAATCAAAAGGCGGGAACCATCTCTCCGATGTATGCCGACGCTTCCGAACTTATCTATAACACGGTCGATACCGAACCCGTCGTGACAGCTATCTGGGAAAAAGGCTATAAAGTGATAGCCAACCTGAACAAGCTCATCGAGAACATCCGACCCACGGACATCTCTTTGTTCGAATACGGAGAAGAAGAGAAAAACCTCATTTACGCCGAAGCCTTGTCATTAAGAGCGATGATGCATTTTGACCTGCTTCGCCTGTTTGCCCCTGCAACGGCAACCAATCCTTCGGGCACCTATCTTCCTTACCGCGATAAATACGAAGCTGCAGTGGTAGAAAAATGCACCGTTACCGATTTTATCGAGAAAGTCCTGAAAGACCTGCTCGAAGCGGAAGACATTCTGCGGAAGTTTGACACCGAATACCATCCCGAAGCGATGTATGCTTCACAAATGTACGAGCCTACTCCCGAATGGAATGCCCGCTACCGCTTCAACTCCGGTTCCTATATAGACGATATGGGAGCATTCTTCTGGTATCGTGGCATCCGCTTCAACTACCTGGCATTGCTGGGGTTGAAAGCCCGTGTCTGCATCTATGCCGGTCCTGCCTACTACAAGAATGCCGAGACAGCCGCCAAAGAACTTTACAACACCTATTATCAGCAGAAACGATGGATAGGCTTTACAGAAGGAGAGAACATTACCTGCAATCTCAACTCCCGATATACAAAAGTCTCCCACGACATCTTGTTCGGCTTGTACAAGAAACAGCTGGCAACGGATTATGAAATGGCTGTATGGGGCTCTTCCTCTTCTTCGTCAACCACCCGTCTGCCGTTGGCAAATATCCCTTCCCTGTTTGCTTCGGACAACACGGGCGTATATACCGACTATCGGCTCACCTACCTGATCGGGACTACCAATGAAACCCAGTCGAAGTATTACACCCTGAAGTATAACCCTTCCGTAGAATCAGTAGTAGAAGCAATGGAGAATCCGATGATACCAGTGATCCGGTTCAGTGAAATCTGTCATATCCTGGCAGAGATCAGTAGCTATAATGGCAAGATAACCGAAGGAATCAACTACCTCGAAACAGTCCGAAAAGCCCGTGGAGCTGAACGTACCCTTAGCCTGACAGTCAGCACCCGTGAACAACTGGATGCCGAAATACTGCTCGATATACGGAAAGAAATGATAGGCGAAGGCGGAACCTTCTACACCTACAAACGGATGAACCTCTCTACCGTGCCCGACTCCGACGAGGAAGGAGAAATCAACATGACAGGTTCCTATGTACTTCCATTGCCTACCAGTGAAACAACCAACTAATGCCCGGATAAGATGAAACGAATATTGACATATACCACCTTCTGCCTGCTGCTCGTTTTCGCCTCCTGCAGCGAAGAGCAACTGGAAGTTTATCATGGAGACAACTACGTCTATTTCACTTACATGAACGATAAGTCTCCCCAGAAAATAACATTCAATTTTGCTACGGATGCACCCTTGCTTCGGGAAGGAACCGTGAAAGTGAAAATGACACTTCTTGGCTACCTGCTCGAAGAAAATGCCACCTGTGATATTTCCGCAGTGGGAGAGAAGAGCACCGCCCGTTCCGGCATCGATTATGCCCCTTTGACTTCCGGCATCTTCCATAGCGGACTGGCAGAAGACACCTACGAAGTCACCGTCTATCGTAATGAAGCACTGCTCAACACAGAATATACACTTACCCTTTCGCTGGATGCAGTGGAAAACTGTCTGGTAGGCCCGGCAGAATATCAATACGTCACGATTCAAGTGACCGACCGGATTTCCTGCCCTGTGTGGTGGAGCCAGAGTTCAGCGGCCAATCTGGGAGTATACTCGGATATGAAATACCGTGTTTTTATCATTTTCATGGATGGCGAGATACTCGAATCATTGGATAAATACACCGGCATTGAGTTTGTCAATTTGATAGCCGACTTCAAGGCTTGGTGGAAAGACCAGTGGCAGCAAGGCAATTACCAATATTATGATACAGATGGAGTGACACCGCTGTATGAAACCATTCTCGATAACTGACAATAAACTATGAAGCGAAAAACAATACTATTCATTTCAATCCTGCAGCTTCTCGTGATAACCGGCTGTTATGACGATTTGGGAAACTATGACTATACAAACTCTACCAAAGTCTCTTTTGTGAACTCCGCTTCGTCGGACTACACATTTATGGTAGGCGACCTTTTCGAGATGGATGCTCCCGTCAACTTCTCAACCGACATCGGAAACGTAGACGAACTTTTCACCGTCCAATGGTACTTGAACCGTGAACTGATCTACACTGGCTATCATCTGAAATACCAGTTCGAGAAAGGCGGAACATACGAACTGATACTGAAAGTAATCAATAAGGAAACGAATGAAACGTATATCAGCAATAAATACACCCTGACGGGAAAGAATAGTTTCGACTGGGGCTGGATGATTCTCTCCGATAAGGGAGACGGAAAATCTGCCTTGTCTTTCATCAATCCGGCCTTTCGGGTGACGCACAATGTGGAGAGCACCATCGAAGGTGGTTTAGGTACGGATCCGCGGGGAATCTACTACTATTATGTATTAGGCTCTATCTCCGGTTCCTACGTTTCGGGCTTACCGAAAGTCCTGATAAATCAGGGCAGTGGAAGTGTTACGCTGGACGGCAATTCGTTGCAAAAGGATATGTGGCTTGCCGACGAATTCGAGAACCGTAAAGAACCGGATGACTTGAAGATAATGGACTTCGCTTTCAAAGAAGAATATTACGTGATTTGTTCCGAACAGGGAGAAGTATATATCCGTACCGTAGGCAGTGACAATAAAGCGATTCCTTATTACGGGAAGTACGGTGCCATGCCGTATGAGTTTGAGGGAGGCAGCCGCATCACTTGCTTCGCACCGTTCCACAATGTCACTTATTGGTGTGCCGATGAAGAACGTTGCATCTTGTATGATGAGCAGAATGCCCGTTTTATCGGTATTGCACATTATTCACAATGGGGAGCAGTTTATACTCCCGCCATTGTCTACTTCAAAACATACGATCAGGATTTGGAAGTACCCTCCGGAGTGTTGCGGGTGAACGATATGGGAGCGGGAACCCGCTGCCTTGCCATAGGTGCTTACGAAAAAATAGATGTTGCCTCCAATGGCGGATTGACTTTTTGGGCAAACTATGTGTCATTGATCGACGTGCAGGGAACCGGGAATTATAATCTGCATGAGTTTGCCGTGAAAGGAATGGATAATAACTCCCACCTTATCACCGGTACAGACCAATACGGATTCAGTGGCGGCTCTTTGTTGACTCCGCAAAGCATAATCAAGATGTCCTCCAACTTTGAGAAGAATCCCTATTTCTACTTTACCGATGGAGATAAGAATCTCTATGTGTACAGTATGCAGATGCGCAATCACGTATTGGCTTACACAGCGGACAGCCGTATCACCGGCATCAGCGGAAGCCCCATCGTTTGCGAGTTCTATGGCTACGGAGGGAATAGCACTGATCCTAACTTCCGGCTGGCGCTTTCGCAGGAAAATGGAAATATCACCGTCATTGACGTAAACAAGAGTCAGATGGTACGCCTTTTCGAAGGTTTCTCACCCGATCTGAAGTTACAGACTTTCACCGGTTTTGGCGATGTGAAAGGGATGGTGTGGTGCACGAACTATGAAGGAGAATATTAGAAAAAGAAAATAACCTATCAGTAAATAATTAATCATTTAAAACGAGAAAAGTATGAAAAATAGACTGTTTTATTTTGCCACTTGTGTGGCTTTGGCGTTGTCTTCAGTAAGTTGCAGCAGCGATGATGATGGTGAAGAAGAAGATATAGACATTCCTGTAGTAGGAAAAATAGCTGTTTCCGGTGCCTATAATGTGTACTCTCATGGAAGCCAGGGATGGATTGAAGCGGACAAGATAGGAATATACGTATTGTCTGACGGCAAGCCGCAGGAAAACTTGCCGTATGCTCCGTCGGAAGTAGCCAAAGCTACTATAATGGAATATGAGGGCAAGACCTACATCACCTATGACAAAGAGGATTATGTGACCGATGAGGTGACTTTGAATCCTTCTTCCGAACTGTCTGCAGGATTTAAAAGTGGCGATCACACGATTTATGCATATACCCCTTATAGTGCAGCTTCACAAGATTACAAAACGGTAGCCTTGCCAAACATTTCAGTGCAGGAATACTATGCATCCGAATTTATGCCTAATCGTAAATATAGCTTTGCATACACTTCGGCCACCACTTCCAGTTATTCGGCAGCTACGGTTGCTTTGGGAGAATTCAAATCTCTGTTTTCACAGCTCACCTTGCCCGCACTGGAATGTCCCGATGCTTTAGCTGGAAAAACCTGCACTAAAATTGTGGTAACCTGCGACGAACATCCCCTGTCTTATGCAGACGGAGCTACCGTTAATCTGGCCACCGGTGAAATCAGTGGTACTCCTTTGAACAGCGTCACTTATAACATTCCCGACGGCCTGGTGGTAAATGCCGGATTTCCGGCTTTCGGGCTTCCGGCCTCACTGGAAACTGCTTACATGATGGTTGCCGTTCCCTTTGAAGAGGGGATGAATTATACTTATAAATTTACGCTGACAATCGGCGGACAGGAATATACGACTTCAGGCAAACCTAAAACAGGTTTCTGGTCGACGGATAATAACCTGAATATGAAAGATATTGCCGGTATCGAATAATTATTATCTTTGTATCTGTATATAAATATTAAAAAAGAAAGCATGAAGAAATTAGTTTCAATTCTGATGATTCTGGCAATGATTATCCCATTGGCCGGAGCACAATCGACGGACATCTTCAAGAAAAAGAAGAAAAAGAAGAGCAAGACGGAAGCGGTGGATAAAGCCAAGGCTGACTCCATTGCCAAGAGTAAGAAAGATGCTCTGCAACCTTACGCAAAAGTAATCACCGGCAAAGCCAAAACAATGGACGGCTTTTTCAAAGTGCATTACGTAGATGGTAAATATTTCTTCGAAATAGCCGATTCTCTTTTCGGACGTGATATTTTGATTGTGAACAGAGTTGTGAAAGCACCGGTAGACGCGCAGAAACGTAAAGTAGGCTATCCGGGAGATTACATCAGCGACGAAGTGATCCGTTTCGAGAAAGGACGCGGCGACAAACTGTTCGTGCGTGAAATCTCTTATCTCGAACATTCTGCTGACACACTGGGTATGTATCAGGCCGTATTGAACTCCAATGTTCAACCCATTGTGGCCACCTTCCCGTTGAAAACTGTCCGTAAAGAAGGAGAAACTACCAACTATGTGATCGACATGACCGACTATATCCGTAAGGACAACGAAATGTTTTCATTCACCAGCCGGGTGAAAGACAACATCGGAGCGAGCAGCATGGTAGACGACGCCAGTTATATCGACACACTGAAAGCCTTCCCGCAAAACATCGAAATACGTACCGTGCGTACCTTCCAGCGGAAGAAAGGAGGAGGCAGTGGACTTGAGAAACTGCTGGCAGCTTTCTTTGCCACCTCTACCACTCCGTTGACTTACGAACTGAACAGCTCTATGCTATTACTTCCCAAGGAACCGATGAAACCGAGATTGCACGACGACCGGGTAGGTTACTTTGCTGTGAGCTATAAGGACTTTGACGAGAATCCGCAAGGAGTGAAGTATAAAGCGAATATCACCCGCTGGCGTCTCGAACCCAAAGACGAAGACCGCGAGAAATACCTGCGTGGCGAATTGGTGGAACCCAAGAAACCGATTATCATTTATATCGACCCTGCCACTCCGAAGAAATGGGTTCCATACCTTATTCAGGGAGTGAACGACTGGCAAGCCGCTTTTGAGAAAGCAGGATTCAAAAATGCAATCTTCGGTAAGGAAGCACCGACGGACGATCCTACCTGGAGCTTGGAAGACGCCCGCCATTCGGCTATCGTGTACAAGCCTTCCGATATTCCGAACGCAAGCGGACCTCACGTGCACGACCCTCGCAGCGGTGAAATTCTTGAAACACATATCAACTGGTATCACAATGTGATGAGCCTGCTTTACAACTGGTACATCGTGCAGGCAGGAGCCATTGATCCGGGAGCACGCAAACCGATGTTCGACGATGAACTGATGGGCGAACTGGTGCGCTTTGTATCTTCCCATGAGGTGGGACATACATTAGGATTACGTCATAATTTCGGTTCTTCCAATACCGTCCCGGTAGAGAAACTTAGAGACAAAGCATGGGTGGAAGCCAACGGTCATACACCGTCTATCATGGACTATGCACGCTTCAACTATGTGGCACAGCCGGAAGACAACGTTTCACGTTCGGGAATATTCCCCCGCATCGGTATGTATGATAAATGGGCGATTGAATGGGGCTATCGTTGGATGCCTGAATATGAAACGGCGGAAGCCGAAATACCTCATTTGAATAAGTGGATCATTGAGAAGCTGCGGGAGGACAAACGCTATACGTTCGGAACGGAACTCGACAGAAACGATCCCCGCAATCAGAGTGAGGATTTGGGAGACGATGCCATGCTGGCAAGTTCGTATGGTATCAAAAACCTGAAACGCGTGATGCCTGAAATCATGAACTGGACTTATGAACCGAACGAAGGTTATATGAAAGCTGTCCGTTTGTATCAGAATGTGGTGGGACAATTCGACTTGTACATGGGGCATGTGGCTACCAATGTGGCCGGTATCTACCACAATCCGATTTCTGTGGAACAGACAGACATGAAAGCGGTGGAATATGTTCCGAAAGATATTCAGAAGAAAGCAGTCGACTTCCTGAACAAGGAACTGTTTACTACACCGACTTGGCTGATGGATGATAAATTGTCCGAAAGAACAGGTATCAATACTTTCAATTCGATCTATCGTGTGCAGAGCAGTACATTGAAACAGCTGCTTAGTAGCCGCACGCTCGACAAGATGATGGATAACGAACTGGTCAACGGTGCGAAAGCATATACGGCCAATGATCTGTTCCGTGATTTGAAAAAGAGTATCTGGAGCGATATGCAGGGAGGAAAGAAACCGGATGCCTCCCAGCGTAGTTTGCAGAAAACTTATGTTAATGCGCTGATCGGAATGCTTGATAAACCGAAGAACAGCTCCGGTTCGCTCGGAAGTCTGGGTGGTTATTCTCTGGTAGCTTTCGATTTTCCTTCCGAAGCACCGACAATAGCACGCGGACAGTTGACCGATCTTAAAAGAGAGTTGACCAATGCTGCAAATGCTTCCAGCGGAATATACAAAAGCCATTATCTGAACTTGAAAGCATTGATTGACGCTGCATTTGAGGTTAAATAAAAAAAGAAGAGGCCAACTGAAAAGCCTTGAGTTTATGAAATCATCCTTACCACATTCAATGCTGTGGTAGGGATGATTTTTCATTTTTCCCTCTTTTGCATAGGTTCTTATGGTTTTGGCTGTCTGTTGACAATTCGCGTTTTGCATATTTGCTGTCTTTTTAAATTTTCAACAAAGTTACATCAGGTGTTTGCGATTTCATAAACTATTGAATCCTTTTGAATAGCTGCGGTTCTAAATAGCTACGTGAAGGTTTCAATCTGTTCTTTTCATCCGTATTACGGGTTCAATAGAAAAGAACTGAAGACAAAAACAGAGGTTCTGTTTGTCTGAAACAGAGCCTCTGAATGTATCAAACGGAGGCTCTTTCGCATAGATTTGGAGCCTCCATTTAGGGGATAAAAAAGCGTCTTTTTGCCGAACGCATAGTGGAACACTCTTTGGGAGTAGATAACTCGCTATCTGGCAGATGGTTACAGCTACCTAAAAAAGACCCCTTGAAACACTAACCGGATTATTATAAATATATAAATAATAAAACATATATTTAAAAATATATAGTTCGATTTTCCATTTTTTGAAGATTAATGTTTCATTTCTTCGGGACCATTTGGGTGGACGGGTACTACATTTTTCGGAGGTCTCCAGCATTGCACGATGATCTCCTGTATTTTCGATGTCAGGTAGATGGTGTGTACGGTGTATCCGGCAGACTTATTATCAAATAAATCTAGCTGTTTAATTAGTAAATATTAATTATAAAAAAAAGTTGATGAAGAAAGAAAGTTTAATCTCTTTTATGAGGGAAATCGCTGCCGAATTGCAGCGACGGGGAAATTTAGGGACTGCTCATGTGTATAGAAGCAGTACGAATGCGATTCTAGCTTTTCTGGGTACGGACAAGTTTCAGTTTCGCCAGTTAACGCCCGAATGGGTGAAGAAATTTGAAGTCAGCCTGCTGGAGAGGGGATGTAGTTGGAACACAGTATCTACTTATCTCCGGACGTTGCGGGCGGTCTATAACCGTGCCGTCAGTCAGCGGAAAGCGGTGTATGTGCCTTATCTGTTTCGTTCGGTCTATACCGGCACGCGGGCGGATCATCAGCGGGCGTTGGATGGTGAGGATCTTGGAAAAGTGTTTACACGCCTGTCGCGGTCAGCCGCCAGTCCCATCATAAGGGAGACGCAGGATATGTTTATACTCATGTTCCTGCTCCGTGGACTGCCGTTTGTCGATTTGGCTTATCTGCGAAAGAGTGATCTGCAGGGGAATGTGATAGCTTATCGACGGCATAAAACGGGCCGTTCGTTGTCGGTGACATTAACGTCGGAAGCGATGTTCTTATTGCAGAAGTACATGAATCGTGATATTGAATCTCCTTATCTGTTTTCTATTTTACGGAGTAGGGAAGGATCGGAAGAAGCATACCATGAATATCAGCTGGCATTGCGGGGATTCAATCATCAACTGGCTTTATTGGGAAATCTGTTGGGACTTGAAAATAAGTTGAGTTCTTACGCTGCCCGACACACTTGGGCTACGACCGCTTACTACTGTGAAATTCATCCGGGAATTATTTCCGAAGCAATGGGACATTCATCCATTACAGTGACAGAAACATATCTGAAGCCATTCCATAGTAAGAAAATTGATGATGCAAACAGGCAGATTATTGATTATGTATCACAGTCAATAGGTCGTTCAATAGCTTATTCAAAATCTTGAGAAAGAAGCTGTTACTTCATAGGTAACGGGGAATAGAACACGCAGCAAAAGTATGCATATTATTTAAAACATACAAACAAAAACAGACATTATTTCTAATAAATCATACTGAAAGAGAAATAGCACGAACAGAACATATAATTCCTTTGCATTAGAACTTCATCAACATCTAATATTTGCAAAAGACATTCCCCTCCACCTATCCATCGCAAAAGTGGAGGTGGAGAACTTATTTACAATTCTATATCTTTCCGGTATCAATTACCCTTTTACAGGCGTCAACAAAGGTTTTCCCGTTACCTATGAAGTAACGGGGTGTTTTCTAAATTATTAATTTAATAAACAAACAATGAAGAAACTAAGACATTATGCTCTACTAACGTTTGCGGCAATGGCAGTATTCGGATGCTCGAAAGACTATGACGACACCGAACTTCGTAACGATGTGAACGACCTTAAATCAAGAGTTGAAAAGCTGGAAACATGGTGCACTACCGCCAATTCCCAAATCAGCGCCCTCCAAGGCTTGGTCGCTGCTCTGGAAGCGAAAGACTACGTGACAGGAGTTTCACCCGTGACCAATGGTTATACTATCACTTTCTCCAAAAGCGACGCTATCACCATCTACAATGGCAAGGATGGAGCCAAAGGAGCGGACGGTGTGACTCCTGTTATCGGAGTAGACA
>ERZ838827.1528-NODE-1528-length-16883-cov-6.489066_pt1 | contig 16883 bp, 8 predicted proteins | sample MGYA00519881_ERZ838827 | MGnify/ENA primary metagenome ERZ838827 (study PRJEB31850, sample SAMEA3708842) | human gut metagenome | biome: human gut; feature: human-associated habitat; material: faeces | place: China | collected 2014 ...
ACCGGGGACACAAGGATTTTCAGTCCTTTGCTCTACCAACTGAGCTATGGCACCGTTGTTTTGTTTAACGGGTGCAAAGATATGAATCTTTTTTGAGTCTTGCAATAGGCAGAGCTACTTTTTACTGATTTTTATTCTTCCAAAGAATTCCAGCCTTGTGCTTTTAGTTCGACTTCGCCTCCATCACGACCTACCAAGTAATTACCGAGATCGGGTTTTGTAATATGACCGATTACTTTAACACCTTTCATTTCAGATACTTTATCATGATCAGTGAGAGGAACAGTGAAAAGTAATTCATAGTCTTCACCGCCATTTAAAGCTGCAGTTACCAAATTCATATTAAATTGTTCAGCCATTGCAGCCGTCTGATAATCGATAGGAATTCTATCTTCATATACGCGACATCCGACATTACTTTCTTTTGAAATATGCAAAAGTTCGGAAGACAGACCGTCTGATATGTCCATCATTGCTGTAGGGATAATCCCCGCATGACGAAGCATCTCTATAATATCTTTACGAGCTTCCGGCTTCAATTGACGTTCCAACAGATATTCTTTGCCTGTAAAATCCGGTGTGAAATCTTTTTCACCTTTAAATATCCTTTTTTCGCGTTCTAATAATTGCAATCCCATATAAGCAGCTCCTAAATCCCCGGAAACACATATCAAATCCGTTTCTTGGGCTCCACTGCGAAGAACAACTTTGTCTCTTTCTCCTTCCCCAATACAAGTGATACTGATACAAAGCCCTGTTAAAGAAGCAGAAGTGTCTCCTCCGACAATATCGACTCCATATACATCACAGGCCAACTTTAGCCCAGCATAAAAATCTTCTACATCCTCAACAGAAAAACGTTTGGAAATACCAAGTGATACAGTGATCTGCTTAGGCTGGCCGTTCATGGCATAAATATCGGAGAAATTTACAACAGCCGATTTATATCCGAGATGTTTTAAAGGTACATAAGTCAAGTCGAAATGAATACCTTCCAATAATAGATCGGTGGTGACAAGCACTTGTCTATCCTCATAGGAGAGGATTGCCGCATCATCGCCTACGCCCTTTATCGTACTATTATTCTTTATTTCAATCCTGTCAGTTAGGTGGCGAATCAAACCGAATTCGCCTAATGTTGATATTTCTGTCCTGTTACTCATATTTGTTTTGTAATATATTATTTTTAGGAAATGTGATAATATGTTTTTTTATTGTCTCATTAAAACTCTGCTCATTGTAAAACCTGATTACAATCGGTAGATAATATAAATATTTCTTCCAACTTTCCGGAACAAGAAGACTGTTTTTTAAACGTGCTGCATCTTTTTCTGTTACTAAAATCAATTTTCCAGGTGAAGTCATCTTTTCGAATATCACATCCAATTTCTTGAAATCTGACTTGCTAAACGTATGATGATCAGGAAAAACGACCGGCAACACTTTATTTGAATACTTTTCTGCCTCACGAATAAATGGAGTGGGAACTGCAATACCTGATATCAACAATATATCATCTTCTTTTCCAATATTTTTATGGTTTAAGAAACGAGCTTCCGAGGGGAATACAGGTTTGACTTCTCCATAAACGATGCTGGTAAAAAAAAGTAACTGGTGAGCCCGCAACTTCATATTTTCTTCAATAATACGAAAATCGATCGGCTTCATATCTTCGTCGCATTTAGTAACAACCACGATATCTGTTCGGTTTATATTACTTATCGGTTCTCTCAGGTGTCCGGTAGGCATTAGTTTATCATTATAAAATAAACGATGGTAGTCACTCAACACGATCGAAAGGGAAGGGTGCACATATCTATGTTGATATGCATCATCTAACAGAATTACTTCAGGTCTGTCTTTTTCAGGGAGGGATAAAAGATTTTGAATCCCCCGGCGGCGATTAGCGTCGACAGCGACAAGTATATCCGGAAATTTATTTTTCATTTGAAAAGGTTCATCTCCGATCTCCAAACTGGAACTTTCAGAATCAGCAAGAATAAACCCCGATGTTTTTCTTTTGTACCCTCGGCTTAATACTGCAATGCGATATTTATCTTTCAGTAAACGTATGATATATTCTGTATGGGGAGTTTTACCCGTTCCTCCTACAGATAAATTTCCTATGCAGATCACAGGAATAGAATATTGTTCGGAATGTAAAATACCCCAATCAAAAAGTCGATTTCGCAACCATATCCCAATTCCATATAAAAAGGAAAGGGGAGCCAGGTAGGAATTAAGTTTTATTTTGTCATTTTTTTGCATGTAACTTCTTATCTGCTGACAAATATAGTTAACTTATCGGTGGCTGTCAGTTTTTTATTTGTTTATTTCAAAAAGAAGATACAATTTGAATCTCTTTGAAAGATAAGTTTGTGTTTATTCTGAAATATTTTCAGGGAGTTTGTGACTATACACATTTATTGTAGAATTAAGTCAATATCCGGATAAGATATCCGTCGTATCTTTGTTGTCTTCTTGATAATCTCTTGTAAATTATATACTTTTGCATTGTCCCAATTAACATGCTATGCCATGAATGTCAAAATAGAAGAAAGCTGGCGAAAACGCCTTCAGGAAGAATTTGATAAGCCATACTTTGAGCAGTTGGTCACATTTGTCAAGAACGAATACAGAAGCGCACATGTGCTTCCTCCCGGACACCAGATCTTCCATATTTTTAATGCCTGTCCATTCGAGAAAGTGAAGGTTGTTATACTTGGACAAGACCCTTATCCCAATCCGGGGCAATATTACGGAGTCTGCTTCTCCGTCCCGCAAGGAGTTCCCATTCCTGGATCACTGGCCAACATATTCAAAGAAATACACCAAGACTTAGGCAAACCGATCCCCACATCCGGCAATCTGGACCGTTGGGTAGAGCAAGGCGTGTTTCCTATGAACTCGGTCCTGACTGTACGGGCTCACGAAACCGGCTCACATCGGAATATGGGATGGGAAACTTTTACAGATGCAGTGATAAAGAAATTGAGCGATGGACGTGAGAATCTGGTATTCATGCTGTGGGGAAGTTATGCAAAAGAGAAGATCGCCCTTATCGACACCCATAAACACTTGGTGCTGACAACCGTGCATCCGTCTCCACGCTCTGCTGACCATGGTTTCTTCGGCTGTAAACACTTCAGCAAGGCGAATACTTTCCTCCAAAGCAAAGGTATTCAAAAGATTGATTGGTAAGAAGTACGAGTTCCGGACATCCGGGTGTAGCCATTCCGGACATCCGGGTGTGGAGAGCGGTAACATCCGGGTGTAGAAAGGCAGAAGATGGGCATGTTTCCAAACTTTTCTGCTTGCTTTTCGTTCTTTTCCTACTTGTTTTAGTAAAAAAGGACCTTTATGTTGAGGAAACTATCTCCACACAGATATATATCGGCACGGTTCCCTGCGTTTTTGTAAACACTACCGGCTACCCGTTTCAACGGCAGGTAGTGATACAAGTGTGATACAGGAATCCGGTATGTATCACTCCTTGCACACCATGTTTGTCAATGCTTGCAAAACAAAGTGTGATAGAGTGATAGAGAAACTGGATTATTGTGCAAGAGAGAACCGCAAACTGATACCGTAGTTTGAGTTTGAAGTCGGATAGGATGCACTCGATATCAACGGTTCATTGATCTGAATATCATAGAATGCACGGACCGTCAACGCACGGCTCAAACCGTAATCAGCCGAGAAGGAGATTGTCTTTGCGATGTTACCGCTAGTAGCCTGCGTCAGTTGCGTGTCGATTTTACGAATCAACGACTGCATCTTGTTGAACGAGAAATCAAGGCGAACGGTGAGGTCATTGCTGAAATCACGCGTTTTCTTCATCTTCAAAACCTTGTTGAACTCGGCATATTTGTAACCCAAGCCGATCGTCACTTTCTTGGAAAGTGCTTCGACCAATTGGTAGGATGTCGTGTTCAGGCTTAAATTGCGGGTAGTCGAATAGTCCGCCCGAACCGTCACGTTATTCAACAGCGTCGCATCTGCACCCAACAAAGGACTAAACGCTTCGGTAAGGCTGACAGACGAAATCGAATAAGGAGACGATGGTGTCGGGTTATCGTTCAGAATCGACTGGATATATCCCAGTCCGTCCTGCCCGGCATCCACCCAATTCAAGAAGGATGTGAAAGCACCTACCGAATAAGAACAACGGTACTGGTGACTCAACGTCAAGCTCTTGAAATATTTCTTGACAGCCGGAATCTTGATCAAGCCGTCGTAAGTAACGCGCCAGTTAGGCAACATGCTCTTCAACGAAGGGAAAGCCGTCAAGCCTACCTTCTTCGGGTCCTTACCGGTATAAGCGGCCAGAAATGCAGGAATCAGGACATCCGCCGAATTCCGGTTGACGCCGTTCACATTATCTGTTCCCGGATTATAAGGCATTCCTCCCAAGCCTTTATCATGGATAAAGCCCACATCCGGATATTTCAAGCCGGAATACTTGCTTTCGATACGTTGGGCAATGATCTCGCGGTTTGCCAACAACTTGTCAAAAGCTTTCGAAGAATAGTTATTCATAGCATTGCCACTGCCTCCGAATGCGCTTCCCAACGCGATTGTCGTCATGGTAAAGTTTCCCCCCATAATCTCCGGCATACCTTCATACATAAATTGTATTTCCGTATTACGCGTATCGTTGCGAAGAGCCGTCAAGTCGATCTTCAATCCAGTGATCGGTTCGAGGTTCGCCCGTATATTCAGATTTTTCGTACTGGTCATGACTGCGGCATTCACGTCTCTCTCGGTATCCGTAATCAGCCAGCCTTTTTCATATGCCTCGTCTATATAGCTACGACGCACGTCACCGAACGCAAAACCGATCCCCGGGGAAAGTCCGAATGAAGAACGTCCCTGGCCAAAGATATCACCGATCTCCGGACGGAAACCGGGCAGCATCATACCGGCAGAGTTCGTAAACTGAATATTGAAACGGCGCACCATCATCAAAAAGCGGGCACTGTGTTCAACCGCCTTGTAAAGAAAATCCTCAGTAGGGGCCGGTCCCGGTATGATCGTCAACTTCAAGCGCACCGTGTCTTGGTTCAAAATCTTAACCTGTGCGAAGTTGATCGGCTTGAACTTGACTTTGTAGACACGCCCGTCCGTTCTTCTGGCCGTGATTTGCACCTTTTTCGTAAACATTCCATGCTCGACAACCGTAGCGCTGTCCGGACTCAAGACAATTTCTTTTTCCAATTTCGGCTTTTTCTTCTTCTCCGTTTTTTTAGCCGTAGTCCGGGTATTGTTAAACTTCTGGTTGATCTTCTTCAAATATTTGTTTTTGTTGTAGAGAGATAACAGGTTCAAGTTCGCCTGCAAATCGAACTGACGCTGGTTCTTGATCGTATTACCCATCTCGATATCTTCGCTTACCGTCGCTCCACGATCCCAGTTGTAAGTAGCATTGTAGCTCAAAGAAGCATTGGTCCAATCCAGAACCGGGATCAGCTGCAACGGCAACTGCCAGGTCGCCATAAACTGCTGGTCATACTTCATCGGGGTTCCCAGGTCAGCGATGCTCTTCTTCACGGAATCTTTCCATAACTGGTAACCGTCCGGGTTCAGTTCCTTATTCACCTGCACATACGGTTCTTCGATACGGGCATTCGTACCGGAACTGAACGTTATGTTCAGGTTATTCGTAAAAGCCCAGTTCAAACTGAAAGCACGGTCCCAATAGAAGTTCTGGCTGAATGTCACTGGTATATCGTTGGGGACACCTGTTGCCGCTCCTGTCAGGTCGCGTAATTTTATTTCGTAATAATTCCGCATCATGGCCGTCTGGAAGTTGATAGACGGGGCCACATTAAACGCCAGTTGTTTGGCATAGCGCGTATAGCCGTTGTTTTTCTTCAATAACTTATCGAATGGTTTGATCGGCTTGACATAAGGCACATAGCTATAGGCGAAATTGGCACGGTAATCCTTTGTCGTTTCATATTCAGTCTCCGGGTTTTTCTTATCATTAATGCTGTACGAATACCCGAGCGTGAAGTTTGCCGGATCGTAAGGCATCGGGTTCTTACTCTTGATATTCACACGCACATTATTAAACGAAACACTCTTGATAACCGTCCTATCTTGAGAATAATTACGAATCGAGTCCTTCTCGGCTTTCGTTTCCGCCTTGTCGATAGCATCCTTCAACTTGACATCCTGATCCAGCGGATTGTATTTTGGATCATATGTTTCCTTCGAATAAGCATAATAGAACGGGATACTGACTTGCGCCTTTTCCGGGAACAGCTTACCCAATTCGATAGAGGTCGCCACGTTATACTGTTTGAAGTCTTCCATCCGGCGTTCGTTCAACGACTGGTCGAGAGCACCGAAACCAGCCGTTTCGATACGTCCGCCCACATTCACCGTTCCCAAGTCGGAAAGCGCAACATTCAAATTCGCATTGGCCGCCCATCCACCTTCTTCATTGAAGTCGGTCAGGCGCAATTCGTTCACCCAAACTTCCCCACTCTTCAACTTATTACGCACGTTACGCACACCGATCATGACTGTCTTCACTTCGGAAAGACTCGGATTACCTTTGACACGGATCGTATTGCCATCGTTGTCCGGATCCCTACCAGAATAGACAGTCTGGAAAGACACTCCATTCGTACCGGACCGTTTTTCCCGGTTACGCTCCAGTTTTAGGTCCGTCAAAATCTCCAAACGGAAATTCAGCATGTTTTTTGCCGGCCAAACGATTTTCTGGTGTTCCGAATTGTTATAGTTATACTCCCCGTGCGGAGTCAATTTCAACGGTACTTCATATTCGTAATAGTTATTCTTATAGTCCGATCCCAGGCGGATAAAAACAGCGAGATCGCCATCTGCAAGATCGTTTACATCCAATTTCGGAGCCTCGGCATGTGTAAACAGTTGCAAGCGCTTATACTGCCGCAAATCATAATTCGTATTCTTATACACGGCACGTGCATCTTGAGCGGCAAGGTCCGTTATCTTTAAAGAAAGCGCCTGTTCGTTCTCCTGACGGATCTGAGGCTGGCTCGGGTCCAGTACACGGCTGACGCCCGGGGGCAATGTATAGCTGACCGGATCCCTGTCACTGTTTTCCTCGATATTGACAGTCGAGACTTCCAATTTACCCTTCACTGCGGGCGGCATCTTCGGATCGGACAAATCCTGCTCGTAGGATCGCCATTCTCCGCGTACCAATTGCAGAGTACCGAAGCGCAACACGACCGATTCCTTAAATCCTGTCATATACATACGCATGAAACGAATCGTCTTGAAATCATTGATTGCCCCCACACGACGCTGGTATTGTTTTACCGGAATCTTAAATTGATACCAGGTAACGGATTCTGTCGTACCATCCGCCAATCTTACTGATGAAGTACGTTTATCCGCAATGAAGTTTTCACCGACAACCGTATCCTGCGGAGTTATCCTGACTTTGTATTCGAAATATTTTTCATTTTTATTCAGAGTATTGTCCTGATTGATGTCTTCTACATCAGGCACGGTCTTGGAAGAAGTGCTGTAGCGCTCGCCCGAATCGTTGATATCTTTCGAGTTTCCTTCCGTTCCATTATAGCGTTTGTAACGTGTTAAGATATCCACCTCCTGAGAATCATAGTCCGAACCACGAAAATAGTGGAACTTGTCACCGGCCGGATCAAAGAAAGGGGACAGCTGTAACGGATCGTTCTCCATCTCGGTTAGGGTTACCGCATTCAATTTCTGGCGTAATTTATTCAGATAATCCTGGTAAGCCGGATATTCCTTTTCTTCATCCGAGGATAAACCGTTCAGGCCGACATCCTGCAACAGACGTGCACCTGCCGTATTGTCGAAGGCATAAACTGTACTCTGCTGTTTTGGAACCTTACCCCAAACAGTATAATCGACCTTAGACGTATCGCCATCGATTGGCAATCCGTTTTCGAAGAACTTCTTTTCATCCTTCAATATGTCTTCCGATATCTCACCCAAATTAAAATACAGATCCCCCCCTGTTGTCTGACGATCATAAATGAACGGATCGAGCATCCAAAATTCGATATATTCGACATTCGCCGTCTCAAAGTCACTCTGGTCTATCTTTCGCATCATTCCACCGAAACGCTTTTCCGGGTTTTGCAATGTTCCGTCAGGATTAATATTATCGGCATCCAAGTTATACGGTCCGCGTTCCTGCGGATAGTAAGCCATGTTCAGAACTGTCAACGTATTACTTTCACTCATGCTTTGCTGCCGTTGTGGGAACAACTCTCTCGTCTCGATAGCACGGACATAATGGTTGGACAAATCTTTTGTCGTAATATATTTCGGACGCAAAGAAGAATTTTTACGCGTGAACAATCCGTCGATCGTGTACCAAGCGAGCAAAGCACGACTTTTCCCGTAATCGATATTATTGGTCAGCCCGGCTTCCGGGAACAATTGGGGCGTACCATCGTCATAAGGCACACTGGACAACTGCCAGGGATAAGGGTCGGAGAGGTCAAAATTGCTCTGTGTCGACTCGAAGTCATCCAGATACGAATATCCACCCGTGTTCTTGTTTTCGTAATGCCCGGCAATCAAATGAGCGAACTCCGCATTGAAAGATATCTGGCTGGGTTTGCTTAGGTTCAGCAACGGCAGCTTGTCGAACATATTGGTAAGCCACTGACTCTCGCCCTTATAAGCCATATTGACACCCCAGAGCGTATTCTTTATCGCTTCGTCGCCCATCGTCGTCTTGGTGGTCAACGGCATTTCGGACATGTGCATGATGGTAGCGCCTACCATCAGATTCGAGTTGAACTGATAGTTCAAGTCCAATCCCATCATGGTCTTACGCTGCATGTTATAGGCTGTCTGGTTTTCCAGCGAGACGCTGACCGGCGTGCCTGCAGAAATAATACTTTCGTTCAGGATCGTTACCACGCCGGAAGTATAGTCAACAGTATAATCTACATTCTCGGTTAATATCGCTCCTCCAGCCGTTACTTTCACTGAACCTCGCGCTACGTTGGAAGCTCCCAACTGTATCTCGGCACCCGAAGAGGCTTTGTATTCCCCCTCCAGTTTGAACTTATTCTTTTCAGCAATCTGTCTGGCGACAGTCAATGTCGAGTCGTAGAGTTCCTGGAATACATATTTGTCAGCAATCGCATCATTGTTAATCTTTTTACGCAGATAGGAGCCGAATGGTTCCACACTTGGAAAAATAATTTTCCCATTATCGGCAAGGACGGTCACACCTTCAATAAAGTCGTATATACCATCCGGATGCGGCTGATTGTTGGAATCATAGCTATCCAGGTTCAGCACTCGTAACAAGATTTGGTTGGCAATCGCCCCTTCCGGCAAATAGTTGACATACGTACCGGTTGTATCGCTTTGATACATGATATTCAACTTGAACTTCTCTTTTTGGACAGAGTAAGCTCCTAATGAATAGATATTTTTCATCATCAGGTCCCAAAAAGGCATATCAGGCGACATGGTAATTCCTTTCAACAACTTCACATACAGGCAAGAGGCAGCCGATGAAGGATTGTCAGTCGAGAACTCACCAACCTGATAAGTCTTTCCATCCGAATAAGTATAATTGTAAGCGACAGCCAATACCTCATCTGCCTGCAACTGTGTTTTCAGCGAGATATACCCCAACTTCGTATTGACCGTATATTCGGACGCATCCAGCAAACGAGCGCTTTCCACTTCTTCATACTCCGTACCGTTAACAAAAGTTCCTCCCAACGCCTGATTTACCGTGCTGATATCACGAGCACCGGTAAATTGTTGGTTAAGGGTATTATATAATGTATTCGTATTATTATAGGGGATAGACAGCGCCCCCGAAGGAGAAACGACCGCCGTATTCGAAATATTATCATGCTCGGCCAGATCGGCAAAAGCGACCACGTTACGCGCCTGGTCATAAGTAGCCCGTTTGTTTGTCACCCAAACTTCCACCTTGCTGATCGTGACGGGAGAGGAAATCGTATTCAGGTTCTTCACCGCCTCATCATAGCGGTCGCGAAAATAGTGTGACAGGAAAAAGTGACGATTCTCGTCATACTGGTCAATCGTCAATTCGAAAGGTTTTGTCTGCACGCCCCCTTTAGAACTGACCGTTTTCGATTCCGACTCCTGCTGTGCAAACAACGCATTGACTCGCAGCTTCCCGAACTGGAGATCCGCTTTCATACCGAACAGGGCTGCTCCTCCGTTGATTAGGGAGTTACTGGTTGTCATACTTACATTTCCGGCTTCCAGCGACTTGATAATTTCATCTTCCTCCCCGGTATAAGCTAATTTCAGTTTTTTGGAGTCGAAATCAAAAGAAGTTTCGGTATTATAGTTCATATCGAAATTCACTTTGCTACCAACCGATGCCTGTACATTCAATTGAACATTCTCATCGAAATTAAAGAAGGTACGGTTACGAGCACGTTCCGGCAAAGAGGGATTTTTGGTTTTATTCTGCTTCAAGCCTAACTCCACTTCGGCCGAACCTTGCGTTTTCACCCGGACACCGCCCGGCCCAAAGATACGTTCCGCCGCACCGATATTGAACTGCATATCAGCTAAGTTGAACTGCTTATTAGCCGCCTTTTGAAATTCTTCCTCGTTTTTCTGGCGATAGTAGGATTGAACGGATTTTTGGAAACTATAATCCTGGTATTCCTCAGGGGTCAACGAAATAGGAGTAGTCAGATCGGCATCACCTAACTTGGTACGGACTACATATGTCCCGGTTCTGATATCATATTCGACCACTGATTTCACGTTATCCGGCGTCTTCAAGTCAGCAGGTGACTGCTTGGTAAGATCCTGATATTCTTCAGGGACCGTCTTAGCTACCGGAAAGCGGGTGCGCACCTTCGGCACCGTATCATCCGGAACGACCAGCTGTTCAGTATCCGGCAACGACATCTCATAGGCCAGAAAATCCGTATTCATAGAATACAGACCTGCACCAAACAGTAGAATTGTTATCCAGAGTATAAATTTCAGTGTCCTTCTCATGTTAATTGACAATTGACAACAGACAATGACAACCGACAATTCCAAATTCTCCTAAATTGCCAATTGCCAATTATCCATTGCTTAAAGCATTCTTAGGGCTGTTTTAATGACCTGCTCGACAGCCAGTGCAGGCGAACCTTTCAATATCGAGTTAACCGCCTTTTGCGAAGCGGCCTTCTGGAATCCAAGCATAACCAATGCCGCCACTGCTTCTTCTGTGACAGCACCACTGGCAGCGACAGAAGAGGAGCCACCTGTCACTGTCATTCCCTCTATCGGCTTTACCTTGTTTTTGAGATCAACTAGAATACGTTGAGCTGTTTTCAATCCGATTCCTTTGACTGACGTCAGAGCTGTTTCGTTCTTATCAGCAATCACCCGGATCAATTCGGATGGTGACAGGGAAGAAAGGATCATCCGGGCAGTATTGGGACCGACTCCCGACACGGAAGTCAACATCAGAAACAGTTCGCGCTCATCTTTTCCTGCAAAGCCAAAAAGCAAATGGGCATCCTCACGTATCACTTCGTACACGTAAATCTTCCCGGTCGGTTTCCCATTATAAAAAGTATATGTATTCAAGGAGATATTCAGTTCATAACCGATTCCGGCACATTCCAAGATCATCCTGGCCGGTGTCAGTTCTACTATCTCTCCCTTGATATATTCTATCATGTATCTTACGTCTTTATGATTCGCACCTATTATAACGCAAAATTAGACAAAAGCGTATATCCGAACTATCTTTTTTGGTATTATTGTTTCCAAAACCCCGGCAACAAGATTGTCAGCACCGTAAAGATCTCCAAACGTCCGACCATCATCAGAAAAGACAAGAACCATTTCGATACCACCGGAACATCAGCATAGTTTCCGACCGGTCCCAGACTACCAAGTCCCGGTCCAACGTTACTGATCGAAGAGATAGTAGCCCCGATCGTCTCCTCAAATCCTACCCCATCGATCATCAGCACCATACAGCTGACAAATATTAAAGCAATATAGGCAAAAGCGAACGCCAATACCCGGTGGACGATATCACCAGAAACAGCATGCCCGTTCATTCGTACCGGAATAATGGCATGTGGATGCGTCTGCTTCTTAAACTCATTAAAGAGGTTCTTGGTCAAAATCACAAAACGGCCCATTTTCAAACCTCCACAAGTAGAGCCAGCACAACCACATACCACCATCAGAACTAGCGCTAACAGCCAGAAAAACGGTCCCCACGGAATATAATCGACCGTTGCAAACCCACATGTAGACACCAATGTCACGACCTGGAATACCGTTTGCCTAAAAGCTGTACCAAAATCGTCCACAATTCCTTTATACATGATCCAGACTGTCGATATTGCCGTAATAATCAGTACGAACCAGAAAAACCAGCGTGTTTCTTCATCCGCAAATAACTTCTTGGGCCTACCGTTAAAAAAGAAATATATCAAAGTAATATTGGTCGCACCGATAAACATAAAAATCGTAATTATATATTCGATATAGGCAGAGTCCCAGTAAGCGATACTGGCATTTTTCGTGGAATAGCCACCTGTAGAAATACAAGTGAGCGCATGATTGACAGCGTCATACAAGTCCATTGGACCCGCCCATAAAAGACCAATAAGGATAATGGTCAGGAACAAATAAACTCCCCACAGGCGCTTGGCCACCTGGGTAACACGCGGACGGAAACGTTCGTGCGTGATACCCGGAGTCTCGGCATTGAACATCTGGGTAGCCCCACCTCCGATAATAGGCATCAGCGCTACGGTAAACACGATCATTCCAATACCGCCCTGCCATTGCGTAAGGCTCCGCCAAAACAATATCCCGTGCGGAAGAGCTTCGATATCGGTCAATATGGTAGAGCCTGTCGTCGTAAAACCAGACATCGTTTCGAAATAAGCATCCGTCACATTATCTATATAGCCACCTAAATAGAATGGTAACATCCCCAAAAGGGAGAAAAGAGCCCAAGTTAATGTAACAGTCAGCATCCCTTCCCTGCGCCCGGCCGTATGTTCATTGGCTCGTAGTCCGATCAGCATAAAAAGGACTCCCGTTCCGAACATGATACCACTCGACTGAAGAAGCGGATAGAAGTCATTTCCTTCATATAAGAAAGCGACTGCCGTTGCAGCCAGCATAAACAACGTCTCAAGGATGAACATCATCCCTAACATCTTAATTATAAAACGAATGTTCAGCATAATATGCTATTAACAATTGACACATTGAACAGAGAAAAGAGACAACCCAGAGTTGTCCATTGACAATTAATTAAAGTAGTCCTCCAATTTACGCATAGCCGTATCCAAACAGAACACCACAACGTGGTCATAAGCTTGGATATGTGTATCACCCTTGATCATCATAGGCTCACCGTCACGAATCAATCCGCCCAACGTCAAATCTTTCGGAAGATTCAGATCTTTTACCTGCTTACGGGTAATTTTCGAATCGGGACGGGCAACAAGTTCCGCCACATCTGCATTGGCAAAAGTTAAACACTTCACGTTCGACACGTCTGCATCCAACAGGAATTGGTAGATATGGCTGGCAGCAATCAGTTTCTTATTGATAACCGAGCCGATGTCCATGCTCTCCGCTAAAGGTATGTAGTCGATATTTTCGATCTTAGCGATAGTCTTGAATACTCCGGCGCGTTTAGCAGCCAGACAAGCCAAGATGTTCGTACTCGAATTATCCGTCAGTGCGATAAATGCCTGTGCATCTTTGATCCCTTCCTGCATCAACAGATCGGTATCGCGTCCGTCTCCATTGATGATCAAGACATTTCCAGGGACAACCTCAGCTATACGGTGACTCTTTTCTTTGTTAGTCTCGATTACTTTTACACGGATATTGTTCGGAAGGTACTGGCAGGTACGGATCGCAATACGGCTTCCACCCATAATAATGACTTTCTTTACTTCGGGGTCTCGCTTGCCCGCATGCAACCGGACGTCTTCGATATGGCTTTTAGTCGTTGTAAAAAAAACGATATCTCCCGATTCTATACGATCCGTACCACGGGGAATAATGGTCTCGTTCTGCCGTTTGATGGCAACGATATGATAGAGTTTCTGTTCGTTCAGTAATTCGGACAGATGTTTGTTCACAAGTCGGGAATTATCGCGCACCTTTACACCGATCAGAATCAGAGCGCCTCCGAACAACTCCCAGTATTGCCGAGTCCACGGGCGTCTGACAGCCGTAACAATTTCTTTGGCTGCCAGCATTTCCGGGTAAATCATGGAATCGATCCCCATTTTTTCAAACAGTTCCTTGTTTTTAGGGAGCAAATATTCGTAATTGTTGATACGCGCCAACGTCTTATGTGCTCCTAATTTAGAAGCCAGAATGCTGGCTGCCACATTGGTCGTTTCTTCCGGCGTGACACTGACAAACAGGTCGGCCTTTCTGATACCGGCTTCTTCCAGGTCCCGAATGGATGTCGGATTACCCACCATAGGAAGGATCTCCATGCTTGAATTCGTGAAATTCAAACGTTCCTCATTCGGATCCATCAGGATAATATCCTGCTTCTCCTGTGATAACATTTTTGCCAGGTGGGTTCCTACTTCACCGGCTCCGGCTATAATAATTTTCATTTTATATAATAGATTAATTATAAGGATATATTATCCTCCGATAACCATCTTTTTTATTTCTCCTGCAATACTTTTGGCATCCATACCACACAGTTTATACAGTTCGGGAATCGATCCATGTTCGACAAACTCATCCGGCACACCAATCCGTTTTACCTGAGGAGCATATCCGTTATCAGCCATAAATTCCAAAACAGCACTGCCCAGTCCACCTTTGATTACGCCGTTTTCAACAGTGATGACACGACTGAACCTCTTACCGACTTCATGCAGCAGTTCTTCATCCATCGGTTTTAAAAAAATCATATCATAATGGGCAATCGATATACCATCACTTTCAACCTCCTTTATGGCCTTTATTACTTCGTTGCCAATAGGTCCAAGTGACAAGATCGCAATATCATCCCCATCACGAAGTTTCTTGCCTTTCCCGATCGGAAGGATATGCATCTCATTCCTCCAATCTGCCATCTCTCCCTTACCGCGTGGATAACGGATCACAAAAGGGCCGTTACATTCCTTATACCCGGTGTACATCAAATTCCTCAAATCCAGTTCGTTCAAAGGAGATGAAATAACCAAGTTCGGGACTGGACGCAGATAAGCGAGGTCGAACACCCCGTGATGGGTCGCCCCGTCTTCGCCTACTAGACCGGCACGGTCCAGACAGATTACCATATGAAGATTCTGAAGTGCAACATCGTGTATCACCATATCGTATGCCCGCTGCATGAAAGAAGAGTAGACATTGCAGAATGGGATCATTCCCTCTTTGGCAAGTCCGGCAGAGAAAGTTACCGAATGCCCTTCGGCAATCCCGACATCAAACGCCCGTTTCGGAAACGCTTTCATCATATAAGTCATAGAACAACCTGTCGGCATAGCAGGAGTGACTCCCACGATCCGTTCGTCCTGTTCGGCCAGCTCGACAAGGGTATGTCCGAAAACATCCTGATAAAGTTGGGGTTCGTTCAACTTATGGACAATGATCCGTTCTCCTGTTTCTTTATTGAACAGCCCTGGTGCATGCCATTCCGTTGCCGACTTTTCAGCAGGCTTGAATCCTTTGCCTTTTTTAGTTTTGATATGTAATAGTTTCGGACCTTCCATATCCTTTATATCATTCAGAACCTTGATCATATAACCGACATCATGCCCGTCGATCGGACCAAAGTAACGGATGCTGAATCCCTCAAACAGATTATGTTGTTGAGTAAGCAATGCTTTCAGACTATTGTTAAAACGAAGGATATTTCCCCGACGGTCATTATTGATCAGTTTCATCTTCCGCAATCCGCGGTACACATCATAACGCATTTTATTATATGCCTGGCTGGTTGTGATATCCACTAGATACTGGCTCAATCCACCGACTGCGTGATCTATAGCCATGTCATTATCATTAAGAATGATAAGCAGGTTGTTTGGATTAGCCGACGCATTATTCAGACCTTCAAATGCCAAACCACCCGTCATAGCTCCATCACCGATCACAGCTATTACATGCCTGTCTTTTTCCCCTTTCAGCGCAGAAGCGACCGACATACCCATAGCCGCCGAAATGGAATTTGAAGCATGTCCGGCAACAAATGCGTCATAAGGGCTTTCCAGAGGATTAGGAAATCCACTGATTCCTTTAAATTTTCGGAGCGTATGAAAAGCCTCTCGACGTCCAGTCAGTATTTTATGACCATACGCCTGATGCCCCACATCCCATACAATACGATCATAGGGAGTATTAAAAACATAGTGTAGTGCAACCGTCAGCTCTACTGTACCGAGACTTGCCCCTAAATGTCCCGGATTCTCCGATAGTACATCTATTATATATTGACGCAACTCTGCACATACCTCTCCCAATTTATCGGGGGACAACTTGCGCAAATCCTCCGGGTAATCAATGGAATTTAATATGTGTTCATCCTTGCATTCTGTCATAATCGCTATAATTTTGTGGCAAATGTAAAGAATTAACGGGAGATAAAATAGTTTTAGTATGTCATTCTTTAGCAGTATGACACAATTAAACCGCTTCTTCTCCTTTCCCTATAATCAAATTTAATCCCATATCATCTACCTTGTAATCCCGTTTAACCAGTTCCATGAGGTATTTAAGGCAATTGTCGTAACGTCTTACGGTGATGTCGGCATAGTCTGTCCCGATTAGCTTCCGGCAGTTGTCATTATGCTCCTTGAATACATTATATAATGTCTTGAAAGTTTCGTCCTTTCCCTGATAGCGGTTCACTATGGCACGTGCGG
>ERZ838827.1530-NODE-1530-length-16875-cov-4.139477_pt1 | contig 16875 bp, 18 predicted proteins | sample MGYA00519881_ERZ838827 | MGnify/ENA primary metagenome ERZ838827 (study PRJEB31850, sample SAMEA3708842) | human gut metagenome | biome: human gut; feature: human-associated habitat; material: faeces | place: China | collected 2014 ...
TTTCGGTGACTTTAAATGGAACAAAAAAATTTTCCCTGGCGCATCCGTTTTCGGTGACTTCAAGTGGAACAAGAAAATTTTTCCTGACGCATCTCTTTCCTTACCCCTTCTTCTCCACCAGCCGTATCCGGCTCCAGTGGCCCGTCAGGTACCAGACAAAGGAAATCAGATAGTTTGCGGCCCAGCCCAGAGGAACAGCGTACCAGACAAACTGAACCCCATAGCGCGGCGCGAAATAATTTGCCACAAAGACGCGGATAGCCAGATTGGCCAGATTAGCCGCAGTAAATACCTTCATATCCCCTGCTCCTCTCAGCAGGCCATCCGTGGTGGCTTTAAGGCCAATAAAAATATAGAAGAAAGAAAGAAAACCTGCGTAAGCCATTCCCACAGAAAACGCCTCCGCGCTGGCCTCAGCGTCTAAAAAGGCGGAAATAAACAGGCTTCCAAACAGCTGTGTTAATACGCAGAGAACCACAGCAAAGCCTGCCAGAGCGAAATAGCAGACGCGGTATCCCTCCTTCACCCTCTTTTGGTTTCCCGCTCCCATATTTTGAGCTGTAAAGGTGGACATGGCGTTTCCGATGGCCAGCATGGGCACAATAGAAATGGACTCAATTCTCGTTCCCGCCGAATATCCGGCGATCACGGAAGAGCCGAAGGTGTTGACTACCGACTGCACCAGCAGAATCCCCAGCTGGACAATGGACTGCTGAAGAATGGAGGGAAGCGCCACCCTCGTCATGGATGCCGCCATCTCTCTGTCGTAGAACCGGAAATCCTCTTCATCCTGCCTGTATCCTCTCAGCTTCCTCATAAGAATAAGGAAGGAGAGCGCCGCCGAGAGCCCCTGGGCAATCAGGGTCGCCACAGCCACGCCTCTCACAGCCATATGAAACTCAATGACAAACAGCAGATCCAGGACAATATTCAGCAGGGAGGAAAAAATCAGCAGCTTGAGAGGCGTCCTGGAATCTCCCAGAGAGTTGAACACCGAGGCCTGCACGTTGTACATGAACAAAAAGGGCAGTCCCCAGAAATAAATCCGCAGATAAAGAGCCGCATCCGCGAAAATATTGTCCGGCACGTTCATCAGACTCAAAATCCTGTCGTTAAACGCAAGGCCGAAAGCCCCCAGCGCCGCGCTGATTACCAGAAAGGAAATCAGAGTCGTGGACACAGCCGTTTTCATCTTCGTCAGCCGCCCGGCTCCCAGAAACTGGGAAATAATCACCGAGCTTCCCATGCCTCCTCCGATGGCAACGGCAATAAACACATTCGTAACCGCGTAGGAGGCGCCCACAGAAGCCAGCGCGTTCTCACTGACAAATTTCCCCACTACGACCGAATCCATAATATTATAAAACTGCTGGAACAGATTTCCCAAAATCAGGGGAAACGCAAAAAGCAAAAGAGCCTTTCCCGGGCGATCCGTCAGCATACTGAAGCTTTTCTTACTCACATTTTCCATCTTTTCTATCTCATTCCCTGTCTTTTCTAGTTTTTATTTCCTGTTTTTTATTGTTTATTCTCTATTTCCTGTTTCTTCTTTTCTGCCCTGTCATTCTCTTTCTGCAAGCTCAAAAAAAGAGCTGTAAAACAGCTCCTTTTCATCGTTCCCAGTTTACAGTACCTTATCTAAGAATGCCTTCGCCCTGTCTGTGGACGGCTGGGAGAAAAATGCCTCAGGAGTCGTATCCTCCAGGATTCTTCCCTCGTCGATAAAGCAGATCCTGTCTGAAACCTCTCTGGCAAAACCCATCTCGTGGGTGACAAGAGCCATGGTGATTCCCGTGTGAGCCAGGCCCTTGATAACCTCCAGAACCTCCTTCACCATTTCCGGATCCAGGGCGCTGGTAGGCTCGTCAAACAGCATAATCTTCGGTTCCATGGCAAGCGCTCTGGCAATGGCGATTCTCTGCTTCTGGCCGCCGGACAGCTTATTGGGGTAAGCGTCCGCCTTCTCCGTCAGTCCCACCAGAGCCAGCAGCTCCATAGCCTTTTTCTTCGCTTCCTCCTTGGAAAGCCCGTTTACACGCACTGGCGCGTAAATCATGTTCTCCATAACCGTCATATGGGGAAACAGGTTAAAGTGCTGGAATACCATGCCGATATCTTTCCTGATTCTCTGCATGTCGGCCTTTTTCTCCGTAATATCCTGTCCCTCGATGAGCACGGTTCCGCTGTCCGGCTTCTCCAGCAGGTTTATGCACCGCAGAATCGTAGATTTTCCTGAGCCGGACGGGCCAATCAGAGTGACGACCTGTCCCTTCTCAATCTTAAAATCAATCCCCTTTAAGACCTCCAGCTTTCCAAAGCTCTTATGCACGTTATGAAACTCTATCACTTCTGTTCACCCACCTTTCCAGACGGCCTGCCAGCGTGGACAGAACCATGACAAACACATAGTAAATGAAAGCGATCACCAGATACGGCTCAAAGAACCGGTACGTCATAACTGTGATCTGGTCTGCCGCTCTTAAAAGCTCCACCGCTCCGATGTAGGAGAGAATCGACGTCTCCTTTAAAAGGGCTACCGCCTCGTTGACAAGGCTGGGAAGCACATGCTTGATGGCCTGGGGAAGGATGATATCCTTCATCATGTCCCTGTAGCTGACGCCCAGAGACGCGGCCGCCTCGTACTGCCCCTTGTCAATGGCCTGAATGCCTCCTCTGAAAATCTCAGACACATAGGCGGCTGAGTTCAGGGAAAAGGTTAAAATTCCCGACTGAACGGCTGTAAACGTCACGCCCAGCAGCTGAGGGAGTCCAAAATGTACGATACACAGCTGCACCAGCAGAGGAGTTCCCCTGAAAATAGAGGTGTAAAAGCGTCCGAACCACACAAGAGGCGCACATTTGCTGATTTTAATTAACGATAAAATTACACCCAGCACAAAACCGCAGATCAGGCACAAAAACGTCATCTGAAGCGTCAGAACCGCCCCGTGCCACAGAAACGGCCAGTACTGCCATACGCTTGAAAAGTCAAGGCTCATATCTGTTTTCCTTTCTATCTGAATTTTTCTTGTTTTCTGCACAGCGAACGGCAGGGCGTAATCTCCGCCCTGCCGCAGTCCGCTTAGTCGACGATAAACTCCTCGCTCAAATGCTCTGCAATAATCTCGTCCAGCTCTCCGCTCTCCATCATTTCCTTTAACGTCTCGTTAAATGTCTCATAATAAGGAGAATCCTTTGGGAATCCGATTGCAAAGCAGTCTGCCTCGTTCTTATCCAACAGGCTTAACTCAAGGCCTGTATTCTGCTTTAAGAACTCCACTGCCCCCGCGCCGTCCACGATGCAGGCGTCCGCTCTCTTGCTCTTAACCTCCTCGATGCAGGCCGGGCTTCCCTGAATTCCTACTGCCTTCACGCCCTCGATGCTCTCGGCCACCTGCTGATAATTGGTTCCGAATACATATGCAACTGTCTTGCCTTCCAGAGAGTCAAGAGTTGTATAATTATCACCTTCCCTGTATACGATGCCGTTTCTCGGGTAGAAAAAGATTTCAGAGAAATCAAGCGTTTTCTTTCTCTCCTCTGTCGGAGCCATACCGCCGCTGCAGAAATCAATCTGTCCTGCCTGAATTGCCGCCGTTAAGCTCTTAAACGGCATATCCTGGAATTCTACGGTTCCGCCGTTTTTCTCCACAACCTCTGTCACAATGTCAATATTCATTCCTACATATGTTTTATTTCCCTTAGCGTCCATCTCGATGGATTCAAACGGCACAAATGTGGAGGAACAGCCTACTTTAACAGTCTTTCCGTTAAAAGGGTTGTCCGCAGAAACCTCTGCATCCCCGCCTTCTGCTCCCGCTGTGGTTTCCCCGGCATCCTCTGCCGCTGCCGTACTCTCTGCCGCCTCTGTGCCTGCTGCCGTACTCTCTGCCGGAGCGCCGCTTCCTGAACATCCGGCCAGCACGCTGACTGTAAGAGCCGTAAGTAATGTCAATGCTATCTTTTTCATAATTTTCTCCTCGTTCCATTCTATTTCTTTTTTTCAGTTTCTTGATTAACTGGTTCCTATGATAGCATAAATATACATTCTATGCAATTCCTTTTTTATTATTTTTTTCATTTTCCGACAGCTTTCAGCTTTTTCCCTCTCATTTTTATTCCATTCTTTCCATCCCGTCTCCTCCGTGGTATAATAGAATTGTTTAGCAGACTTTTTTCAATATTGGAGCGGTTCGCAGGTAGCTTTCAGGTCTGTCTCCCTCTTTCCGGGCCAGGCTGTTTCCGCCTTTTCGAATCCGTTTTTTCACATATGGGGTATTTTTTGACAAAATTCCGGTATTGATTATATATGCAGACTCAATCATTTTTTATAAAGGAGGAACCTATGTCTGTTTTTACTGACGGAAAAACCAACGGTCCCGGCATCTGCTGGCCGGACGGAAAACGGATCGCCGTCATGGTTACCTTTGATTTTGACGCCGAATTTCTGAGGATTTCCAGGGCTGAGTCAAAGGGTACGTCCATCGGCTTCACCGATTTTTCCAGAGGCCAGTACGGGCCGCACACAGGACTTTTAAGGTGTCTTAACATGCTGGACGCGCACCAGGTTAAATCTACCTTCTTCGTACCCGGCGCTGTGGCGGAGAAATATACGGAGCAGGTGCGCATGATTCACGAACGGGGCCATGAGCTGGCCTGCCACGGCTACCGCCACGAATCCGTCCGCGACATTTCCAGAGAGGAAGAGGAAGCTATTCTTGACAAAAGCGAAGCGGCTCTGATGGCGGTCACAGGAAAACGTCCGGCAGGACACAGAGGCCCGGAGAGCATCATCCACCCCTTCACCCACGAACTGCTGGCAGAGCGCGGCTATCTCTACAGCTCTTCCATGAAGGACTGCGATTATGCCTATCTCTGGGAGCAGGATGGAAAAGAGCTGCCTCTGGTGGAGCTGCCAAACGATATCACTATGGACGATTTTACCTATTATTATTTCACCTTTAGCGATCCTGCCGTCCGGGCCATGTACACAAACCGGGAAGTGCTTGGAAACTGGAAGGCCGAATTTGACGGTCTGGCGGAGGAGGGCGACAAGATCTTTGTCTTAAAACTCCATCCCCAGATGATTGGCCGGGCCAGCCGCATCGCCATGGTGGGAGACTTTATTTCCTATATGAAAGGACACGGCGCCTGGATTACCACCTGCGAGAACGTGGCCCGGTACGTCCTGAACCAGCATAAGCTGCCAAGAAGCGGCAGCGCGCCAGAACATCACGGAAAGGAGGCGCTGTAAATGGATTCCAGCCGTTTTGACAGAGTATTTCCCGCTCAATTCTCCGGCGATCTGAAGGTTTCCTGGCCGGATGGGAAGCGGATTGCCGTCATGCTGGCCTTTGACCTGGATGCGGAGACCATGTGGACCACCAGAGGAGACGGAAATGCGGACCACATCACGAACCTGTCCAGAGGGGCCTACGGTCCTGTCCAGGGCGTGCCCAGAATTTTAAATATGCTAGACAGCTTCGGCCTGAAGGCTACCTTCTTCGTGCCTGGCGTCGTGGCGGACAAATATCCGGATGTGGTAAAAGAAATCGCCGCAAGAGGCCATGAGATCGGCTTCCACGGCTATTTCCACGAGGAATTTTCCACCACCACCTGCGAACAGGAGAACGCCACCATGGAGCGGTGCGAACAGCTCATCAGGAAGCTGACAGGCCAGCAGATGGTCAGCCACCGGGCTCCCGGCGGAGTGATCCACGACTACAGCCTGCGCCTTTTTGTGGAGCGCGGCTATATCGCAAGCTCCAACTGGAGAAACAGCGACGGTCCCTTCATCCATGAGCTGGACGGGGTAAAAATTCCCCTGGTGGAGGTTCCCAAGGATTCCATCTTCGACGATACGGCCTACGACTTCTACACTGACAGCGCGCCGGAACGCTATGAGCTGAAATCTCCCGGAGAGATGCTTGAAATCTGGAAGGAGGAGTTCGACACCCTGGCAGACGAGGGCAGGATGATCAATTTTGTGCTCCATCCCCAGTTTATCGGCCGTGTAAGCCGCGTCAATATGCTCAAGGATCTGATTGGATACATGCTGTCCCGCGGCGCCTGGATTGACACAAACCGGTCCGTGGCCGAATGGGTTTTAAAGGAAAGCGGCATGCTTTCAAAGTAGGCTTCCCAGGCAGCTTTAAACCAAATAAAAATATATGTAAACGAGGTAATAATTTATGATTTCATCTGTAATGACGCGCCGGTTCAGAAGACGTCTGAATCAAGGCAGAAAGGCTCTGCTTTTAGGCCTTCTGGCCGCTTCTCTCCTGTCCGTCCCCTCTCTTGCCCAGGTGAGGACGCCGCAGGCTTCCGGAACGACGGTCTTTTCCAATGGCAACGCCGTCATCGACGCCTCCAACGCCTCCCAGGGCTATGTCATGGTCAAGTATTCTGGCGGAACCTCCCGCATCAAGGTGCGTATTTCCAAGGGAACCGAGTACACCTACGATCTGAATACCGCCGGAAACTACGAGGTATTTCCTCTGACAGAGGGAAGCGGAACCTACACGATCAAGGTATTCCAGCAGGTTCAGGGCACCTCCTACGCCCAGGTGATGAGCCAGACTGTCACGGCAAATATCGCGGACAGCCAGTCCCCCTTCCTATACCCGAACCAGTTCTGCAACTTTAACGCAAACTCCGCCGTTGTGGCCAAGGCGGCTGAACTGACAGAGGGAATCGCAGATCCTCTGGCAAAAGTGCAGGCCGTTTACCGCTATGCCATTGACCACATTTCCTACGATTACCAGAAGGCCGCCTCTGTGCAGAGCGGCTACCTCCCTGTGCCTGACGCTACTCTGGCTTCCGGAAAGGGCATCTGCTTCGACTATGCGGCTGTGATGACTTCCATGCTCCGCTCTCAGGACATTCCTACGAAGCTCGTCATCGGCTACACCGGAGGCACCTACCATGCCTGGGTAAGCGTATATCTGTCCGGCCAGGGCTGGGTAGACAATATTATCTACTTCGACGGAACCAACTGGCGCTACATGGATCCCACCTTCGCCTCCAGCGGCAAGGGCGACGCATCTGTGTCCAATTATATTTCCAACCAGGCCAACTACCAGGCTAAATTTACCTATTAATATTCATGCTGAATACATATTGTGAGGAATTCTGACTATGAAACAATCCGTTCCGTTTACCGGTCTTTCACTGTCCGGTTTCTGTATGCAGATTTCCATTCTGCTGAAATCTGCGGTCCCTCTCTACGAGGGACTTTCCGTCATGGCGGAGGACGCCTCCCTTCCAAAGGAAAAAGAGGTTCTCTCCTCTATGTCTGACAAGCTGCGTATGGGGTTTCCCTTCAGCCAGGCTGTCGCTGAGGCTGAGTGTTTCCCTGCCTATGTAACGCAGATGACGCTTCTCGGCGAACGCACGGGAACGCTGGACGCCGTTATGGAACACCTGTCCCGGTTTTATGAGCGGGAATACCGGATGGGAGAAAACCTGCGCCGCGCCGTTACCTACCCGGCTATTATGATTATCATGCTGTTAGCCATCCTGTTTATTCTGTTTACAAAGGTAATGCCTGTATTCTCCGGCGTCTACGAGCAGCTGGGAACCTCCATTCCCCCTGCCGCCCAGACGGCTATCCGGTTTGGAGGCATTTTAAGCGGAGGAGCCCTTATTTTCGCCGCTGTCCTGATCGCCGTATTCGCCGTGATCCGGCTGACCAGCAGGCCGGGCCAGGAAAACAGCCTGTCAGCCCGCCTTTTAACCCGAATCAAGAACCGTTCCAGTATCGCCAGGCTGGCCGCTCTGCGCCGTTTCTGCTCCGTTATGGCCATGACGCTTCACTGCGGCATGGATATGGCCGAGGGCTGCCGCATGGCCGCCTCCCTGGTGGACAACGCTTCTGTCCTCCCAGGCGTAAAGGCCTGTGAGAAAGAGCTGGCCTCCGGAAAGGCCTTCTACGACTCCATCGAGCCATCCGGCCTGTTCTCCGGCTTTGATCTCCAGATGATCCGCATCGGAAGCAGGGCCGGACAGCTGGAAACGGTGATGAAGGAACTGGAGGCAGATTACGACGAGCGTTCCTCTGACGCTCTCGACAGCCTGATCGCAAGGCTGGAGCCTGCCATCGTATCCGTACTGGCAGTCGCGGTAGGTCTTGTGCTTCTGTCCGTCATGCTGCCCCTTGCCGGAATTCTTTCCTCCATCGGCTAAACAGTGAACAAACAGGAGGATCCATATGCTGCACGTACAAGTTCAAAAAGAGAAGAGGAGCTTATCCGGGTATCTGTTATCCCTCCTCCTCTTTCTCGCTGTTTTATTTTTCTTCCTCTTTGGCGTCAGGGCCATGGAGTCCAAAAGCGAGGAGGAAAGCCTGGCGTCTCTCAGGAACGCCATCCAGAGGGCCTGCGTCCAGTGCTACGCCATCGAGGGGCGCTATCCGCCCAGCGTAGAATACCTGGAGGAACACTACGGCATCGTCATTGACAGAGACCGGTACTACGTGTTCTACGACGGCTGGGCCAGCAACGTAATGCCTGATATCACCGTGCTTCCTGCAGAGCCGGACAGCCAGGAGAAGGAGGGAACATCATGACAAAGCGGACTCCAGCTTCAGGAAAAACAGGATTTCTGTTTTCCATGCTTCTGTTTTTCGTATTTCTCTTCTGCTCCGTGTTTACAGTTCTCATAGGCAGCCGCGTCTACGAAAATATCCGGGAGAGGGACAACGACTCCTTTTACCGTGATACGGCGGTCAGCTACGTGGTAAACAAAATCCGCCTGGCAGACCAGAGCGGAGGCGTAACGGTTGGAGAAACCGACGATGGAACCACCTTCCTGCTCCTCACCTCCCAGGTAAACGGGGCTGTCTACGAAACCTGGATTTACACCATGGACGGCGTTCTCAGGGAACTTTTTACTCCCAGAGGCAGCGGCCTGTCCGTGGAGGACGGACTGGAAATCTGCGCCTGTCCCGACCTGTCCTTCTCCTTAGACGAGCCGGACGGAAAACGTCTTTTAACCATCTCCCAGGCAGCTTCCAGCGAAGATTCCCCGGAGAATACAAGAAGCGTCTCTCTTCTTCTTCGAAGCGCTTCCGGAGAATTTCCTCTCCAGGGATATTCAGGGATAACAGAAGAGACGCTGACAGAGACGGAAGCCTCCCGGGACTTCTCTTATCTGGGCGGCAGCCCGGAAGAAGTCCCGGCCAGGGATTTTTCCTATCTGGGCGTTCCGGAGGAGAGCACGGCAGAGGCTGAAACGGCAGAAACATCAGACGGCCAGTCCGGCCAAAATGAATAAAGGAGGAGGGCAATGCTGCACACAAAATACACAGTAAGAAACAAACAGCCTTCCTACGCTTTTCTGATGGAAATGCTGTGGGTCTGCGGCTTCTTCGCCATAGCCGCCTGCATTTTCGTCATGGCTTTCGCAAAGGCCGACTCCATGAGCCGGAAGGCCCAGGATTTAAACGAGGCCGTTATGGCCGCAGAACAGGAAATGGAACAGACCTTCCTCTCTGAGAGAGAGGGGACCTGGAGCGTCTGCCTGGATCAGGCCTGGAAGCCTGTTTCCGAAGATCCGGACGGACGCCTGCCTGGTACAGACGGACCGTTTCCGGAGGAAACCTACGCGGTTCTGCGCGTTACCAGCCAGGCAGACGGCAGACTTTTAAACGTGTCCATTCAGGTGGACGCCCACGTTTCAGAATCCATCCAGGAAACTATTTACACACTGGAGGGAAGCCATATGACGGGAAGAGAGGAGGGAGAGCGTGAAAGAAACAGCGAAAACCGGCAGAATTAATATCGGAACCGCCTCCATTGTCCTGATTCTCCTGATCCTGTGCCTGGCCGTATTCTCCCTTTTAAGCCTCAGCGACGCCCAGGCGTCCCTGTCCTTTGCCAGACGGCGTGCAGAATCGGTGCAGGCCTTCTATCAGGCTGACGCGAAGGCTCAGGCCTGGGCTGACAGTATCCGGGGAATGAGCGTTTCCGACGCCCTGTCTCTGGGAACCGTCCCAGAAGGCGCGTCTGTGGAGGCGTCGGAGGACAGCCGTACCGTAACGCTCACCATTCCCCTGTCCCAGGGACAATCCCTGCTGGCCGAGTACCGGCTGTCAGACGGGCAGCTGATCTCCTCCCGCATTTTCAACAGCGAGGACTACGCCATCGACACGCGGCTGCCTGTATGGACAGGGCCGGAGGGAGCAGAAACAACGGCAGAGTAATCTGCCCAAGCAGCTTTTAAGCAAAGAGGTTCATTATGGATATTAAAGAATTTTTTCAGGACGCCGTAAGAAAACAGGCCTCTGACATTTTCCTGATTCCAGGAATGCCTCTGGCCATGAAAATCAACGGCCGGATCGAGCCTGTAGGCGAAGAAAAGGTATTCCCGGCTGAAATGGACAATTATATCCGGGAAATTTACGCCATCAGCGGAAACAGAGATATGACCCGCATTCAGGAGCAGGGAGACGACGACTTCTCCTTTTCCATTGTGGGGCTGTCCCGGTTCCGCGCAAGTGTGATGAAGCAGAGAGGTTCTCTGGCAGCCGTCATCCGAATTGTACGGTTTGATCTGCCAAATCCGGCAGACATCCACATCCCGGAGACAGTGCTTAACATTGCCTCCATGAAAAAAGGCATGGTTCTGGTAACAGGAGCGGCGGGAAGCGGAAAATCCACAACTCTGGCCTGCGTCATCGACCGGATCAACCAGACCAGGAACGCCCATGTCATCACGCTGGAAGATCCCATCGAATATCTGCACCACCACCAGAAATCCGTCGTCACCCAGCGTGAGATCGGCCACGATACGGCCTCCTATGTGGACGGCCTGCGGGCCTCCCTCCGCCAGGCTCCCGATGTGATCCTTCTGGGGGAGATGAGAGATTACGAGACCATCCAGACGGCCATGACGGCCGCAGAGACCGGCCATCTCCTAATCTCCACCCTGCACACCACCGGAGCTGCCAACACCATCGACCGAATTATCGACGTGTTCCCTGCAGACGGCCAGCAGCAGGTCCGCGTTCAGCTGGCTATGGTTCTGAAGGCAGTGGTATCTCAGCAGCTTGTGCCGGCTGTGGATGGTTCCCTGATTCCGGCCTTTGAGATTATGTTCGTCAACGAGGCCATCCGGAGCATGATCCGGGAATCTAAAATCCATCAGATTCAGAACGTCATCTCCACCAGCATGGCGGAGGGCATGGTGAGTCTTGACAACAGCCTGTTAAAATATCTTCAGCTGGGACTCATTACCCGGGAAACCTGCGTCAGCTACAGCCCGAACCCAGAGCAGATGAAAATGCGTCTGGGTGTATAGCATGAAAAGAGGGTACCGCGGCGTCATCGAATTCACTTTCAATTCAGGTGACAGAGCGGTACCCTCTTCTATTTTGCTTTTCTTTCTATTTCACTTTCCATTTCATCACAACAAAAAACACCGACCCCAACGCTCTCAGTCGCCAAAATCAGTGCTTTTCAGTGCGCCTTCGGGGGCTCGAACCCCGGACAAATAGATTAAGAGTCTACTGCTCTACCAACTGAGCTAAAGGCGCATATTCTGTTGTTCTCACAGGTTTTTAAATCCTGTTCCGTAACACGCAAATTAGTATAACTCCAGATAACAAAAAAGTCAATACCTTTTTTCGCTTCTTTTACAGAATTTTTTACAATTTTTTTAATCCTATTTTTTTTCCAGCCTTCCCAGAGCTTTCTCCGCTTCCTCCAGGCGCTTTTTCCACAAAAGCACCGTCCTGTTCAGCTGGACCTTGTCGCAGGTGGCTCTAGAAAGAGCGCGCAGCAGCCGTTTTTTCATCCCGTTTTCTCCTGTGCGTCTCTTTCCTTATTCTATGCCCCTCTTTCCTATTTGTTTCCTCCGCTCTGCTCCTCTCCGGCTGCTCTCACGGCTGTCAGCTTGCAGATCGCCTGTCCCCTGGAAGAAAATTTCTCTTCATACTCCGTCATCACATTTCCCTCCGCCATAGGACTGTGGTGCAGGTCAAAGGTATGCTCTTTCACCTTCCATCCGGCCTCAGGAATCGATTCCAGGGAATAGTCGAACAGCCCCCTGTTGTCCGTCTTAAACTCCACGTCTCCGTCCTCAGCCAGCACCTGATCATAGACAGCCATAAACTGGGGGGAGGTCAGCCTGCGCTTTGCGTGGCGGTCCTTGGGCCACGGATCCGAGAAGTTCAGATAGATCTTTTCCACCTCTCCCTTCTCGAAAATTTCTCCCAGCTCCTTAGCGTCAATGCACATGAAACAGATATTGGAAACCGGAAGCTGCTCCCGTTTCTGAAGCGCCTTTAACAAAACGGTAGAATACCGCTCAATGCCAATATAATTAATCTGGGGATTTCTCTGAGCCAGCTCCATAATGAAACGTCCCTTTCCCATTCCCACCTCAATGTGAATCGGATTCCTGTTTCCAAATACGCTGTCCCACTTTCCCTTCATTTCCTTCGGTTCCTGAATCACATAGGGGCTCTGCTCAATAGCCTCCTCCGCCCCTGGTATGTGGCGTAATCTCATATATTTTCCTCCTGGTCTGTTCTTCCATATTCCCCTATCTTACCATTTCCCACTTCCCGTTGCAAGACATAGCTGCAGGAACGGCAAGCTTTTACACTTTATGACAATAAACGAACAATTTCCTTACAAATTTAATTTTTTTGAAAATAATGGTGCAGAAAATGTCGAGTTATATTATAATGACAGTATAAAAATTCAGCGGCAAAGGAGATGTCTTATGAGCACAGACAATATAAATACCAGCAGCTGGGAGCGCATACAGAAAGGCTTTCAGGAAACCGAACGGCTGCTGGGACAGAAACGGTATAATGAATGTATGATCAGAGCGAGACAGACTCTGGAATTTATGGTGAAATGCCTCTGCGAGCGTTTCGATATTATGGAAGCCAGCCTGGTAGACATGATTGACGCTCTCTACGAGCACGAAATTATTAACAAAACAACCTGCGAGCACTATCACAAGATCCGCATGATCGGAAATAAGGCGGTTCACGAGGAGGATAATCTGGCATATAACGCGGGACAGGCCTATCACCTGCTCTCCCAGGAAATCTATACCTTTGCCAACGATTTCACAGGCAAAAAGAAACGCCCCGTTCCCCGCTCCCAGGAGAGAGAGCGGACAGAGACCTCCTCTGAAAGCCATCCTCATTCCTCCAGATCAGGAGCTTCCCACGCTCCGTCCAGAGGCAGCTCCCGGACAGGCGGCCCCGCAAGGCGCAGACGTCCCCGTTCCTCAGGCCCGTCCATCGATCCTGGCAGCCTGCTTAAAATTTTAATTCCCGTAGCGGTCATTATCATCCTGATTTTTATTATCCGCATGGTTCATCCAGGGGAAGAAAACGGCGTGGAGACGACGGCTCCCATCGAGGTAGAGACCATCGCTCCTACCCTGGAGGAGACCAGCACAGAGGAGGAGACAGAATCTGCCGCTCCTGCGAAGCGGTATAAAACAGGCGATACGCTGAACGTCCGCTCTGAGCCGTCCACCAGCGCTTCCAAGCTAGGACAGCTGGCGCCTGGCGCTGAGGTCAACTATATCGAAGATTACGACGACACCTGGGCCAAGATTTCCTTCAAAGGCCAGGAAGGCTACGTATCCAAAGAATATCTGGAGCTGATTGCAGATTAGAGGATAATATAGAAAAAGTGAAGCATTTTCCTGTTCCCATGGAAGCCACCGAAAATGTTTCACTTTTTTCTTTTTCTTCTGCAATATGTGAAAATGGCCGCCGGAAATCCGGCGGCCATTTTCGTGAAAGAGTGAATTTTACTATATGTATACTCTCCGCGCCGCAGACCAATCTGCGCCGCAAATATTAAACATGCAATTTTATAAGATCAGTGACAATTAAGCCTCTGTCTCCTCCTCAACTGCCTCTGTTGTCTCCTCTTCAGCTGCCTCTGTCTCTTCCTCGGCTGCCTCTGTTGTCTCTTCCTCAGCTACTGTTGTCTCTTCCTCAGCTGCCTCTGTTGTCTCCTCCTCAGCTACTGCTGTTGTCTCCTCCTCAGCTGCTGCTGTTGTCTCAACGGCTGCTGCTGTTGTCTCTGTTGCTGTCTCCTTGCTTCCGCAAGCTGTTAATGCAAATGCTGTTAATGCTGCTGCTGCAAATAAAACTGTTTTCTTCATAATATTTTTTCCTCCTCTTTTTACAACTAAAGTTATAAAATTATAAATCCTCCTGCCGATCGGACGAAAGAAACGAACCGCTTCCCTCCTGCATGGCATAACCATAGTATAGTGTCTTTTTCTCAAAAATCAAGAGTCTGAAGAAATTTTTATTAATTTTTAATAATTTATTCGCCTTTTCGTCATATTTCTCGTCTGCTTTTTCCAAAGACTTTCGCCTTCATTTAAGCTTCCGGTTCCATCAGGCTGCGAACCAGGGCAGGAATCTCCCGTAAATCCCCAAGCTCCCTGTCCGCCAGGCTTCTGTCAAAGCCGAAGCGGTCGTCAATCAGCGCCGCCGCCTTCATTCCCGCGGCCTTTCCCGCCGTGATGCCTACTGTAGAATCCTCGATGGCCAGGCACTGAGAGGGATCCACTCTCAGCTGCGCCGCCGTGTGCAGATAAATTTCCGGATCCGGCTTGCTCCGCTTAAACATCTCTCCGCTGACCGCAGTTTCCAGCCGCTCCCATACGTGGTTCATGGTGAGAATCCGCTTCACCTGCTCCAGTCCTGTGGAGGAAGCCACCGCCAGCCTGATTCCCATCGCCTTCAGCTCGTCCATCACCTCCAGAACCTCCGGGCGGAAAATGGCCTGATAGTCCACCTCCTCAAACGCCCGTTTCCAGATTCCTCTCTCATGGTATTCCCGGCGCAGCTCCTCCCAGCTCTGCCTGTTTGCAACGGCCTTCTCCACAATCTCCCAGCAGTCCCTTTTCGTGGCTCCGACTGTTCCGTACAGCTCCTCGATCTGAATGTCCCGCCTTTTCTCCCTGGCAAATTCATAAATATACTCCAGATACTTTCCTTCGCTGTCAATGATGACTCCGTCCATATCAAAAATTACCGCTTTTATCACCCTGTCTTTTCCTCCCTTTGACAAATATTGACAGAATTTATGCCCTGATTCAGCCTTCATTCGCTCATTACAGGCAGTATACACGAACCTGCCGCCCTTTTCAACCGTCGGATTTTTACGGTTTTATAAAATTTCTTTCCTCTGCTTGCGTCAGGCATCATTAATGGTATACTTATGTATGACGCAAGACTTTATAATAGAAGTCTCGAACAGTTACGCCGCCTTTTAGCGAACCTGTTAAAAGGCAGAATGGAGATTTTATGAAGCAGAAAAACCTTCTGGCCTGGGCGGCCGGAATCCTGTGTACCTTCTGTCTGATGATTATTTTTCTCATCACATCAGCAGAATCTGTCGTATACTGGACGCCCGGCTATTTTGAACGGGAATATACGATGTACAATGTGCCTGAAACGGTATCCATGGAAATGAACGATTTGCTCTATGTCACAGACGAGATGATGATGTATCTGAGGGGCGAAGGGCGGGACGACCTGAACATTTCCGTTCCTGTAGACGGACATACGCGCCCCTTCTTCAATGAGCGGGAAATGGCCCATATGGAGGACGTGAGAAATCTGTTTATCGGCGCGCTGCATCTGAGAACCGCCTGCATCGCCGCGGCGTTTCTTTGCCTGGCGCTTATGTTTCTCGTAAAAGCTGACGTAAAACGGATTCTTCCCAGAGCCATCTGCACCGGAACAGGCATTTTTATGGTTTTAACCGCCGGGCTGGCTCTCCTGATATCCACAGACTTTACGAAATATTTTATTATTTTCCACAAAATCTTTTTCGACAATGACCTGTGGATTCTGGATCCTGCCACGGATCTTCTGATTAATATTGTGCCGGAACCATTTTTTGCAGATACGGCGGCGCGGATTGCCTTTACCTTCAGCTTTTTAGTGCTGGCGCTGTTTTTTATCTGTCTGGCCTGTATCAGGCGCTCTGGAAAACGAAACAGAAAGGCCGGGAAGGCTGCCTTAAGTCTCGCTCTCCTTCTGGCTCTCGCGGTTCCCTCCCAGACAGCCCATGCGTCAGAAGAGTGGCCTGAGGACGTCTCCATCGAGGCAGACGCCGGCATTGTGATGGACGCCGCGTCCGGCACGGTTCTCTACGGAAAAAACATCCACGAGACTTACGCCCCCGCCAGCATCACCAAGGTTCTGACCTCCATCATTGTGCTGGAACAGTGCGATCTGGACGAGGTAGTGACGTTCTCCAAAAATGCCGTTTACAACGTAGAGGCGGACAGCTCTTCAGCCGGCTACGACACGGGAGACACCGCCACGGTGAAAGACTGCCTCTACGCGCTTCTGTTAAAGTCTGCAAACGAGTCTGCAAACGCTCTGGCAGAACACACGGCAGGCTCCACAGAGGCCTTTGCCGAGCTGATGAACGAAAAGGCAAAGGAGCTGGGCTGCGTGGACTCCCACTTTGCCAATCCCAGCGGTCTGAATGATGAAAACCACTATGTCAGCGCCTACGACATGGCTCTCATCACCAGATACGCCTTCCAGAACGAGACGTTCCGCGAAATCGCCTCCACGACCTACTACGAGCTTCCGCCCAATGCCAGGAATCCGGAAGGCCTGGGCGTTTCGCCGGGCAATAAAATGGTCAAAAAGAATTTCCCGGAGTACCGCCCCGACGTCATTGGCGGCAAAACCGGCTATACCTCCATTGCGCTGAATACTCTTGTAATCGGCGCCAGACAGGACGATACAGAGCTGATTACCGTGGTGCTCCACAGCAACGGAACTACCTACTCGGACACCAGCCGCCTGTTAGACTTTGGATTCCAAAATTTCCGCTCCGTGCCTCTGGCCGGAAACGATACCTC
>ERZ838827.1555-NODE-1555-length-16669-cov-3.380101_pt1 | contig 16669 bp, 16 predicted proteins | sample MGYA00519881_ERZ838827 | MGnify/ENA primary metagenome ERZ838827 (study PRJEB31850, sample SAMEA3708842) | human gut metagenome | biome: human gut; feature: human-associated habitat; material: faeces | place: China | collected 2014 ...
TGAAGGGCATAAAAATCCTTGTGATAATTTTTATGAGTCACGCTCAAAGATTCCTTTAACCTGTCAATGGGCTTGTCATACAGACGGTAAATCTTGGTCACATCCCTGACGGTGATGGCGTTTGTCTCTGGTTCATTCTGTTTATTCAATGGAATATTCCTTTCTGTTTTATCTTCCTACTATATCTTTATTTTCTGCGTCATATCCGCAAATCTCTCTCATTCTGGCGCTGCCTGTACTCGCAAACTCACGCTCCGCGTTTTCTATCTGCTTCCCAGACTGTTTGCTCGCTTTCACTCCAAAATGCTGCTGTGGTACATTATACCATAGTTCTTTGGTTTTTACAGCTTTTTTAAGGGGCGAGCCACGACAAACGCATAAACAAAAAGCCTTTTCTTAAATCATTGTAGAACAAGCGAAACCAGCAGGCTTTGCGACTAGCTGCGTTAAAATATTCTAATCGAAATACAGTTCCGTTTTTTGACTGACTGGCGTTTCTGAAGCATCCAGCCCTGAAACGTATCCGGCTGTATTCAGTTTAACTGCTTTTATGCTTTCATCTGGCATCAGTTCCAATTCCAGAATTTTTGACTGGATCACAGAAGAACCAATTTCCGTATCATTTCCTTTACTTTTGCAGTAATCAGAAGAATATACGATAGTATAGGATGTTCTATTTCCCTGCTTGGCTGTCTCGATACATTCGATTTCTGATGAATGTATCGTATCCCAGACACCTTCAAAAAACTGCTCCAAAGAGGGAGCTTTATCCAGAGGAACCTCAACGGTAAAATTGTCACCTCCTGATGAAACAATTAAGGAAGTCCCGTCTTCTGATGTTTCTGCTGTCTGGTATGGCTTCACAGAAGGATCTGCAAACGAATCATAAATAGCTTCTTTATAATGCAGTTCAGAGCCCCGATGAGAAAAATCAATCTGGCGTCCGACCGTTTCAATTTCTCCTCCTATGTTCCATTCAGTATTGATAATGAAAGAGCCGGACTCTGCATTTACGGTCTGCGTCCGGATGGAATTCAGATAATTGACCGTATTCTGCTTCTCTGCATCCGGCGGGGCAGACGAGCATCCTGCCAGAAAACAGAGAAAAGCGATCTCTGACACATAAAAATTGATTTTCTTCATTTCATCTTACCTAAAAGTTATGATGTGCAGCCTTTTTCAGGAGGATTTTTTGCCTCTCCTTCTGGATAAGAGCTGCCAGGAATTTTATTACTATCCATAATTATGTCAAAAAAATCCCTAAAAATCAACATGGCGTCCGTGGGCAAAGAATATGCTATGGAAAGTTGCGCGCGGAATGAATTCCATACGCTCCGCAATGGTATCAAACACCGCAATGGCCGCGATTTTCTCTTCGAAAAAGAATGGAACTAAATAGTTTTGCCCGCCGCGTGTTTAACCTGCGGCGGGCATTTTTTGGCTCTGTCTATTCCTTTTTTTCTGTCTGCTTCTATACCTATTATATTTTTTCTTCTCTATTTTCCCTGGATCACGTCCTGGGCCATAGAAAACAGGGTTTCTGCATCCACAGTTCCTTCCATATCGAGGAAATTGTAAGCCTTTCCGTCTGCCTTCCAGTCCACGGATCTCACCTTCTGCACATACACCTGATCGCTTCCATAGGAAATCGTGAAATTGGAGTTTTCCATGTCCTTCTTGTCCTGCTCTGTCAGCTCATAATCCGGCGGAACTACCTTCATGGTCGTCTCATAGTAGCTGACTGTAATGCCTCCGATCTCTCTGATCTCAGCCGCTTCCGGCGTTTTCGCCTCTGCGTCTCCTGCCTCTTCTGCAGACTCTTCTTTCAGTTCCGGCATAATGCTGGCCGTAATCTCGCTTCCGTCCTTCTCATAGGTCATAAAAATGTCCGTATACTGGGTTCCCGGTATGCCGTTGCCCTCCGCGTCAACCGCCTGGCCGTCTCCTGTATTGACGTTTTTAAAAGCATAGCCGTTTGAGAAGGTTTCCGGCATTCCCGTCTCAAATCCAGCCTTCTCCTCCGCTGTGTCAAGGCCGCTGTATTCGGATACCTCCGTCAGGTGGCTGCTTCCCACCATCAGGCCTGTCATCTTTCCTGTCGCATAACAGGTAATGCTTCCAATCGCCACAATCACTGCTGCCGCCAAGGCCACTTTTCTTTTCTGAAACTTCATAATCACTGCCTCCTTCTCTGAACCTTTTCTCTTCTCGATTCTTTCATTCTCAATTCTGTCAATTTCCCGGTCGATCCGCGTTTTTAACGAGTCGGGAGCCGCCATGCGCTCTGCCTCTCCTTTAAACAATTCCCTGATTGCTTCGTCTTCCTTCCTGCTCATAGACAGCTCCCTCCTTTTTCATTTCCCGCATCAGTTCCATTTTCACCTTTCGTCTGGCTGAAAACAGCCGGGACTTGACCGTTCCTTCCAGGCATCCCATAATCGACGCGATGGTCTTTGTGGAACACTCGCTGTAATAATAGAGAATCAGCGTTGTCCTGTATTTTTCATCCAGGCCGTCCACAATCGCTCTGAGCCGTTGTCTCTCTTCTTTCTTAAAAATCTGTTCTGGATTGCCATCCTCTGACGCCTCTGAAGCAATGTCTGCGTGGATTAAAATTTCCTCGTCAGGAAATTCCCGCTTCCGGCTGTCAGACTGTTTCCACGCAGTTCTTGTCAGGATCCTGTAAAACCAGCTTTTAAAACCTTCCGCATTTTTCAGCTGCCCTATATTCACATACACCTTCACAAAGGTGTCCTGGACAATATCCTCCGCATCGGCTCTGTTTCCTGCCAGAAACCAGGCGGTCCTGAAAGCCTGATCCTTATAACATTCATACAGGGCATCAAACGCTTCCCTATCTCCGGCCATCAGCCGTTTCACAAGCTCCGTCTCTTTCAACTGTCTGATATCTCCTTCCCTTTTTGGTATACCTGTCTATAAGAGCAGCCAAACTGGCAGTCGGTTCATTTTTTAATTAAAAAACATAAAAAACAGAGGGAAAACCTTTCCGCTCCGATGAAGCTGGAGCCAGGCTTTTCCTCTGTTTCTATCTAACAGCTGCAAAGGTAAATTAAATCCGCTGCAAACTATGAAAGACCATGCGCAGAATCTGCCGGTTCATCGGCTGGCTGCGTTTCCTCCCACGCTCTTTCCTACTCCTCACTTCCCCGCAGAAACGCCAGCCGCGCCTTGATCTCCTTCTCATATCCATTGTCCGACGGCTCGTAGAAGACCGCGCCCTCCATGCCGTCCGGCAGATACTGCTGCTTTACATAATGATTGGGGTAATCGTGGGCGTACTTGTAGTCCAGCCCCCGTCCAAGAGCCGCCGCGCCGCTGTAATGGCGGTCCTGCAGATGGGGCGGAACCGGCATCAGCGTCTGGGTTTTCACTGCCTTCATGGCCGCGTTGATGGCGTTGACAGCGGAATTGCTCTTAGGCGCGCAGGCCACGTAGGAGGCGGCATTTGAGAGAATAATCTGGGCCTCCGGCATTCCCACCCGCTCCACGGCCAGAGAAGCGCTGACCGCCACGGTAAGGGCCATGGGATCTGCATTTCCCACATCCTCGGAGGCGCAGATCATGATCCTTCTGGCGATAAACTTAATGTCCTCCCCCGCATAGAGCATCCGCGCCAGATAGTACACAGCCGCATCCGGATCCGATCCTCTCATGCTCTTAATAAAGGCGGAAATGGTATCGTAGTGGTTGTCTCCCCCCTTATCGTAGCGCACCGCACGTTTCTGGATACACTCCTGGGCCACGTCCAGGTCAATGTGAATCAGCCCGTCCTCTGCCCGCTCTGTAGTAAGAATTCCCAGCTCCACCGCATTGAGAGCCGCCCTGGCGTCTCCGTTGGCCATATCGGCCAGAAATTCCTCTGCCTCCGGTTCCAGCACAGCCTGGTACATGCCCATTCCCTTCTCAGAATCTGCCACCGCGCGGCGCAGAAGCTCCTTAATATCATCCTTTTCCAGCTGCTTCAGTTCAAAAATCCTGGATCGGGAAATAAGAGCTCCGTTCACTTCAAAATAGGGATTTTCTGTGGTCGCTCCAATCAAAAGCAGCGTTCCATCCTCCACAAAAGGAAGCAGATAGTCCTGCTGGCTCTTATTGAAGCGGTGAATCTCGTCCACAAACAGGATCGTCTTCTGCCCATACATGCCGAGGGCGTCCTTGGCCTCCTTCACTACCTCCTCCATGTCCTTTTTTCCGGCCACAGTAGCGTTAATCTGGGTAAACCGGGCGCTGGTCGTGTTGGCAATCACCTTGGCCAGAGTCGTCTTTCCCGTTCCCGGCGGCCCGTAAAAAATAATAGATCCCAGCTTATCTGCCTTGATGGCGCGGTAAAGCAGCTTATCCTTCCCGATGATATGCTTCTGCCCCACTACCTCGTCCAGGGTGGAGGGCCGCAGCCGGGAAGCCAGCGGCGCCTCCTTCTCCATGGTATTGCTTCTCATATAGTCAAATAAATCCATCTTGTCTGCACCTTCCCTTATTTCCTTTGTCAGTCAATCAAAAGCTCGTCTACTGTAACAAAAGTATAGCCCTGCTCCCCCAATGTGTCAATGGCCGCCAGCGCCGCGTCCACCGTAGTTGGAAAGATGTCGTGCATCAGCACAATCTGATGCTTTCCGGCGTTCCTTTCAATGGACCTCAGCACTTTCCCGCTGTTCTGGCTCTTCCAGTCCAGGGTGTCGATGTCCCACAGCACAGGCGTCATGTCGAGGGCGTCCTCCAGCTGTCCGTTCCATTTTCCGTAAGGAGGTCTTATGTAAACTGGTTCTTCTCCCGTCACCGCCTCGATCTCCCGATTTGTCTTTCGGATCATAGAAATGGCGGTCTCTGCGTCCTCCTTGGTCAAATCTACATGGCGGTAGCAATGGGTTCCTATCAGATGGCCATCCTCCTTCATCTGACGGATCAGCTGCTCATTGCCAGGAATATTTTCCCCCAGAAGGAAAAAAGAGGCCTTCACATTCCGCTCTCTCAGGCCGTCCAGCAGCTCCTTCGTGCAGACCGGGTGGGGGCCGTCGTCAAAGGTGAGAGCCAGAAACCGATTCTCTCCGCCCGGCTCCTCTCCTCCCCCTCCTGTTCTTCCCCCGTTCCCAGTCCCCCTCTCCAAAGTCCCGTCTCCTGCCTCAGAGACAGGAAGGGCTGATTCTCCTTCGGACACACAGACTTTCCTCTCTCCTCCTGCCAGCCTGGCCAGGTTCAGAGCCAGCAAAAGATCCACCATAACGATCAAAAACAGAATCCCTGTCTGCCTGCGAAATCGTTTCACATCTTCCACCCCCTTGTCTCATATATACGGGACTGGCTGGGAAGATAGACGTATGATTTCCCTGGACAACAAATGGGAGAGGCCCTCCGAAACAGCCGGAACACCTCTCCCATCCATATATTTTTTATGCCTGATATCTTCTGATATCTGTTTTAGCCTGCGCTCATCCAGCGCTTCGCAGGCGCCGTTTTCTCCTGTTTCGGTCCCCTGCCACGCGTTCTAGGCCTTTATGCCCCCACCAGAGCGGAAATTCCGAAGTAGGACAGCACAATGATTCCCAGCACAATCCTGTAGTAGCCGAAAAACTTGAAATCGTGCTGCTTTACATACTCCATCAGGAATTTAATCGAGTAGACCGACACTCCGAAGGCCACAGCCATTCCAAAAATCAGATAAAAAATCTCATACATCTGGAAAGAAGCTCCCTCCAGCATAAATTTCACAATCTTTAAGAGACTGGCCCCAAACATAACGGGAATTCCCAGGAAGAAGGAAAACTCCGCAGAGCAGCCAAGCAGCATAGCTCCCAGGATGGTCGCCCCTGAACGGGAGGTTCCCGGAACCATGGCAAGCACCTGGAACAGTCCGATAGCCGCCGCCGTCTGGAAGGAAATCTGCGTCACCCGCTGAATCCTGAACTTCACGCCGCGGTTTCTGTTCTCCAGTAAAATGAAAAACACGCCGTACAGAATCAGCATGGCGGAAACCACATAGCCGTTCATCAGCTTATCTAACAGATTGTCATGACTGCCGCCGGAATACAGGCCACCACGATTTTCATCCACAGGCGGATCGTAGCCCGTTTCTGATTCTGAGTCTTTCTCGGAGAAAAGGGGTTCAGCTTGTGGAAGTACAGAACTACCACCGCCAGAATCGCTCCCAGCTGAATCACCACCATGAAGACCTCCCGGAAGGCCTCGCTTACATTCAGGTGAATGATCTCATCCACCAGAATCATATGTCCCGTACTGCTGATAGGAAGCCACTCCGTAAAGCCCTCCACAATTCCCAGCACAAGAACCTTCAAAATTTCAAAAAAGTTCATACTGTTCCCTCTCGTTAAATATTTTCAATCTGCCAGTCAATTGGCTCAATTCCATGCTCCTTCAGATATTCGTTGGTGCGGCTGAAGGGCCTGCTGCCGAAAAATCCCCTGTAGGCTGACAGCGGGCTGGGGTGGGGAGCCTCCAGAATCAAATGCTTCGGATTGGTGAGCATGGCTTTCTTCGTCTGCGCCGGTCTGCCCCATAAAATAAACACCATAGGGCGGTCCTGCTCATTCAAGGCGCGGATCGCCGCGTCTGTAAACTCCTCCCATCCGATTCCGCGATGCGAATTAGCCTGGTGGGCGCGGACAGTCAGAACTGTATTCAGAAGCATCACGCCCTGATCCGCCCATTTTTTCAGATATCCGTTGTTCGGCACATAGCAGCCCAGATCGTCGTGAAGCTCCTGGTAAATATTTACCAGGGAAGGGGGCGTATCCACGCCCGGCTTGACAGAAAAGCAGAGGCCATGGGCCTGGCCGTAGCCGTGGTACGGATCCTGCCCTAAAATCACCACCTTCACCTGAGAAAGTGGGGTAAATTCAAACGCATTGAAAATATCGTTGGCGTCTGGATAGACAGCCCTCGTCTCATACTCGTGCTTCACCGTCTCGTACAGTTTTTTATAGTAAGGCTTCTTAAATTCCGCGCTCAGCGGCTCAAGCCAGTCGTTGCTGATTGCTCCCATCAGGCTTCTACCTCTCTTTCGTGACTTTCGCTTCTGTAGCTTTCGTCTGCGCCGTCATGCGGGGGAAATAAATCTCTGCACCGACGCTGCTCTTAAAATAGTAACACAGAGCCGGAGAATAGACAATGATTACCCGTCAGTTTTTTAAACATGCGGCGGCCATCCTCACAAAATCCACGGAATTGGCCTGAACAGAGACGGATCTGTCCCCGATATCCTCTGACACCTGGGCAAACGTCTCATTCACACGATACATATGCGCCTTCTTGTTAAAAAAGACCGTCTTTTCAAAGGGCCACCGAATCAATTTAGGAAGCAGAAAGCCTTCCCCCAGCTCCACCGCCAGAAGCTCCCTGTTCAGAGTCCTTCCCAGCCATTCCTGGTAAGCCTTCCACTGAGGCAGATATCCCTCCTCAATGTAGGTCTCTGCAAAAATGGTATTTCCCGTCAGCGGCGCGCCGCAGTGGGGGCAGAGGCCGTCTGGGATCTCTCCCGGCTCCCAGATATCCCTGGTACAGGCCCTGCTGCACTGCTGCCACTGCTCATTGCCGCAGGGGGCCGTAATCCTCCCCTGATCCGGCGCGCTTTCCCGTATCAGCCCGTCGGTCACAGTTGTGATAATAAAATAGTCCTTTCCCTCTGTCAGAGAATAGAGGGCCTGATAAGCCTCTGCAAGCTCTTCTCTGGAACGCTTTTCTCCAGCCGCCCACTCGTCTCCCACGCCAATTAAAAGGCAGGACGCACTGGAAACCGCCTCTTTAAACTGTGTGAGCTGTTCCTCTAATTTCTGTTTTTCCATATTCTTCTCCTGTATCTGCCATTTGCCGCGCTATCTTGCTGCGCCGCCCTGCTGCGCTGTATGCTCCTGCCTGCTGCGCCGTATGCCTCTGCATTTCTCATTTGTTCTGTCTGCAGACGCCGCCTTTATCTCTCCTCTTCCTGTTTGCCTGCATAGGCTTTGAGCATGGCTCTCACAGATCTGGCCATCTCCTTGGAGAATGCTGCTCCTGTCTTTCTCTTATAGAAGGCCTGGGCAAAATTGTCAGCGGTGATCGCCGGCCCTTTCACGAAGCCGGAGGCCTTTTCAGCAAACATGTGGTCCAGCTCCTCGTCTGACAGCCTTTTATAGGTTTCCTCGAAAGCTACGTATTTCTTGTCAAATCTTTTTCTGTATACACGCTTGTGGCCTTCCTTATAATATCCCAAGCACAGAAGGGAAATGGGAACTGCGTGATCTGGGAGCTGAAACAGCTCTTTGTGGTACTCATAATTTTCCAGAATATCTCCAATGTAGCAGGATCCGATTCCCAGAGATTCCGCCATCAGCACAGCGTTCTGGGCGGCAATCATGGTATCCTCAATGGAAAGCAGCAGATCCGATTCGTTGGGTTCCTCCCAGGAAAGTCCCTCCTCCCTGGCGGCAAACTCCATGCAGCCCTTTGACCTGTAGTAATCAAACCATTTCTGCTGATCCGCCAGAAAGAGCAGAAGCACCGGAGCCTTGGCGATAAACGGCTGATTGTCGCAGCTTTTAGAAAGCTTGTCCTTCGTCTCCTGACTCTTAATTACAATAATCGAATAAAGCTGCTGATTTCCGGCTGTAGGCGCCAGAAAAGCCGCCTCCAAAATCTGATCCAGGTCGGAATCTGCTATCATTCTGTCGTCATAAACGCGAAGCGAAGTTCTCGTCTTAATTGTCTCTGATACGTTCATCCTATCCCCTCCCTTGTACTCAATTACATACTATTATACAAAAGAATTCCAAAATTTTCATCTCAATTTAGAATATTCCCGTTTGAGATTCAGAAACGAAAAAGAAGTCCGAAACGCACAATGCGTCCCGGACTTCTTTTTCGCTGTAATGCATTTAGTTTGTATAGAATGGCAATGAATTACTTTAATGTAATCTTTGCTCCCTCTGCCTCTAACTTTGTCTTAAGGTCCTCAGCCTCTTCCTTGGAAACGCCAGCCTTAACTACCTTCGGAGCTCCGTCAACTACTTCCTTAGCTTCCTTTAAGCCAAGACCTGTAGCCTCACGAACAACCTTGATAACCTTAACCTTGTTAGCGCCAACCTCTGTCAGCTCTACGTCGAACTCTGTCTTCTCCTCAGCTGCCTCGCCTGCGCCGCCTGCTGCTGCAACTACAACGCCTGCTGCTGCGGATACACCAAACTCTTCCTCGCAAGCCTTTACAAGCTCGTTTAACTCTAATACGGATAACTCTTTAATAGCCTCAATGAACTCAGCTGTTGTTAACTTTGCCATTTTAATTTCCTCCTGTTTATTAATGTTTTAAAATATAGTTCTGCCGGCTTTCCCGGCCTCTCCTGATTCCTTCAAAAAATCAGACGGCTCTTTCTCTATGCGGCTATGCAGCCCATATCATATGAGAAATTAAGCCTCCTTTGCCTCTGCGATCTGATTGATAACGCGTGCAAAGTTTGCGATCGGGGACTGGATGCTTCCCAGTAACTTTCCGAGAAGAACTTCTCTGGACGGGATAGTAGCGATAACCTGGATTCCCTTCGCATCGTAGTATGTGCCCTCTACAACACCGGCCTTTAACTCTAACTTGTCTGCCTTCTTAGCAAACTCAGCTAATACTCTTGCCGGAGCAGTAGCGTCTTCCTTGGATACAGCTAATGCTGTAGGTCCTTCCAGATTCGGCTCTAAAGCTTCGAACTCAGTTCCCTTTGCAGCAAAGCGGATCATGGTGTTCTTATATACCTTGTAAGTAACACCAGCTTCTCTTAACTGCTTACGAAGCTGTGTATCCTGCTCAACAGTTAATCCGCGGTAATCAACAACTACTGCAGACTTTGCGCCATTGAGTAACTCAGAAATCTCAGCAACGATAGGCTGCTTTAACTCAACTTTTGCCATGAATGGTTTACCTCCTGTTTTATTTTCGTCGTATGAACCGCCAGGAGTCTTACAGAAAAAACCTCCCTGCACAAGACAGGGAGGCACAATTTACATCAGTAAGTGTACGTTTCCTCGGCAGGCGTTTTTACCTTATGCCTTGCGGCACCTGCTGTCTTAGGCAGTCAATACTTAAGTAAAATATCATATTTTTTTATGGTTGTCAAGGAAATTTGCATAGAAAAAATACAGAAAAAATGCACGAGGAAAACTTTTCTTGTTCCGTTTAAAGTCACCGAAAAGTTTTCCTCGTTCTATTTTCCTCTTTACAGCATCGGCTCAACCAGCTTCTGAACAGCCTGTCCCAGTTTCTCGGACTTCTCGTCTGCATCTGCCAGGGAGGTTCCCTTTACGCCGTAATAGAACTTGATCTTGGGCTCTGTTCCGGACGGGCGCACGCACAGCCATGCCTGATCCTCCAGGTCATAGTAGAGCACGTTGGAGGACGGAAGGCCGGTAGGCTTTACCTCTCCGGAAGCCATGTCGCGGATGGTATCTGCCTTGTAATCTCTCACAGAGATAACCTTGCTTCCTGCAAATTCAGCCGGAGTGTTGTTTCTGAAATACTCCATAATCTTCTGAATCTTCTCCAGTCCCTCGATACCCTTTAAGCTGATGGCCTGAACGGCGTCCTTATAGTAGCCGTATTTCTCGTACATGGCAATCATGGCATCCCACAGAGTCATGCCCTTCTCCTTATAGTAGGCAGCCGCCTCGCAGAGAGCCGCTGTGGCGGAAATGGCGTCCTTATCTCTGGCATAGCTTCCAATCAGGCAGCCGTAGCTTTCCTCCATGCCAAACAGGTAGGTTCCCTTTCCTTCCTGCTCGTTCTTTAAAATCTGCTTTCCAATCCACTTAAAGCCAGTCAGCACTTCGATCAGCTCTGCGCCGTAGTGGGCGGCCACTGCGTCTACCAGATTTGTCGTAACGATCGACTTTACCACCTGGCCGTCCGCTGGGATCTGGCCGTTTGCCTGCTTCTGGCTCAGCACATAATCGCAGAGCAGAGCTCCCGACATGTTTCCTGTCAGCGGAATATACTTGCTGGATTTATCGTCCTTTACATAGACGCCCAGACGGTCTGCGTCCGGATCTGTTGCCAGTACCAGATCCGCATTCTTCTCCTTCGCCAGCTTAAGCCCCAGCTCAAAGGCCTCCTCTGCCTCCGGATTCGGATAGCTTACAGTCGGGAAATTGCCGTCCGGCAGCTCCTGCTCTGGCACAACGTACACATGCTCAAAGCCCAGCTCCTTCATAACGCGGCGGGCCGGAATATTTCCTGTGCCGTGAAGGGGAGTGTAGACAATGGAAATCTGATCCTGCATTCTGTCAATCGCCGCCTGGTTCACTACCTGGGCCTTCACCTGGGCAATGTACTTGTCGTCAATCTCAGCTCCGATGGTCACATACAGGCCGCTGGCCTCAGCCTCCTCCCGGCTCATAGTCCTGACAGCGGAGAGATCTGTGATTGCCATAACCTTCTCCGTCACTCCCTTATCGTGGGGCGGAGTAAACTGGGCGCCGTCCTCCCAGTATACCTTGTAGCCGTTGTACTCCGGCGGATTGTGGCTGGCCGTAATATTAATTCCGGCGATACAGCCCAGCTCCCGCACTGCAAAGGACAGCTCCGGCGTAGGACGCAGAGATTCAAAGCGGTACGCCTTGATTCCGTTGGCCGCCAGAGTGCGGGCCGCCTCATCGGAAAACTCCGGGGACATACGGCGGGAATCGTAGGCAATGGCAACGCCTCTCTCAGCCCCTCCCTGCTCTAAAATATAATCGGCCAGTCCCTGAGTCGCGCGCCTTACGGTATAGATATTCATACGGTTAATTCCAGCGCCGATGACGCCTCGAAGGCCTGCTGTTCCAAACTCCAGATCCATGTAAAAACGCTCTTTGATCTCCTTCTCGTCTGCGCGGATGGCTCTGAGCTCCTCCTTCGTCTCCTGGTCAAAGTAAGGATTGGACAGCCATTCCTCATAGATCGCTTTGTAATCTTTCATTCTAAAATTCCTCCTGCGCCATTTCTGTATTGCGGCCCTGTTCAGCCGTCGTATTGCTTAAAACACTTATTTCTCCTAAATTATAGTATATTCCGGCGGAAAAATAAAGCAGAAGTGATTTCCTGTTCTGTCATGAGCCTCGAATCATCCCCAGGAACCGGTTTCTCACCTCCTGCTGCTCCTCCAGGCTCCGGAGCTTCTCCACATTTCTGGCCGGAATCCAGGCCTTATTGGCATTGTAATAGAAATTCAGCTGCTTCCAGTATTTTTCAGGATACAGGAACAGATAGTAGAGATATTCTCTCTCCTTTGCCCCCATAGGAAGCACCCGGTCGTAGGCCTCCAGAAGCCGCATGCCCAGAGCAGGATTCCAGCTGTGCTTCTCCATCACCTTTCTGATAAAATGGTACAGATCCGCCGCCTGGACGCCCAGGTGCATCCGGTTGAACTCTATAATGGCCGCTTCCTTTCCCCCCATTAAAATATGGTGCTGGTTCAGCTCGCCGTGGCAGAGATAATGAGGCGGTTCTTTTCCTTCTTCCGCCATCTGCTCAAGACCTCTCTGGGCCTCCAGCGCCTGCTCCAAAAACGGCGCGAAATTGCCAATCACGCAGAGCTCAAAGTCTGATTTTCCACGTTTTCTGCTGATAAAGGCCCTGGCTTTCCGAAGCTCTCTGTTATGGCGCCGGAATTCCGCCTCCATCGGCTCTGCCAGAATCGAGCCCAGATTCCACTCCTCTTTCAGCTGGATGCCTCTCAGAATCCGGTGCAGCTTTGCAATCTGCCCGGCGGCTTTCACCACCTCGTTCTCGTCCCTGATGTCGCACTCGTCCTCAGAAAACCATTCCTTCACAATGTATCTGAGGCCGTCCGGAGCGGCAGACTGAAGCTCCCCTTCCTTATTTCTCACATACTGATCCACCCTGGAAATCCCGCTGTTCTGGAGGATGTTCAGCACCTCCTCCTCAAACTCCAGCCGCTTTGTGGTTCCCTTATACTCCCGAAGGAGCCTGAGTCCCTTGTCTGTCTCGCAAATCCAGGATCCGCGCCCTCTCCTGACGGAGAAAATTTCCATATCATACTGTTCCAGAACTTCTGTATTCCTGTCGTTCAACTCCACCCCTCCATACCTGCTCGTCATTTTAGCTATTTCTAAGGTATGTACGAGGCGTGTGAAATATGAACTGCATTTTTTCTTCCTGCCTCTCAGTCTCCCTGTTTATGGGAGAATAGGACAGCACAGGACAAGGAAGGCGCATATTCTATATGGATGTGCTCTCTCTACTGGCCGAAAAAGCGGTTGACTCCCATAACCAGGCCGTCGGCCAGCTGGTTTAAGACGGCGTCCGAATGGCTGGATCCCTTGTCTCCCAGCTCAATATCCACACTGGGCACGGTAGAATAGGAAGTCTGAGTCAGATCCATTTCCATGGATCCGCCGGAAAAAATCTTATTTCCTGCGTCCCGCAGACCTCCCACTAAAGCTTCGCCCAGGCGGTTGTGATCCTGCCAGTGGGAAGCTACCGGCTCCATGGCACGGTAGGAGGCATTGTTTGGAACGCTCATATAAAAGCATCCCTTGTCGTTTGACGTGGAATCCCAGTGAAGGGAAATGTGGCAGTCTGCATAGCGGTTGGCGAGAACAGACCTGGCGACATTATCCAGCTGCACGTCGTCCCCGTCTCTGAGCATCAGCACGTCGTAACCCTCCGCCAGCAGACGATCCTTCAGAATCTTCGCCATCTGGAGAGTCACCTTAGCCTCCGCCGTACCGTCTGCAAAGGTCATGCCGCCGGAGACAGCCACAGCCATAACAGCTCCGGAGGCGGTAGTTCCCCCTGTTACCTTGGGGCTTCCGTCTGGATGGCACTGGGTTTTCACACTGCTGCCTCCGCTTGTGCCGTGACCTGCATTGACTGCAATGGTCTTATTTTTCCTGTTCTGCGCCGTGCTCTTATACAGCACAGCCTTTCCGCTGTTGATTTTTGAAAATCCGGCATAGGGCAGGCTTCCGTCCAGGCCAATCTCCTGTACAGCTGGAGTCTCTCCTCCCTCTGAGCCGGCAGATCCGCCCGGGCCGCCAGCGCTCTCTTTTGTCTGAGCCTGGGATTCCTTCTTATTTTCCGACGCGTTCTGGCTCTGAGTATCTGCCTGATTCTGGGAACCGTCAGCCTTTTTTACATAGGAAGAAGAAACATAGTATTCCCCTCCCCCTGTCTTTACCACGCTCCAGCCGTTTCCCTCGTAAATCCGTTCCAGCCTGGTTCCTCCTGGAATCGTCCCCTTCACATTGTCTGCCGAGGTATCCGGAGCGCTTCGGTAGCGAAGCGCATCCGCCGTCACAACCACAGTGTCTGAAACCTTCTTCATTCCAAGGCTTTCATAGGTATTGGCCATCGTCGTCTCCACCTGTTCCCTGGTTTCCGAGGTCAGCGCATCTGCCGTCTGGACAGTCTTAGAGGAAATCTGTTTTTCCCCCTTTCCCATGCCGTTTAAAATCCCCGGCGCCAGACAGAGCGTTCCTGCAGCTGCCATCACGCAGACTGCACCGTAAATAAAATTTTGTTTTCTCATCCTTCTATTCCTCCTGCCGCTATTCTGTTTTCGGCTTCTTTTATGTATTCTTTTCGTATTTTTTATGATCCTGCTTTTCATTCTAGCATAATCCAGTGTGAAACGCATGATCTATTTTCTTACAAAAATCTTGCCTGAAATGCAAACTTAACTTCTGCTTCCTGCATATTGACAATATCAAAAAAAAGCCCTATAATTCTGCCAACTAAAAAAAGCAGGAAAAGGAGACGCAATTATGGCAAACATTTATACATCTGCAGAACAGTTAATCGGAAATACGCCTCTTCTGGAGCTGACAGGCCTGGAAAGAGAGCTGAATCTGAAAGCCAGGCTGTTGGCCAAGCTGGAATTTTTCAATCCGGCCGGCTCTGTAAAAGACAGAGTAGCCAAGTCTATGTTAGATGATGCCGCAGCTCAGGGCAAGCTTACAAAAGATACTGTGATTATTGAGCCTACCTCCGGGAACACCGGTATCGGTCTGGCCTCTGTAGCGGCTGCCAGGGGCCTGCGGGTCATTATCGTCATGCCAGAAACCATGTCCATAGAACGGCGCCTGCTGATGAAGGCCTACGGCGCGGAGCTGGTACTTTCCGACGGCTCTAAGGGCATGGCCGGAGCCATCAAAAAGGCAGAGGAGCTGGCGGCTCAGATCCCCGGAAGCATCATTGCCGGCCAGTTTACGAATCCAGCTAACCCAGCGGCTCACATAGCCACCACCGGCCCTGAAATCTACCGCGATACGGACGGAAAAGTAGACATTTTCGTGGCAGGAGCGGGAACTGGCGGAACCGTCACAGGAGTAGGAACCTATCTGAAATCAAAAAAACCGGATGTTAAAATTGTAGCAGTAGAACCTGCTTCCTCCCCTGTCCTTTCCGGCGGCCAGCCAGGCCCCCATGGAATCCAGGGTATCGGCGCGGGCTTCGTCCCAGCTGTTCTCGATACCTCCATCTATGACGAGATCATTCAGGTTTCCAATGAGGACGCCTACGCCGCTGGAAGGATGATTGGACAAAAAGAAGGCATTCTGGTGGGCATTTCCTCCGGCGCAGCCGCCTGGGCGGCCGCAGAGCTGGCCAAACGCCCGGAAAATGAGGGTAAAACTATCGTAGTCCTTCTCCCCGACACGGGAGAGCGGTATCTCTCCACTCCGCTGTTCGCAGACCTGGATTAAAGTCTTATAAAATCAGCAGGGATGAAATGAAAAACGGATGCGCAAGGAAAAATTTTCTTGTTCCACTTAAAGTCACCGAAAATTTTTCCTTGCGCATCTAAAGGCCATCAGAGAAATAGAGAAATTCCAGGATAATCGAAGAGTTTTCGCAAAAAACGGGAAGCGTTCCACACCCCCACAGGGGCTGGCGGAACGCTTCCCGTTTTTGTTTTTATTCTTTCATCCCAACTTTCAAATCAGGACTATTTCATCTTATTCCTCGCTTAAGTCGTCCTCGTTCAGAACAATCTGCTCTGCCTCGTCTAACTCTCCGCTCTCCGGATACTCATTGTCCAGAATCTCCTCTTCCTCAACGGACTCGTTCACCTGCTCCTCGCCGTCTGTGCTGAGTTTGATGGTGCGGTATCTCTTCATACCTGTTCCTGCCGGAATCAGCTTACCGATGATTACGTTCTCCTTCAGACCGATCAGGTTATCTACCTTGCCGTTAATAGCGGCCTCTGTCAGAACCTTCGTGGTCTCCTGGAAGGAAGCGGCTGACAAGAAGGAATCGGTTGCCAGAGAAGCCTTGGTGATACCCAGCATAACCTGACGGCCGATTGCCGGTTCCTTGCCCTCTGCGATTAAAGCGTCGTTCATGTCGTTGAAATCCAGAACGTCCATGGATGTTCCCGGAAGCACGTCAGAATCTCCGCTCTCCTCGATCTTAATCTTCTTTAACATCTGGCGCACGATCATCTCGATATGCTTATCGTTGATCTCTACACCCTGTAAGCGGTAAACTCGCTGAACCTCCTGGATCATGTAATCCTGTACTGCGCGGACACCCTTGATCTTTAAGATGTCGTGCGGATTTACACTACCCTCTGTCAGCTCGTCTCCAGCCTCTAATACCGCGCCGTCCTGAATCTTGATACGGGAACCGTAAGGAATCAGGTAGGTCTTGGAATTGCCAGTCTCATTATCTGTGATAATG
>ERZ838827.1561-NODE-1561-length-16622-cov-13.117100_pt1 | contig 16622 bp, 7 predicted proteins | sample MGYA00519881_ERZ838827 | MGnify/ENA primary metagenome ERZ838827 (study PRJEB31850, sample SAMEA3708842) | human gut metagenome | biome: human gut; feature: human-associated habitat; material: faeces | place: China | collected 2014 ...
TTTTAGGGAAGATTTGCAGATTCAACAGTTTATCCCACACCAAGTTATACTTCTGACTCCATGTTCCCGGTTTGTCAAATGTCAGACGATAGTGGTCGCCATCATCCGCCATTTTCACCCATTCGGCTGCCATATCTTTTGCTTTCTGTGTGTATTTCTCAGCGACCTCTTTCTTGCCCAGCATATCTGCCAGATAGCCATAAGAAGCAACGGCCATGATAGCTTTGATAGAAAGGTTGGCATTGTGTGCAAAGTGACCAGCAAAGTCATCGGTACAAAGTTGGTTGGCCGGATCAAGTCCGTTCTCTGCCAGATAGTCTGTCCAGATAGTCAACGTTTCCCAATGTTTCTGTGCATATTCTGCATGACCTTCCACCTTTGCAATAGCAGCAGCCAGCACTACCATATTACCTGATTCTTCTATTGGCATGTCACCGCCATAAGTCTGGCCGTTAGCCAATGGATAAGTACCTATATCATGCGCAGCAAACGGTTTTTCCCATTTTCCGCTTTCGCTATAATAGAAAATATGGTTCATGGTAGCTTTCACCAGTTCCGGGTTATAGTACAAAAGCAGCGGAGATCCCGGATAAGTCAGGTCGACTGTTCCGATAGAACCATTACTGAAGTTTTCTTTAGAAAGGAATACGAGGTCACCGTTCGGAGCTTCTACCAATTTATGAGCAGCCAATGCCTGACGATAGGCCAATGCACAAAGTTCGGCATATTTACGTCCACCAGCAGCAATCGCTTCTTCCATCATTTTCTTGTCGAAAGCGGCACAGTTCTTCATCTGTGTCTTGTATTCTTTTTCTGCTTTTTGGAATTGGGATACAATCGTTTCATTGCCCTGACGGTTCCAGTAAGGACGCAGGTTATCGCCAAAGTATTGGATAGAATAAATATCATCGTATCCGATCAATAAATGACCATCCGCTTTTTGTGTTTCGCCTAATGAGCGTACCAAAGCCAGTTTATCATAACCATTCGTGGTAGGAGCTTCCAACTTATTAGCTACAAAGCTCTTACGCAGTTCTCTACCATCACCGATTGCAGATGTGCTGTTTTCTTTTTCAGCAGCCAGATAGAAATGTCCCCAGTCGATACGTACATCGTCACCTTTCTTCTTCAGGATTTCCTGATTACGGCTCCCGGTACGAAGGAATAACAAGTCGCCGTCAGTAAAGCTGTCGGCCACAGATTCCTGGTGAGGTTGGTCGATTGCCCATTGCGGAGATGCTTCGAAATACAATTCAACCTGATGTTTCTTGCCGTCATTGGAAGCTACTTCATAAGAAATATAGTTGACCGGACGTGACAGCAAATCCAGATTATCCATAAACATAGGAGCGGTAAATGTCAGTTTCAAATCTACCGGACCGCAAGTAAAGGTATAATAAGTCTGCATAGGCTGTACGTCTGCAGATGTTTGTTGTGCTGTTTGATGGAAAGAACGGTAACCGTCCAGTTCTACCAACAATCCGAAATCCAGTAATCCGTTTCCTACACGGTTACGGCAATAGCCGGCAATCAGATTCTCACCCGGTTTCAAAGAAGCTACCACTTCTTCGGGCAGTTTCACTCTCTCGTTCTTTTTACAAGCATTACCTGTATCTACCACTTTGATGCCGTTGATATAGATGATAGCATCATCGTCGTGAGAGAATTCCAGATATACATTCTTTCCTGTCAAGTCTTCCTGAATATCAGCTACCCGGCGTACCCAGATAAATTCTTCACCCCACTGGGTCTTGGCTGTATGTTCATTCTCCATGGTTCCGAAAGCAGCTTCGCCTTCTTTCCATGCTTTATCATTGAATCCAGCATTCTGCCATCCGTCAGCAGGCTGTTGAGTGGTATACTTTCCTGTCCAGCTACCTTGTTCGGATGTCTTTACCAAAGGACGTAGTTCCAGTTCTTCCGTTCCCATGAAACGGTAAGTTTGTCCGTCTACTTTAGCAACTCCCAGCAAAGGGAAGTCCTTACCTGTCCAATGTTTCACGGAGCCATCATACAGATTGTCAGTAGTAGACCATGCACTGGTGTAAGGGTCAATCGTCACCAGCGGGTATGCCGGAGCACGTAATTCATTTTTCTCGTGCTGTTCTATCTGGGTCTCACAGCTACAAAGTACAGAAGCTGTTCCCAGCAACAGCATCATCAGTTGTTGTTTCATAATTTAAATCACCTGTTTTATTTAATCTATTTTACCATTCTATGGATACATTCACTCCGGCAGGATCGTTCTCGAAACTCAATAAAAGAGTTTTTGAAGATTCATCCCATTCCGGCTGTTCCGTCTTTCCGTTTACCAGGACTTTCCCGGGCTTGCGCGGCAAGAGGATTCTTGATACATTCGTCGTATGTAACGGACTCTTAGCTACGAACGAGTAGCTCTGCTTCCCTACTTTCTCATCGTAAATGCGAGAAGCTCCGCAAAGTACCTTTGCTTTCACCTTACCGGATACTTTACTCAAGTCATACAAATATCCCTGTTCACCGGGATTAATCTGTTTCACGGTCAGTACCGGCAGGTCTTTGTCGAATAAATCGATATACAGTCCCGACAGTTTCAAAGGCTCTTTAGAAGAACTTTCATCCATTACTGCCGCGATTGTATAAGGTCCCCGTTCCACCACAAAATTGTTTTTGATTTCTATCTTTTTACCAGTTTGGTTCAGATAGGCGGATGCAATCGTTTCAAAGTATTTGCGGTCGTTCCCGTTCTTCAATACAAAATGCTTCGGGTCTTCGCGCATGACAATCACAGTGCCTTTGCCGGAACGGTATGTTCCATCACCGGGAGTGCGGGACAAGCCCATTGCCTCAAACAGATGTTCCGAAGGGGCTTTGTAGGCGTTTCCTTCTGTATTCCACCATTCCAAAACCGTTTGATAAGGATCGACATCTTCTCCGCAATACACCAGTGTCCCTCCCTTTTTAACCCAGTCTGCCAGATAGTTATGGTATTCCGGCTTCATTGGTTTCATGTTTGAGTAGGACATTACGAGTACCTGAAGTCCTTTGAACGTTTCTTGAAACGGAGTATTCTCCATGTGTACCAGTTCCACCGGAATTCCTCTTTTTAATAATGGCAAAGTTTGGCCATAGAAACTGGAGAATTGCGGATCGTCATATCCGTTATGATCCGGGAAGCGCTGGAACATCAGCGAATTTGCCATTAATACCCCAATGCCGTGCGTACCGTTGATCTGCTTGTCAGAAGTGCGAATATCATTCAATGTATTAATCATCACCTGCATTTGCGTGGAGTATGAGCGTGGGATGCGTTCTTTCTGATCGGTTCCGGCTATCCGGTATAATCCCTGATAAATACGGTCCGGCCAGGGCATCACTTCATAAGTATCTACCATCGGGTACATTAGTTGTGCAGCAAAAGTGGCCTGATAATTTATCTTATAGTCCAGCCAGTCTTTGGCACGGTCTTCAATCGGATCGGTCAGGAAATACATTTTGCGGTTCAAAGGAGCGGTCATGGATTTCATGCAGCCATATTCGAGAAAGGCATTCTCGAATACACGTTCTTTCTTTACACCGTTATAGAAATTCGGTTCACGGGCAGTACCCGTCCACACCTGTGCTATGTAGCCGTCTACACAATCCAATGAAGCCAGACTGGCTTCCGGGCTTACGATTTGCCAGGAAGTGTAGTTAATCAAAGAGTGAGTGGGCACATAACATTTCACATCCAGCCCTTTCGATTTACCGTATTCTTTGGCATAAGTAAATATCTTATCCAGTGCATGATAGTAGAGGTGATATTTCAACTTATTGGAAAGGTAAGTATTCTCGGGAGATTCATGTTGAGGTCTCCAGGGGAAATTATAATATTTCTGCCATTCAGACTTGAAGGCTTCGCTATATCCGCCACGCATCCAGAATTCCGGTTCCTCCAGATAGATAGAAGTAATTCCGGCATCAATCACCCGCTTTATCTGCGTTTCCTGCATATAACGAATAAAACTTTCGGTAGGTACAATGTAGGGTATCAAGTGTCCATGAGCTATCTCGTTTCCGTTACGATCCCGTTGACCTTCTTTCAGATGACCGTCTATTCCATCCCATTTGCCGAGGAAATAGTCTTGATAATCTCCCCATGCCACTCCGGTCATAAATTGTGTCTGATATCCCTTGTCTCTCCACGACTGAACACGCTGTTCAAAAGAAACTCCCTTTTTATCAAGTGTGCCATATACCATCGTAGCATCGGCACGCACATCTGTTTCCGGTTTCCAGGGTTCGGCTGTTTGAAAAGTTGTTTTCGCTTCCTTGCCGTTAGCCGCTTGAGTTTGAGCAAAGGAAACATTATTACCGGTTAATAAAAGGCTGAATATAATCAGTAGTTGTTTATTATTCATTTTCACGTGGTTCTGTGTCGTTTTCTATTTACTTCTTAGCCGGGAATAAAAGCATCAATGCCGGTATACCGGAAGCAGAATAACTGTTGATTTCCGCACCTGCCGGCAATTTCTTATGATATTCACCTCCACACACATTTCGCGTCTCATCTCTGTTTGCCCAACCTGTTTTGATGGTATGTTTCAGGAACGGAAGATATTGGGTTTGTCCGCAATCATATACTAACCATGCCATGTATTCAGCAAAGATGGCAGTATAGATTCCTTGTTCAATACCACTTTCGAAAGGTAGCACTTTATGTTCTGCTGACATATCTTTCACTGTATAGTCTGCTGCCAGAATAGCATTGTCCAGATAACGTTTCTCTCCAGTCGCCTTATAAAGCAATATGGATGCACCGATAAAGGTTGCCTGGTTGTAGACATGTGCCTTCCACGCGGGATTGCCATTTCCATGACGACTATCAGCGATCTTTCCAGTTTCTTTATCCAGCAGATTTTCCACTCCCCATTCGTAGATTTCTTTGCCTTTGGCAAGATATTGAGCCTTCGTCTGATAATCCGGCCGTTTGCTGGTCGATTCTTTTCTATTTTCAGGCACATTATTGTAGAGGGTCAATGCTGCTACCACTGTCGGAAAATTAATACATGCCATCTTTCCATCACCGAATTTATTCGGTTTCGGATTCCGAATAGGTTGCCATTGCCAGAACATACCTCCGTTTTCTTTGTCATACGAACCGGTATCACCCACCTTTTCCGAACCATACCACACACGTTTGAAACTGGCTTCCGAGAGTTTCAGATATTCATCCACTCCAAAAAGCTCGTATGCACGCGCCAGACTGATAGTCCACCACATGATATCATCATAGATGAACCAGCCGGTGTTTTCGTTGTTATCATCAAAATCAAACTGGCAATATTGCGCTTTGTTTCCTGCAAAGATTTTCTCGCAAAGTGCTTTATACTCACGAGTCTTCTTTTTGTCTTTCTGTGCCTTTGCCAGTTTATAAGCATTCATCGCCATGTCCCAATAAATAGGCTGACACCAAATAGCCGCCGCCCCATTACCGCGGTCAACAGCGCTTGGATAAGAGGAACTTGTTTTATAAATATATTTACTAGAGTCTAGTAGGGTATTGTTAAATCCTTCGTAAGCTGCCCATACATCTTCGTTAGTATATGCGTGCTTCTTCTGGTTTGCTTTTCCTAAATTGCCGACTGCCCATATAGTAGTTGATGCTCCCAATAGTAGTGTCAGAGCCAAAAGAATTTTGCTTTTCATGATAGTTTATAAGTTTATAGTATTTTTCCTGTTACAAAGATTGCAGAAATAGCTGAAAAAAAACAATAATATTTATTCAATAAAGAACAAATACAGACCAAAACGCTTTTCTACAATAAAAATATAGGATTAATAAAGGGTTATTGGAGAATAATTTCCCCTCATTCTGCCTTACGACAGAGATAAGGGGAATATTTAATCTACCTATTGAAAACTCATCCTGGTAAACAATTATTTGTTATCTGAAATAGCTGTAGATTCAACCCATTGCCAGTTATCACCAACTAATGTTGCCGTATGACCTTTCACACCTGTTATTGTCCTGGTAGCACTTTGAGTAGGCTGATCGCCTTTCACTTCAAAATCCCAAGCATCTACCAAATCCGCATTATCGGCATTTATACCTTCTTCATTTCCCATATAAGAAGCATATACCTGATTTTCTGTCCGGTTTGTTTTCCAGATACGTATCTTCTTTATGTAACCGGAGAACCATTCATTACGATTTCCACTATTGTCCATCATACAGAATCCAGTCATGTGAATCTGATTAGCTATGGATTGTTTATTGATATATGTTCTCCAGGATTCACCCACACGGATGATTTCACCTTGTCTCGTACCATCAATCATGGAATAACATTTCACATCTGTCGGAGTGTCGAATCCCGGCAAGCCTTTATCTCTGAACAAGAATGCATAATGTGTCCAACGATCTTTAGTCCAGTTGTCCGATTTCTTCCATCCCGGCTCCCACTCTTCAGGAGTCGTGTGATTGTTATTTTGCCAATGGGCAACCATCGTTCTCAACAATCCCTTAGTACGATCCTGTGCACGCCATCCGCTCCAATAAGGATTGTTCGTCATAGTAGAAAGGAAAGTGCAGTTATCTTCTCCCGATTTATTACAGTATTCTTTGACATTCACCCAAAGTTCTATCGTAAATGCCTGATTATCATCTTCTCCAAACTTCACATAATCCTCGCTATAACCAAAGTCAATATAAGAGCCGGCATTTCCGTTTACAAACAGGTTCCAAGTAATTTGGCTGTTATCCGGCCATGCAGAGTCTTTCACCTGAGTGATTTTCTTATTGGCATTCGCCATTGCCTCATCAAAAATAGCCTGAGTGATATCAGTAATAGCCCCGGTTCTTATTCTATCAGCCATGTTATCTAAATCTTCAGCAGCACCTTCCAATAACGATTTATTCGCTACCGGATATTGTCCTTTGTGATTGCCCCACTGCGCTTCGTCATTAACAATGGCACGAATGTCGTCCGCTTTCGCCATCAATTCATTGATATACCGTTGTGCCTCTTCTGACAAATTATAGTACTTTGAATCTTTAAATTTGTCGATGGCTTGATTTGCTTTTGCTACCGCACTTTCTAAAGTAGCCTCATCCAACGTTTCTCCGGCTTGCACCTTTTTAATGAAAGCATCCAACTCAGCAATAGCATTATTCAATATATCTTTGCTAGCTTCGGGATAGGTGCTGGGAGCAGTACCATATGTCGAGTTTTTCAACAAATAATCCAACGATGTTTTTTTCTCCTGCAATATACTTAATTGCGTATCTGCAATATACTCATCCTTTATTTCATCACATGCTGCAAATATTCCTGTCAGGCAGAAGCTTAGCAGGAGAGAGAGGAGCATTGTGCTCCCTCCCCATTTATTCATTAACTGTTTCATGTTCTTCATTGTTTATACATTATTGTCCGTCTGCAACGCGTTCCCATTTATAAGTTCCAACAATCTTAGCTGTATGCCGGCCAGTCAAGTCGAGAACTTCATTGGTAGAACCTGATGGTTTCGATGTAAAGTTCCATGCAGCAACCAAGTCTGCCTCTCTTCCTGTAACCTCAGCGGTACCCCCATAAGATTTCCGAATATATGCGTCATCTTTGGCACTCTTCCAGATTCGAATATTCTTCATATATCCGGCAAAGCCTTCTTCGAACAGATTATCATCACCCGTGCGCATGTAACGTCCGAAAGCGGTCATAGGCTTATTGTTGTTTGCAAAATTACTCGCTGTATAGAATCTGCCTCCTACACTTCCTTCGGTAGTTTTAACTTCTCCATTGATATACAATTTTGCACGCAGATCCGGAGCACCAGGCAATCCCTGATCGCTATATGCGAATACAAAATGCCACCATTCACCATCTTTGGGAGCCGGCTTGATAGCAGGTTCACAAATACCATTATTTGCTTCCCCCCAAGTGGTACGATAGATGCCACCATCAGCATTGCGCCAATACATCATCCAGCCGTTACCACTCATATAAGTCGATAAGAATACGTTCTGATCCTTACCACCCGCCTGAGTCACTTTCACCCAAAACTCAATAGTAAACGCCTGATTATTCTGTTCTCCGAACTTCACAAAGTCTTCACTACGTCCAAAATCAATATAAGAAGGAGAAGTACCGGAGCCACGACCATCTACAAATAACTCTGCAGGGATAGTTTCAGCATCTTCCGTACGAATTGTACCTTTAAACTTCTCAATTGCTGCGCCTGACTCTGCTACATAACGTTGTTTTTCGCTTTCTGACGGTGCAGGATTCTGGTATTTAATCAAAAGGACATCACGATTTGCATTATCTATCGCATCAGTCAGTATCGCACGGCTTTCGACCGGATATTGCCCTTTCTTCTCTCCATATTCCGAACTTTTCTGTAAAGCTCCCATCTCTGTAATCAATGCATCCAGTTGATCGATATATGCATCGTCAATCTCCACCGCTGCAGTATATTTATCATGTCCCTCCTCCGAGCAAGCAGCCAGATGAAGCGTGAATATCATACACAAGGCATAACACCACATTTTCCAAATTGAATATTTTGTATTCATCATTCTTCGTTTTTATAGGTTAACTTATTTATCTGCAGGAAACAAAAGCATTAATGCCGGTATTCCAGATGCAGAATAGCTATCAATGGCCGCGCCTTCAATCTGCGCTTTGCGGTATTCGCCACCACACAGGTTACGCGTTTTATCGCGATTGTTCCAGCCATAATTTATATTGCGTTTTAAAAATGGCAAATACTGCATCTGACCACAATCATAGACTAACATAGCCATATATTCGGCATAGATAGCTGTATAGATACCTTGTTCTACTCCACTTTCGAATGGTAATAAGTCATAAGTCCCAGACATCGTGTTCATCGTATAATCAGTTCCAAGAATTGCATAATCCAGATATTTCTTCTCTCCGGTAGCTTTATAAAGCAGTATGGAAGCGCCAATAAAAGTAGCCTGATTATAAACATGGTCCACCCATGCAGGGTTGCCCTCACCATGCTTGCTATCTGCCACTTGTCCGGTATTTATATCAACGAGATTTTTCAAAGACCATTCATAAATCTCTTTTCCTTTTGCCAGATATGCATCTTTCGTTTCATAATGAGGACGGACAAACTGTTTTCCATTCTTCGTCCAACGTTCCGGATTCGAATCTTCCGCACGATCAGCAGGGGCATTATTGTAAAGTGTCAGTGCAGCTACTACCGTTGGGAAATTAATACATGCCATCTTGCCATCTGTAGCAGCATGTGGTTGGGCACTAGCAATAGGCGTCCAGTTCCAGAACATACCACCACCCAATCCTTCTTCCGGATCAGCATACGAACCATCGTCTCCTATTTTCGGCGAACCATACCACACACGGGCAAAGCTGGCTTCAGCAAGACTGCGGTATTCTTCCACTTTGAACACCTCATAGGCGCGCGCCAAAGTGATCGTCCACCACTGGATATCATCATAAATGAACCAGCCTGTATTCTCATTACTATTATCAAAATTGAATTTTACATAATGGTTCTTATTTCCGGCGAAAATATTGTCACACAATTGTTTGTATTTCGCTTCTTTCTCAGAATTCCCTTCGGCTTTTGCACGTTCATAAGCGCTCATTGCCATGTCCCAGTACATCGGTTGACACCAGATAGCGGCAGCCCCATTCCAGCGGTCGGTAGCTGCGGCATCAGTCGTGCTTCCTTTATAAATATTCTTATTTGCATCCAGCAAATACTCATTGAACGCATCATAAGCTGTCCATGTATCTGCATTGGTATATTCAGGAACAATTTCATAATCCGGAATATATGGTTTCGCTTCCTTGTCGTCATTACAAGATGAGATGCAAAGCGTTCCTGCCATCAGGCACAATGCTGAAAATATAGCTCGTTTCATCATAATTGCTTTTTATAAATTACCATTAAAAACCAGTGTTCTGAACCAATTTCTTATCAATATCGATCTCACTCTGCGGTATAGGGAAGAAGTACTGACGAGTGAAAGAACGCTTTATAATCTCTGTACGTTTAAAGAATTCACTTCCATCGTAGTTTACATTCAGTCCATGAACCGGTTTATTAAATTCACTAACCAATCCCCAACGACGTACATCGAAGTAGCGGCAGTTTTCAAAACTTAATTCTACACGTTTTTCTTTACGGATCAGTTCCAAAACCTCATTTGTAGTAGTCGGTTTAGTCAAACCTGCAGTTTCACCGTATCCAGGAATACCGGCACGCTTACGAATCATATTCAGATAAGTCCAAATATCCGCATTGGTCGGATCAACATGTGCCAAGGCTTCGATATAATCGAAATAAATATTCGTCAAACGCAATAATATGCAGACAAGGTTTTGTTGGTTATTACCGGAATCCATACATTTCCGTACCAGATATCCTGTACTTGTATAGTCATTGTTTCCTTGTTTCTTCCCGCAATTACCGGTATAAGTAAAGTCTACATAAAAACCACCTTCAGTTCCTTCAAACCATTTAGAATTACTAAATGTAATATCAGCATAGAAACGAGGTTCACGGTTTACATACATCATACGTGTCCCGGCAACTGCATATACAGTCCCATCAGCAGCTTTATAATCGGCAGTAGAAGTCCCTTCTTCCGTATATTGAGCATCTTCATTAAAGATAGGCGTCATTCCATCGGCAGCATATCCGTTAATTGGAGATTTACCATTTGCCATGAAATAGGCATCCACCATTTCCTGTGTAGCTCCCAACAAACTACCTCCTCTATATTTATCTGTGTTACCGGATTTATTCGGCATACGGTCGTACAGCATCGTTGAAGCAGCATTGTCCATACGATAGAAAATCATTTCTTTGTTGTTCCCCATCTCCGAGAATAATGTTCTCACAGCACGTCGATAAGATTCCATTGGATTGAATCCGGTTGCATCCGGGCTCATTACCGCCGTTCCGTTCTTATCTGTATACATCAGATGGTAACGGTTCGCATAATTGGCTAAGAAAATTCTGGATTCATCAACCACTCTCTGCCAGTTGGCACGTTTAGTGGCCTCATCCGGCGTACTCGGAAACAGTTTGGTTCCATCAAGATTGGCAAAGTCGGCATAATAGCCACACTCTCCGTTGAATAACCAGCTTGCACGATACGTTAGAGCCTCAATAAGAAAAGCTTGTGCAATAGCTTTGTCAATACGGCCCACTCCGGAAACTTTGTCAGATGATGCATCGTCCAGCAGACCATCATTCTGTGCACCTTTCAATTCTGATACTATAAAATCAAAGCATTGATCTACAGTAGCACGTGAAAGTTGCAATTCATTACTCGGTGTATCCATTGGAAAATCTTTCTCCAATAAAGGTACCGGACCATATGTACGAACCAGATAGAAATAATAGATAGCTCTCAAAGCTCTTGCTTCAGCTTTCCATTGATTCTTTTCTGCTGTCGTCAGAGGAGCCTGATCTACATATTGTGTAAAAACAGCTGCTTCATGAATACCAGAGAACCAACTCTTCCAACGATACAATACCATTGTTCCCTCTGTAGCGTCAATCGTATTATTATTAATGAGCTTACTTTTATTATCAAGTGTCCATTCAGTTTCGTCACATGCACCTGTCCATGGACCCGGTGTACGATACAGACTTGTTTCAAATACTTGGCGTTGATTGAACTCATCCGGCAAGAAAGTGTACACATTTGATAAATATTTCAAAGCGCCATCTCTGGTTTTGAATATCTCATTGAGTGACAAACGATCACTCGGCACCTGATCGAAATAATCATTACAAGATGTCGTCAAAAAGAGTGCCAGTAAACTTACTATTATATAATTATATCTTTTCATCATTGTATTTTTTAGAATGTGAAATTAACACCTACTGAATAGGAACTTGTGTTCGGATAAGAAGCACCATTATTTGTATTCAACTCTGGATCCCAGAGTTTGAAACGACTCAATGTGAACAAATTGGTACCCATTACATATACAGCAGCATTCTTCAAGTGTACTTTATTCACCCAAGGTTTCGGCAGGTTGTATGAAATCTGCATCGTTTTCAAACGTAAGAAATCCATGTTGTATACCCACCAGGTACTTTTCTGAAAATTATTAATATTACTTGTTGTTTCGGCTCCATGAGACAGACGAGGATAGAATGCATTCTGATCCGGATTTTCCTCTGTCCAACGGTCGTCAATATTCGTATATAAATTGCCGGTACCACCACCTCCATTAAATGGATTAATACTACTACCGTTCAATACACGTTCTGCACCGGCAGTTCCTTGAAACATCATACCAATTGACAAATCTTTCCAAGCCAGTGTAAATCCGAAACCATATACCGTTGTAGGTACATCACCACGGGAAATATAGGTCTGGTCATATGCGTCAATCTGACCATCATTATTCAAATCCTTATACTTTATATCTCCGGCTTTTACCGCACCAAACTGCGATGCAAACGGTTTTGGAGTGATTGCTTTGTTTTCTGTGGACAAGGCTTCCCAACGTGCCATATCATCAATCTCCGCTTGCGTAAACAGACCATCGGCAACATAACCTTTGCTTCCATTGATGTTACGTCCATATTGGTCCATCCACTCATATTTTTGTTCAGGCAGTTCTCCCTGAATCCACTTATCCTTATTAAATGTGATATTACCGCGTAGGGCTATCAACCAGTCTTTATTGATACGTTTGTTGTACTCAATCGTTCCATCAAATCCTTTATTCTCTACAATACCGATATTTCCGTAAGGTGCAGAAGTGTTATATCCCAGGAATGAGGGAATAGAGTGTTCACGTTTCAAAAGAATATTTTCACGACGTTCTTTAAAGATATCGAATATGATCGACAGTTCGTCATTGAACATTTTTAAATCAATACCAAGATCCTGCTTACGTGATTCTTCCCAAATCAAGTCAACAGCCATATTCAAGGTTTCATAACCTGACCATTTATTCCCATTAGGACCGAATTTATAGCCATAGTCTCCATTCTCTTTCATCTGATCCAGATACATGAAACGACGGTCAGACACTTCACTGTTACCTACTTTACCATCGGTATAGCGTATTTTCAGGAAAGAAACAGTTTTAGCAAGAGGTTTCCAGAATTTCTCATTCGAGATCACCCAACCCACACCAAATGCAGGGAATGTACCAAAACGATGATTCGGCGAGAAGTTCTCGGCACCGTTATAACCAATATTGAATTCTGCGAAATAACGATCTTTCCATGAATAGGTGGCACGACCGGCAATACCCATCATACGATACGGAATGGCCTCTTCCAATGTACCTTTCGGATAAAGTAATTTTTGTTGCTGATTGAATAAGAACAGCGCACTCACACGATGATCTTCACCAAACGTACGGTCGTAATTCAAAGAAGCCTCCAGATACGTTTTCTTATTTCCACTTGGTTCCTGCTTATAATCCAACACTTTACTACCTTCAAAAATTCTTTGTAGAATGGGCTGTCCTTCCAAGTCATAAGGAACTTTCGTATCCAGGAAGTTATAAGTAGATTCTGTGCGATTCTGGTGTACATGTATTTCATTATACACGTCGAATGCGTACATAGCTGTCAATTTCAAGCCTTTTGTCAGCATATCCAAATCCTGAGTGATACGTAAATTTGAATAAATCTGATTCTTTGTCAGATTATCATAGCCACGGCGGGTTGCCTGTGAATATGGATTGTTCAGGTTGTTATTACTGGAAGTTCCCGGAACATAAGCTTCTCCATTTACAAAGAACATTTTCGGATATTCTACCGGTGAAATATCCATTGCGGATCTATACAAATCGGCAGAAGAGATAGCCGGATAATTACCTTCTCCCAAATATCCCTGTGCACCTATTTCCACTTTGGTAGTCGGAGTTACATCCACACTCAAGTTTGTAGTAAAATTATAACGGCTATATTTCATCTTTGAATCATAGGCATCAATACTTTTGTCCGTTACAGTCATACCCGTTTCATTGAAATAGCTGACAGACGCATAATAAGAAACTCTTTCACTTCCACCGCGTACATTCACGTTCACACGTCTGTTGTGTCCCCAATCATTGAATATTTCTTTTAGCCAATCTACATTCGGATACAAGTATGCATCTTTACCTGCAATTGTATTGCGTATCTGTTCGTCCGTGAATTTTGGAGAAAGCCCATCATTACGTAGAGCTTCATTAGCAGCGTTCATATAATTAACGCCGTCCACGAGGTCTACCATCTTCGTAAAACGAGTAAATGATTCATAATAATCGGCACTTACCGTCGGTTTTCCCACCTTTCCCGGTTTCGTTTTAATCAAAATTACACCATTGGCACCACGCACACCATATACGGCTGTAGCCGATGCATCCTTCAAGGTTGTCAATGATTCAATATCTTCCGGGTCAATATCGTTGAAAGAACGTTCTACACCATCCACCAATACCAATGGAGAAGAAGTGTTGGGAGTTGAAATTCCTCGAATCCAGATATCAGCAGCATCCTTACCCGGTTCGCCCGTACGTTGTACTGCTACCACACCAGCCAGACGTCCTGCCAAAGTTGTTGTCAAACTAGCAGAGGGAGTCTTGATATCTTCCATCTTCATGGTAGATTGCGCACCGATATTACTTATTTTACGCTGAGTACCATAACCCACAATGACAGTTTCTTCCAGTTCATTTACTTGTTCCTCCAACATAACATCATAAATATTGGTAGAAGCATTCGTTCTTATTTCAGATGTTTTAAACCCAATATAAGCAAATTTAATCAGCACACTTTTCTTGCTTACAAACAGTTCATACAGACCGTCCATATTAGTAATTGCACCATTCGTATCACCTTCCACAGACACATTCACACCAATGAGCGGTTCACCTTTTATGTCTGTGACACGACCTGTTATTTTTCGTTTATTCTGCTGCTGTTCAGTGGCTGCAGGAGCTTTCCCGGAAATAAAGATCTGTCTGTCAGATATCCGGTAAGTGCACGAAGTACCCTCGAAAAGTTCAGAAAGAATTTCTTCTATCTTCTTATTTTTACTATTAATGGATATTTTACGATCCAAATTTACTGCATCATCTAAATAGAAGAAGACGAATTGGCTACTCTTCTCAATCGTTTTAAGAACTTCTCTCAACGTTGTATTATTTACGTTGACCGAGAGAGTCTTAATTTGAGCATAATTGTTGTTACTTGCGAAAGAATAATCTATTCCGAGAAGTAAGAAGCAAAGGAATAGCATGAGAATCTTACTCTTTCGTCCTTTAATTGCATTTTTCATATTAACTGCGTTAAAATTTCTCATAATATTATTTTCTATAACTTGATATTTATGGGCATACAAATCCCACTTGGATGATGTTATACGTCATCCACTCTCTACAAAAATCACCATAAGTTTCTGGAGTTAAACTGGTTATTTATCTTATTTTATCACATCTATTTCTTTACGACTCGATATGTTTTATATTGTTCATCATACGCATAGGACATTGGTGCTACAAAGGTTAATCCATTCATTACTGTTTCAAAGTTGTCTTTCAAATCGATTTTTCCGGAACATTTTATTTTACTCAGTGCTGGGTCAAATTCTACATTAATGCCATAATAAGTAGACAGACGTTTCAATACAATTCCCAAATTAGCACTTTGGAAATAATAGAGTCCGTTAATCCAAGATATGGCCTGTTCTACATCCACTTGTGTTATATCTTCCTTTCCATCAGCAGAACTGAACATCTGATTGGGAGCCAGAATCGCTTTCGGAGTCCGGACTGTTTCTACCTGAACACATCCTTGCGCCAGTACTACGCTTCTGACAGCTTCCGATTCATAAGCCGTTACATTAAATTTCGTACCCAACACTCTGACATTCATATCTTTGGTCCGCACATAGAAAGGACGGTTTTCATCTCTGGCCACTTCTATGTAAATTTCTCCATCTACATAGATTTCACGTTTATCCTTTTCAAACTCCACCGGATAAATCACTCTCGTACCGGCATTTACCCAGACTTTGGAACCATCGGCAAAGGTCAACACCGAACGTTTTCCACGAGGAATGACCAACTGATTATAGGTTGCTACTTTTTCCTTTGAAATACTTTCCTGATTCGTTTTGATTTCTACGGAATCATACGTAATCTCTGTTTCTTTTTCCTTCAAACTCACGACATTGTCTTCTGCCAGAATCAGCAATGTTTCTTCTGCCAAAGGCAAATCGGCTTTCGTATTCACAGCAAACGTGGCAATGTCCGGGTCCAGAGCCGAAGAATAGTTCTTCAAAAAGAAGAAGCTTCCCACAAGAATAGCCACACTGGCAGCCGCGCTCAATCCTATTAAGAAATAGTTTTTGCGGCGCGCTTTCTCCTTATTTATATTAGTCGCTTGGATACGAGTCCATAAATCATCCGTTTCCTGATTGGAAAGTACCTCGTCCTTCTCTTTCGAAAAAACTTCCAAATATCTTTTTGCAGCTATATATTCATCTATATTAGAAGGATTCATCTGTTCAAATTCATCCCAAAACTTCTGTGTTTCTTCCGTAGGATAGTTCATGGAAGAAATAAAGAAATCATTCTGAAGAAATTCTTCAAAAGTATATAGGGAAAAATCTGTATGTTTTTGTTCAGAGTTCATCA
>ERZ838827.1566-NODE-1566-length-16577-cov-13.073417_pt1 | contig 16577 bp, 8 predicted proteins | sample MGYA00519881_ERZ838827 | MGnify/ENA primary metagenome ERZ838827 (study PRJEB31850, sample SAMEA3708842) | human gut metagenome | biome: human gut; feature: human-associated habitat; material: faeces | place: China | collected 2014 ...
GAAACTTGCAAAATGACGAATATTCCTATTCCGGAAGAAATTGCTTTATTAGGCGTGGACAATGACGAACTGATGTGTAATATCTCCGACCCTCCTATTTCATCCATAGAGCTCGAAGTGGAAAGAGGCGGATATTCTATCGGCAGACTGATTCACCAACAAATCAAAAAAGAACATGAGGGTACTTTCAATATTGTTATCAATCCTATCCGTATTGAATTACGGCAATCTACGGAGAAACATAATATCAAAGATCCTTATATTCTGGAAGTAGTGAAGTATATAGAGACCCATTACGGTTCCGATTTGACCATAGAGTCTTTGCTTGCAAACATTCCGCTATCCCGCAGAAACTTCGAAGTGAAATTCAAGAATGCACTGAACACCTCTATATATCAGTATATTCTGAACTGCCGGTGTAATCATCTTGCAGATCTACTACTCACAACCGACCGCCCATTGGCCGATTTAGCAATGGAAGTTGGCTTTAAGGATTATAATAATATCTCACGCGTCTTTAAAAAACACAAAGGATGTTCGCCTCTTGAATATCGCCAAAAGAAGACCAATCTGCTATAGTTTTCGTTTTTTGAATGTTACTTTTCGTTTTTGCTATAAAAATTGTTATAGAAACAACCTACTTTTGCCTTAGAAACTAATACTCCTTCCACTTAATGGAAGAAATACATTAGCCATACAAAACTTCCATTGCATCCTTGAATACATATTATCACTCATGATATAACCTTAAAATGTCAAACATTATTCAAAAACAAAGCAAAAGGGAAATACTATCGACAATGAAGTTAAAATTTCCCCTACAGATTTTTATATATTATATAATTATCTGTACAGCATTCTGCTTGACTAGCTGTATAAAAAACAGACAGGCTGATTCGCTACAAGATAACAAAGATGCATGGAATAATATTAAAGATTATTTCAGCCCACCAACGATATACAAAGATATTTATGGAAACTACCGTTCTCTTCTTCTATTAAACAATGGGGACACAGTGAGAAATGCTGCTGATTGGAACAAAAAACGAAAAGAAATAAAAGATACATGGACGAGTCTAATGGGAGAATGGCCTCCTATAATCAAGAATCAAAACCTCGAAATATTAGATACACTTAAAAGAGATAACTTCCATCAATACCGTGTTCGTTTCTATTGGACTCCTAATGAGCAAACAGAAGGTTATTTATTGATCCCCGATAAAAAAGGAAAAAAACCTGCTATTATTTCTGTTTTTTATGAACCTGAGACAGCCATTGGAATTGGTGGAAAGCCTAATCGTGACTTTGCTTATCAACTTACTAAAAGAGGATTTATCACCCTGTCATTAGGAACAACCCAAACAACGAAAGAAAAAACATACTCCATATATTACCCGACGATTAATAATGCCTCTCTACAACCCCTATCAGCATTAGCCTATGCAGCTGCCAATGCATGGGAAACATTAGCCAAAGTTCCTGATGTAGATTCTGCCAGGATTGGCATTGTCGGACATTCATATGGAGGGAAATGGGCAATGTTTGCATCTTGCCTCTATGACAAATTTGCATGTGCTGCATGGAGTGATCCAGGTATTGTTTTTGATGAGACAAAAGGAGGTTACATCAACTATTGGGAGCCCTGGTATCTTGGCTATTACCCTCCACCTTGGAAAGAGACTTGGAACAAAAACGGGTATATTACACCAAAAGGGATTTATTCGCAGTTACGTAAAAATGGGCATGATTTACATGAAATTCATGCACTTATGGCTCCCCGTCCTTTTCTCGTTTCAGGAGGCTTCTCTGATGGGCCTGAAAGATGGATACCTTTAAATCATACAATACTTATTAACCGAATTCTAGGGTATGAAAACAGGGTAGCAATGACCAATAGAGCGAAACATGATCCTAATCCCAAATCAAATAAGATTCTTTACAACTTCTTCGAGTGGTATCTATCCCACTAGTGAAAAAAAATATCACACAATAAAAAAATATCTTATGAAAAACTCAAAAATTAATCGCAGAGACATTATCAATCGATTCATTTTGCTCTCTCTCACTTTATGCTATATTTCCACAGCATATTGTAGTAATAGGGAACAGGAAACAAAACAATTTCTCATTTATGATGCTATGTCATACATCGGCAAACCGGATTTGAGTCACTACGGTCTTCAACCTGTTTATCTAATGTATGAAGTAACCTTGACAAAAAAAATCGCCGATCACTCTTCAAAAGTCATACTTGACTTCAACAAAATCGAGAAACAAGCCAAACTTGCATCTCTATTTCCGAAAACAATGATTTCAACAGATATAGAACAATGGTATTACGATTCTTCACTTACAGACCAGGAAATAGAACAAAGATTCGACACATTATTTAGTTACTTTAGACAAAAAATTTCACCGGAAATAACAATCGGCAATTATGGAGCCGCTCCTACAGCCTTATGTGTACACCGATATTACCATCCCCAAATGTCAGAAGACAGTATATTAATAACTTGGCGAAAAAGCAATAAAAAACGTTGGCCTGCACTCAAATATGCAGATGTAGCCCAACCCTCTCTTTACATTGCCGAGCCTGATATCGATTCCTGGATAAAAGATCTACAAATAACAGTAAAAGAAATAAAGAAACACTACCCTAATAAGAAAATCATAGCATATATTTGGCCCCAATATTATGATAAAAAAGATAGTCCACATTATAAACAATTCATTTCTCCCCACATTTGGAAACAAATGTTAGAGGCTACTTATTCATATTGTGACGGAAGCATCATATGGTCGAGCAGAACAGATGAAAATGAACAATCTATATTTTGGAATGATCTACGGGTTCAACAAATCTGGGAAGTAACAAAACAATTTATCCGCTCCCATAAAGGACAGATTGTGCTTCCAGAAAAAGAGAACTTGTCTATCTTGCCCCCTACTCCGCAAGAGTTCAAGATATATTTAAACACAAATCATACCCAATTAGCTCAACATGGAGTTCAGACAATACAAATGATTAATGAGGAGGATTTGGGAAACTCCGCTAATGAGGCTTTTGTTCTCGATGTAGCCAAAACAGAACAACTTGCCATAAAAACTCGAAAGTCTTCCAATACACCTATATGTATTGCATCGATTAATAAAAAGAGTGGTATATCAAATTATCAAGAAATTTACAAGTTATTTAAAAAAGGCAATGGTAATCAAATATGGCAAATACCCTCCACTAGTTTGAGTAAACTTAGGCTTCATAATTCAAATATGCATGTCAACATGGGAAGTTGGACAATAAATGCAATGAATTCTTCACAGGAACTGGAAAAATTCACAGATGCCATTATCATAAATGCCCCTATCATTGATAATGATACAATTACCTGGAAGAAAGAATTATACATTACTATAAAAGAAGCACAATTCAAATCTGGAGGTAAGCCGATGTATGTCTATTTACCAACCATTTCACTTAATAACAATTATACAATAAAAGCTACGGAATGGAATACTGCATTGAAAACTGCCCACCAATGGTGTAATGGTATAATAATACATGATATACATAACAATCTGCCTGACACTAATCCAGTAATATGGCAGGAAACCTTAGAATTTATAAGAAAAATGAAGAATACAGTAGATTAAACTTACGTTTTTTGAGGATTAGTCTGCGTAAAATCAAATCGGTACTTTGACATATCAAGCTATATTTGCATTATTAGGATATCCAATCAATAAACAGCAATGCCAAATTTAAATTTAATACAAAATGAAAATGAAACTATTGAAAAGCAAAATTCTGCAAGATGCATTACGAATAAATTTTTTACCAATATGCATCTTAATGTTCTTTTTCCTTTTTACTCCCTTTGTTTATTCTCAGAGTAGAAAGCAAATAACAGGAAGCGTACAAGATGTTCTAGGAAACCCTCTTATTGGAGTCAGCATCTTGGAAACCGGAACATCAAATGGGACCATTACAGATATGAATGGTGCCTATTCCCTCAATGTAAGTTCCGCAAATGCGACACTAAAATTTTCATATATTGGCTATGAAGAACAACTGATTAAGATACAAGGCCGAAACGTCATCAATGTGAAGATGAATGAAGAAACCAGTAATTTGGATGAAGTCGTAGTGGTTGGCTATGGAGTACAACGAAAATCCGATTTAACTGGAGCTATATCTTCTATTAATGCAGCTGAGACCCTAAAAAAAATGCCTGCGGCTCAAGTAGCGGATTTGCTCCAGGGACGCATTGCCGGACTTAGTATTGTAAACTCATCCGGAGCAGCAGGTGCTACCCCTACGTTACGTGTCCGCGGTGTAAACTCCATAAAAGCAGACGGTGGCCCGCTAGTTGTTATCGATGGCTTTCCTGGTGGTAATCTCAGTGCTATAAATCCCGCAGATATAAAATCTATTGAAGTACTAAAAGATGCCTCATCAACAGCAATATATGGTTCAAGAGGAGCTAACGGCGTTATCTTGATTACAACAAAATCTCCTAAAGAGGGCAAATTATCAGTAGACTATAATGGTTATGTTGTTGCCGGAACACCAACCAACAAACCTTCCATCATGCCTGTAAATGAGTTTGCGCGCATGGCCAATGATTGGAATCAGGCGTATTATGGTAAAGACTTATATACAGAAAGACAAATTACAAATTTTACCAATGGATATGATACTTATGATTACATGGGAAATATCATCAATGATTACGCCATCAGCCATTCTCATGACATTAGTATCAAAGGAGGAAATGATAAATTGAGTTTCTTATTTTCTACTCAATATATTCATAATAAAGGAATTGCCGGTCATTCCACAAATGACAGATGGAACTATCGTTTAAAAGTGGATGCCAATATCACTAAAAAGCTAAAATTTGGAGCTAATTTTTATGGAATGGTTAATAGTGCCGCAGGGAATAACTTCTCCGGACAATACAGTTTACTCACCCTGGCACAACAATTTCCGCAAACTGTACTTCCGTATGATAAAGAAGGAAACCTTACACAAGGAACTATCGACAATACTGGCATTTACAATCCAATAGGTTTCATTGATGAGCAAAAAAAGAATAACAACGAGGATATGACTTTTAATAACTGGTTACAGGCATATATCAGTTATGAAATTATTCCCGGATTAACATTCAGAAATGAGCAGCAAATAAATATAGGAAACCGTTTTTATGGAACCACAAGCAGCAAACAAAGTATGAATGGATTCCTGAAGGGAAAGTCATTAGCTACATATTATGATGCAAATTCATGGGGGTGGCGCATGACAAATACACTTAACTATACAAAAGAACTTAACAAGAATAATCGTATCAACGCTACTATTGGTGTAGAAGAAAGCCTATCACGTTCATACATCATGAAACAGACCGCAGAAGGATTAACCTCCGAAAACATCGGCTGGAAAAATATGATGTTAGCAGAAACCAGCAAACTGGAAGACAATGAAGTTAGCAAAACAACAGCCATATCGTATTTCGGACGAATCAACTATGTCTTAATGAGTCGTTATATGGCTACAGTGACATTCAGAAGAGACGGTTCTTCCTTGCTGTCTTATGACCATAGATGGGATAACTTTCCTTCTTTCAGTCTGGCTTGGAATCTAAAAGAAGAATCATTCCTTAAAAACGTTAACTCTTTAGACCAATTAAAACTTAGGTATGGATATGGAGTTTCCGGAAATCAGGCAGTAGCAGCCTACTCTGCATATACACAATATGATGCAACAATAGGAAATGGCCAGATAGCTTATACGCTTGTCCCGGGTAATCCTATCTTAAAATGGGAAAAAACGCATCAACATAACTATGGGATTGATGCAACTTTTCTAAATGGTAGAATTTCATTCACATTCGATTATTACGACAAAAAAACAAAAGATGCCATTAATACTGTAGTTCTCCCGGCAGATACAGGTTTATCATCCGGACTAAGAAATGCTGCTGAAATCAGCAACAAAGGGTTTGAAATTACTTTAGGGATCACTCCATTTACAACAAAAGATTTCTATTGGAAAGCAGACATTTCATTGGCTCATAATAAAGCTAAAATTGAAAAATTAGGAGATATAGATTCGGATTTCATGGAAATAGGTACAGGATGGGGAAATTCATTCTATCGTTACTTTGCAGGAGAACCAATTGGTGCAATTTACGGTCTTCAATCTACGGGAGTATGGAGTACCGAAGAGTACAATAACCCTGATATCAAAAAGCCAACTTCTCCTACAGTAAGACCCGGATCATACAAATATGTTGATCAAGATGATAGTGGAACCATAGATGCAGATGATTATGTCATTATTGGTAACGGACAACCCAAATTCAACTGGGGAATGAATAATTCATTTACTTATAAGAATTTTGATTTAAACATTTTCTTAATAGGTTTTCACGGATTTGATATCTACAATTACCCAAGAGCTAGACTTACAAGTTCCCTATCTCCATTCCCCGAATTAGCAGAGCGTTGGATTGCAGGCAAAAATGAGAATGCAATTATTGCCGGATTCGGCAAGGACCGTGATGCTATAACAAGCCCTGAAACGGTAGCCTCCTCCACATTTGTAGAAAAAGGGGACTTTGTAAAATTAAAAAGTATCACATTAGGTTATAATTTCTCCAAAGGTTTATTATCTAAAATCAATTTAAGTGCGGCGAGAGTGTATTTTTCAATAAAGAATGTTTGTACAATCACTAAATATTCAGGAAACGATCCAGAATTGTCAATCAGTAACCCTCTGCGTCCCGGACTTGATATGGGAACTTACCCCAGTCAAAGAGAATATCTACTTGGCTTAAATGTTTCATTCTAAATACAAGAATACAATGAAAAAATTTATATTCATACTTCTGACAAGTTTTTCCTTAACTTCTTGCGTAGACTTATTACAAGAACCGCAAAGCAAATTAACGCCTGCCACCATCGAGTTGACAGAACAAACTCTTGAAAGCATGACTAATGGGCTTTACAAAGATTTATGGGGAGAAAATTTCGGTTTTAACTGTCGGTTAGCATCACTAGCATTGGCCGGTGACGATATGACTTCCGGTGCTCTGGATAAGGTAAGAAATGTTTTGGACGACCAATTAAAAGTTCCAATAGATAATGCAGATGTATTAAATTTATGGAGATATTTCTATCAAACAATATACTCTGCAAATAACATAATATATCTAATTAATGAAAATGAAAATCTGGATACCCAAATTAGTAACAAATACTTGGGAGAAGCCTACTTCTTCAGAGCTTTATCCTATTTTTATATCGTAAGATATTGGGGAGATGCTCCTGCTATTACAGATCCCAACTCGAGCACAGATATAGATGGGAATAGTAATATGCCACGCAAACCGGTGAAAGACATCTATGAGAGAATTATTCTTCCGGATTTAAATAATGCAATCAATCTGTTACCAGTACAAAGCCGTGACAATAACAATCAAGCTCCAACCGCCTGGGCTGCCAAGACTTTGCTTAGCGATGTATATATAACTATGGCAGGATGGCCATTAAAAGAAGAAAATTATTATGCAGAAGCTGCTAAAACGGCAAAAGATATCATAGAAAACGGGCCTTACGATCTAGTCGGTGAATATAAAGATCTTTGGATGAACACCAAAAAGACGGATAAAACCGAACATATTTTCGCACTGCAACATTCACTATCTTATTTACCAAGCCAATATGGCATATCCTATCTTGGAAAAGAAGAAAATGGCTGGTATGACTATGTAGGTGATCCGGTATTCTTCAAAAACTTCCCTGACGATAAAAGAAAAAAATTCTGCTATGTAACATCAACCGTAGATACCAAAGGGAATCAGATTGAGTGGGAAAACTTTGATATAGGCGCACCCTTTATCCGTAAATACAGAAACTATGGAGGCTGCGGAACATATGGAATTGAAGGAAATACCTCTACACGCAGTTCACTTTCAGAGGGACTCACTCCAATTTACAGATTTGCAGACGTATTACTAATTTATGCCGAAGCTAGCAATAAAGCGGAGGGTTCCCCAAACACTCTTGCATATAAATGTTTAAACAGAGTCAGAGACAGGGCATTTGGAGATCAAAGTCATCAATATGCAGGTTTAACACCAGAAAAGTTTGCAGATGCAGTATTCGATGAATTTGGTTGGGAAAATGTATTTGAATTCAAAAGATGGTTCCAACTGGTAAGAACAGAAAAAGTAGACGAAGCTGTAGGCAAGAATACAGCAATCGGAGCGAGATTAAATGCCAATAAAGAGAATTATCTTTTCCCGGTACCAGTAAGACAATGCGAACTTAGAGGTTGGAAAAATAATCCTGGTTATTAAGTAATTTATCACAAAATCAAAGACTATATGAAAACATCAAAGATTAAATGGTTTACCATGTTACTATTCACTGCTATGTTGTTCATTACTGCATGTAGCGACGACACCATTCGTCCTCCTTATTTAGAAGAGGAAGTTGAGCCTACTCCGGAAACAAAAGAATTCGTTATTTACGATGCGATGAGCTATAAGAACAAACCGGATCTTACATCGGATATGATTTCTAACATACGCTTAATTTACGAAGCTTTCTTGCTAACTAATGAAGAGATTGATATGAATAAAGTTGCAACTCAAATTAGTATAACAAAGACTTCCAACTATCAGGCCGTCAGCACCGACATCGAAGCTTGGTATTCAAATAAGACTGATGAAGAAATTAAAACCGGATTGAAAACCGTATTTGACGCTTTCAAAAAAGAGATTCCCAGTTGTACTGTCGGAAATTACGGTATACCTGTGAGTGATTTAAATGTTTTCAGATATAACAGAACTGAATCAGAAGAAGAGATTATTAAATTATGGAAGAAAAACAGTGAAAGAAGACTCTCCGCCGGTGAAGTTTCAGATGTCCTTTATCCCTCATTATATATCATGACTCCGGATATAGATCAATGGCTGAAAGATTTGAAAACAACAGTAGAATATATAAAAGAGAAATTTCCTGATAAGAAGATCATCGGATATATCTGGCCGCAATATTATAATCTCAAGAACAATCCTGACTATATGAAATTTATTCCTGCTGAAAAATGGGATAAGATACTGGAAGGATGTTATACATATTTAGACGGAGCAGTGATCTGGTCGAATGGAAAAGGTGAAGATGGTGAAACTGACGTTGCATGGAACGATACAAAAGTCCAGGCAATGTATAATGCTACAAAAACATTTATCGAACGACACAAAGCTAACATAAAATTAGACAAACCGGAAGGTGGTGGCGATGATGGCGGAGTAGAACCTACAGAATTCTATGTATATGGTTCACTAAATTTCCAGAATACTCCTTCAAATCTATTAAGTTATGGTATACAACCCATATCAGTAATCAGTGAAGCAGATGTTTCCGAAGCAGAAAAGCAAGGCAGTGTATATCCTCCAGTCATCGATAAGATTAAGAATCTGGCAACCGATGCTACACATCCCGTTTGTATATCTATCAGCACATGGCATGCGGATCGTTCTACAAATAATAGTGCAATGACATCACGTTTCCAAACTGTATATAACACATTCAAAGATAATAATTCAAAAGTTACAATCGGGTATCGTGGCGTTGGTCCTACAAGCCTCACCTCTCTCAGAGTCACCAATTATACACAATCTGATTTTCAAAGAAATGATTCATGGCAGAGATACGCAGTAGAACCTATGAGAGGAATCAGAGAATATGCAGATGTATTATATCCTGAAGTTACAATCATTAATGACGATTTGGAAACTTGGAAACAAGATTGTTCCTCAGTTCTGGAAGAAGCTAAATGGAACAATCCAAACAAGAAAATACTCGCCTGTATCATGACTAATTATTTTAATAAGACAGGAACTATACCAGAAGACTATGAAGCCTTTGCCGATGCATACAAACCGATCAAGGAAGCCACTTGGTTGAATGCTCTTGAATATTTGTACCGGAGATGTGATGGTATTGTTATTATTGGTAATTGTCAAAAAAATGATCCTATTGAATATAGTGAAAACTTAGGCATCATGAAAGCTACAAAAACTTTCTACGAAAATCATAAAAATATCATCGACAAGACATTACCTGAAGAAGAAAAACCTGCGACCGATAACCTTATTACAAATGGCGGATTTGAAGATAAGATAGAGCCATCTTCCATAGACCCCGTCGTACATACAAACAAGCTTGTCCGCCCTCTAAGGCTTAGCGGTTTCTTTGATACTACAGCACAAAAAACATTTCCTACAGCAGATGGTGCCGTTACTGTTCCTGATAACGTCTGGTTCCATAGATGCAACAATAATTCATGGTTCTGGTTTACCTATATTGATGATACATCTACTACCTATGCAGGCGGCGGGACACCAATCTCACATTCTGGAAACAAATCTGTAGTTATTTATACTGCAGCTAATGCCGATGCTGCTAAATACAGTAGTCATGCCAATAATTTAGAACACCTCCAAGGAGTCGCACAACGTTTATCTCTAGATAACAGCAAAAAATACAAACTACAATTTTTCTGTTATCGTCCAAATCTCGTTTGGGGCACAACGAATGTTGCCGCAAATATAAACCATGCAGAAAAAATTGTCGTAGGAATTGTGTCCTCGACAGGAGCAAATGTAAATACAGACTATACATATGAAAAAGTTATCACGTTAGAGAAAACAGAAGGTTGGAAAGAGTATAATATTACTTTCGATCTTCCCGATATCATCCAAAAAAATCCAGGTAAGAGTTTTGAAAAATGTGCCATATTTTTCAACATAGTACCAGAGATAGACAGTGCACAAAAAACACTGAAAACATTAGTTAATTTGGATGACATCACTTTAACGGAAACGAAATAACAAAATGCTCTTTAATTACAGTTTAATATAAATGGGCTAAGGTTTCATTTATATTAAACTGTAATATTATTCATTTTATCCGATAAAAACATGAATAAAATTCTTCTAATATTATTTTTCATTGGAAATATATTAAATACTACCACAATACATGGACAGAACAACTGTCCTCTAATTCCATGTCCACAAAGCAGTAACAGAATAAATGAGACATTCCAACTATCAAACAGATGTGTTATTGTATATACTGAAGAGTTTGAACCTCAAGCTTACCTTCTACAGAAAGAGCTTCTCCGATATACTTCAATCGCCGTAAGTGTACTTCCTGATAAAGAAACTCAAAATTCAAACATAATATGCAATATTATTGAACTTAAAAAAGGCTATAAGTTCAATACAGAAGGATATTCCTTAAAAATGCGCGCCAAAAGCATAACTATTACAGCTGGACAACCAAGCGGAATAATAAATGGCATCATGTCTCTAATTCAATTAACTAGATTATCCACGCTACAAGATACCTTTATACCTGTCGAGTGCTGGGAAATAGAAGACAGCCCTTTATATGCGTGGAGAGGTTTTATGTTAGATGAAGCCCGTCATTTCTGGGGAATGAAAAAAGTAAAACAGATTTTAGACTGGATGGCCCTTTATAAACTAAATAGGTTTCATTGGCATCTAACTGACTCCCAAGGTTGGAGAATAGAAATAAAAAAATATCCCAAATTAGCTCTTATAGGAGGAATCGGCAATTATGGAGAAGAATACACTCCTGCTCAATTCTACACACAAGAAGAAATAAAAGAAGTTGTAACTTATGCGCTAGAACGAAATATTCATATTATACCTGAAATCGATATGCCAGGACATGCATCTGCAGCTTCTAAAGCATATCCGGAATTTAGTGGTGGCGGTTCTCCTAAATACCCCGGATATACCTTCAATCCTGGGAAAGATTCTGTATACACTTATTTAACAGACATCCTAAAAGAAGTAGATGCGCTGTTTCCCTCCCAAGTAATCCACCTTGGAGGAGATGAAGTACATTATGGTAATCAGGACTGGAATACTAACAAAGATATCCAAGACTTGATGAAACATGAAAAAATGAAGAATTTAAAAGATGTAGAGAATTACTTTTTTCAAAGGATGGCTGATTCACTTCTGCTTATCCATAATAAAGTAGCAGCTTGGGATGAAGTGGCTGATTCCAAATTATCTCCAGAGCAGACCATCGTATTTTTCTGGAGGCAGAACCGACCTGAACAACTCCAGAAATCATTAGATAGAAAATTTAATATTGTATTATGTCCACGATTGCCAATGTATCTCGATTATGCACAAGACACTCTACAAGTACATGGGGTTGACTGGAGAAAATTTTCATGTAACTCTTATCAAAAAGTATATTCTTTCAGTCCACAAGATATACCTGTCAAATATCCCCAAAATTGCAACATACTAGGAATACAAGCTAATCTATGGACAGAACGTATTGAAACAGAGGACAGACTTGATTATATGCTTTTTCCTCGGATAGTAGCACTAGCCGAAAACGCATGGACAAAAGAAATGAATAAAAATATCGATTCTTTCAATGTACGTCTAAAAAAACAATTTGATTTATATAAAAAAGATCATATCTACTATTCAGATCCTTTTAGCCCTAAAGAAACTGGAGAACCTGTTAGATAAAATCAACAATCTGAAAAATGAGAAGAGTTAATATTTACACATATCTATTTTGTACTATATTCCTTGCAATAGGATGTTATGCTCAACAAGCATCTTATCCCAAGTCAAATATATTGCAGAAAAACTTTTCCAGCAATCTTAAAGATCAATTAAGAGAACTAGAAAAAGATCCTTTCGTACAATATTTAAACGAATGCCGGGAAAAATGGAAAGACAATCCCTACAGACCGATCTATCACTTTTCCAGTCCGGAAAGTATTTTACACGATCCTAACGGTTTATGCTATTGGCAAGGAAACTGGCATCTATTTTATCAATATTTGCCTTCTAAGGATTTCAGACAACACTGGGGACATGCAGTCAGTCATGATTTAATTCACTGGAAAGATCTGCCCATAGCTTTATATCCCAGTCCAGAAAACATGTGCTATTCCGGTGCTACCCTAGCCGAAAAAGATAAAGTCATAGCTATGTATTATGGAGTTGACTTAGGAGATATTGTGGCTACATCCAGCGATCCATTATTACTAAACTGGGAAAAGATAGCAACACCGGCTATTCCAAGAGTTAAATCTGGAGAAACTCTGCCATATTATGTGTTTGACCCTGCCATTTGGAAAGAAGACAGCATATACTACGCCGTAACAGGAGGGCGGACAAATACAGGTCCGGGGAACAAAGCAATGAGATCAACATCTCTTTTCTCTTCAAAAGATCTAAAAAACTGGAAATACGAACATGACTTCATGAAAAATGAACGTTTTTTACCACCAGGAGAAGACGCCTCATGTCCATACTTCTGGCCAATAGGAAACAGGCACATCTTTCTATTTTTTAGTCATACAACCGGTAGCCAGTATTTATTAGGCGACTATAATAAAGAAGAACATTGTTTTTATCCAACATTTCACGGACGTTTTAACTTCATGTCTTTTCTTCCCGGAGGAGTACATGCACCAAGCGCAACAAGTGACGGCAAAGGAGGAGTCATAGTTATACATAATATGCATACAGGTAAAAAAATGCCCGGTTGGAGGGGTATAACAACCCTTCCAAGAAGGCTCACATTAGATAAATGTGACACAATCAACATACAACCATACGGAGATTATGAATCACTTCGTACCCACCATCAACATATAGATAAGCTCAACCTACCGGCAAACAAAGAAATCATAATCGATAACATAAAAGGAAATGCACTTGAAATCAAGGCAGAAATCAATATAAACTCTTCACCAATGATAGAAATGAATGTTCTACGTTCACCTGATAAAGAGGAATTTACTTCTATCAAATTTTTCAAGGATAGAGGAGTAGACTTAGTCAGAACAAACCCTGCAATGAAAAATCAAAGATGGAGTTTGATTTCACTTGAAACCGCCCACTCTTCCATACTCCCGGATGTAACATCCAGAGCACCTGAACTTGCTCCTGTATATCTTAAGCCAGACGAAACACTCAATTTGCATATATTTATAGACAAAAGTATTATTGAAGTCTTTGTTAATGACAAGCAAGTGGTAACAGCACGAGTTTATCCAGGCAAAAAAGAAAGTACAGGCATTTCTCTAAAATCACAAGGAACGGATGCAGCGCTTATAAGTATGGATGTTTGGCAGATGAAAAGCACATACAAAGAATTACAGAATGATTTTATAAAATGATACTTGATAAGAATACGTTTTTTGAATATAGCTTTTCGCTTTTCTTCTAAAAACATCACTTTTACATACCTAACTTTGCAAATAGAAAATAAGAAAATTTTGTAAACTAACTTATCTATAATAATGGAAAACAATAATACCTCAAATAAAAAGATCTACTACATTTCAATAGCCATTCTCGCTGGAATGTTCTTTATTTTTGGATTTGTCTCTTGGGTCAACTCCATACTCATTCCTTATTTCCGTATATCTTGCGAACTTACACATTTCGAATCCTACTTTGTAGCATTTGCTTTCTATATTGCCTATTTTATAATGGCTGTTCCCTCAGGAGTACTGTTAAAGAGAGTAGGCTTCAAACGAGGGATTATGTATGGCTTTATGCTAACCGCATTGGGGGCCTTCATATTCGTTCCGGCCGCTTTAGCCCGACAATTCGAAATCTTTCTGATCGGTTTGTTTTCCATAGGAACAGGTTTGGCAATCCTGCAAACAGCAGCCAATCCATACGTAACCATTATCGGTCCGATTGACAGTGCTGCCCGGCGTATCAGTATCATGGGTATATGTAACAAATTTGCCGGAATCATCTCTCCTCTCATTTTCGCTGCACTGATTCTGAAAGCAGATGACAGTGAACTTTTTGCCCTGATAGAATCAGGTACATTGGATGCTATAACCCAAAATGCCATGCTTAACGAACTGATACAACGTGTTATCGTTCCGTACACCATACTAGGAGTACTGCTTTTATTAGCCGGAATCGGTATCCGTTATTCTGTCTTACCGGAAATTAATACGGATGAACAGAATGCGACAGATGACAAAGAAAACGGACATAGTAACCAAAAAAGTGTTTTTGGTTTTCCATACCTCATCTTAGGCGCATTAGCTATCTTCTTTCACGTAGGAACGCAAGTAATAGCCATTGACACTATCATCAATTATGCCAATTCTATGGGTATGGATTTACTGGAAGCAAAAGCATTTCCCTCATATACTCTGGCATGTACAATGATCGGTTACATATTGGGAATCATCGTAATCCCCCAATATATCTCACAGAAAAACGCACTGATTGTATGTACAGTGCTAGGATTATTCCTTTCATTTGGAGTTGTATTGGCCGACTTTAACATAACTCTTTTCGGCCATCAAGCCAATGCCTCTATCTTTTTTCTCAATGCACTAGGCTTTCCCAATGCACTTATTTATGCAGGTATCTGGCCATTATCCATTCATGGATTAGGAAAGTTTACCAAAACAGGCTCCTCACTGCTAATCATGGGACTTTGTGGAAATGCGATCCTGCCGTTAGCTTACGGTCATTTCGCTGAAATATACGATTTACGTATCGGCTACTGGCTTTTAATCCCCTGCTTCCTTTATCTTATATTCTTCGCTGTTAAAGGACACAAAATCACTTCATGGAGATAAAAAACAAATGAATAAACCTCAAACAACATAAAATGAAGAGACTAATCATTATAAATGGACAACTCATCTTTCCTGGCCGCATAGATACCGGTAAAGCATTGATCTGCAGAAACGGAAAGATCGAACAAATCGTTACTGACGATATGCTTGAGATAAACCCGGACGATCAAATAATAGATGCAAAACAGCAGTATGTATCTCCCGGTTTTATTGATATGCATGTTCATGGGGGGGGAGGGCATGACTTTATGGACGGAACAGTGGAAGCATTTCTAGGAATCGCAGAAGTCCATGCGAAGTACGGAACAACAGCTATGGTACCTACAACGCTAACCTGTACTGATGAAGAGTTAATGAATACTTTTACCACTTACAAAAAAGCAAAATGCCTCAACAATAAAGGTGCTAAATTCATAGGGTTACATCTTGAAGGTCCTTATTTCTCACCCTCCCAGTGTGGAGCGCAAGACCCTAATTATCTTAAAAAGCCATATCCAAAGGAATATAACCATTTTATCAATGTCTCACAGGATATTGTGCGCTGGAGCGTTGCTCCAGAACTGGAAGGAGCTATCGAAATGGGTAAAGAGTTGCAAAGGCAGCATATCCTCGCTTCCATTGCACATACCGATGCAATCTATGAAGAAGTGGAAAAAGCATACAAAGCCGGGTATACCCATGTTACCCACTTATATTCGGCCATGTCATCCATAACACGCAGAAATGCTTTTCGATATGCAGGAGTAGTAGAAGCGGCCTATTTGATTGACGACATAACAGTGGAAATCATTGCTGACGGTATACATCTCCCAAAACCGCTTCTTCAGTTTGTCTATAAATTCAAAGGACCCGATAAAACTGCACTTTGCACCGA
>ERZ838827.1592-NODE-1592-length-16305-cov-2.152677_pt1 | contig 16305 bp, 16 predicted proteins | sample MGYA00519881_ERZ838827 | MGnify/ENA primary metagenome ERZ838827 (study PRJEB31850, sample SAMEA3708842) | human gut metagenome | biome: human gut; feature: human-associated habitat; material: faeces | place: China | collected 2014 ...
GTTAAAGAATCAATAAGTACTCCTTTGACTGTATAAGAAGGAGCTGTGGATTTTTTAATAGCACAGCAGCCGTCCGTTCAGGGATACAGTGGTGTGGAAAGCCTTTGTAATCATCTCATTTTCAAAAAAGAAGTGAAACAGTGCAACTATATGCCCATTACCTTGCTGACGATAGAAAATATAGATTTCTATTTGGATGCCTATAAAAAATAAATCTGACAATTGACATAGAGGGAACAATATATTCAAATTACCGTAAGTGATGTTTCAATCGTTCTGAATGGAGATATAAATGGGGAAAGAGTAACCCAAAAAAGGATAAATTAATTCCGCTGACGAGGTATAGAACAGTCTTTTTTGTAACTTTGCACCCCATTTATAAAAATAGAAATTCATGAACGGTGAAAAATTAACCCCTATAACCAATAAACCCAGTCTATGGGCACTTAGTCCGTTACTGGTATTTCTGTGTCTTTATTTGGTAACCTCTATCATTGTAGATGATTTTTATAAAGTTCCCATAACTGTTGCATTCATGATTTCCTCGGTATATGCCATCTGCATTACCAAAGGACTGAGCCTGAACGAGCGAATGTTGCAGTACTCCATTGGTGCAGCCAATAAAAACATCATGTTAATGATATGGATTTTTATTCTGGCAGGCGCTTTCGCCCAAAGTGCAAAAGACATAGGCGCCATCGATGCAACTGTTAATATGACGCTCCATTTATTGCCTGACAACCTCTTATTGGCAGGTGTCTTTTTAGCAGCCTGCTTTATATCCATTTCTATCGGAACCTCAGTAGGGACTATTGTAGCATTAGTTCCCGTAGTGGTAGGCATTGCCGAAAAAACAGACATGAACCTGGCTTTTATGGTAGGTATTGTGGTGGAAGGTGCTTTTTTCGGCGATAATCTTTCTTTTATTTCGGATACTACCATTGCAGCCACACGTACCCAAGGGTGTGCCATGCGTGATAAGTTTCGGGTAAACTTTATGATTGCTTTGCCGGCAGCATTGATTGTATTCAGCTATTATATCTTCAGAGGAATGGATATTATGACTACTCCCCAAATACAGTCGGTGGAATGGGTAAAAGTTACTCCATATCTGGTGGTGCTGGGAACAGCCATTGCCATCCAAAGCGGGGAGGGAGTGGGGACAGCCGTTGCACTGGCTCTGCCTCTGTCCATATTCCTGCAGATGTGGAGAAACGGCTGTTACGCCATAGGCGCCAGCTGGGGAGGCAAACAGATCGAGAAGGCCCTGGCCCAGAGAAATTTAAGAAGGGCAAACATGTGGCATCTCATCACACTGCCGCTGATGGTGGGCGTTCCATCCATGCTCCTGGTGTTCTTTGCCATGTATTTTGGCGCAGGCAGCATCAATGCGGTTATCAAGCTGATCCCCCAGGTCGTGCTGGACGGATTTGACGTGGCGGCCGGCGTGCTGTCCTGTGTGGGACTTGCGCTTCTGATTAAAATGATGGGCAACAAAAAACTGATGCCCTACCTGTTCCTGGGATTCATAGCAGTCATGTATATAAATATGGATGTGATTGGAGTCGCGGTGGCCGGACTGTGCATGGCGCTTATTGCTGTGGGAAATATGAAATTTGAAGAAGAGGAGGATTTTTAGATGCAGGAGACAAAGGAAACTTCCCTTATAACAAAGAAGGATTTGCGCAGTGTGTTCTGGAGAAGCTTTACCATGCAGTCCTCCTGGTCCTTTGATAAAATGATGGCCTATGGATTTATGTATTCCATTGAAAAGCCTCTGAGAAAGATTTACCCAAAAGACGATGATTATTTTGAAGCGCTGCACCGGCATACAGAGACATTTAATATCACGCCCCATGTCTCTCCCTTTGTCATTGACCTTTCTGTTGCAATGGAACAGGAATGCGCCAAAGCAGACAATTTTAATAAGGAATCCATCAATAACCTGAAGGTGGGGCTTATGGGCCCGTTATCCGGTATTGGCGATTCCTTCTTCTGGGGTACATTCCGCGTCATCACGGCGGGAATCGGTATTGCCTTTGCCCAGCAGGGCAGCATACTGGGAGCCCTTTTGTATTTCTTCCTGTACACGGCAATCCATTTTCTTACCAAGTATATTACCGGAAATGCCGGTTACAAGATGGGAACCAGGTTCCTGGAGAACTCTGCGGAGAACCATCTTATCGAAAAAATGTCCTACGGGGCATCCATACTGGGACTTACGGTCATAGGAGCCATGATTGGAACCATGGTGACGCTTAAGACATCCCTGACCTTTCAATTTTCAGGAACAGAGACCACTTTGCAGTCCATCTTTGACCAGATTTTCCCGGGACTGCTTCCTCTGGGAGCCACATTTCTTTGTGTATGGCTGTTTAACCGGAATGTAAAAACCATTGCCATCATTCTGGGCATTTTTGTAATCTGCATTGCGGGGTGTTGGATTGGAATTTTCTAGGAGGGATGGAAAATGACAAAGCTGGTGGCGTTCGATTTGGACGGGACACTGAACATGACTCATACATACGCAGTGGCAGCCTATCAGGAAGCCCTTAAGGAGCTGGGGGCCGGGCCTGTTGCAGAGAGCGTGATACGCTCCAGGTTCGGTGCTCCCTTTAGGGATGACAGCCTGTTCTTTCTGGGTGATGACAGCGAGGAAGCCTTTAGGCGCTTTTACCGGGCGGTGGAGAGGCACTGGGCACCTCTTATGCGTGAGAAGGCGCAGACCTATCCCGGGGTCCCGGAAATGCTTGGGGAGCTAAAGGAACAGGGGTACGTCCTGGCGGTCTGTTCCAATGCAAAGGAAGAGGAACTGGAGGATGTGCTGGGTGTACTGTCCATAAGGGAGTATTTTGACTATATACAGGGCCTGACCTCCAGACAGGACAAGGCAGACAGCCTGGGTGTGCTGATAGAGCGGGCCGGTGCGGACTGGTGCTGTATGGTGGGGGATCGTTTCTATGACAGGGAGGCGGCAAAGGCCAATGAGACAGCGTTTATCGGATGCAGGTGCGGATGAGTTTGGGGACGGGGATTTGCTGGCAGAGGACTGCGTGGAGATACCCGGGCTGCTGAAACGGCTGGTTTCCTCCACACCCTGGCTGAAACCATGGCAGAGGCCATAGGGAGGCCATGGGGCAGGGATTACCGGAGACTGCGGCGGATTCCGGGATTCCATAAATTTGTTAAAAAAGGAGAGGACACTGCCTGTGATAGGATGATGAAATATGCGCTGCGGCCGGACAGAGATGTCCGGCTGTTTTTTTGACAGAACATAAGCCAGAGAATAGACTAAAGAATAGACCGGAGAAAGGGCCGGAGAATGGGCCAAAGAATAGGCCAAAGAAACCACCATCAGGCTCATAAATCACCATTGTTTTATCATTTCGGATTTGTTATAATGAATTACATCTATAATGTTTAATCGGTTTAGTCTGCTTTAGGCAGCAGGTCCGCTGCGGGGCGTATTCGCCATTTTTCCATGGTTTTGAAGCACAGCTGAAGATAAGTCTGGCGCTAAACGCCGGGAACAGGGACGATTGGGTTCTTTTATGCCGGAGCAATACAGAGGAGTTTGATTAATATGAAATATTAAAACATTATTTTGGTTATGACACATTCAGAGATGGGCAGGATGTGCTGATCCAGAGCATTCTGGAAGGAAGGGACGTGCTGGGAGTCATGCCCACCGGGGCCGGGAAATCCCTGTGTTATCAAATCCCAGCCCTTATGATGGACGGAATCACCCTGGTCATTTCCCCGCTTATTTCCCTGATGAAGGACCAGGTAAGCAACTTAAACCAGGTGGGTATTTTGGCTGCCTACATTAACAGTTCCCTGACAGCGGCCCAGTATTATAAGGTATTGGACCTGGCCAGAGCCGGCAGATATCCGATTATCTATGTTGCGCCGGAGCGCCTGATGTCTGAGGACTTTCTGCGGTTTGCGCTGAGCAGCCAGGTGAAGATATCCATGGTAGCTGTGGACGAGGCCCATTGTGTATCACAGTGGGGCCAGGATTTCAGGCCCAGTTATCTGAAAATAGTGGATTTTATCAACCAGCTTCCGGAGCGGCCCGTTGTAAGTGCATTTACAGCCACCGCCACAGCGGAAGTGCGGGATGATATCATCGACATACTTATGCTCAGAAATCCCCAGGTCATGACCACTGGTTTTAACCGGCCGAATCTCTACTTCGGCGTACAGTCTCCCAAGGATAAATATGCCACCATGGTAAATTACCTGGAACGCCATAAGGGGGAAAGCGGTATCATCTATTGCCTGACCAGGAAAGTGGTGGAGGAGGTTTGCGGCCAGCTGATCCGGGAAGGTTTCTCCGTCACCCGGTATCATGCTGGCTTAAGCGACAGCGAGCGCAGGCATAACCAGGAGGATTTTATATATGACAGGGCCCAGATTATGGTTGCCACCAATGCCTTCGGCATGGGGATTGACAAGTCCAATGTCAGGTTTGTGGTGCATTATAACATGCCGAAGAATATGGAATCCTATTACCAGGAGGCCGGCAGGGCAGGAAGGGATGGTGAACCCTCAGAGTGCATTCTTTTGTACGGCGGCCAGGATGTGGTGACAAACCAGTTCTTTATTGACCATAACCAGGACAACGAGGCATTGGATCCCATAACCCGGGAAATCGTCATGGAGCGGGACAGGGAACGCCTGCGCAAGATGACATTTTACTGCTTTACAAATGAATGTCTGAGAGATTACATACTGAGATATTTTGGGGAGTACGGAAGCAATTACTGCGGCAATTGCTCCAACTGCCTGAGCCAGTTTGAGACAGTGGACGTGACGGATATTTCCCGGATACTCATTGGATGTGTGGAGAGCAGCCGGCAGAGGTACGGAACCAATGTGATGATTGATACGGTCCACGGTGCCAATACAGCGAAGATACGCAATTACAGGATGGATGAGAACCCGCATTATGGGGAACTGGCAAAGGTACCGGCCTACAAGCTGCGGCAGGTGATGAACCATCTGATGCTGAACGGATATCTGGCAGTGACGAACGATGAATATGCCATTGTAAAATTGACAGGAAAGTCAAAGGGAATACTGGAAGAGGGAGAGCCGGTGACCATGAAGATGGCCAGGGAAGCGGAGCATCCTGCCAAAGCGTCCGGCGCAAGTGCCGGAAAGGGAAGAAAAGGCAGGAAGGGGCTGGCAGCAGGCCTGTCCGGACCGGGCGGAGCAGAGTTTACGGAAGCAGACGAAACGCTGTTTGAGAAGCTGCGCGCTGTCAGGACGGAGATTGCAAAGGAAGAAAAGGTGCCGCCTTATATGGTTTTTTCAGATAAGACGCTGACGCATATGTGCATCGTGAAGCCTGTTACGAAAGGGGAGATGCTGAATGTTTCAGGGGTGGGAGAGTTTAAGTATGAGAAATACGGGGAGCGTTTTCTGGCCTGCGTGCAGGCGGAAATGAATGACAGTCCTGCTGAGATGTCTTTTGAGGGTGATGATTTGTATTTTACCAGCGACAGCGATGCGTTCGACGACTGGTCCCTGGAGACAGCCCTGAACGCCTGGGAATACGGAGGCCCGGAAAATGAAAGGCAGGAAAATGGCAGCCTGGGATATGGCAGCCAAGGAAATGACAGCCAAGGAAATGACAGCCGGGAGGATGAAAGAACCAGGGAAGCACCGGCAGGGCTAAACACGGACAGAAAGAAAAAAACAGGTAAAGGCAAAACGGATTTTGTCATGACCGGGGAACTGGCCGCCAGAGTCCGATACTCACAACAGTCCAGTCTCAGTGATTTTGTATCTCAGATTAACAGCCTGCGGGATGAGGATTCAATGAAGCGGCTGACCATAAAATCCGTTGAACAGAAATTGATGGAGGATGGGAATTTTGAGGAATATTACGTAAATGGAATACCCCGCAAACGACTGACGGACAAGGGCCGGGAATTTGGAATTGAGGCAGAGAAACGGTTGAGTGAGAAGGGGAATGAATATGAGGTGTTCTTTTATGGCGAGAGAGCGCAGCGGGGGATTGTAGAGTGGTTATGGGAAAAAGTATGATTGTTATGTGATTGGGAGAAGGAGAAAAACAGAAGCGTCCGGTGATACTGTTCAAACAAAGCCGCTGCCGCCCATTAAAGGGACAGCGGCTTTTCCATTGATAACTTCACAGATTTGGGGAATGTTAAATAGTAAAAATAAGAAATTGAACCCAATTCCCATATTGTCCATGAATTTATCAGGAGGAAGGCGCATCCATGAAATTTGACGCAGTTTACTATGAACCGGCTATCTTTGACTACCCTCTGGGCCGGCAGCTCAGGGAGGAATACAGGGACCTGCCGTGGATTCCCATTGAGAGCCATAATTCCATCCGGGAAATGCAGGAAAAACCCAATGACCAGTTCGGACACATGAAACGCAATCTGATTGCGGGCATACGAAAGACCCACAAATACGTGGAAAACCACAAGGTATCCGATTATCTGGTCCCATACACCTCATCCGGCTGTACGGCCATGTGCCTGTACTGCTATCTGGTTTGCAACTATAATAAATGCGCTTATCTCAGACTGTTTGTGAACCGGGAGCAGATGTTGGACCGCATCATCAAAAAGGGAAAGAACAGCGGCACCCCCCTTACCTTTGAGATTGGAAGCAACAGCGATTTGGTGCTGGAGAACACAATTACGGGAAATCTTCTTTATACAATTCCGCGTTTTGCAGAGGAGGGGGAGGGAAAACTTACATTTCCCACCAAATTTCATATGGTGGAACCTCTGCTGGACCTGGACCACAGAGGCAAGGTGATTTTCCGCATGAGCGTCAATCCTCAGCCCATTATCCAGAAGATAGAGCTGGGCACATCCGGCTTAAGACAGAGAATCAAGGCTGTAAATCAGATGTGTGAGGCGGGATATCCCTGCGGACTCCTGATAGCTCCCGTCATATTAGTGGATGGCTGGAAGGAAATGTATACCGGCCTCTTGGAAGAACTGAGGGACGGACTTTCAGATAAAATGAAAAGCCAGATGTTTCTGGAGATTATTTTGATGACCTATTCCTATGTCCACCGGGCCATTAACAGCGAAGCATTTCCCAATGCGCCGGACCTGTATGACAGGGAGCAGATGACGGGCAGGGGACGGGGGAGGTACTGCTACCGGGCCGAATCCAGGGAAGAGGCACAGCTGTATCTGAGGCAGGAGATAGGACGTGTACTGGGAAATGTGCCCATACTTTATATAAGCTGACATGGCCTTGCCGCAGTTTGAGTGTGCCGTGCCGTTCCGATATCCATTGTGATGGGAACCGGCATGCGCGTTTTGTATTATGGGTTTGTATTATGGGTTTGTATTATCGGTTTGTATTATCGTAAGAATTTGGCAATTGTATCCATATAGTCAGTCTGATATAATCAGAAAGAGGCTGCTGCTGCCGTATTTCCATGGCAGCAGAGCCCCGGAATCACTTAAACGATGAAGGGAAATTGCCATGACAGGAAAGGAAACAGATATTGCAGAGGCCAGGCAGCTGATTGTGGACCTCTATGGATGCCGGACGTCCTGTATTGATGATGTGGATTCCATAAAAAATGTGATTCACATGGTCTGCCAATGCATAGGCGCAGGAATTGTGGAGGAATGCTACCATAAATTCTCGCCCATGGGCATCAGCGCGGTGGCAGTCATAACCACCTCCCACATTTCAATCCACACCTGGCCTGAGTATGGGTATGCGGCAGTGGATATATTTTCCTGCCAGGAGGATATACCGGGAGAGATATGCCGCCTTCTCACAGAGTCCTTAAAGGCAGAGCAGGCAGAAACAAGGCTGATTAAGAGGGCGTTAAACAGGGCAAAGGAGGACGTCCATGGGTAAGACATTACAGTTTAATAAGGACCAGAACCTGTCCATAGAAGGGGCGGAATACCGGGTCACAGGGGGAATTGAGTTCCACAACCGTTCAGACGGTTCCCGCTGGTGGGAATACTGCCTGTTGGAAACCCGGACCAGGGGTATAAAATGGCTCAGCATTGACAATATTTATGAAGAATACGCCATTTATACCCAGTGTCCCTATGGCAGTGAGTTTGATGAGATGAATATATTCCGGGATGGTTACCGCCAGGCGGATGCGGGGCAGGCAGTTGTCACGTCCTGCTTTGGCCAGGTGGATACATCGCCGGGAGACACGGTCCGTTATACGGAGTACGAGGACGGTACCGAAGAGCTCATCATTGCGGTGGAGCAATGGGAGGATGAAACAGAGTATTCCAAAGGCTGTTATCTGGATATGGATGAAATCGTACTCCTGGACAGCGGTTGTTCCGGACAGGTGGAGAGCAACAGGACCCTTGGTTTTGTCAATATGAAGAACCTGGCTGTGGCGGCAGTGATACTGGCGGTTCTTGGAGTGTTATCCTATACGTACATACAATCAAATAAGAAGACCATACATAAATATCTGGAAGGTAATATTAATTTCTCCTATCAGACGTCAATTACATCTGATTTGAACGAGAAGGAGAGGGCGGATGTGTACTCCACTGACCTGTCCGTGGATGACGCGGCTAAGGCAATTATCCAGGCCATTGACGGCGGGACCGAGGATGTGCAGAAGAATGGAGAAGATGATTCGGTGGCTATCCTGACAAAGAGTGAGTATTGTCTGGTATACACCAGCACGGATCAGACCACCATGGTGCAGATCAGTTCCCGCGCCTATGTATATCAAAGCACAAACACGCCTTACCATGCGACCGGCCATACCCATTCTTATTACCGCGGATTCTATTATTCCAGGGGATTTTTCGGCGACAGGGACAGATACAGACAGCGGACCAGCGGATACGAAAACTACAGCGGCGAAACCGTTGACACCAATCCCGTGGATCCTTACAAAAGCTATTCAGACAGCGTCCGCCAGAGCAGCATCAATTCCAGGCGCTCATCCGGAGGCGGAATCAGCTCCGGCAAATAGGCGAAAAAGGCAAAAAGGCGAGAAAGTAAACCGGCAGTATGTATTCGGACAAAACCAAATCAAAAAGGAGAAGATTATGGCAGAATTTATTACAATTATGGTTTATTGCGTTTTGGGCACAGCCCTCATGCTCTTTGGTACATTTGTGGTGGATTTGGTGATTCCCTGTGAGTTCCCGGCGGAAATCAAGAAGGGGAATGTGGCGGTGGGAAGCGTTATGGCGGGTATCTCCGTTGGAATCGGAATCATTATCCGGGCAGCTGTTATGTCCCCTGCCGGCACAGCGGTTCACGAATCACTGCTGACCGGTATTGCCTCAACCATATATTACTATGTGGTGGGGCTGGTGTTCTGCGTTCTGGGCTACCTGGCGCTGAACCTGATCAACCGGAAATATGATCTCAATAAGGAAATCAGCGGCGGGAACCCGGCTGCCGGCATTATGGTTGCAGGAATGTTTATTGGGCTGTCCATCATTATAAGCGGAGTGATTATGTGATGAAGGAAGGGACATTTTCTTACCGCCGGCTGATGTTCACCACCTTCATCATATCCGGCTGCTCCATCATATACGAACTTTTAATCAGCTCCGTCAGCTCCTATCTGCTGGGGGACAGCATAGCCCAGTTTTCCATCACCATCGGCCTTTATATGTGCGCCATGGGAATGGGGTCCTACCTTTCCAAATATGTGAGGACAGAGCTGTTTGACTGGTTTGTCTTTGTGGAAATCGGCGTGGGTATACTGGGAGGGACCAGCTCCCTGCTTTTGTTTTTGGCAAACATCTATGTGCAGTCCTACCAGCTTGTGATGTACCTGGAAATCATACTGATTGGAATGCTGGTAGGCCTGGAGATCCCCCTTCTCACAAGAATCATTGAGGAAAATGCGGGCAATCTGCGCATTACCCTTTCCAGTATTTTCAGCTTTGATTATATCGGAGGGCTGGCAGGATCCATTGCGTTTCCGTTGCTCCTGCTGCCTCAGCTGGGATATTTTTCCACTGCCTTTCTGGTGGGCAGTCTGAACCTGGGCATATCCCTGTTTATTCTTGTATCCTACCGCGGATATATCAGAATGTTTTCCATGTGGAGACTGGTGAGCGCACTGGCGTGTGCATTCATGGTGCTGGGAATGCTGTTTTCGGAAAATGTGGCATCAGGAATTGAACAGGGGCTTTACAGGGACAAGGTAATCCTGCGGGAACAGACACCGTACCAGAAGCTGGTGGTCACCAAACATAAGGACGATATCCGCCTGTTTATCAATGGAAATATCCAGTTTTCCTCCAAGGACGAGTACAGATACCATGAGGCCCTGGTGCATATACCCATGTCAGCGGCTAAAAGCCGCAGGAATGTCCTGGTGCTGGGAGGAGGGGACGGCCTGGCTGTAAGGGAGATATTAAAATATCCGGAGGTGGAGAAGATCGTGCTGGTGGACCTGGATGCCAGGGTGGTGGACTTGTGCAGAACCAATCAGGACATAGCTGCCCTGAACCAGGGCTCTCTTGACAGTCCCAAGCTGGAAATCCGCAGTGAGGACGCCTACGGGTACCTGGAAAACAATTACCGCAATGAGGGCGGGGAGGGATATGATGGGGAATTCGATGTAATCATCACAGATCTCCCTGATCCCAACAGCGAATCGCTGAACAAGCTGTACACGGACCTGTTCTACCGGCTGTGCAGCAATAATCTCACGGAACATGGGGTTATGTCGGTCCAGTCCACCAGTCCTTACTATGCAGCAGATGCCTATTGGTGCATCAATAAAACTGTGGGACAGGAATTTCCATATGTATATCCCTACCATGTACAGGTGCCCTCTTTCGGCGACTGGGGATTCCAGCTGGCTTCCAAGGATAAGGTGTCTGTGGACGGCCTGGAGCTTCAGGCAGAGGGAAAATTCTTAAATCAGTCCGGCCTTAGGGGACTGTTTTTATTTGCGGAGGATGAGAAGCCCCGCAGGGACAGGCTGACGGCCAACACACTGTCGGAGCCCAGGCTGCTGCATTATTACCTGGAAGCAGAGAAGGATTGGGAGTAGAAGCGCTTACAGATGGCAGCGCTTGTCAGTGCACAAACCAGCTCCGTCGCAGGAAAGGCCAGCCAGACACCGGTCATTCCCCAAAGGCCGGACAGGAAAAACGCTATGGGAATGATGAGCACCATGCCCCTTAACAGGGAAATGATGTGGGCCGGCACAGCCTGCTCCGTGGAGGTGAAAAAGATGGACAGGATGATATTGAGCCCCGCAGCCGGTATGCCTGTAAAATACAGCCTTAGCCCATACTCCGCTATTTCCTGCAGCTTAAGGTTGTTCTCGCTGTTGAATACGGCTGTTATGGGAGCTGCTCCCCAACAAATTCCGGCATACAGTGTCAGGGAGATGAAAACCGCGGTGGCGAGCCCGTACCGCAGTATCCCCCTGATTCTGGCGGAATCACCCCGGCCGTAAGCGCTGCTGATTAACGGCTGCATTCCCTGGGCAATGCCGGTGAAAATGGATATGACCACCAGGGACAGGTTGGCTATGACGCCGTAGGCAGCCACGCCCACATTTCCCTTTAGTCCAAGGATAATCACATTGAACACAATGATGACAATGCCGGAGGATACTTCTGTGATCAGGGAGGGGAATCCCAGGGACAGGATAAGGAGGGCGGTCTGTCCCTGGATTTCTGTTTTGGCGAGATGGAATCCCTTGTTCTTACCCATCCAGTGGCCGGACATGATGGCTATGCTGATAAGGGGCGCCAGCCCGGTAGCCAGTACGGCGCCGAATATGCCCATGCCCAGAGGAAAAATAAAGACATAGTCCAACAGGATATTGGCCATGCTTCCTCCCAGCATGGCAAGCATGGAAAGCCTGGGATTTCCGTCATTCCTCACGAAACAGACCAGGATATCATTGAGAATAAAGGCCGGGGCAAAGAGCAGTATCATTTTCAGGTAGGTCTGGGTCATTGCGGCCACCTGGCTGTCAGCGCCCAAAAGCGCTGTAATCTGCGGGGACAGGAACAGTCCGGCCAGGAAGAACAAAAGGGCCGTAATTCCGGCGAAAAACAGGGTGTTTGTAAAAATCAGATCCGAAAGCCCTGATTTGCGGCTGATGGAGAATTTGGTGGCGCCGCCGATTCCGAACATGAGTCCGCTTCCGTGGATAAAGCTGTAGACGGGAATGGCCAGGTTCAGGGCTGCAAGACCGCTGGTTCCCAGACCTTTGGCGACAAAGAAGGTGTCTGCCAGTATATAGCAGGAAAGACCAATCATTCCCAGTACGTTTAACGAGGTGTATCTGGCAAATTCTTTTAAGCACGATGTTTGTTCTGCATAGTTGTTCTGCATGGTGACCTCCTGAACGGTTCCCATACCTTCCGGCATCTTCCGAAACACAAAAAGCGCCAGTACCTTCTATCTTCTGGAGCGGATGAGGAATGGGATTCCTGATTCGTATTGCTCCTGGGCCTGACGATAGAAAGCCTGACGCTGATATTTTTACCCGGCGGCAAAAATCCAGCCTGTGTCCGGACTGCGGATGGGTGGGATTTTTATGGGGAGATTATAGCATGGGGGAGGGCGGGTGTCAATTGGAGAATCCTGTTTACGATGTTTTATTCCGGTTTATTCCGGCTGGGATTCCTGCTGATCGTTCAGGATCTTTTCCATCTGGGCAATTTCCTTCTCCTGCACATCTATAATATTCTGGGCCATGGTGCGTATCTCTTCATAGTCTGTATACTCCAGGATATCCCTGGCCATATCCACAGCCATCTGATGATGCATAATCATGCCCTCTGCAAAGGCCTGGTCCAGACTGTCAACATCTGAGGTATCCATGTGGTGGGACATGGAGTCATCGGCAAACATTTTGCTGTACTGCTCCAGATAAGCGTCCTCCTTTGTCTGATCCTTTTTTCCGTCCGTTTCATACGTTTTAACCAGCTCGTTCATCTGTTTTAGTTCATCCTTTTGGGCGGTTATGATATCCTGTGCAATGGTTTTTAGCTCATCGCTTTTTCCCTGGTAGTTCAGATAGCTCTCAGACATCTTGATAGCTGCCTCGTGGTGGGGAATCATGCCCCTTAGAAAGTCCAGGGAAGCATTTCCTGATTTTTCGCGGATGACCATATCCTCCATCATATTCATCATGATAGAATCCTGTTCGGTCAGGTAACGGCTCAGGTCGTCTCCGGAAGCGTTCATATGTCCGTTATGTCCGCTGTGGTCGGCAGCATTGCCGGAATTTGAGGATGCCTGTTCCCTGGAACCTGTTTCTGTTTCCGTCTGTGACGCTGCGGACGCAGAGGTGCTTTCTGTCTGGCTTTCAGAGGTCTGTCCGTCATCAGAGCCGCTGCGGTTGTTGGCAAACGCAGCCGCCACGGCCACGATGATGACCAGGGCCACGCAGATTCCGATGACCCATGTACGCATATTTTTGTTCATAATCTCTTTCTCCTTTTATCCTTCAATCTGTTGGATTTAATCTGACATAAAATAGTATTTGCTAAATTTAGGGAAATATTCTCCGGTGCATTTTTGCCCGGGTATTTTTGTTTTCCGAAAGAAGGCAGTTGCAGGTTGTGTTTTATTTAACTTTCACTTATAATGAATCATAAATGTTATGATTTTATGGGTGAAAGGAAACACGATGACGGAAATCAGTGCACAGCCATTTGTGAAATGGGCGGGCGGCAAAAGACAATTACTTGAACAGATAAAAGCGAGACTGCCAAAACATTTTAATGGATATATGGAACCATTTGTGGGCGGCGGTGCAGTATATTTTGATTTGCAGCCGGAAAAATCCATTATTAATGATATAAATGAATCATTGATCAATGCCTACCTGCAGATAAAAATTTCACCAGAAGAATTTGCCGATGCTATTTCAGAGTATGATAAAAGAATAGCAGATGGAGGAAAAGAGTATTATTATAAAGTCCGGGAAAACTATAATGATAAAATGATGCGGGCGGAATACGATATGGAATTAGCTGTTTTATTCGTGTTCCTCAACAAACACTGCTTTAACGGTCTTTACAGAGTAAACGGAAGAGGCCTGTTTAATGTACCTTATAATAACAGTGTGAGGGAATCCTGCAGCAAAGAAAGTATCATGGCTGTATCACAAAGCCTTCAGAAGGTGAAGATTATGAAAGGCGATTTTCAGAATGCCTGTGATTTGGCAGAGAAGGGTGATTTTGTTTTTATAGACAGTCCCTACGCCCCCTTGAATCCAACGTCCTTTGAGTCTTATACAAAGGAGGGATTTGACATTGAAAGCCACAGACGTCTGGCTGACGTGTTCAGAGAGCTTACAGAACGGGGATGCTACTGTATGCTGACCAATCACAACACAGATTTTATCAATCAGTTATATGCAGATTTCAACAAAGTGGTAGTGGATGTAAAGCGCATGATAAATTCTGACGGAAAGAACCGCGTGGGTCAGGAGATCATCATTACGAATTATTAGAGGTATATCTATGGAAGAGCTGATGCGGGGAAAAATCCAGGCATATTATGGGACTGATACAAAAAAGCTTTATCTGGGAGATTGTCTTGAGCTGCTGCGGAAAATGAAGCCGGAAAGTGTAGATATGATATTTGCAGATCCGCCATATTTTCTGAGCAATAACGGCATAACCTGCCAAGGGGGAAGAATGGTATCAGTCAATAAGGCATCCTGGGACGAGGGCGGGGATTTTAAGGAAAACCATGCTTTCAACCGCAGGTGGATCCGCATGTGCAGAAGGGTGCTGAAGCCCGGCGGAACCATATGGATATCCGGTACCCTGCACAATATTTATTCAATCGGAATGGCGCTTCAGCAGGAGCGGTATAAGATAATCAATAATATTACCTGGAAGAAAACAAACCCGCCGCCCAATTTGGCCTGCCGCTGCTTCACTCATTCCACAGAGACGATTTTGTGGGCCAGGAAGGATGAAAAGAAGGCCAGGCACTTGTTTAACTATGAGCAGATGAAGCAAATGAACGGCGGGAAACAGATGAAGGATGTGTGGGAGGGAAGCCTCACCAGGCCGTCGGAAAAGTGGGCCGGCAGGCATCCCACGCAAAAACCGGAGTATTTACTGGAACGGATTATTTTGGCGTCCACAAAAAAGGGGGACGTGGTACTGGATCCGTTTTGCGGTTCCGGGACAACCGGGGTGGTGTCCGGAAAGTACGGAAGGCAGTTTATCGGAATTGACAATAACGAAGAATATCTGGATATAGCGAAGAGACGTTTGGATCAGATACAGGAGGCACTGGAGTGGTAAAAAGAGATTTTGACGCATGGCTTAGTAAATTCCGGGCAAGTATTTCAGGGTACCGGTATTACATAGATTTTGACAAGGTAGTCCGCAATGTGGAGGATATAAAAATCGAGTTAAACATACTAAATTCACTGATAGGTTCTGTGAATATAGAAGATGATTTTGAAAAAATAATAACAAAATATCCGGAAACCCTGTCCTGTATTCCCCTGCTTCTGGCTGTGCGGAGCAACGAAATCTATGCCCAGGATGAGAACGGCGCGTTTAAGTATAATTTTAAAACAATGAATTATGATATGGATCAATATAAGATATTCATGAGAAAAACAGGATTGTTTGATCTGCTGCAGCATCTGGTAAACAATCTGGTAGACTATGCGCTGGGGATTGAGACAGGACTTGACTCCAATGGCCGTAAGAACCGGGGCGGGCACCAGATGGAAGATCTGGTGGAGCAATATATCATTGCCGCAGGATTTACAAAGGATGAGAATTATTTTAAAGAGATGTACCTGAAAGATATTGAGAATAAATGGGATATTGATTTGTCCGCTTTATCCAACGAGGGCAAGGCCGCAAAGCGATTTGACTTCGTGGTAAAAACAGAGTCCATGATTTATGCGGTTGAAACGAATTTTTACAGCAGCGGGGGCTCGAAGCTGAATGAAACCGCCAGAAGCTATAAAATGCTTTCCCAGGAGGCGGACACAATCGAAGGATTTTCCTTTGTGTGGTTTACAGATGGCATTGGCTGGAAAAGTGCCAGAGGGAATCTGCGGGAAACCTTTGAAGTGATGGAGCATGTTTATAATATTGACGATATGGAACATTCGGTTATGACTGCATTATTGGTGTGACACGCAGGATGAAACCCTTCAGGGACAGCAGGGGGGATGGTTTTAGTTGTATATATAGTTGCGATGACTGACTCGCGGAACATAGATTCCGAGGGTCAGTTTTTTTAATCCGATTGTTTGGAACATACCTTCTTGGACCGGCTGGGAGTAAAAATAAACCTTGTACAATTAAAACTATTATATTT
>ERZ838827.1593-NODE-1593-length-16296-cov-6.265932_pt1 | contig 16296 bp, 15 predicted proteins | sample MGYA00519881_ERZ838827 | MGnify/ENA primary metagenome ERZ838827 (study PRJEB31850, sample SAMEA3708842) | human gut metagenome | biome: human gut; feature: human-associated habitat; material: faeces | place: China | collected 2014 ...
TGATCGGAAGACTGATGATGAAGGATTTCGTGCTCATGGGAGTACCTTAGCACAGAGGCTGGAAAGACACACGCCTTTCATCGGGGACAACAAATAGATTGGAAAAGAGAGGTTTGCCGCATTCCTCCATCCGAATAAATTCGGAGGCTTCCTGCGGCTGTTTCTGTGAAGAAGTGCGAGAAGGCGCGCGGCGCCCGCACCCTTCGCGGCCAGAAGGACGAGTGCGCCAAGCGGCGCGGCCGCTGCCGCAAGCGGCACGCCGTGGTAGAGAAGATGCGCGCAGAAGAGCAACGTCGAGAGCGCGGGCGGGATCGAGAGCAGAACCTTCCTCATCATGCCTTCTCCTTCTTCGCCGCAGTGTTCCTCGGCTTTTCGGGCGCCTTCACCGTGAGGCTCTTCACCAGATGCCTGATGGAAAGCACGGGATGCGATGCCGCAAGACGCGGCCCCGCATGGCGCATGACCTCACGCGCCTGCGCCTTCTCCTTTGCGCGATAACAATGGATGCGGCACTTGGCGCAGACGGGCTTCGCCGCACCGTACGGACAGCACGCAAGGCGCTTGAGCGCATACGCGAGAAAGGCGCTGCATTCGGGACAGAGCCCGTCGGGGCGCCCCGACGTGCCGTGGCGGTCCCTGCAATACATCGCCGTCATGATTCGGATCGTCTCCGCCTCCTCGCGAAGGACGGGATCGGTCTCGAGTCTTGCCGTACGTGAATTCGCCTCAGTCATGCGCACCTCTTCTGATCACCTGTGAAAAGGGGCATCTTACAGAGCACAGTCTGAGGGCAACCTTAAGACCGCCGCCCCCCCTTCGGAGAGAGGCGGCGGGCGTCAACCCATCACCTTCGGGACGGCGTCGGCGATGAGTCTCGTGAAGCCGCGCCCCGGCACGGCGTTTCCGCTCATCACCTTTCCTTCGCGTGCGAGGAGCTCGAACTTCACCGCCCCGCCGCCCGCATAGCCGCCGATCCTGCCGGACTTCTCGACCACGCGGTGGCATGGAATGATGACGTGCAGGGGATTGGCGCCGACGGCCGAGCCGACGGCGCGCGAGCCGCCCTCGCATCCCGCCATGAGAGCGAGCATGCCGTAGGTGGTGGCACAACCGTAGTTGATGTCGGTCAGCACGTGCCAGACGTGCTGCTGAAAGTCGGTGCCGTAAAGACGGATGGGGAGCTCGAAGATCGTGCGCCGGCCCGCGAGGTACTCCATGATCTGCACCTCGGCCTTGTCGATGAGGGGCGAGTTGCCCTGCACGACCGCCTCGGCGCCGCATCGCCCTGCCGTACGGGCGATGATGCGCTCCACTCTTTCGGGCTCGCCCGTGAGCCAGAGCGCAAACACCAGCGCGCCTTCGCAAGCGCCCACTCTCATTTTGCCGAGCGGCGTTTCAATGTCTCGTGTAACGATGACGGCCATGATCTTCTCCTGCAAGCAAAAGTCTGAAGAGACTAGCTTAGCGCAGATCCTCTCCGCGCTCCTCCCCTGCACTTTCGCCGCACGGGGCGATCATGCGCGCTGCCAGTAGCGCCTCACGTCACGCGGTCTCGGCAGTCCGCTCACCTTCTCCTCCAGATCGCAGAGGATCTCGTTGGCCTCCTGCAGGATGTCGAGCCTGTAGTGCACGATGCCGCCCTCGACGCGGCGCGCGTCGTTTCGCTTCCCTTCAGCCGTCAGGCGGTCGATCCAGCCCATGGAACAGCCCAGCACGCTACGGATGATGCTGCGGGTGAGTACTCGCGGCGCGATCACCTCGTCGCCCTCCAGGTGCCCGAAATGGCTCGTCCAGCTCAGGAGCACGACCTTCATCGCCTGCTCGGAGCCCAGAAGCGTGAGGCAGGCGAAGGCGAGGCGGTCCGAGAGCGTCGAGAGTTCGCACTGGGTGGCGAGCAGCATGAAGAGGTCGGGATTGCGTCTGGCGATTTCGAAGAACTCCCGCTGCTCGCACCAGACGATGGAAGTGGGCAGGATGGCCTCGTAGGCGCCGACTGCGGGACGGTGCGAGAGGATGTTGAGGTTGCCCGTGGCGATGTTGCCCGGTCCCGCGAGTCCGATCTGGTTGTCGGACTTGGCGCCGAAGGTGCCGAGCTTGCGCGCGACGAGGCCCTTCTTGACGACCGCGAAGCGGCTCACGGGTTCGCCCTCGCGGTAGATCTGCTCGCCGGGCGCGAGCACGGCCTCCTGCCCGATGTTCTCAAGAAGCCTCAGAAGCTCGGGATGGAGCGGCGGGCAGATCCACGGCACGAGCGGAATGCGGTGGAAATAGTCTTCAATGGGAAGGCAGCGGGTGCCTGCAAAGGTCGGCTGGGCGGAGGCGCTCACGTCTGGGCTCCTTCTGGTCGGAGGGTCCGCCTTCACGGCGAAGGCGAGGTCGTTTTCAAGATGAATGAGCCTTCTATTTTAGCCGCACGCCCAGACTTTTTTGAAAAGCCAGCCTTCGTCCCCCTGAAGCCGACAAAGCCGGCCGTCCGCGAGGGAGGGCCGGCCAGGGCGGGCGGCGCATGTACAGGCTTACGCCGCAGTTGAGAATGGTTCGATTGACGCGCCTTACTTCGCCGTGCCGAACCACTTCATCATGAGCTTGTCGAATTCGCCGTTTTCCTTGAGGGCCTTGAGGGCCGCATTGAGTTCGGCGGCGAGTTCGGGACGGTCCTTGGCGACGACCATGGCGAAGTCGTCGGCGGAGAGCATCTCGGGCAGGTGCACGACCTTCTTGGCAAGGCGCGGCTGCTGCGTGAGGATGTAGTCCGTCACGGGCTTGTCGTTGATGACGGCCTCGCAGCCGCCGTTGGCGAGCTCAAGGATGGCGTCGCCCGCGTTGTTGAACGTCTGGACCTTGGCGTCCTTGATGTCCTTGGCCTTGGCGGCGGCCGTCGTGCCGATCTGCACGGCGAGCTTCCTGCCGTCAAGGTCCTTGAAGCCCTGGATCTTGTCCTCGTTGCCCTTGGCGACGAGCACCGTCAGGCCGGACTTGTAGAACGGTTCCGTGAAGAGGACGCGCTTCTTGCGCTCCTCGGTGACGGAGAAGCCGGAGGCGCCGACGTCGACGGAGCCGGAGAGCACGGCCGGGATGATGCCGTCAAAGGCCATGTTCGTGATCTTGACCTCGTAGCCCGCCTGCTTGCCCATCGCGCGGATCAGATCCATTTCGAAGCCCGTGATCTCCTGCGTCTTCGTGTTGACGAATTCAAAGGGCGGGAAGGTGGTGTTGGAGGCGACGCGCAGGTCCTTGGCTTCAACGGCGCCGGCGACGAGGACGGCGGTGGCGAGGACGGCGGCAAAGGCTTTCTTCATGAACATTTCGGGTTGCTCCGTTTTTTCTTGTCTTTCGGGATGATCTTCGAAAATCCGTGCGGATTTCGAGGGGCTCAAGGCGCCGCCTGGCGTCTTGGTGGAAAGCCATTCTACCTGCGGCCCCCTGCCCGGAATCCGGGGCGGAGGACTTCCTTCCTCCTAGGCCGCATGATCGAGATCAAACGAAATTTTGGTTTGCCTATTGCCGACAAAAGGCTTGCGCAGGAGGACAAAAGCACCGGCTTCCCCTCCCATGACGCACGAAGGCCGGCACGCCTTCGCGCTGCCGGCCTTCAAATCAAATGAGCCTGAGGAGCTTTTGGTCCTACCAGGGCCACCAGCCCGTGACGGTGTCCATCACCTTGTCGGTCATCGGGACGGCCGCCCTGCGGGCCTCGGCCTCGATGGCCGCACGAGCCTCGGGGCTCACGGCGAAGCGCTCGACGGCGCCCTCCCACCCGACGTAGGGCACGCCGTTGTCGTCAAAGGCGTAAAGGCCCGTGTGCCTCACCGTGGCGAGCGCGAGCGAACGCTGGCGCTCGGGTGTGAGGAAGGCGCTGCCGTCGGGCATTCTGGAGCCGAGCGCGGCGGAGCGCACGCGCCAGGCGTGCGGACGGGCGGGATCCAGCCAGGCGGGCACGGGCTCGAAGCCCGTGGCGTCGGGCTCGGCGCCCTTCGAGACGTCGCGGCTGCGCACGACGACCGTCACCGCGCAGCCTTCGCCGCGGCCGGGTTCAAGCGTGGAGATCCCGGCGGGAATCCTGCAGACCGTGTCCTCCTTCTCGAAGAAGACGTCCTGCGTGACCATGTAGCCGAAGCTTCTCAGGTCGGCCTTGGGGCTCGTCCATGCAAAGCGCCAGCCCTCCTTCGCGAACTGCGAGGCGACGGCCTGCACGGTCTTCGCGGCGACGTGCCTCACGACGGCGCGCTCGTCGGCGGCCTCGGTCACGGGCACGAAGCCGAAGTAGTGGACGGTCTCGAGCGGATCTGCGGCCATCACGCTCTTCTCGAGCATGCCGTTGAAGAATCCGCTGCCGCCGCTCGTGAGCAGGTCGACGCCGGGCGCGGCGGCCTCTTCGGGCGTCACCGTCACGGCGCGTCCGCGACCCGCGTCCTCGCGGTCGTGCATGTCGAACGCAAAGACCTTCATCAGGTTCTTGGCGCGGCTTGCGTGCGCGTCGGGGGCCTGCATGCGGTCGATCTCGTCGGCGGTGGGCACGCTCTGGCAGCCCGTGAGAACGGCGGCCGACAGGGCGGCGATGAGAGAAAGGCGGAGCATCATGATGACTCGTTTTCAAGGGAAATGATTTTCTGACTATACAGGATTGCAGAGATGCGTGCGAGCGCAGGACGCCTCCGGCGCACGATCGCCTTCAATCGCGCCCTTGAAAATCCGTGCATCGCCCCCATATTCACGTGTATCGGGCGCCATGACGCCCGCACGCAATGGAAATTGCGCTGTTGATATTGGAGAAAAATTCAAAAATGGCACAGGAAGTCCATGGTTTTCAGACCGAGGTCACCAAGCTTCTCGGTCTTCTCGCCAAGTCCCTTTACTCGAACAAGGAAGTGTTCCTCCGCGAACTCGTTTCCAATGCGTCCGACGCCGTCGACAAGCTGCGCTTTCTCTCGCTCACGAAGCCCGAGCTGACCGCCGATGATCCGATCTTCTCGATCCGCATCAAGGCCGATCCGGAAGCAGGCACGCTCTCCGTCATCGACAACGGCATCGGCATGACGCTCGCCGAGGCCAACGATCATCTCGGCACCATCGCCAAGTCCGGCACCGAAGCCTTCATGGCCCAGCTCACGGGCGAAGAGAAGAAGGACTCCCAGCTCATCGGCCAGTTCGGCGTGGGCTTCTACTCCTCCTTCATCGTCGCCGACCGCGTGACGGTCCTCTCCCGCAAGGCGGGCGCAAGTCCCGAGGAAGCCGTGCAGTGGGAGTCCGACGGCAACGGCACCTTCACCTCCGGCAACATCACCCGCGAGGCCCGCGGCACCGAGATCATCCTTCACCTCAAGGAGGACGAGAAGGAGTTCCTCGGCCAGTGGCGCCTGCGCGACGCGATCACGAAGTACTCCGACCACATCTCCACGCCCGTCTTCCTCTGGGAGAAGAAGGAACCCGTGAAGGAGGACGACAAGGACGTCGTCGAGGCTGAAGTGACGGGCTCCTGGGAGCAGGTCAACGACGCCCGCGCCCTCTGGACGCTGCCCCCGAAGGACGTGACGGAAGACCAGTACAAGGCCTTCTACAAGCACCTCACGCACGACTACGGCGATCCCCTCTGCTGGGCCCACAACCGCGTCGAGGGCGAGCTCGAGTACACGTCCCTCCTCTACACGCCGTCCGAAGCCCCGTGGGACCTCTACTCGCGTGAAAAGCAGCACGGCCTCAAGCTCTTCGTGCAGCGCGTCTTCATCATGGACGACGCCGAGCAGTTCCTGCCGAACTACCTGCGCTTCATCCGCGGCCTCGTCGACACCGCCGACCTGCCGCTCAACGTCTCCCGCGAACTTCTCCAGGAAAGCCGCGTGACGCAGAAGCTCAAGCGCGCCCTCACGAAGCGTGCGCTCGACATGCTCGCCAAGCTCGCGAAGGACGATCAGGAAAAGTACGCCGTCTTCTGGAAGAACTTCGGCGCCGTCATGAAGGAAGGCCCCGTCGAGGACTACGCCAACCGCGACGCCGTCCTCAAGCTCCTGCGCTTTGCCTCCACCAAGGCCGGCACGCCCGAGGAGAACGTGAGCCTCGCCGACTACGTGGCCCGCATGCCCGAGAAGCAGAAGCACATCTACTACCTCACCGCCGGCAACTTCGAGACCGCCGTGAGCTCCCCGTACCTCGAGACCTTCCGCCGCAAGGGCGTCGAAGTCCTCCTGATGACGCAGCGCATCGACGAGTGGATGATGCAGGGCATGACCGAGTTCGAAGGCCATGAGTTCATCCCCGTGACCGCCTCCGACCTCAAGCTCGGCGAGCTCGCCGACAGCGAAGAGGAAAAGAAGCACGAGGAAGTCGTTCGCGAATCCTCCGGCCTCGTCGAACGCATCAAGCAGGCGCTCGGCGACCGCGTCGAGGGCGTGCGCGTCTCCTCCCGCCTCGTCGACAGCCCGAGCTGCCTCGTGGCCGACGCCGACAAGCGCCTCACGCCGCAGATGCGCCGCATGCTCGAGGCCGCAGGCCAGCAGGTCCCCGAGGACAAGGTGACCCTCGAGATCAACCCGTCCCACCCGCTCCTCAAGAAGGCCGAGGCCGAAAAGGATCAGGCGGGCTTCGAGAAGTGGTGCGAACTGATGCTCGATCAGGCCGCCCTCGCCGACCAGGGCACGGTCAAGGACCCCGCCAGGTTCGTGAAGCTCATGAACGAGCTGCTGCTGAAATAAGCTCCGCCCTCACGGACGCAGTCTGACATCAGCCAAAAAGGCGCCTCCCTCCGCGGGCAGGCGCCTTTTTCACGGCCTCATCTCATATGTCGACTTGTTTCACCCTCCATTCGAGGCCGTGAATCGATGCGGCGCACGCTCCCGGGCAAAAGACGGCGTCCATTTGCGCGCCGTCAAGGGCGCTTCGCCCCGGAAGCGCTGCGGCGCAGGGCGGCGGGCGCGTTTTGGAGTCGCTTCAGAAGTAGGAGATCGGGCTCTCGAGGTTCTTGAGAAGCGCGAGCACGCTCCAGGCGGTGGACGTGCTCGAGCGGGGGTTCTTCGGATCGTAGGCGGAGTGGAAGAAGAGCTCGCAGTGCATCTCGCCCGCCTTCACGTCGATGTGATGGGTGTTGACGGTGAGGCCGGGCCTGGCGACGAGGCGCACCCTGACATTCGGCGCGTCGGCGGCCGAAGCCGTGGCGGCCGCGACGTTGATGTTCTTCGGGAAGCCCCTGACGGCCTCCTCGACGCCGCCCTCGAAGGCGAGCGTCTGGCGGTCGGCGGGGAGCTCCACGCCCATGAGGCCGGGCGCGCCCGAGAGGCTCTTCGGGGACTTGGTGCTCTCGAAGGTCGCCTCCTCGACGCCCATGAGGGCGGCCGTGCGCAGCACGTCGAAGCCGCCGATGGCGCCCGAGGCGACGTGGATGCGGCGGCCCGTGCGCAGCGCCGTTTCGGTCATGCGGGCCTTCCAGTCGGCGTCGGCGAGCGCACCTGCGGAGACGAGCACGAAGTCGCAGCCGGCTTCGAGCACGGCTTCGCCATAGGCCTTCGCGGCGCCGATGCCCGCGATCTCGACGACGAGGTCGGGCTAGTCGGCGAGGAGCTCCTCAAGCGTCGTTGCGGCGCGGCAGCCCGCCTTTGCGGCGAGCGCCTCGGCGTGCGCCTTCGTGCGGGCCATGACGCCCGTGAGCGTCCAGCCCTCGGCTCTGGCAAAGTTCGTGACAAGAATAGTGCCCAGGGCACCGCAGCCGATGACGGCGGCTCGCTTCATGATGGCTCTCCCATGTTTGATGACTCTCAGTAAACCGACGGCGACTCGATGGCTTCTGCCTCGGTCCGGTGCAGAGAGTCTAGACCGTCTGAGGGGCTTTTCGCCGCCGCGTTTTCCCGCACTGTTCGTGGATGTGCGAAGGGCCGCCCGTCGTCCATCTCCAACGGGCGACCCTCGCATTGTCGTCAGCAGGCGGAGGCTTCAAACCCCTTCTCGGCTCCCGCCTACTTTGCCGCAGCCTTGGCCGCGGGCTTGGCGGGCTTGACGCCCGGCCAACCGGTTTCGCCCGCGTAGAAGTCGGCGAGCGCGTTGATTTCATCGTCGGTGAGCTTCTGCGCGAAGAAGCGCATTTCCTTCAGGACGTCGTTGTCGCGTCGTCCGTCGCGATAGTCGCGAAGCTGTGCGGCGAGATACGTCGGGTTCTGTCCGTGCAGGACGGGTACCTTGCCGTTCGAGCGGCCCTTGCCGGTCATGCCGTGGCAGGCGGCGCAGGGCGTGATCGCGCGGGCGGGATCGCCCTTGCGCACGAGCCTTGCGACGTCGACGCCCTCGACGGGCGTGCGGCCCTTCTTGCCCACGTCAAGCGTCTTGCCGTCGGGGCCGGGGAGCATCTCGTAGAGCGCCGAGACGTCGGCGATCTGCTGGTCGGTGAGGCGCTTGGCGGCAGCCGTCATGATCGCGGCCTGGGCGCCGCCCGTGCGGCGGCCGTCGCGGTAGTCGAGGAGCGCCTTGGCGGTGACCTCGAAGGGCTGGCCCGCGACGTGCGGCCAGTTGGCGGTGGGCGCAATGCCGTTGGGACCGTGGCAGGAGCCGCAGAACTGCTTGCTGTGCACGGCGAATCCGCCCATGACGTTGGCCTTCGGGAGCGAGGCCACGGCCTTGTCGAGCTCGGCGGGCGTGAAGGCTGCGGCCGAGGCGAGCATCGGGAGGGCGGCGAACGCGCTCAAAATCATCAGTCTTGCTTTCATTGTTCTTCTCCGGGATCAGCCGAAACTGTCGGCGGTGATCGTGTTCATCCAGCTGTGCAGGTACTGGGCGGCGAGGGCCTGCTCGGCAGGCTGGGCCTTGAGGTACTGGTAGCGGGCGCGCGTGTTGGTGCGGCCGATCTTTCCGTCCATGATGCGGAAGACGTCGGCAACGAAGAGGCCGTAGTCCTCGCCCGCCAGCGCGTAGCAGGTGTTGGACCAGACGGGCTCGGGGATCTCGCGGCCGTCGAGCTCCTCGACGATCGCACGCGCGGTCGTCTTGGCCTGCGTGTTGGCCGAGAAGCCCGACTTGGGCATCGCGTCGGCGATCGAGGCGTCGCCGAGCACGTAGACGTCCGGAATGATCGTGCTCTCGAACGTGCGGCGGTCGATCGGGCAGAAGCCCGTCTTGTCGGCAAGGCCCATCGCGAGCGCAACGTTGGCGGCGCGCATCGGCGGGATGACGTTGATGACGTCGGCCTTGATGACGCCCGCCTCCGTCGTCACGGTCATGGCGCTCGCATCGATGGCGAGCGGGCGCCCGCCCTGCTTTTCCTGCACCCACTCGAGGCGGCAGTCGGGACGTGCGGGCGAGGCGTACTTGTCGAGCCTGGCCTTGTAGTCCGCGGGGATCGGGAAGCCGTAGAGGCGGTTCCAGCCGAGGAGCATCGTCTCGTCGGTCACGAAGTTGTTCTTCGGGTCGGTGACGATGATCTTAGCGGTCGGGTTGTGCTTCGCGCACCACTCGGTCACGAGCGCGGCGCGCTCGTAGGGGCCGGGCGGGCAGCGGTACGGATTGGGCGGCGCCACGAGGCAGAAGGTGCCGCCCTGAGGCATGGCCTTGAGCTGGTCGGCGAGGAGCTGCGTCTGCGGACCCGCGATCCAGCCGCTCGGGATCTTCGTCGCGGCGAGCTCGGCGCTGTAGCCCGGGATGCCTTCGTAGAGCAGCTCGATGCCGGGCGAGACGATGAGCTTGTCGTAGGCGTAGCGGCCCTTTTCGCCGATGACGGTCCTGCGGTCCGCGTCGAGGCCGACGATCGTGTCCTGCACGACGCGCACGCCGTAGCGGTCGGAGAGCGCGTCGTAGGAGACCGTGAGGTCCTCCATCGTGACGGCGCCCGTGATGAGTTCGGACGAGCCGTAGTGGCGGATGAAGTTCGGGTTGCGGTCGATGAGCGTGACGTCAAGGTCCTTGTTGAAGAGCTTGAGGTACTTGGCGGCCGTGGCGCCGCCCACGCCTGCGCCCACCACGACGATCCTCGCGCCGCGGGCGGGTGCGAGGGCCTTGGCAGCGGCCTGGGCCCAGGAGGCGCCGGGCGCTGCGGCGAGTGCGGAGAGCGCGAGCGAGGTCATGAGCCGGCGGCGCTGGATGTTGATGGCTTTCATTTCACGTCTCCCTTGATGCGGACGCCGTTGAAGTAGCGGGCCATGCGTTCGAACTCCTCATCGCTGTACCCTTCGGCGATGTGGCTCATGATCGAGGACGGGCGCTTGTGGGAGCGGAACTCCTTCATGGAGGTGATGAACTCCCCTTCGTCCATGCCTGCGAGCGGCACGAAGTGCTCGCCCTTGAGTTCCCCGTACGTCCCGTGGCAGGCGGCGCAGGTGTGCGCGAGCGCCTCGCCCGTGGGATTGCCCGAAAGCTTCGCGGGATCCGGCGCGGCCTGGGAGGCCGCAGCGGCGAGGATCAGGGCCGCGGCGCATGTCGTCTTGATGATGTTCATGATCAGTGACTCCTTAACCGTTGACGACGGCGATGCCGATCGCGAAGTAGCCTGCGACCCAGAGGGCGAGCGAGGCGATGGCGGCGACGCCCACGCGCGAGAGCGCGGCGGAGGGCTGGTAGACGCCTTCGGTCTGGCCGCTCTTCCAGGCGAGCGAGAGAAGGTACGTCAGGTTGAGGCCGCCGACGACGAGGAAGGTCGTGAAGAAGATCACGGTGCTCGGCCAGTCCATGGTGATCTTGTAGGCGAGCGCGTCGTAGCCCGAGCCCTCGAGGAGCGTCACGAAGCGGAGCACTTCGCGCAGCGCGGCGAGGACGATCGTCATGACGAGGGTCATGCCGAAGGCCATGTAGTTGCAGAAGATGCAGAGCACGCGCTTTTTCTGGATGAAGCTCATCGCGCCGAAGTAGGCGAGCGGAACGAGGCCGATCCACATCCAGACGGAGCCCGCGAACCAGCTCATCGTCTCGGGCAGCGTGGCCATCCAGGCGGCGCCGGCGAGGAGCACCAGGACGGAGCCCACGCGGGCCATGCCGTGGGCGAGGCCCTCGATGAAGTCGACGTAGCCGTAGTCGGTCTCGCCCGAGGAGAGGAGGTAGCGGCGCATGCCGAAGAGCCAGCCTGCCGTCACGGGAAGCGAGAGGAGCAGGAAGAAGAGCACGCGGGCGGGCGTCACGGAGTGCAGCGACCTGCCGTAGGGCTCGATCTCACCGTTCGGGGCGTACCAGTTCATCCATTCGGCGGGCAGGAGCGACTGGTTGACGACGGCGTGCATGATGAGGCCGCAGACGAGCATCAGCACGAGGCTGCCGGCGAGCCAGACGCCGCCCTTCGGAGCGCCCTCGAGGTGCACGGGCCTGCCGTCGGCTTCATAGCGGTGGTTGAGGCCGTAGAAGCGGTAGAGCGCGAGGTAGGCGACCGTGAGGATGGCGAGGAAGCCGAGGAGCCACCAGGCCGAGATCACGTTCGAGGTGTACCAGAACGGGTCGTAGATCACCTGCACGAAGAGGAGCGGCGCGACGCCGAGCACGATGGCGACCGAGACGGCGACCTTGGCGGTCGTGCCGAGGGCGCCCGCGAGGCGCTGCCAGTACGGGTTCTTCGAGAAGGCGCCCCAGGCGGCGAGCCCGAGGGTGCCGAGCATCACGTTGACGGCCGTGAGGTGAAGGGCGAAGGTGACGACGCCGAGCACCAGGAAGATGAGCGGGTGTGCGGGCGCGCCGGCGGGATCCGTCAGAGCCATGAGCATCATGTCATTCATTTGGCGGCTCCTTTCTTGGGAAGGATGGATTCAATGTAGGCTGCAAGGGCGCCGCGCTCGGCTTCGGGAAGCGGGACGGGCGGCATGTAGACCGAGTGGCCGCGGTAGAGGCCCGCACCGAGGTAGTCGGCGAGGAAGGCGCGGTCGGCATCGGCCGGGAAGAAGCGCTCGAGGGGGCGCATGCCGGTGGACGTGAGCGAGTGGCAGTTGCTGCAGAGCGTGAGTGCAAGCGCACGGCCGGCCTCGACCTCGTTTTCAGGCGTCACCTTGCGAAGGTGCTCGGGCATGAAGGGGTGCGTGGCGAGAACGCCCTTCTCGGCCATGAGCGGAAGTTCGGAGCGGATGCCCAGCGCGGGGACGTCGCGGCCGACGAGCTGGTTGCCGTAGACGTACTGGCCGGCGACCCAGGGCTTGCGCACGATTTCGCGGGCGGTCTCCTCGGGAGCGAGGCCGAGCACGAGGATGACGACCGTCATCACGCCGGCGAGCCAGGGACGGAGCACCTGCGGCTTCCAGGCGGTGACGAGGAAGTAGAGGACGGAGACGCCGATGGAGGCGGCCATCATCATGCCGAAGCTTTCGGGAAGCCTCGTCGCCATCGTCTCGTAGGCGATGTCGGGGAGCGTGGTCATGTACCAGCGGAAGGCGAGCCAGCCGCCGATGACGCCGAGGATGCCGGCGCCCGACAGGACGCGGGCGATCATGGCCTTTTCCTCGCGGTCGGCGATGCGGCCTGCGACCATGCCGCCGACGACGCCCGTGATGGTGAGCATGAACATGAAGCGGGCCGTCATCTGGGCGAAGGTGTTCTCACCGAAGAAGGCATTGAGCACGCCGCCCGTCTGGTGCCAGTCGGCCTGGCCCGGCCAGAGCATGAAGGAGAGGATGCCGACGATCACGAGGAGCGTCGCGACGGACGCCAGACCGAAGATGATCGAGATGCGGGTGTGGGTGCGCGGATCCACGCGGCCCGCCAGATAGACGAGCAGGTAGACGCCGATCACCTCAATGACGAAGAACACCCATTCGCTCGCCCAGAGCCAGACGAAGGAGTGGATGAGCGCCGAGATCCCGCGGGGGGACGCGATCGTGGCGGCGAACCAGATGCCCGGACCCGTGATGGAGCCGAGCACGTAGCTGAAGATGAGGAGGAAGAGGCCGTAGCGGCGGATGAAGGCGAGATAGGCGGGCTTGTCCCTCCTCACCGCATAGTTGGCGAGCCAGGCGAAAAGCACCGCGCCGCCGACGGAGGCGTGAGAGAAGAGGACGTGGATCGTGGCGATGAAGCCGATGATCCAGCCGCTGCCCACGCCGGGTTCGAACCAAGTCGGATAGAGTCCGAACATGACGAGCTCCTGTTGCATAAATGGTTTTTAATTGCTTTGGAGAGGCGCGCCCGCCCTTGCGCTTCGGCCTGGGGATCCGGGGTGCTCGCAAAATCAAGGCAAAGCGCCCTCTCCGACTTGATTCGATTGTAGTTTTCCCTCATCTGCAGCCGCATTGTGGGTTAACCCTAAGTCAACATTTTTCAAGAACGTTCATGCAACAATGTCCTCAATTGAGAATGATTCCTGAACGCAACTGCCACAGGCATTTTCACGGGATCTAATCACAAAGTATTGGATTTCGTCGGCTTTAGTAGCTAACTCACTCATGCTTTTGCACCTTCCGTTTGCAGAGCATTTTAGTCTTGCATTATCGCTTCATTAGTCTTGATCGCCTTCTGCGAGGAAGCCGATCGTCGCGCCGCGCCGGCGCCGACGTTCCCGTCCTTCTGTTTTTCGCTCCAAACGCGCCTCTGAAAGGCGTTTCGGAAAGACGAACCAATGGGAGACTTCAAAATCACGTTCCATGAATTTGACGAGCGACGCCCTTTTCGTCTACGATTCATTCCAACGATTTTTAGAGCGTAGCGGCAACCACAGGACCGCACGCCCTTCAGCAACCCTTTTCTGGAGTCTTCTCATGGAACGCTTCATCCGCCCGATGGCCCCGGGCTGGTTCGCCTCCGTCATGGGCACTGCCGTCACCAGCCTCGCCCTCACCCTCGCCTCCCACGCGGCCGCGGACGCGGGTCCCGCGCTCGCCGCCCCCGTGGCCCTGGCGGCCTCCGCCCTGCACTGGCTTGCGATCGCTATGATGTCAGTGCTTGGCATTGCCGCCATCTATCGTCTCATCCGTCACGGGGACGCCGTGATGGAGCAGCTGCGCCACCCCGTCGAGGGGAGCTTCTATGCGACCTTCCCGATCGCGATGCTGGTGATGGCGGCCGAGTGGACGATCCGCGGGGTCTCGCCCGCCCTGATCGCGCCGCTCTGGTGGACGGGTGCGCTGGGCACCTTTGCCGTGAGCTACGTGGTGCTCTTCGGGCTCTTCACGAGCGAGCGCCTCAAGCTCGGCATGGTGACGCCCGCGCACTTCATCCCGGCCGTGGGCCTCGTGGTGATCCCCGTTGCGGGCGCCCCGCTTGCCGCCGCCTCCGAAGGCGTGCTGCGCGAGCTCGCCTTCGCCCTCAACATGACGGGCTTCGGCGCAGGCGTCTTCATGTACGTCGGCCTTCTCGCGCTCACGATGGCGCGCCACTTCCTCGGCGCCCCCGTCGAAGGCAAGATGACGCCCACCCTCTGGGTGCATCTGGCGCCGCTGAGCGTCATCCCGCTCTCGATGCTCGCGCTCCTCAAGACCACGGGCGACGCCTCGCTCCTGCGCTACGGCTCCCTCGTCGCGGCCGCCTTCCTCGGCGCCGCCCTCTGGTGGCTCGTGCTCGCCGTCTCCATGACGATCCGCAACCGCCGCCAGGGCAAGCTTCCGTTCGCACTCTCCTGGTGGGCCTTCGTCTTCCCGATCGGCGCCTGCTCGGTGCTCGCCTTCCGCGTCTCCGAACTCCTCGCGCTCGAGGTCCTGCCCCTCGTCGCGGGCGGACTCACGCTGCTCGCGCTCTTCGTCTGGTCCGCCGCCGCTCTCGGCACCGTCCGAGGCATCCGAACGGGCGCCATCTTCGCACCCGCACACTGACGCAGGCAGCCCCGCCTCCGCCGTCTCCACCACTTCAGGGCTCCTCCGCCTTCATGGCGCAGGGGCCCTTTTTCCTTTCCAGGCCCCGCGCCTCCTCAATCCGCATCATTCTGCGTTTTCACTGAACATCCCGCCCCAACTTCGACGTTTTTGACGCCTTTTTTCCTGCAGTTCCCGCATCAGAAGACCGCTGAATAGCCGAACCCTATCGAAAGCCACCTCTTGATTTCGCATCAGGTTGACCCCCATCAACATTCGGCGTTTTCTCCGATTGAACGCCTCGTCATTCCGCAAAACATCCGAACGTACAGAACTGCGGGCGTTTATCACCGATTCAAGATGACGCGGGGAAGCGCTATTCACGGAGGGTTATAGGGAGACCCCGCGAATTTTCGCGAAGGGTTCCCTGAGATCATCGGGGAAAGGCCTGCGGCGTCAACTCGACCCTTTGCCGCGGCGCCTTTGGACCCATCATTCGAAACCGGAGAGATCGTTATGACGACCACCGAACACCTGCCCGGCATCTCCCGCCGCACGCTCATCGGCGCGGCGGCAGCAGGCGCAGCGGCCTCGGGCTTTTCCTGGGCCGCCGTCAAGGCCGAAGTCGACGCCATGAAGGCCGACGGCTGGACGGCCCATCCCGTTGCATGCTGCATGTGCGGCGCCCGATGCGGGCTGCTCGCCATGCGCCGCGAAGGCGAGGCCGCCTCGCGCACGACCGTGCGCATCATGCCCAATCCCGACCATCCGCAGCGCGGCTACTGCGGCCGCGGCGCCCAGACGCTCTGGGCGTGGAACCATCCGATGCGCATCAGGAAGCCCCTGAAGCGCAAGGGCGAGCGCGGCTCGGGTGAATTCGAGGAAATCTCCTGGGATCAGGCCCTCACGGAAATCGCCGCGAAGCTCAAGACGATCGTCGAGCGCGACGGCGAACGCGCCGTCATGCTCACGAGCCACTCCTTCACGGGTTCCCAGAACTGGTTCGCGCACGCGCTCGGCACGCCCAACGTCGTCAATCATTCCTCGACCTGCAACTCGGCCTCGTCGCTCGCGCGCCGCATGGTCTTCGGCTCGAACACCGCTGGCGTCGCCGCGGTCGACCCCGACTACGCTCACGTCGACTACCTACTTCTCATCGGACGCACCATCAACTGCGCCGCCGGCTCCTTCGCCCAGGCGGCCGAAGCACGCGAGCGCGGCGCCCGCCTCGTCTTCGTCGACCCGCGCATGCCTGAAAACGCCATGTCCTCGGGCGCTGAATGGGTTCCCATCCGCCCGGGCACGGACTCCGCGTTCCTCCTCTCGATGATCGGCGTCGGCATCACGGAAAAGCTCGTCGACTTCGAGTTCCTGCGCCGCTATACGAATGCGCCCTACCTCATTGAGGTCGGCACGCACCGTCCGATCGCCGCGAACGAACTGATCGAAGGCGCTTCGAAGGACTCCTTCGTCGTCATGAACCGCGCTTCCTCAGCCTTTGCGGCGATGGGGCTCGCGCGCGACCAGAAGGGCGCCGTCACGGGCTTCGACGAACCCGAAGGCGTCGACCCGGATCTCGACTATGCGGGCACCGTCCGCACGGTCGACGGCAGGGACCTCGCGGTTGAAACGG
>ERZ838827.1602-NODE-1602-length-16197-cov-4.005390_pt1 | contig 16197 bp, 12 predicted proteins | sample MGYA00519881_ERZ838827 | MGnify/ENA primary metagenome ERZ838827 (study PRJEB31850, sample SAMEA3708842) | human gut metagenome | biome: human gut; feature: human-associated habitat; material: faeces | place: China | collected 2014 ...
AGTCCAGATACAGAGAACGGCACTGTCACCCTCAATCCGGGCATAAACCTGCCGGAACCGGACCGCACGGAAGAGATTGATGACATTTCTGCTCTTGAGCGGAGATATCTTGCCAACCTTAATCCTCTGGAAAAGGCATTAAACCTGCTCCACACCAAATACAATACCATGGCTTTATTTTCCGCAGCTGCCGCTGCAGTTCTGGATATATCAAGCGCCTTAATGGGATCCTTTGTATATACCCTAGAACGCGCTTTCAAAAACAGAAAAACGGCCCCGGCAACTCCTGCGGTACTTGCTTCCACGGAATGAACAGAGTTGTTTATATTTATTAGCCTGGGGCTGTGCTGAATATATGATTCAGAGATATCCTAAAACATGAATTTTTAATGAGCCCGCCTGATGGCGGGCTTATTGCCTGTGTTTATAGGGGGCTCCCTGCTCCGCTGCTGCATGCATAGGGTTTCGGGGAAAAGAAAAAGCCGGGAGCAACAGAACACTGACATCCCGGCAAATCTATTTCTTCGGCAACTTAACTACTGTTTTTATACTTATATTATCTCGATCCCTTCCCCCTAAACACAACCCCAACCGTCAGCAATATAATTTTAATATCCAGCAAAATGGACCAGTTATCAATATACTGCATATCCAGTTTCACAACTTCATCAAAATCCTTAATATCGCTTCTTCCGCTAATCTGCCACAGCCCAGTCATACCGGGAGTCATACTGAGACGGCACTTGTGCTTGGACTCATAGTGCTCAAATTCATCCACGGTAGGAGGTCTGGTGCCCACCAGACTCATATCGCCTTTCAGTACATTCCAAAACTGCGGCAGTTCGTCAATGCTTGTCTTCCGGATAAACTGGCCCACCCGTGTAATGCGCGGGTCATTCTCCATCTTGAACATCAGCCCCTTAACCTCATTGGAGGCCACCAGTTCCTTTTTCCTCTCCTCGGCATCCTGATACATAGAGCGGAATTTGTAAAAGGTAAACCGTCTGCCGTTTCTTCCAATCCGGGTCTGTCCAAAGAATACCGGCCCCGGAGATTCCAGCTTTATGGCAGGGGCAACAAATTCCCAGTATCACCATCCCCACCAGACTGCCCGCCACATCCAGGGCTCTTTTAGCTACCATCTGACGGGTGGAAAAGATATTTCTTGCAAAGGTGACCACCGCATATTTTCCAACACGGTTAAGTGAACGCTTTCCGCTGCTCTCGATATCAAATATGTCTATATTCACATCCACAATGATACCCATGAGTTCCATCTCGGACACCCATTGCTGAATCAGCGGTTCCTGGCGTATGTTAGAGGCCAGGATAAATACCTCATCTATATCGTTATGAACCACATAATCCAAAACGTTTTCTTTACCTGCCACAATTGGAAACCCACAGACTATATCCCCCTGACTATCCCGGTCCAGCAAAACAATTCCCTTTAAAATACGGTTCCATTCATTATAGGAAAGAAGGTTCTGTGTGGCCTCCTCAACCCTGGCTGCTGTTGTAATCAGGAGTGTCCTGCTGCTGTATTTACTTTTCTTATACACCTTCACCATATATTGCTTTAGCAAAATACGTGATATGTATGAGAACGGAACATTGACAGCCAGATAATAACCTTCTTCATGATTGGGAATCAACTTGTTATACTTACGTACACTTTTGTCTCCCTTCTCACCAATATAAATACGGATTCCTTCCTTGGTACTTTGCTTGCCGGTAAGGATACCTTGCAACGCTTTCACCGCATGCGGGTTTGCTTCTTTTTCACCTTCTATCCGGTAGATAGCAGGAAGACTGAGTGTTTTACCTTGTTCATTGAGTTGCTGTGGGGGCGGCTGTAAACTTACATTTTGTGCAATTGAAGTGAGTCCACACAACAAACAGGCTCCCATTAAATAAATCTTTCTATTTTTCATAAGTAATTAAAAGGGGGGTTAGTATATTATTATACAAAGAAATACAAATCAATCTAGTTATACAAATTTCCGGGAGACAGATAACATAGATTTTAGAATAAAAAAGAACAATTACATATTGAAAAGTTCTTAAAAAGGAACTATTAACAACTCATCAGCCAATAAAATGAGAACCGGATTGCATACTACATTTAACTTTGAACTTAAAGATTCATAATTGGTAGTGGTATATTCCATTATTTGTCTTACATTTATGACGTTTTATACTTTACTAACTTTATATATAATACAGCATGGAATATATCAATCGTTTCTACTGGCTAATAGCTTTATGTCTTATTATTTCCACCGGAGCCAATGCTTCCGTAAATCCCAAACCTTTTGTTATCCCCGAACTGAAAGAATGGAAAGGCAGTGACGGAGCTTTTGTTCCCACCGAGGCTACAAAAATCGTGTATGCCGCCAACAATCCGGAGCTTGAACGCATCGCACGAATCTTTGCCCAAGACTATCAAACAATGTTCGGACGTTCGCTCGAAGTAGTGCAAGGGAAAGGAGCTGCCGGCGACTTTATCTTTTCCCTCCGCACCGACAAGAAATTAGGAAAAGAAGGATATACGATCCGCGTCACAGACCGGGTTGCTTTATCCGCCCCCGAAAATATCGGTGTATATTGGGGTACACGTACCTTACTTCAGATTGCCGAACAGTCAGAAAATCATCAGCTCCCGAAAGGAACCCTGAGAGATTACCCAGACTATCCGCTTCGCGGCTTTATGATAGACTGCGGCCGTAAGTTCATCCCGCTTTCATACTTACAGGATTATGTAAAGACTATGTCTTACTACAAGATGAACACTTTGCAAATCCACCTGAACGATAACGGCTTCAAACAATACTTCGAACATGACTGGTCAAAAACGTATGCCGCCTTCCGCCTGGAATGTGATACTTATCCGGGACTGACGGCACGGGACGGACATTATACGAAAAAAGAATTCGTCGACCTGCAAAAATTGGCTGAACAAAGCTATGTAGAGATCATTCCGGAGATTGATATCCCCGCCCACTCCTTGGCTTTCAGTCATTATAAACCGGAATTGGGAAGTAAAGAATATGGCATGGATCATTTGGATTTATTTAATCCCGAGGTTTATACTTTCTTCGACGCTCTTTTCAAAGAATATCTGGAAGGAGAAGAACCTGTATTCCGGGGCAACAAAGTCCATGTGGGCACCGACGAATATTCAAACGCCAAAAAGGAAGTTGTGGAGAAATTCCGCGCCTTCACCGATCACTATATCCGTTATATAGAAAGCTTCGGCAAGCAAGCCTGCGTATGGGGTGCACTGACACACGCCAAAGGAGATACTCCCGTCAAATCGGAAAATGTCATCATGAATGCATGGTATAACGGTTATGCCGACCCGAAAGAAATGATAAAGCAAGGATACCATTTAATCAGTATCCCGGACGGACTGGTCTACATAGTCCCCCAGGCAGGATATTATTATGATTATCTGAATACCAAATCACTATACGAGAAATGGACTCCTGCACAGATAGGCAAAGCCGTGTTTGAAGAAAAGGACCCGAATATTTTAGGAGGAATGTTTGCTGTATGGAACGACCATGTGGGTAACGGCATTTCCAATAAGGATATTCATCACCGGGTTTACCCGGCCTTGCAGACACTAGCCGTTAAAATGTGGACAGGCAAACAAGTCACAACTCCCTATGACAGTTTCAATGAACAACGCAATTTACTAAGCGAAGCTCCGGGTGTGAATCAACTCGGAAGAATCGGAAAAGCTCCCGGCCTGGTTTACGAACAGGCAGCTGTTACCCCCAACCGTACTCTTCCCTATCGGGAAATCGGGTATAATTATCTGGTATCTTTTGATATAAAAGGAGCTGATGAAGCAAAAGGTACAGAACTGTTCCGTTCTCCTGACGCCGTATTCTATTTATCTGATCCGATAAGTGGAATGTTGGGCTTTGCACGCGACGGCTATCTCAACACTTTCAACTACCGTATCATGCCCGGCGAACATGCAACAGTAGGTATTAGCGGAGACAACCGCGTCACCCGCCTGCATATAAATGGAAAAATCGTAGAAGAACTAAATATACAGAAACGCTTTTATAATGGTGGAAAAGATTCCATGAATTACGTTCGTACATTAGTTTTCCCATTACAAGAAACAGGTAACTTCAAAAGTCAGATTACCAATCTGAAAGTCTACCACCAATAGGACGGATATTGATACAGAAAAGGCTGTCCCGTGTTTCATTCCGGGACAGCCTTTTTATAATCAGTTATGACAAATGTAACTGCTTTCTTACCAGTATTATTTTATGGATACTCAATAAAGAATAATCGTATCCTTCTCCTGCCTTGTATTTAATCCAAAACTGATAGAGATTTTCCGCAATACCTTCGCTAATTCTTCATCTTTACGAATAGTTCCCGTAAACAGATTATCCCTATTCTTTTTATTCTCGAAACACACTTTCGTATGATACTTCTTATTGATTAAGTTTATCAGTTCACCAAGCGGCTTATCCGTAAAGTTATACTCTTCTTTTCTCCAGTCATATCCTTCAATATCCAACGTCTCGGTTTCAATCGTCTTTGAATCAATATAGTAAGTGATGCGTTGAGCAGGCTTCACCTCTATGGCCTCTTGCCCCGTCACCTGAAAATCTATTTTTCCGGTAAAGAGAGTCACCTCCGCTACTTCATCATCAGACTTTATATTAAATTCCGTCCCTTTGACTTCCACAAGCGCATCTTTGAAATAAACCCTGAAAGGACTGCCTCCTGTCATCTTTTTCACCTCAAAAGACGTTTCTCCCTCTAAGACCACTTTGCGCTCTTTCAAAAAATCGTCCTGATATGAAAGCGTACTTCCCGCAGCGAGCCATACCACCGAACTATCCGGAAGGACATACGTCATACGCGTATCGGCCGGTCCCAGGACTATTGTCTCTAAAGAAGCTCTTGAAGTAATCAGATACCACGTACCTACGACCAGCAAAAGACAAGCGGCGGCAGCCAGAATCCTAAAACCCCGATTATAGCCTGACAATTTTTTCTTTGCAGGTTTGTGATTCCAACATACATCCGTAATGTTGGTCCATATCTCCTCCTCAATTTTTTTGTTTTCAATAGAAGTGCCAAAGAATTTATCCCACTGTCTTAGTAATAAACGGCACACCGGTCCTTCATCCGCTAATTTTATTTTTTCCTCCGGAGTCAGTCCTTTAGAAAACATCTTCTTTACTATTTGTACAAATTCCTTGGCATTCATAATACTTTATTTTTTTAATTGAGATTCAATAGGATCGTCATACTGAGTCTGAAGCTTTACCAATTCCCCTTTCAGTTTTTCAGTTATCTTTTCATAACCGGGCTTCCCAAACAAATTATGCATTTCACGCGGATCTTTTTTCAGGTCATACAGCTCCCACGCATCAATATCATTATAAAAATGTATCAGTTTATAGCGTTCGGTACGCACACCATAATGACGTTTCACCGCATGTTCCGCCGGATATTCATAGAAATGATAGTAAAGGGACTTACGCCAGTCCTTAGGACGTTCTCCTTTCAGCAAAGGCAACAAAGATACTCCCTGAATATCTTCCGGAATATCTACTCCCGCCAGTTCCAAGAAGGTAGGTGCATAGTCTATATTCTGAACCATTTGCGACACTTTTCCTTTCTTGCCATGAGGAAAACGGGCTAACAACGGAGTACGGAATGACTCCTCGTACATAAAGCGTTTGTCAAACCAACCGTGTTCTCCCATATAGAATCCCTGGTCGGAAGTATAAACCACCAATGTATTTTCCAGAAGCCCTTTTTCTTCGAGATACTTCAACACCCGTCCGATATTGCGGTCGACCGAACGAATCACACTCAAATAATCATGCATATAACGTTGATACTTCCACTCCGCCAGTTCCTTGCCTTCCAGTTTCCGGGCTTTAAAATCTTTGATAATAGGGTCATAATAAGCATCCCAGGCAGCTTTTTGTTGCGGATTCATACGCTTATACATAGCGCGTCCATAACCTTCCAATCCAGTTTTTGTATGAATCTCATTTTCTTTATCCGCCATTTTCAGGTCATAGACAAGGTCCATATCCTTGAATATGTTCATCTCCTGTTCGGAAGCAGCTATACGGCCTTCATATTTATCATAGAAATTTTCCGGCAATGGAAACTTCACCTTATCAAACGCTCCCAAGTCACAAGTGTCGGGCATCCATGTACGGTGCGGGGCTTTATGATGCAACAACAGACAGAACGGTTTTTCTTTCTCCCGTTTGTTCTCCAGCCATTCCAGCGCCAAGTCCGTAGTGATATTGGTGGCATACCCTTCTATCTGCACTTTCTTACCATTATCTATAAAATAAGGATTGTAATAATCACCCTGACCAATCAGAATATTCCAATAATCGAATCCCGTGGGATTAGAGGTGAGATGCCATTTACCAACAATAGCAGTCTGATAACCTGCCTTCTGCAACAGCTTAGGGAAGGTCTGCTGGCTTCCGTCAAACCGGTGCGCATTATCTATAAAACCATTCTTATGGCTATGTTTTCCCGTCAACATACACGCACGGCTGGGTCCGCTTATAGAGTTTGCCACAAAACTATTGGTAAAGACAACTCCTTCATTGCCGATACGGTCGATATTGGGTGTCTCTATAAAACGGTGATCGTAGGCACTGATAGTCTGAAATGAGTGGTCGTCACTCATTATATACAAAATATTCATAGGCTTCTCAGACGCCCCTTTACTCTGAGCAAAGGAGGGCAATGTTACCAAGGCGGCTACCCCTGACAAAAAAATGCAGTGTTTGTTGTTCATCACTATAAAATTAAGTTCGTTATGTAATAAATACATTCATTAATTAAGTTCCCCTTACTGAAAAGGAACAGTTTTAATTTTCTGTATCATAATTTATGGAAAAACGTGCAGCAAAGATAAAAATAAATATCCATAAAATAAGACACTTAGCAAATAATAGAAACAGAATCTGTTTCAAAAAACTTCAAAACAGATTCTGCCTTCATCTTACCGTTAATAGCCCGGATTCTGCACCATTTGCGGGTTATTACTTACCTGATCTACCGGAATAGGCATCAAATAATTCGCCGGAGTACGGAATTCACGAATGTGACTTGTCATTTGTGTATCCTTGAAGAAGTCCTCATCTTTGGTAGCTTCCACATTTAATCCTCTCGGATATACACCAAAGTATTTTTCCCCCAACTTCCAGCGACGAAGATCCCAGAAATTATGAGTCTCCATATAAAGTTCAATCATACGTTCCTGACGTACAATCTGCATCAAACGACCATCGGGGCCTACGGAAGAATAATCTGTCAACGGCTCCTTTGCCTTCGCCCAGGCAGTCAGTACAGGGGCAATGCCGGCACGCTCACGGATTACGTTCAATTTCTTCATGCCTTCAGCCACATAACTAGCATCACCATATCCGACACAAGCTTCTGCATAATCCAGATACAACTCACCTAAACGAATGATAGGCAACGGATATCTCAAGGAAGGCACGTTGTCCGACTTACGGGCAGCCGATCCCGGATGAACCCCTTTCTTATTCAGATAACCGGTTGGAGAGTAGTTATTTCCTCTGTTCATTTTGCCACTGTTGTCTTCCTTCTTGTACTGTGTCAACCATCTTTTGCGTTGTTTACGGTCGGAACGGTCCATTTTATCCTGATAAGTAATACCTTTGGTACCGTCGGCTACTACATTCTCCGTCTGACATTCGTAAAAGCCATTATGGAAAGATATCCAGGCATAGAAACGCGGCTCACGATGATCGTTCAATTTCAAAGTTATTCCCTCTCCGCGTGTATCATCATCCAGAATAGTAGTCTGAAAACGATTTTCATAGTCATACGTCGGGTCTTGGTCAATCGGAAGACCATTTTCGGTATAGAATCGTTCTACCATTGTCAGAGACGGACCATATCCTCCTCCAAAAGAAAGATAAGGAATGGATTTATTCTGTATGCTATACATTTCTTCCAAGCGGGTATTTGCCCAAAGTACCTCCTTAGTTCCGTTCTTGTCCAGGTATGTAAGACGCAGCTGTCTTTGGATAGGATCTTTCGGATACGGATAGGTGGCTGTACCAATGGCATCATCGCCAACGTAATATAATCTGTATCCGTGATCTTCTGCAAAGTTTATTGCTTCCAAAGCTGCATCGGCAGCTACTTTATATTTCTCTTTACTATATGTTTGAGACATCAATAAGGTGCCGTCATTGTTGGCAAAGTCACTGTAATATTCCGAGTTTCCATTGAATAGAGGAGAAGCAGCATAAAGCAACAATCGGGCCCTCAGCGCTTTGGCAGCTACACTAGTTGCCAGTCCGTAAGAAGATCCCATACGTTCCGTAGGCAATTTCTCCGATACGATTCTGAATTGTTCGGATACCCAGTCCACACATTCGTCATAAGGAGAACGGGCTGCCATCTTGTCATAAGGTGTATTCATATCCGGTAATTCTTTTACCAAGATGATAGGACCATAATGCTGCATCAATACCGAATGATAATAAGCAATCAGAAAATCCGCCTGATTGGCGAAATCATTAATCTTATCATCACTCAATCCCGGAACGGACGCAATATTCTTCTTCAACAGATAACATTGCCGTATACCTTTATACATATTACTGTATGTCGCATCCACATTGCCGATATTTCCTGAAGTATATCCTCCCTGAAAATATAGTTTAATAGGTTCTCCGTTGAAACAGCTTACTATTTCATCTCCTGCATATCCGATAAAAGTATGCGAGTTCTGATAAGCAGGCATAAAGGAATAACAGGAATACAGATAGTTCAATGCAGCTTGTTCCGAAGCAAATGCATCTTCTTCATTGGCTGTTTCATTCGGCACAATATCCAGATAATCACATGAGCCCAAGAGACAGCCGGCAAATACGAACGATAACAAAATATTATATATCTTTTTCATTTTATTCAAATTAGCGGTTATTATTAATAGTCATCTGAAAACCAAAGTTGAAAACACGTTGCGTAGGATATTTCAAACCATTACCTCCTCCTTGTTCCGGGTCCCAGTGCTTGAATGGCGAGAAAGTCGCCAGGTTCATGCCACTGACATAGAAACGCATATTCTTGTATGTATAACCTATTTCTGCGTTCTTCAACTTGATAAATGCAGCGTTGCGCAGCCAATAGTCAGAGCGTTGAGTGTTGTTTACACTCGTGTCCCTAGTCAGACGAGGATAAGTGGCGTTGATATTCTGATTGTCGGGAGACCAGCGATCGTCAGCAATCCAAGTCAGGACATTACGCAAACTGTTGTCTCCGAACGGATGAAAATCACTCATAACCAATGAAACCTTTGCAACTCCCTGGAAGAAGAAAGAGAAATCAAGATTCTTCCAGCGTATAGAAGGGCCGAAACCATATACAATCTCCGGAACGGTAGGATTCTTCGCCCATACCCAGTCAGAAATATCCACGATATCATCATCATAACCATAAAGTTTGGAGATATTCACATACTTGATATCACCGGCACTAAGATTTCCTCCGATCTGCTGGTTAGAGTTTTTCACATCATCCGGATCTTTGAAAAGACCGTCGGAAATCATAATACTAGGAATATTTGCACTCTGCCCTACTTTTGACTGGAAAGCATATTTCGGAGATTCATCGTATTTTGTAATCTCATTATGAGCATACGTAAATGTCCCTTTGAAACTGATAAACCAGTCCTTACCTATTTTCTTATTGAAATCTGCCGCAAAGTCGAAGCCTTGATTCTTCATGGCTGCCAAGTTTCCGAACACCTTTGTTCCTGCTGTTCCCAGATATTGAGGAATCGTACCTCTCTCCTGAAATATATCAGTACGGGTTTCGTGGAAATAGTCCATTGTCAGGTTCAATGAGTTAAACAACTGCAAATCCAAACCTACATTGACTTTCTTACCCACTTCCCAAGTAACCTCCGGATTACCATAACGGGAATATACAGGACCTTTATAAGTTATATCACCGTCCAGCCCGGTAGTATATCCGGTACCTGTCAGGTTGATTGTCGGCATATACACAAAACGTGCCCCACCAATATTGTCATTACCAACAAGCCCCCACGAAGCACGAATCTTCATGTTAGAGAAAACATTCTTCAAAGGTTCAAAGAACGCTTCCTCACTGATGTTATATCCCACTGCAATAGAAGGGAAGAATCCCCAACGGTGTCCTTTGGCAAAATTCTCGGAACCATTGTAACCCATATTCACTTCCGCCAGATATTTCCCGTCGTAAGCATACGAAAGACGGGCAGCAACACCTTGTTTACGTTTGGGAAGTGCAGCAATCAAGTCGCCACTGAATAATTGAGTCACCAGTTCATCCTGATTATAGATAAACATGGCATTCACATCATGCTTTCCAAATGTACGGTTGTAGTCCATGATAGCCTGGAAATAGAATCGGCGGTCGCCCGAGTTGGCAACACCCGGTTTCAAGTCCGTAGATACTTCTCCACCGCTTTCATTCTGAAGTCTGGTGACAAAAGAATACACTCCATTATCATCTACCGAGAAATCCTGTAAATGGTATTTGTTCCAACCTGCGGAAGCACTGTTAGTAGTACTTGACCAGTTCTTGAAAGAGGCCAATGCCTTAAATCTAAGTCCCTCGGTAATAAAATTCAGTTTCTGCTCAAACTCCAATGCCGCCACTACCGTGCTCCGGAAATTATCCTGATAGCCGGATGCAAGCTGTGCCACCGGATTCTGTTGCTGTCCCGGTTTCAAGCGGTCATTCACACCCCACTTGATATGTGTAGTAACACCGTCGTCAGGGAAATAGATCGGAGCTTCCACCGGACTTGTATTGATAGCTCCCGCAAACAGATCGTTCATACTGATGTTGGGTTGCTTCGTTTTTCTCAGCTGCACATTCAAGCGCAAAGAAAGACGTGAATCCTTACCCAAATATGCATTAATGTTATTCTGAAATGAATAACGCATCACATTAATGTTATTATTATAGGAGAAAAAGTCTTTGGAACGATTCTTAATCATACCTGTCTCGTGATTGACCGTGACACTTGAGAAATAATCCACTCGTTTGCCGCCTCCCCGGATATTAACATTGAAATTCTGGTTAAATGCCTGATCCTTAAAAAGCTCGTCATACCAGTTGACATTCGGATAAGCATACGGATTTAATCCAGCACGCGTTCCGGCAATTTCTTCTGCCGAATAGGGAGATTCGGTAGAGCCGCCGTTCAACAAAGATTCATTGAACAAATCCATGTAAGTGGCTCCGTCGACAAACTTCGGCTTACTTGTCGGACTTGTGATCTGTCCTTCCACACGGAAATTGATAATCGGCTTATCAATATTACGACCGGATTTAGTGGTAATAATCATAACGCCATTAGCCCCACGGGTACCGTACATTGCCGTAGCAGTAGCGTCTTTCAAAATAGAGAAGCCATCAATGATTTCTGGGTCAAGATTATCCAAATCACCGGAGGATATTTCCACTCCGTCCAATATAATCAGCGGATTGGTTGCTCCGTTCATTGTAGAAATACCGCGAATATAAAAATCCGATCCATCCGCTCCCGGTTGTCCGGTACGCTGAACAGCAATAACACCAGCCAATCGTCCGGCAAAAGAATTGGAAAGAGAAGCCGAAGGAACCTGCAGTTCCGCCGGGCGGATTGCCTGTACGGAACCTACCATACTAGCCTTTTTTTGTCCGCTGCCATAAGCAGTGACCACCACTTCTTCCAACTGCTTTGCATCTTCCACAAGTTCTACAAGAAGTACCTTGCCGTTGACCACTTTCACTTCCTTGGTTTCATATCCGATATATGAAATGACAAGCACATCTCCGGGAGTGGCCTTAATCGTAAACTTTCCGTCCATATCGGTAATCACTCCGCTGTTCACGTCTTTTACCCGTACAGTTGCTCCTACCACCGATTCTCCGGACCTCGCATCTACTACACCTCCTACAATCTCTACTTTTTTCTGCTGTGTGCTTGCTGCCTTCTTTTCCAATTTCAAGATGATATCATCTCCCATAATTACATAACTGATACCACTTCCGGCAAATACTTCTTTCAACACATCCGAGATTTCTCCTTCACAATCCAGATTTTTACCCGGTAATGCATCAAGGTCACTCGGATTGAAGAAAAACTTAAAATTAGAACTGGATTCGATAATCTTAATGGCTTGTCTCAAAGTTATCGACTGTCCTTTTACTGTCACTCTCCCTTGCGCAGCACTCAACGTCAAAGGGAAAAATAAGATTAATAACACGATAAGCCTCAAATGCCATCGACTACACATACTTTCTTTCATGATTACAATTTAAAATTAAACAAAGTTTTTCATACACATAGATTTTGCAAAATCAATAAATTCTCTAGTTTATAATACAATATACTCAAACCGGCTCTTTCATTTTCCTTAACTTTACGCCAATTCGGGATTCATGCATTATATATTAAATACATCTAACCCATTTCTACCCCTTACTCAAATCTGCATTTTATTATTTTTTTTTCGAAAAGATGTGTTTTTGAATTATTCTTCATATCTTCGCTCTTTGAAATCCTCATTAAATCATAAGATGAATGACCAAGAAGCAATAGTATTACTAAAATCAGACAGCCACGAAGCTTTTGAGTACTTGTATAAAGTATATGGCGGACAAGTATATAATTTTAGTAAACTATATATCAATTCATCTGAAGATATTAAAGAAGTAGTACAGGAAGTGTTTGTCAAGCTATGGGAAGCACGTTCTTTTCTAAGAGAAGATGAGAACTTCAGAGGATTTTTATTTATCGTCACCCGGAATCTTATCTTTAACCGCCAGAAAAAAACATTTAATGAAAACTTCTATAAACTGTCTGTTTTAAGTGCTTACGAGCAGTCGAACATTGATTCCTACAATATAGAAGAAGAATTGCAGGCTAAAGAATTAAACAATTATATTGACAAGATTATTGAAGAACTTCCACCGAAGCAACAGGAGATATTTATTTTGAGCAGAAAAGAAAACCTAAGTCATAAAGAGATTGCCGAATTGCTGAATATCAGCGAGCGAACAGTAGAGGTTCATATAGCCAGAGCTATCCGGCACATTAAATCTCGGCTGGAATACCTGATCGCCCTCCTGGGAGTAATGGACTTACTTAATTGAAATAGGTCGGCTACCATTCTTTTATTTCTTATTTTGAGCAATACGGTTATTGCCGGCCTGCGACTTCACAATTATTCCACTTCCGTTCTTGCTACATTTAATACATTCCTTCCGCAATTTCCTTTCTTTCAGGTCAAAGATCAGATTCGGATTAAAGTGTTGTCCGTTGATACGGGTTTCAAAATGCACGTATTCGGTGGTAGCACGACCGGTACGACCGGTCAGACCGATAGGTTGCCCGGCTTTTACGACATCACCGCTCCGAACCAGATTCTTACAGTTATGGCTATAAATGGTTTCCAGCCCGTTCGCATGACGGATTACTACCAAATTTCCGTATGCATAATAAGGTTTCGACATCCGTACCACCCCGTCAAAAGCAGCACGAATCGTATCATTAGCACAAGTCTTGATATCTGCCCCTGAATGTCCCCCACGAGTACCATAAGCAGAAATGACCTTACCACCCGGCAGAGGGAAAGCATATTCATGCTCCTTCAACGAGTCCAAATGCAGGTATATATGATTACCTTTAGCAAACAATCCGGGAGTAGCCACACGGATATGGTTTACCTCCCTGAAAGAAAAAGAGGATTTGTCTTGTGCGTTCGCAATCATCGGAAAGAATAAGACGAATAATAGTATGAGAATGTCTTTCATGTATTTTTTCGTTTTCAATCAGAATACTCCCCTGATTATTCAAAAAAGATAAGTTCGCTGCTATCTGATTCTGCATATTCGTTCAGCAATGACTGAATCATCTCAGCAGCTTCTTTCAGGCCTTTTTTTCCATTATAACCATTGATGATTGCTAAAATATGGGTAGTACCGAGATTCATTTTAGTCCGTTCGTTATCACTGGTAGGCGTACCGATACCACCCGACGCATCACGATAAACGGGCAATCCTTCGATATTCAACACACCCTTTCCGATACCTTCAAACGGTTCCCCTGCTTTGCCGATACCCAATTCAAGATATGCGCCTTGTATTTTATCCGCGTCAAAACCACCGATAGAATGTCCCGTCCGAAGAGAAACTAAGTTGATGAGATCTACCAGAGTATCAATCTGGTACAGAGGAATTCCGCGCATCAGGCGACGACGCAAAGCTTCCGCCGACGGACGGTAACGTCCGGGATCTTTACCACAACGTTTGTAGGCTTCGCGGGTGGCAGCTATGACAGGCTGATGTTTGATGTCTTCTATCTGTGTAGTAGTAGTCAGTTCTTCGGTGAAAGCATTGATTTCCTTCCAAAGTCCTTCGCAGTAAGCAGTATTCTTCACTGCGGCATATACGGCTGCTCCGGCAAAGACCGGACAAGCATCTTTGATCTCCTGTGATACTTTTATTTCAAACATAACTTGTTATAAACCAATCATCGGCATCCCAACAATTACAAATGCCGATTATTACTTTCTAATCATTATTCCCGACAAAATACGGCCGGAGTCAATCCCCAGTCTACGCGCAGAGAAAAAATCATCTTGATGAATATAGGTACAGATACCGGCTACTTCAATCTGCCCGGCAGGAATTCCGGCATAAAGCAATTCACTCCGGTTGGCTTCCCACAGATCAATATGGTGTTTGCCTGTCTTCCTCTTTTTTGTAGAGATAATGGACATATCAAAACCACTTTCTTTGAATGCTTCATAAACCTCATCACCTACTTCAAATGATTCGAGTGAAATACTCGGACCGATACAGGCCACTACGTCAGCACCCCGGGTTCCGAAATTCCGGCTCATGTGTTCCATTACACTACTGACAATATGCTGCACCGTGCCTTTCCAACCGGCGTGAACGGCAGCCACCACTTGCAGCCTTCTGTCATATAGTAACACGGGTACACAATCCGCAGTCGTAACACAAACACAATATCCCGGCACATTGGTAATCAAGGCATCAATGCCTCTCAAAAGTGTTCGTCTCACTTCTAATGACTCCTTAAAGAACGATTCGTCAACGACCAGACTCGCACTACCATGCTTTTGCTCCGGAATAACTAATTCTTTAATTTGATGTCCCGTTATCTGAAATAACTTATTCTGATTACAATTCACATTGATACATGAATCCTTGGTATAAGGCGAGCAATTAAATGAGCCATATGTTCCCTCACTGACACCTCCATGACGTGTTGTAACAAAATGAGCTACTTCGGGGTATACCGTCAATGACTTATACCCCTTCAGCTCTTTATCTTTTGTGAGTGAAATCATTTTTCCTCCCAATCCTCTTCTTCGTATTCGTAATCAATGTCCTCATCGTCATCATCCGCTTCCTCCTCATATTCATAGATGATGTCTTCATCTTCACCCATGTCTTTGAGTTCCTGTTGCAGACGGGTTACATCTTTCGGACGGTGAACAATGTCTTCTATCTTGTTGCTTTCCTTATTCAGTTCCTCCCACAGAATATCTTTCAATACGGAGATTCCCAAACCGGAAACAGAAGAGATGAACACGTGCGGAACACCCGCGGGCAATGTCGGTTCTATCTCGTCCATTAGCTCCTGGTCGAGCATATCGCTCTTTGTGATAGCCAGCACACGTTGTTTGTCCAGCATTTCGGGATTAAAAGTACTCAACTCATTCAGTAGGATTTCATATTCCTTGCGGATATCATCACTATCCGCAGGAACCATAAACAGCAATAATGAGTTTCGTTCGATATGGCGCAAAAAACGTAATCCCAGTCCCTTACCCTGACTCGCTCCTTCGATAATCCCCGGTATATCCGCCATTACGAATGATTTACCGTCACGATAGGAAACGATGCCCAAGTTCGGTTCGAGCGTAGTAAACGGATAGTCGGCAATCTTCGGTTTCGCAGCCGAAATAGCGGAAAGAAGCGTAGACTTTCCCGCATTCGGAAAACCTACCAGACCAACGTCTGCCAGGAGCTTCAGCTCCATGATAACTGTCATTTCCTGCATTGGCTCGCCCGGCTGCGCAAAACGCGGAGCCTGACGGGTTGCCGTCTTGAAATGCCAGTTAC
>ERZ838827.1612-NODE-1612-length-16137-cov-9.719251_pt1 | contig 16137 bp, 9 predicted proteins | sample MGYA00519881_ERZ838827 | MGnify/ENA primary metagenome ERZ838827 (study PRJEB31850, sample SAMEA3708842) | human gut metagenome | biome: human gut; feature: human-associated habitat; material: faeces | place: China | collected 2014 ...
TTTATTAAAAACGATATTCGTCCCTTTTTAAGTAAGAGACGAAATGTAGCAGGCATAATTAACGACAAAACGGGGCAATAATCATCTGATCATTGCCCCATTCCAAGTTCTTCTGATACTTATAAGTAACAGTATAAAGGTGATATTTATGTATCTATTTTTCTTATTACATTCATCTTATTTATGCCTTTTCTTTTCTCAAAGATACAACATAAAAAGTCATTTGTCAAGTACTTCACCGGAAAAGCGGATATTCTTACTCTATACCCTGCTTTTAGTTGCGCAAAGCAGCTATCAGTTCTTCCACCGAAACAAGATTCTGTTCGCCGGTTTCCATATTCTTCAGCATTGCTTTGCCTTCATTCATTTCGTTCTCTCCTACGATAGCTACGAACGGAACACTCTTGGCATTGGCATAGCTCATCTGCTTCTTCATCTTTGCCGCATCCGGGAAGATTTCCGCACGGATACCTGCCGCACGAACTTTTGCCAGCATACTCATGGAGAAAGCAGCTTCTTTATCACCAAAGTTTACGAACATCAATTCCGTACCGTTCACTGCTTCCTTCGGATAAAGTTCCAGTTGATTCAATACATCGAAGATACGGTCTGCACCAAAAGAAATGCCGACTCCCGACACACCGGCCATACCAAATACTCCTGTCAGGTTGTCATAGCGACCGCCACCGGTGATACTGCCGATCTGCACATCCAGCGCTTTCACTTCGAAGATAGCACCGGTATAATAATTCAATCCGCGAGCCAGCGTCAAGTCAAGTTCGATTTCATTTTTCAAGCCCATTGTTTCCAATGTGCCCAGAATAAATTCGCTTTCTTCGACTCCTTTCATGCCTGTCTCACTGGCTGCCAGCACGCTCTTTAGTGTAGCCAGCTTTTCAGTATTGGTTCCGCTCAGCAGAATGATCGGCTGCAATTTGGCAATCGCCTCATCACTGATCCCTTTCTCTTTCAGTTCCGCATTGACGTTCTCCAGACCAATCTTATCCAGCTTGTCAATAGCCACTGTGATATCTACAATCTTATCCGCTTCACCGATAATCTCAGCGATACCGGAAAGAATCTTGCGGTTATTGATCTTAATACACACACGGATGTTGAAACGGCTGAATACAGTATCGACAATCTGCATCAGTTCTACTTCATTCAGCAGTGAATCGCTGCCGACAACATCAGCGTCGCATTGATAGAACTCACGGTAACGTCCTTTCTGCGGACGGTCTGCACGCCATACCGGCTGTATCTGATAACGCTTGAACGGGAAAGTTATTTCATCGCGGTGCATCACCACGTAACGGGCAAAAGGCACTGTCAAGTCATAGCGCAAACCTTTCTCACAGAATTTGCTTGCCAGCTTAACAGCATTACGACTCAATAACTCTTCATCCGTGATGCCGGAAAAATAATCTCCGGAGTTCTGAATCTTAAATAGAAGTTTGTCACCCTCATCGCCATATTTCCCCATCAGTGTAGAAAGCATCTCCATCGACGGAGTTTCTATCTGCTGGAAACCATAAAGATGATATACGTCACGAATCGTATTGAATATATAATTACGCTTCGCCATTTCTACCGGCGAAAAGTCACGAGTTCCTTTAGGAATACTTGGTTTTGCTGCCATGATATAATTACTGTTTAGTATTTTAATTGCGCAAATTTACTGCAAATTTCCGAGCAACGCTTGCATATATCTAAAAAAAACATCAATAAAAAAAGAACGCCTCCATAGTCTTTGAAAACAATGGAGGCGTCAAAACGATTAATCTTATCTCTTAGTCTCTTCTGCCCATAGCAATCATAATGTAATAGATCAGCGTAGCCAATGAACCCAGTGCAGCAACTACATAGGTGTATGCAGCAGAGCGAAGAGCGTCTTCGGCTTGCGTATGATTGTATGAATTAGTAATACCGGATGAACTCAGCCACACAAGCGCGCGCTTACTTGCATTGATTTCCACCGGCAAGGTGATAAAGCTGAACAAAGTAGTGGTAGCAAACAGAATGATACCAATCCACAACAATTGCGGGAAGGAGTTGAACAGCAGAATACCGCCCAGCAATACCCAAGTCATGATAGAGGACGAAAAATTCACTACCGGCACCAAGGCGCTGCGCATTTTCAACGGAGCATACATGCGTGCATGCTGAACAGCGTGTCCACATTCGTGTGCCGCTACGGCAGCCGCCATGATACTATTACTTTCGTATACACCTTCACTCAGATTCACTGTTTTGTTAGCAGGGTTGTAGTGGTCGGTCAGCTGACCGGGTGTATGAGTTACTTGTACATCGTAAATTCCATTGTCGTGCAGCATCTTCAGAGCTACGTCGCGTCCTGTCATACCGTTTCCTGTCGGAATTTTGGAATACTTCTTGAATTTGTTCTGCAAATTCATCTGTACCAACCAACTTGCTACGGCAATACCAATAAATAATACCCAATAAGACATCATATACTTTTCATTTTAATTATTACTCTATATCTATATAAACAAATTGTTTGCCAAAAATAAAGGGAAACTACGTATGTAACGATAGTTTCCCTATGCTTTTATGAAGAATTAGCTAAAAATTAGTCAATTGTAAGTTCTACAACGTAATCAATATCTTTTGGTATCTCTGTAAACTCCAGCAACACGCCTTCTTTATTTTTAGTGAATCGGACAGGTGTGCCGTTCTTAAACAGTACTGCCTTCTTCACCTTCTTATCTGCCAAAGGCAGGAACAGGGCTTTATCCTGCAAATTCAGAATATGCACATACAGCTTGTTTCCTTTCTGCGTCGTCACTCCCCAATCATGCGGAGCAACCGCACCGCCACGGGTTCCATAAATAGTTTCACCATATTGATTCATCCACTCTCCCATTTCTTTCAACCGCTGTACGGCTACTTCCGGAAGCTCTCCGTCGGGCTGAGGGCCGATATTCATCAACAGGTTCGCATTCTTTCCGGCTGCCTTTACCAGATAATGAATCAGTGTCTTCGTTGATTTATAATTCTGATCCGTAATCTTATATCCCCACATACCATTCATCGTTTCGCAGGTTTCCAAGGGCAGGTGACTTACACTTTGTCCGGAAAGTCCTGCGGTATTTTCTCCGGGCAGGTCACGTTCGAATATCTGAATGTCTTCACCGGCGAAAGGAGTCTGATGATGGTTATTTCCTATCAGGCAGCCCGGCTGTAGTTTATGGATCATGGCATATTGTTCCGGCAATTCCCAGTTAAAGCCGGGGTTTCCATCCTGATCCCACCATCCGTCAAACCAAATGGCTCCTACCGGACCATAATTAGTCAGCAGTTCCGTCAACTGATTGTTCATGAACTGATAATAGCTTTTCCAGTCTCCTTGCGGATTCGAACGTCCTGTACCCCGTCCTGTACGTCCCCAAGGATAATCTTCCCGCGTCCAGTCAAGATGAGAATAATAGAAATGAAGTTTGATTCCCTGTTTGCTACAGGCTGCTGCCAGCTCCTTAATGATATCCCGCTTAAAGGGAGTTGCCTTCACGATATTGAAGTCCGAATATTGGGTATCGAACATGGAGAAGCCGTCATGATGGCGGGAAGTCAGACAGATATATTTAGCTCCCGATGCTTTGATGGCAGCCACCCACTTATCCGCATCAAACTTGGAGGGATAGAAACCGCCTGCCAGTTTGGCATACTCTTTATAATTCAGATTATTATTTGTCATAGTCCACTCACCGGAAGCGAGCATAGCGTATAGCCCCCAGTGAAGAAAAATGCCAAACTTATTGTCTTGAAATTCCTGTCGTGCTTTCAGATTCTCTTCGGCAGGCTGATAAGAAGATTGGGCAAATCCCCCTAAAACAACTCCCATTAATAACAGAAAAGAAATAAAGTGTGTTTTCATAAAAGTATAACCTGTTAAGTTTATCTATTGACGACAAAAATAGAAAATAATTATTGCAAATCAATGTATTTTATGTTTTTTCGACTCATCAGGGATAATTATATTGACAATGCATTCTACGAATTCGAAATCGATAGCCGGAAGTTACATACAGCATCCGATTTAACGTCATTCTTACTGTCTACCCCTCTTTTTAGGGAGGGGTGACAGATAGCAAGTTATCCTGAAAACAATCTTATCTTGGAAACTTTATTCCTCTATTTTTTCACGGAAAGCAATTTCATCAATCCAGAATTCTCCACCTTTCAGATCGCCCCACTCATTATACTGTTCCACAGTAAAGGTGATTTTATTAATCAGCTTCCAATCAAACTGATTCACAGAAGGCTCTACCCACTCACCACTAGGCAACACTCCCCATCCCTTTTGAAAATCAGTGAGAGGTATCTGAATAATCTCATATCCGTCTGATTCCGGTAACTGTGCCAGATTACATTCCATACGATAGGCAGCTCCCGATGCCTGCTTATCCCAAAAGAATACTTTAATTTTGGATGCAAGAGGAGTATGCTTAATAGCAAATTGGAAAACATAACTGGAAGCTCCGGCAGATACATCCAGCAAATCGGGAATTTCAACATTTACATAACAATTATTTTCCGAACCAACTTTCCAGTAAATACAATGTTCTCCTCTGTAAGTCTGCTTATTGGCTATTTCTATAATTCCTTCAGGACCCGCGTAGTAATAAGGAACCAAACCTGCTGCCCAAGCATCGTCAAAGATGACTTTCACATCTCTCATACCATCATAACTTGGAGGTACACTAAATCCTAAAGCTTTTATTAAAGGAATATTCAAATCCTTGTCAAAGTTGGGTATATCTTTGTCACTAGTGAAAAGGCTGAACTCTTTATTATAAGAAAATACAGTCCAAGCTACATGGTTCTTTTCCAAATATTTACGAACAACTTCATGCCATTTACAACGCTCCTGATTATCGAGACCAGTAAATGCCGGACATCCGAATTCACCGACAATCATTCGGCCTCTACGTTCTTTCACTTGATTAATATCTTTCACAAGTGCAGTTTCTACTGCTGCAATGTCACCTTCATCAGCATTAGAGGTGAAGAATGGTTCGTAGAAATGGGAAGTGTAGATTAAATTATCTTCCGTATATTCGGGTAATTCAGAAATAGTACGCCCTGTAGCTGCGCATATAATGATTGAATGTGTTTGGTCAATACCACGGATCAGGTCAATCAGTTTTCCTTGCACAGTATGCCAATTTTCTTTCCAATAATCACCATCCGGTTCATTCTTCAATTCGTAAACGAGTTTCTCCGAACGATTCTTGCAATGTTCTGCTATCTGTGTCCACGTCTTTTCCATAAAGCCTTGCGCATGGTCGGAGGCAAAAGCATTCGTTAAATTCCAGGAATGATTATCTATAATAACCGTAATGCCATATTGCTCTCCCAAGTCTAACAAGTTATCCAACTTGGTCCAAAACGTTGTCTGAAAAACATAATCGGGTGCTTCCCCTACAAAACATTCCAAGCTCATAGGAATACGTACAACATCACATCCCAATGTCTTCAGGTTGATGAATGTTTGTTCGTTTACGAGTTTACTCTCAATGGATTCAGCATCTTTTCCTGCTTCCACCTCGAAGCAATCTACGATGTTTACTCCCCGTGAAAATGCTGTCGGCATAATAATACCCGGTTCATCCGGAAAATGTTTCATATCATACAAAACATCTTCATCACCGCACGATGTCCAGGATAGCAAACTTCCAATGGCAATTACTATATATAATATATTTCTTTTCATAATTTTTACTTTTTGAGTTATTGTCCCATCATGACTGTTGCTTGTTCATCAGATATTGATATTCTGCAAAACATACCAGCCGTTAATTATCTTCGCATTTTTTATAGCAAGCTTAATCCCCGGATCATTATTTTTAGAGGTATCTACAATAGATACCGCCCATTGGTATTTACCACTCGGTATCTGACTCAGATCAACATTCAAATGATAGGTCTGTTCTTTTTGATTTATCCATCCGGATGGCTCCGCATCCCGGTCAACGAAGCACTTTACAACTTCTCCCGTGCCATTAAGTAAAGCAAATGCCGGTTTATACTTATAATTCCAGTTGGGATGGTTATTCGGCAAATATCCTACACCTGTATTCTTCCAAGTATGTATAATCTCCATATTTTTCTTCCCATCAACAAGGATAGGCAATGTCACTTCTGATAAACTGATACGATATCCTCCCTTTATCATAAAGTCTTTTACTAAATCGGGAGCTGTCCGTCTCCATCCTTCCGTCTCCACACATTCTCGTAAATCGAGTGTGTTAAAGTGGAAATTAAGGGCATGTTGATGAGTCAGTTCATAGACCTCTCTCCAACTGTTCAGGTGGTAAGTATCTTCCGCAAATGGTTTGCAATCATCCGATGAGCATCCCCAGTAGCATGATTCCCCCACCAGTAATACTTTTCCATACATCGATTTTGCCATTTGTTGTTCTTCCGGAGTAAACCACATACTGCCAAGTCCGTCACGTCTCATTCCATAACCTTTGCCTTCATAGGCTATTCTTTTTTCTGTATCGAATCCTAATTGAGAATTGAAAGGCATTACTAACAGGACACGTTTGAAATTAGAAGAGAATAAAGTTGTGTACCAATCAAATACGGACTCTAATTTCTGAGGATCTTTCAATGTGATATGATGGCATTCTCCCCACCATCCTAAAGAGAATCCGTCAATGAAATCTACTATTTCCGGATCATCATACTTTTTAGCAAATGCCTCTACAAACTTAGCCAACTTCTTTTGAAAAATAGGATCATCGGGATATGGAGTCCACAAATCTCCTGACATACCATTGATAGTATACCCCTCTGCTCCTTCCTGACGGACATAATCGGGGGTAGACTGACGAAGGTTGTCCTTCGAATCTATATATATCCGAAAGCATAGCTTAAGCCCTCTGTTCAAGGCTCCTTGAATCAGCTTCTTATAATTCTCATCGTATATCCAAGCATATTTACCTTCCGTCGGTTCCATATCCGACCATCGCCAACGAACATAAAAGATTGTCGCATTTTCACGGGCTGCTTTATCCTGTACCTGCCAATAGGCGTCAGCCTCTTGTACTTCACCATTTGCGTCATCATACAATGACCATCCCATGCATGGATTCCGAAGCAATGACAGGACATCTTCTTCCAGTTTCAACGCTTTTGTACTTTCGACGGGCTCGTTAGGTGGAATTGTCTTATCATTACTGCAAGCACTTAAACAACAACTATATAAAAAGCCTATTACTAATAAGAATCTTATTGATTTCATGATATTTCAGTTATTATGTAAATATTGTATCCTATATAAAACATCTCTACCACAATGGATTTTGAATAAGAGATTGGCTCTTTTGAACTTCTTCCAAAGGAATCGGATATAAATACATGGCACGCTTCCAAGCTCTATTTTCAAGTAATGTACGCCGATAGAAAGAGGTTAGGTCTCCTATAGGGTTATCTCTCTTCCCATTCAGGTTCATTCCATGAAGAGCAGTTTGGTCGGCATCTTCTCCTGTCCCGCAAATCATCCAGCGGCGAATGTCAAAATAGCGTTGCCCTTCTGCAAACAATTCCACCTGGCGTTCCCGTTGAATGGCTTTTCTTTGTAAAGTCTGATTGCCTATGATGTCCTTCTTTCCCATATTTTTCAACTGTTTGTAAGTAGGTATGCCTGCCCGTTCTCTGACTTTATCCAAATAGATAATAATATTCTCATCTGACGGATCTATTTCATTGCATACTTCAGCGTAATAAAGATAAAAATCAGCTAAGCGGAATAATATGGACGGACGCGCCCAACTTTTTACGTAGCTACCAGTATTTAGAATTTGCCTGTTTTTGAATTTGCAAAGGAGATAGCCAGACCTGGGGGTGTCTGCTGATGAATTATCAGAAGCTTCTCCTTTTGCAAATCCATTGCCGTAATCCGGCTTTCCGGGAGGCTGAATGTGCCAGCTCTTTCCCTCATAACTTACACCTGCGTAGAATCGCGGCTCTCTATTGGCATACATGGTAAAAATATCAGGATCAATCCTTTTGCTTTCATTGCATGGATTGACTACCGCTGTAATTCCCTCTTCAGAATAGTTGGTACCCGGATCTTTAATGGTAAGACCATCATTGCAAAAGAATAAATCTACCATTTCCTGAGATACACCTACATGAGCCCAACCGCCAAATATATCTCTGGGATCCGTATTTTTCTCCATCGCATCTCCAACAGAATATCCATTGACACCCGTAGCCCACAATATTTCATCATTGTATGCCTGGAATAGTTCGTATACAGACTTATCCGCATCTATTTCTCCGTTACTTTTTCGCACTTCATACAGTTTATGCTGATTCAGTTCGGCATTCTCCAGCAATCTTTCCAAATGTCGTTTAGCTGTTTGCCATTTACTTGCATCGTAGGCGGGAAACAGCAAAGTTCCGTCCTGGTTTTTCAATTCCATAGCTTCCGGATATCCCCCGTTATAGAGCTTGGAGGAAGCAAATACCCACAACTTGGCGCGAAGTGCCAAAGCAGTTGTTAAGGTAGGACGTACTATTTCATTCAGATTATAGCGGTCGTTGCCCGAAGCATTTTTATTAGTAATAAGCGTAACTGGCAAATCACCCGAAGTGATGACTTCCTCCAATAAATTATCAATGTATTTAACGAATCCATCCACTGAATTTCGTGGAAAATCGAAATCATTTCTTTCAGGATCAGCCAATTCTGTAACAATAGGAGTTGGTCCATAAAGTTCAAATAGAGAGAAATAACTATAGGCAATCAGAAATTTAGCTTCCGCTTTCATTCTTCTTACATCTTCCTCTGTCAATTGTGTCTGATCGTCTTTTCCTCCTTTCGGTTGTGCTCTTTCGAGAAAAATCATGGCATCTCTGATATATTTATAAAGGACATCCCAACGATGAAATTGAGCGGTACCCGCATTGAAGCCAGAGGACATGATGGAAGAGTTAGGTCCTGAACTCATTAATATTTCGCCATTGATTGAATTCCAGATTCCTTTCAATCCCGATTGGTCAGGATTACCAGTAGATGAGAATTCAGAAATGCAGTTAAAAAGTCCTGCATGCCAGCGTCTGATATAATTGGGGTTATTGAAGACTTCTTCTAAAGTCAGATTTTCGGCTATTTCATTAGAAACATCCAAGTAATCCGCACAAGCAGAGAAAAGATTTAATATACTGCTCATACAAATAATCCATAGTATCTTTTGTATTATCTTTTTCATTTTTTTACTTTTAAAGTGTAACTTCCAATCCAATAGAATAGGTACTGCTAAGGGGATATTTGGCTCCGGATGCAGCATTTCCAAGCTCCGGATCCCAATATTTAACTTTATCCCACACCGCTACATTGTTTCCTTGCAAGTAAATGCGGAGGTTCTGGATTTTTATATTTTGCAATAGTTTCTTATCAAATTCATATCCTATTTCGATATTTTTTAACCGTAAAAATCCTGCGTCACGATACCACCATGTACTGTTGGAAGTGTTATGCGTATATTCTGATGAATGCATTCTCGGGAAAAAAACATCTTGATTATAAGGATCATCCGCCCTCCACCGATTCAGCACCTCCGTTCTAGCCGACGTATTGTCTCTACCGATAGTAAAAGGTACAATATTAGTGATGTTACTAATCATATTAGTTGAAGTGTGAGCTACTCCCTGAAAAAATACCCCCACAAAGAAACCTTTCCACTCTGCGTTTAATCCAAATCCATATACAATTTCCGGCAATGAGGGATAATATCCGTTCTTATACGTCATGTCATAAGAATCAATGACATGGTCGTTATTCAAGTCTTTGTATTTTATATCCCCCGGAGACACATTGGCAGATGGCTTGGGTAAATGATCTTTTAAAATAAATTTTTGTGCACCATTGGCAGGATCCGTTTGAATATCAAAATCATCGGGAGTATATAAACCTTCGGCGATATATAGTTTAGGTTGTCCTATCGCATTCCCGGTTTCCAGTAACCAGGGATAAGGTTGAGGAATTTCATCGCGTTCAACTATCTTATTCTTCGCATAAGTGATATTACCCCGTGCTGACAGACTGACTTCACCGATATTTTGTTTCAATATAATACTCGCATCTACTCCTTTATTGGTCGTAACACCAAAATTTTGAAAGGGTTTACTCCTAAAGCCTGTTGCAGAGGGAAGTGTTTCTCTCTGAATCAAGATGTTATCTCTTCGATTTGAGAAATAATCGAAGGAAATGTCTACTCTTCCTCTAAAGAAGCCGAAATCAGCACCGACATTAATTTTCCTTTCCTTTTCCCAAGACAGATTAGGAGCATTGAACGTTCCCTCTACAATACCGTCCAACCAATTAGAAGCTCCGCCATTTGCTCCGGGTGTTAATCCGAAATTGTATCCTGAAGCTCCAGTATTGATACTTCCCCGATAAGGAAAACGAGTATCATAACCTATATTGTCATTACCAGTGACTCCAACAGATGCTCTTATTTTTAATTTATTGATGTAGTCTTCTATTCCTCTCATGAACTTTTCATGGCTCACAAACCATGCTACTCCTACTGCAGGAAACATCCCCCAACGATGTCCGGAAGCGAAGTTTTCACTACCGGTAATACCTACGCTAGCCTCAAACATATAGCGGTCATCATATCCATAAGTGGCACGACCTACCATACTTTGTTTACGATAAGGAAGTAGTTGAACTCCTTCTTTATCCTGATATTGAGTTTCTTTCTGCATATATAGCAATAAACCTGTCACATCATGTTTTTGAGCAAAAGTGTGCTGATAATTCAAAGAAGCCTCCATATATATTTTTTTAGATCCAGAAGTTCCCTCTTTCCAAGGATCTCCCAATGGAGAACCTTCTTTCATTACTTTTTTTACCAAGGCTCCATTTTCATCACGTCTTAATGCATTATATGTTTTGGGAGTTTTACTTCTTTTCATAGTGGATGTGAAATCGGCATCAAAACTAATCGTACCTTTTATTGATAGTCCATCCGTTATGAAATTCAATTTCTGATCCAGCGTTACTTTAGACTGTATAAATGCATTCCACGTTTTAGTGTATCCGCTGTTGTTCAGCATATTATAAGGCTGATTGTACCGTCCCCATCCATTCGAGCCATGATCGGAAGCCGTACCGTCGGAATAATACATTGGAATGACGTGTGTTGGAAAGTGTACTATATATTCGAATATCTCATCCGAAGAAAACCCTGGATTGTTTTTGCGAAGATATTGACCACTCATATCTACAGATAGCAAGGTGGTCTTTGTTAAATCCATATCGATATTGGAACGCAAGTTGAAACGTTGCAAACCAATATTGGCATCATACTTCTCTGTCGGGTTAGATTTAAAAATACCATCTTCCGAATAATAAGACCCGGAAGCAAAGAATCTATTCCTTTCAGAACCTCCTCTGAAATTAATTGTATAACGTTGGCTTTGTGTATGCTCGTTGAGTAAATCCATCCAGTTGACAGAAGGATACATATCCGGATCTACTCCACTTTTATATTTATTAAGTATTTCATTGGAAACATCAGGAATGAAGAATTTTTCGTTGGGATTTCCCTGATCATTCCAGACCGCTTCATTCCACAGAGACAAATAACGATAAGCATCCATCAGTTCCGGCAAACGATTGGGAGTAATGACACTATATTGTGCCGTGAAGTTCATGGTCGTTTTTTGAACTTTACCACGCTTGGAAGTGATAAGTACCACTCCATTAGCACCTTCAGCTCCATAAACAGCGGTTGCTGCCGCATCCTTCAATACTGTAAATGATTCAATTTCATCTACATCAATGTCATCCATACCACGTGGTATACCATCGACAATCACTAAAGGAGAAGTACCTCCGGCATACGAACTTTGTCCCCGGATGTAAAAGGCAGCTGCATCGTTTCCCGGCTCACCGCTGCGCTGTACAGCAATGACACCAGCTATTTGTCCTGCTATCGAATTACGAAGGTTGCGCTGTTTCACATTTAGTTCTGCCGGACCAATGGAGTTTAATGAAGCCACAACACTATTCTTCTTCTGTTGTCCATAGCCGATTACTACCACATCCTCCAACCCTACAGAAGATTCTGTCATACGAACATTAATATTGGTTTGTTCTTTCAATACCCTTTCTTCCACGTTGTGTCCAATATAACGAAACACCAGAGTAGCACCGGGACTAACATCGTTCAAGGTATAATTTCCATCCAGATCCGAGGTCACGCCTTGAGTGGTTCCTTTAACCATTACGGTTGCACCGATGACAGGATTTCCATCTCCATCGGTAATCAATCCCGTAACACTTCTTTTTTTCTGCTGTTTTTGTTGCTGAGGAGCTTCCATCCCTTTATCCTCCTTTTTCCTCGCCACTGAAATGTAATTCTCAATTTGACGATACATATAGTTATCCCCCAGAACCATTCCCAATGCCTCCTTTATGTCAGAGGTTTTGATGGTAATAGTGATTCGCTTTTTTGTATCTATCTGCGCGTTACTATAAACGATTTTAACACCCGACTGTTCCGATATCTTTTCGATAATCTTCCCAACCTCTTCGTTTTTGAACTGCAAATTCAGAGGATAACTCTGTTCAAAGACAGAAACGACTTCTACTGCGTATACTAATGGTGGATTTACCAGGGACAATGCAAATAGTCCCATAAACAACGCCCTTTTTATATTTTTTGCACAACAAAAGAGCATTAGTTGATTGTTTTTCATAAATTTGTAATTTGATCTTTGATACTTAATGAACAGTTGAGTAACAATTTTACCGGGAGATAACATTTGGTAGATGTTATCTCCTTTTTTAATAGATTCTAAGTGTTATTCATAATAAGATTAATTTTTGATGTAAATATTCTGGTTTACTTTCTCTATTCTGACTTCTTCTGTATTATTTATAAGCTGAAGCAGTTGTTCCAGTGAAATGTTCCGCCCTACCCTGAAAGTGAAACGATAATTCTTTAATTGCTCGTTTGCGTAATGCAGATCGAACTTATACCAATGTCGTAATTGCATAAAGATTTCTTCCAATGTAGCATTTCGGAATATATATTCTTCGTTAATCCAGGAAGTATATATTTCAGTATCTACCGTTTGGATGGTTTGTTGCTTGGTCTGTTTATTAAAAGCGTATTGCTCTGAAGGGCGAACCATCCGTTTTTCGCCTTGTTGCTCAACACAGATAGAACCATTAATCAGAGTTGTACGTACAATAGGCTCATTGGCATAACTGCACACATTAAATGTTGTGCCTAGTACCTGCACATTCAACAAATCCGTCTGAACAATGAAAGGTCGTTTCTGATCTTTGGTCACTTTAAAATAGGCTTCTCCTTTTAAAGTAACGTTTCGTTGATTTCCTTCAAAATGAGAAGGAAATACAAGCTCCGACTCGGCATTCAAAATGACGAGTGTTCCATCCGATAACTCTAGCTGATAGGTTTGCCCGTGTGGAACCAACAAACGATTTATTTTGGTTTTTGCTGTCTTTTCTCTATTTTGTACAGCGTTATTCTCTCCATTTTGCTGGTAAGACAAACGAGCGTTTTGAGTGTCATTCTTAATATTGGCATTTTCTTCTTGAATAGAAAAGGATTTATCCGACAAGGCTATTTTATCTTTTCCTCCCAATATCAAAGTCGGTTTCGTCACATCATCAATAGAAATTAGTGTATCGTCGTTTCTTATAAACAGAAAGTAAAAGCTGGTTGTCAACGCAATGACTAATATGGCAGCATAAGGCATAAACTTGCGCAAAAATCTCATTCGAGGAAGCTTTTCTTCTTTTTTTTCCAATGTATAATAGTGGATCAATAAAGCATTCCATATTTTGCGTTCTCTTAAATATTCTTGATAATTTTCTGGGGTCGACTCCGCCCAGTCCATGACCTGTATCTCTTCTTCTTCGGATGTTTCGCCTCTAAAGTATTTATGTAATAGTTCTTTTTCCATTCTCATAGTATTATTTAAACAGAAAGCCTATCAGAGGGCTTTTCATATAAATAACTCCTGACGGTAAGTTTACCCTAATGAAAAAAGATACTTTTTTTGAATTTATTCTTTAAACGCTCCAATTATCATCAAAATAGCCGGAAGATAATCTTTCAATCTGATACGAAACACTTTGAGTACTTTAGAAATGTGAAACTCCACAGTTTTTATGCTGACATTCAGTTCATCTGCAATCTCTCTGTTAGTTTTGCCTTCATAACGACTTTTGAAGAAGATAATGCGTGTTTGTTCTGGAAGTTCGTTGAGTGTTTCTTGTACGATTTGTTTTATTTCTTCCGAGAACAATTCAGATGGTTCGCAATCCTCGAGAGATGAAATACGAAATTGGGATTCTCGCAGACGGTGTTCATACGATTCTTTATGGACATCATAAGTGATATTTAAATGTCGTAAATAGCTAAGCGCCTTATTTCTTACACAGGTCAAAATATATCCGGGGATATTTGTTTCTGCAGGTAAGTCATTCCTTTTTTCCCAGTAAATACCAATAGCTTCCATATAGATATCCTCTGCCACTGCCCGGTCTTTTACATAAGAGTTGGCAAACAGGGTAAATGGCTCTTTATAACGATTAAAGAGTGTAGTGAATAATAACAATTCTGTTTTTTGTTTTTCCATAGTATGAAGACCGAAATAAATAATCAAGGGAGTAGTAGATCAGGAAGAGATTTAAAAAGGCTTTTATACTAATGAATTACTTCAACCAGATGTGATTTCGATAAAATGAGTACAAAGGCCAAACGAAAACATCAATTAAACAACCCCTATGGAACTATAAGAAAAGGCGAGGAGTTGAAAAACCTCGCCTTTCCTCATTAAATCATAGAGCTCTTTTTTATTCTTCTGTATAACGTTCGATCGTCTGTGCTCTGTCCGGTCCTACGGAAACAATCTTGATTTCTACACCAAGCTGCTCTTCCAGGAAAGTCAGATAAGCGTTGAACTCTTCCGGGAATTCATCTTCGCTCTGCATCTTAATCATATCTGTCTGCCAGCCCGGAAGCTCTGCATAAACAGGTTCTACCCCTTCTGTGATGTCATACGGGAAATAATCGATTTCTTCACCGTTCACTTTGTAGGCAACACAAGCTTTGATTGTTTCGAAAGTATCGAGTACATCACTCTTCATCATAATCAATTTGGTAACCCCGTTTATCATAACGGAATACTTCAGCGCTACCAGGTCGATCCATCCACAACGACGTTTACGTCCGGTAACAGAACCGAATTCATGTCCCAAAGTACACATCTTGTCACCTGTTTCATCAAACAGTTCTGATGGGAACGGACCTGCTCCTACACGAGTACAGTATGCTTTGAAGATACCATATACTTCACCGATACGGTTAGGCGCCACCCCCAGTCCGGTGCAGGCTCCCGCACATACGGTATTGGAAGAAGTCACGAACGGATATGAACCGAAATCAATATCAAGCATAGTACCCTGAGCTCCTTCACAAAGAACGCTCTTACCATCTTTCAACAGATTATTCACTTCATGTTCGCTATCTACAAAATGGAATTGTTTCAGGTATTCGATACCTTCCAACCAAGCTTTTTCCAATTCTGTGAGGTCATATTCATAATTCAGCCCCTTCAGGATTTGTTCGTGACGAGCTTTTGCAGCAGCATACTTCTCATCGAAGTTATGAAGAATGTCACCTACACGAACACCGTTACGGCTCACTTTATCCGTATAAGTAGGGCCGATACCCTTGCCGGTAGTTCCTACTTTGGCATCTCCTTTGGCTGCTTCATAGGCAGCATCCAGAATGCGGTGTGTCGGAAGAATCAGATGAGCTTTCTTTGAAATGTGCAAACGTTCTTTCAGCGGATGACCTGATGCTTCAAGTGCTTCTGCCTCTGCCTTAAACAATGCCGGATCAAGTACCACACCGTTACCGATGATGTTTACCTTGTTTCCCTGGAAAATACCGGAAGGAATAGAGCGGAGCACATATTTCTGTCCTTCGAACTCAAGCGTGTGACCGGCATTCGGGCCGCCCTGAAAACGAGCAACCACATCATACTTAGGTGTTAAAACGTCGACTACTTTTCCTTTACCTTCGTCGCCCCATTGTAATCCTAATAGAACAT
>ERZ838827.1621-NODE-1621-length-16083-cov-14.356189_pt1 | contig 16083 bp, 9 predicted proteins | sample MGYA00519881_ERZ838827 | MGnify/ENA primary metagenome ERZ838827 (study PRJEB31850, sample SAMEA3708842) | human gut metagenome | biome: human gut; feature: human-associated habitat; material: faeces | place: China | collected 2014 ...
GCGAAGAATGATGACCGGGCAATGTCCTATTATATGGAAATTGTGGAAGATAAAGCTGAAAGCGGATTTGAGGTTTCTTATCTGGATTTACATGGAACTACTCCACCAAAAAAATTTTACCATAAAATATAAAAAACTTTCCCCATACCCCCCTGTACATTTCCCACTTCCCATGCTATCATAATCAAAGATAACACTCAACGGCAGACAGTTTCATATGTCTGTAAATGCAGATTGTACAGAGGATAAATACGATGAAAATTCAGGAAAAAATGAGAAAGCCGGTGCTGGAGGCGAAGTATCTGAATGTGGAAAATACAGACAGATACCGCCCCATCATCCGGCTTTTTTATTTAAAATATGAGAAGTTAAAATACTGGCTGTATCAGGAAGAGGTTTTTGAAGAATTAAAAGAAGATCCATATTTTGCGGATTATACGATGGAGCAGTGCCAGCAGGATCTGACAGCCCTGGCATCCTGGGGAAATCTGGTTACCATTCAGGACACCAGAAAGGCGGCTACGATTGAAGAATTCAAGAACAAAAAGTTTCGATATCAGTTATCGGAGACAGCGGTAGAAATTGAGCGCATGATTGTACGAATCGAAAATCTGTTTATAGAGGGATCGTCCCTTGAGCCCACATTATTGGAACGGATTCGGATCAATCTGGGAAAGCTGGAAGAAATATCTGTGAAAGAGGACGAGAATATTCATGCCTGGTGGAATGATCTGAACAATGATTTCATTCGATTAAATCAGAATTATCAGGATTATATGCGGGAATTGAACAGCGTAAAAGCAGAAGAGATGATGAGAACCAGGGAGTTTCTTTTATTCAAAGATCGTTTGATGGACTATCTGCGTTCCTTTGTGAAAAGTCTGCAGGTGAATGTGGCGGCGATTGAACAGGAGCTGAAGAATGTACAGGAAAAAACGGTAAAGGACATTTTGCAGAAGGTCACAGCGTATGAGTGTTCTATTCCCCGTATAGATGTGGAAATGGATGAACAGCTGATTTATGAAAAAATCAACGGGCGCTGGGAAAGCATGGTAGAATGGTTTGCAGGAAGAGATGGACAGGAATCGGAAGCAGGCAAGGTATTTGATACAACCAATGAAATTATCAGGAAAATTACGCGTTATGCGGCCCGTATCAGCGAAATGAGCAATCAGGGCTCCAATCGCAGGGAAGAGTATAAAAAGGTAGCCCAAATGTTTGCAAAATGCAGAAATATTTCCGAGGCCCATCGATTGGCAGCGGTTGTTTTTGGGATGGAAAAACCGCTGCATTTAAAGGGGAGTATGGCCAGAGAGACGGACAGTATCAACAGCGGGGTATATGAGGAAAAGCCATATGTGGTCACAGTAACGCCCAGGGTTCGTACGTATAGGGAAAAGGCGAAAAGAAGCGGGATTACAGACCATTCAAAAGAGAAGGAGGCCATGCGCAGGGCTGAAATACAGCGGCTGGAAAAGGAACGGAAGCTGCTGAGAAGCTATATTAAAAACGGAAGGCTGGAGTTTGCGGATCTTCCGGTGATCGAGCCATATGTGCGGGATATATTTCTTTTATGGCTGTCTAAGGCATTGGAGAAGAAAAATCACAGAGCCAAGACCGAGGATGGTCAGATGTATTACATTGAAGAGACAGATGCAAAGGAATACTGTACATTAAAATGTACAGACGGAGAGTTTCAGATGCCCTGTTATACGATGGTATTTGAAGAAGGGGAACAGGAAATATGAAGGTACTGGAAGTGCTGCTGAACAACAGATGGATTTTAAAATCCAGGGATCGTGAGCTGTATTATCAGGTAAAAGAAGCGTTGGCATCAGGGGAGGAAAAGAAATTTTTAAGAGAAAAACTGGGGTACCAGGTACTGATCAATCCCTATATGATTAAGGTGGAAAAGCTGCCTGCAGCTGCAGAAAACTGGATGGGAATTTCTGAGTTTTGCGATCCCATCGAGTATGTATTTTTTTGCCTGGTTCTTATGTTTCTTGAGGATAAAGAGGCAGAGGATCAGTTTGTGTTGTCAGAGCTTACGGAATATGTACAGAGCCAGTACAGGGAAGAGCAGATTGACTGGACTATTTACCGTTACCGCCGTCATATGATCCGGGTGATGAAATACTGTGTGGCATGTGGGATTTTGAATGTAAATGACGGGATAGAAGAGGGATTTGCAAAAGATGACACCAGTGAAGTTTTGTACGAGAATATAGGGGTTTCACGGTATTTTATGAAAAATTTCACCCAGGATATTATGGGATATACAGTGCCGAAAGATTTTGAAAAAGAAGAGTGGATTGATTTAGATGAGGACAGGGGAATTATCCGAAGACAGCGGGTGTACCGCAGGCTTCTGATGACCATGGGAATGTACAGAGAGAGGGATACGGAAGAAGATTTTGCCTACGTGCGTAATTACCGCAATATGATACAGGGGGAATTATCGGAGCTGTTTCCATGTGAGCTGCAGGTACACAGCAGTAGTGCGTTTCTGATATTGGAGGAGAACTGTAGGCTTGGCCGGACCTTTCCGGAAGAAAATACACTGTCAGACATTGTGCTTCTTTTGTACCAGCTTTTGCAGGAAGAAATACGGACAGGCAGAGTAGAAGTGCCTCTGGATGAACAAATCCGTCTTCCAAAAGAAAATTTTCAGAGGCTTGTGGAAAAGTGCAAAGAGCAGTTTGGTGTAGGGTTTAATAAGACATATCGGGAAATGACCTTTGCAGAATTTTACAGGGAAGTATATGATTATATGGAAAATCTGATGATGATAGAGCAGGCATATGGTGACATATACATCCGATCAGTGGCAGGTAAAATCATGGGAAAATATCCGGAAGATTTTGGAAAAGAGGACAAAGGCGATGAATAGTGGAAAGTGGCAGATAAACAGGGCAGGACTGGTGGATTTTTGGTACTATGATGAGGAAACGTTTGAATGTTCGGAAGGCCGTATGCTTTTAAGAGGTTCAAATGGTTCGGGAAAATCAGTTACCATGCAGAGCTTTATTCCTCTTTTACTGGATGGAAATATGCGTCCGGAGAGGCTGGACCCATTTGGTTCTCGTGCAAGGAAAATGGAGAATTATCTTTTGGAGGAAAACGATGACCGGGATGAGAGAACCGGATATCTTTATATGGAATTTAAGCGTCTGGGAAGTGAAGAATATCTGACTTTGGGACTGGGAATCCGTGCAAGAAAGAATAAAAAGCTGGAATCCTGGTATTTTTGTATTACGGATAACAGACGGGTGGGATATGATATCTTTTTGTATAAAGATCTGGAAAATAAAATCACCTGTTCTAAAATTGAGTTAAAAAACAGGATTGGCGATGGCGGGAAGGTGATGGAGACTCAAAGCGAATATGCAGCCTGTGTGAATCGCCTTCTGTTTGGATTTGAAACCCAGGAAGAGTATAAGGAACTGCTGGAGCTTTTGATCCAGCTTCGTACGCCAAAGCTTTCTAAAGATTTTAAGCCTACCGTTATTAATGAAATTCTGAGCAGTTCGCTGCAGACCTTATCGGAAGATGACTTGCGGCCCATGTCTGAGGCGATTGAAAATATGGATAATTTGAAAACAAATCTGGACAGCTTAAATGAGAGTATCCGGGGGGCCAGACAGATTGAAAAAATTTACGACCAGTATAACCGGATCGTACTTTATAATAAAGCCCGTATGTTTGCAGAAGCTGGAAATGCCTATGAAGACTGTGACCGCGCGGGGAAAAAACAGTTGGAAGAATTGAATGAAAAAACAGTGATGCTGGAAAAAGAAAAACAGCGGTATCAGGAGCTTGCGCGGGAGGAAGAAGTTTTAAAGAAGGAAAAAGAATCCCTCACAAAAAGCGATGCGGCAAAGTTAAAGGAACAGGAACTGGAATTAACGGGAGAACTGCGGGAAAAGGCAGAGGAAAAGTGTGTAAAAGAGAGACAGGAGCAGGAGAAAAAGGATAAGCTGCAGGAAACGGAGAGACGGCTGAAACGGGGAGAGGAAGAAAATGAACGCATCTGGGGAGAGATAGAAACCTGCATTGAGGAAATGGAGGATGAACTGGAAGAAGTACCGTTTGATGAGTTTTCCTTTTTGAAAAAAGAACTGCTGGAAGATAAAAATCCGGATTATTCGTTTGAGTCCCACGTACAGCTTTTGAAAAGGTATACGGAGCAGGCAGAGCGGGGAAAAGAGGGATTGACGGAGGAAAAAAACTGCCAGGAAAAATATGATCGTTACTTAAAGGAACTGGATTTGTGTCAGGCAGAACGAAATGGGGCAGAGAGGGAGGTGCAGCAATATGAACGTCTTTTGCAGGAAACAAAGGCAGAGCTGACAGAACAGGCATATCTCTGGGAACGCAGCAATGAAGAACTTTCTCTCACGCCGGATGTGATGCAGGAGATTTCCAGAAAAATTCAGGGGTATGAACAGGGGAGCGATTATTCTGAAATACGGGAGCTGGCGAAACAAACATTATATGAAAAGGAAAGCGAATTTACCAGAGAACGAATGCTGCTGGAGAAGGAGATGGAAAATGAGAGCGGTGAATTACAGCGATTAGAGGAGGAGCTGACCGAGTGGAAGACGCAGAAAGAGCCGGAACCGGAGCAGCCGGAATGCGTACAGAAAAATCGCAGTCTTTTAAAAGAAAAAGGGATTCCCTATCAGCAGTTTTATAAGACCATAGAGTTTGGAACAGGGATGGAATCACAGCAGGCAGACCGCCTGGAAGAGGCTCTTCAGCAGATGGGAATACTGGATGCATTGATTATTTCGGAAGAATACAGAGACAAAGTGTTAGAACTGGACTGCGGCGTATGCGACAGGTATATTTTTGGCGATGTTTCTCATGTACGGGAAAATTTGACAAAGGTGCTGGATGTAGATAACGGAGAGAATGATATCCTGTTTTATCAGAAGATTTCAGGAATTTTATCTTCCATTGGATTTGGCAGAAGCAACGATCAGGGAAGAACCTGGATTGATGAACGGGGAAATTATCGTCTGGGAGTCCTGGAAGGAACGATTACCGGAGAATACCATGCCAGATTTATCGGTATCAGAGCCAGAGAACAATACAGGAAGGAAAAAATAGAAGAACTGGAAACGCTTTGTCATAACAAAATGCAGCAGGTGGAAACAATAAAGGCTGCATTGGAGAAGAATGGCCTGCGTTTGGAGCTTATTTGGAGAGAGTGGGAGAAATTTCCAAAAGATGAAGATTTAAAAATAGCCGCAAAAGAGCTTGCAGGCTGGGAATACCGTCTGGAACTCGCGGTCAGGCGGGTAGGAGAGCAGCAGGCGCTCACGGAAACAGAACGGAAAAAACTGGATGAAATTCGTATCAAAGTAAGGGAGCTGTGCGCGAAATGTTACCTTTCTCCCCGTCTGGATCTGTTTGTTTCCGTTTTGGAATCGCTGCATAAATATAAAGATCTGCTTGCCGGGCTTCAGGTGTCTTATGGCAACTATCAAAATGGAGTCCTGCATGTGAAAAGCCAGCAGGAGTACAGGGATGATATAGAGCAGGATCTGGATGATATCCGCTATGATTTGAGCAGAATCTTAATAAAGGTCAGGGAACTGGAAGAATTTCTGGTTTCTGTACGAAAACAGCTGGAGCTTACCGATTACGAACAAATAAGAGAACGTCTGGATTATTGTATGCAGAGGCTTATTCTTCTGCCCGGTGAGAGAGAAAGCTGTGTAGGAAGGCAGAATCGATTAGAAAATGAAGCAGCTGTACTGCAGGATAAAATACGGGAAAATGAAACGAAAAAAGAACAGCTTTCAGATAAAAAAGAAACATACGGAACCGTGTTTAAGCTGGAATATGGTTTGGGATATACGGAAGATGTAATTGAGGAAACCGACGATATGGACGGATTGGCAAAGGCAGTCTGCGGACAGCTTTCAGGAAGCTGCGGAAATAAAAAGCAGGAGGATGTTTTTGGCAGTTTGCAGGAGGTTTATCATCAGAACCGTGGATTTCTTCTGGATTATCAGATTACACTGTCCTCTCTTTTTGAAGACCTGAATGATGAAAATTCCTTCCTGGATATGAGCGCAAAGAGAATTGATATTTCAGCGAAATACAGGGGAACCGCAGTAAAATTTAAGGAGCTGCTGCAAAAACTCTGTGAAGATGCGGATGGGCTGGCCAAGGTTTTAAGTGAAAGAGACCGGGAACTGTTTGAGGATATTCTGGCGAATACCATCAGTAAAAAAATACGTGCCCGAATTCAGGCAAGCAAACGCTGGGTAGAGAAAATGAACGGACTGATGGAATCCATGCAGACTTCCAGCGGATTGAAACTGAGCCTGCGGTGGAAAAATAAACGGGCAGAAAAAGAAGAACAGCTGGATACCAGAGCTTTGGTGGAATTACTGCAGAAGGATGCCGAAATCATGCGTCCCGAAGAAATAGACAAAATTTCGCTGCATTTCCGTTCCAAGATTGAGGAAGCAAGGAAGCTTGCGGGAGATACAGGAGCAGTGCAGTCCTTCCATGCGACGATGCGGGAGGTTCTGGACTATCGGAAATGGTTTGAATTCCAGCTGGAGTGTCAGAAAACAGGAGAGAAGAAGAAAGAACTTACAGACCGGGTGTTCTTTACGTTCAGCGGAGGCGAAAAAGCCATGTCCATGTATGTACCGTTGTTTTCCGCAGTGGCAGCCAAATATGCGGGAGCCCGTGAAGACGCGCCGAAAATGATTTCTCTGGATGAGGCCTTTGCCGGTGTGGATGAAATGAATATCCGCGATATGTTCCGCCTTATAGTAGAGTTTGAATTTAATTTTATGATCAATTCTCAGATTTTATGGGGGGATTATGATACCGTTCCTGCATTGGCAATCTATCAGCTCATCCGGCCGGAAAATGCCAGATTTGTTTCTGTGATCCGCTATCTGTGGAATGGAAAGAAGAAGGTAATGGTAACTGATCAGATGGCTCAGAAAGGATAAAATATGGATGAGACCGGACAAAAAAAGCTGAACGAATGCCTGGATTATTTCCGGCAGCGATCTGTTTATGAAAAGCTCTTTCAAAAATTTAAAGAAAAATATGCCAGCCTGGGACATATGGGAGGAAAAGCAGTTCTGTCCGGGCTTACTTTGGCAGAAAAGCAGGACTTAAGCGGATTCTTACAAAAGGATTATACAGAAAACAAAACAGTAACGGTTTCCGCCGGATTGCTGGAAAAATGTCTCGCTGAAAGCCGGTTTTCCGGGATTTCCGCGGAAATGCTCCTTGAGGCTTATTTTGGAGAAAAATTGACGGTAAAGAAAGAAGAAAAAGAGAAGGAAGAGAAAAAAAGAAAGGATTTCTTTGCTGGGCTGCTGGATGGAAAGGAAGAAGATCCGGTGGGAATGTGGCTGAAAGAGGTTCTGGAAAATCATGGAAACGGCTATGAAATTCTGATGCAGCAGTATCGGGAAAATCCGGAAGGACTGAGGGATATTCTGAAAAATATTATGAAAGCCTATCTGCAGATCTGCATTATAAGAAAAAAACAGCTTCTGGCGGTGTTTGCAGCGCAGGTAACAGGAAATCCCCATTATTTTGACGCCGGGAAAACAGCGGAAAGACTTCTGATTTTATTTCTGAAAGACCAGTTTAAAAGCAGCTTCAGTGATGAGATGTCTCCGGCAGAAGAGAAGAGCTGCCTGCTGTATCAGGCAGGTATTTTAAAGGATGATCTGTCTAATGAAACACTGGCTTATGGTTTGCACGCCTGGAAACAGGATGGATGCATACATAAAGGAATTGAAGGATTTTTAAAAGAGAAGGAGCCTGTTCGATTGACCCTGCGTACCCTTGGAGAACTGGGTAAAGTTACTGCACAGAAGCGGGAAGTATATGTGGTAGAAAATCCGGCCGTATTTTCCATTTTGACAAGCCGGAATCCATCTTGTGCGGCGGTCTGCATCAATGGACAGCCAAGACTGGCATCCTTCCTGCTGTTAGATTTTCTGAGGGAAACGCATCAATTCTTGTATGCAGGAGATTTTGATCCGGAGGGACTTCTGATTGCCCAGAGATTAAAAGAACGGTATGAAGATTCGCTGTATTTATGGAAATATGAGGCAGAGTGGTATAAAAAGTATCTGTCCGGTGTAAGGTTAAGCGGCAGCCGGATCAAAAAGCTGGATCATGTATACAGACCCGAACTGCTGGAAATAAAAAAATGGATGCAGAAAGAGCAGAAAGCCGCTTATCAGGAGGCTATGATCGAAATTTATCTGGATTAGGAATAAACGGTAAGGCCGAAAATGCGGATATACATTTTCGGCCTTATGTTTTTCCTATGGAAGCTGCATAATATTGATTAAAATAATCCAGGACAATCCATAGTAGGAAATGACGGCCACCAGATCGTTTACCGTTGTGATAAGTGGGCCGGATGCTACTGCCGGATCCACTCCTATTTTCTGGAAGAAAATAGGAATGATTGTACCGGATAAAGAAGAGATAAGCATGGCAAGTACCATAGCTGTGCCAAGGCATCCGGAAACCGCAAAGGCAAAGGGGACGGTATTTCCCTTTAGAACCAGATAACCTCCGATTATGAGAAATGACAGGGCACCAAGGATTAAACCGTTGGTCAATCCTACCCGTGATTCCTTTATGATCAGCGCCAGTTTCTGCTTTCCTGAAAGCTGCTTATCCATAAGTACACGGATCGCAACAGCAAGAGACTGGGTTCCTACATTACCTGCCATGTCCAGAATCAAGGACTGAAAACACATAATAACAGGAAGCTGTGCGACGATGGATTCAAAGAGGCCTACGGTTGCCGATACGCCAAGGCCCATTCCAAGCAGGATAAAAAGCCAGGGAAGGCGTTTTTTTACGCTGAGAAAAATGGGTTCCTCCAGATCCTCTTCAGCAGAAAGACCGGCAAACTTTGCGTAATCCTCATTTAATTCGTCTCCAACGACTTCTACCAGATCGCTGGCAGTGATAACACCGATCAGTTTGTTGTCATTATCCAGTACCGGGATAGAATCTTCAGAGTAATCTCTAAGCTGAGGGATACAGTCTTCGATGGATGCACGCGCATAAATGTATGGATAGGAACAGGTCATGATACCTTTCAGATCCGTTCCTTCTCTGGCTATGATCAGATCCTTTAAATCAATAGCTCCATAAAATATATTATATTGATCGACAACATAGATGGTGCTGATATTGTCATTTTCCGCTGCCTGACGAACCAGCTCAGACATGGCTTCTTTGACAGAGGCGTGATCGGAAACAACGATGTAATTAGTAGACATAACGCTTCCGATTTCATCCTCATCAAAGGAACTCAGTAATTTTACGTCGGAGCGTACCTCAGGATCCAGTAAGTCGATGAGCGTTTCCCGTTCCCCTTTTTCCAGGTGCCGGAGTACATCCACTACATCAGAGGTTTCCATACGGGAAAATACATCGACTTTTTTTCGGATGCTTAATTCCTGGACGTATTCTGCAATATGGTCGGAATATTCTAATATATCCGCCAGTGCTTCTGAATCCAGGATCTGATATAATTTTGTGCGTTCTGTTTTATTTAAAAGATCCAGAGCCAATGCGATATCATTTTCATGGTAGGAAGATAATTGTTCCTGCATTCTCTTTGGAGTCAGATTGCTGCGGATCAGCTCTGCGATTTCCAGGCTGTATCCTGCTGCTGTTGTGTTTGCTGCCATTTCATTGTCCTCCTTTATAAGCTGATTTGGGCAAAGGCGGGTACAGAAATTCTGTTCGCAGCAAAAAGGGCATAAAAAAACCACTGCCGGCTGCAAACAAAACAGACTGCAATCGCTTTTGCTTATGTAGTGCTGTGTTGGAACAGACAATGGTATTCACTCATATATACAGACGAAATCAGGCCATGGACAGTCGGAAGCTGTCTGTGTATGTAAATGGTTGGAATACCTTATCCGTACTTCGACTATCACTACCGTCCATGATCTCACCTCACTTTTAATTGTTTTATTATATGACTAAAATGACCTGTATATTATAACCTATTTTTCTGGGAAGCACAACCTTTTTTCTGTTAAATCAGAAACGCTGCATGGAATCGTGATCATGGTGATGTAATCTGCCTGATTTTTAAGTGCCATTTCATTTAGCCCCTCTTCATAGGCATAGCCGGTAAGAAGCAGATGATGCTCTTTGGCATAGGAAAGGATTGACCGGTATACCTGAGGAAGCTTATCCCATGTCCCAATACAGAAGGAGCGCAGATAGGTTCCCGCCGGCAGTATTTCGTCGTATGCCTCGGAGGTATGAGGGCAGTAAGCAAAAAAGGAACTGTAGCTGTTAAAATGCTTTCTTCGGATAGAATCCATAGAAATACGGCTTCCGAAGCTGTCATAAAGATGAAATGTCTCTTTCAGCCTGAGAGAAAAATCAGCAGCAACTGAAAAATCCGCCTCATCATATTTTCCCGTAATGGCAGAAGAAATAAGAATTTTTTGCTGAGCAAGCGAGCACAGCTGAATGGAGCCGTGTTTTGCGTTCATAGCAATTTTAAGACGTTCCGCTTTTTGTTCTAAAAATGACTGTTCAGATAAAAGCTGCTGAATGGATTCTTCAATCCATAATTTCCTTTTCTCCATTATCCGGGAAAAGGAATCGTCCGATGGACTGGAAGCATATTCCCGGATTTCTTCAATGGACAGGCCGATTTTTCGCAGTGTCAGGATCATTTCCAGCTGTGCGAACTGAAAGCAGGTGTAATAGTGATAGCCATTTTCTTCAATGACCTCAGGACAGAATAAGCCGATATCGTTGTAGTAATGAAGAGTTCGTTTGTTGACTCCGGCACGTTTGGCAAATTCTCCGGAGGAGTATAGATAGTGTTTTTGCTCCATAAAAACTCCTTGACTGTACACTTACTGTACATTATATGATAGGGCATATAAGAATAATGTCAATAGGAAGAAGGAGATTGTATGGAATTTACATCAGTTAAAAAGCAGCAGTGGTCGGAAATAAAAGAAATTTATATGGAAGCATTTCCAAAATGCGAAAGAAAGCCTTTTTTTTACTGCGCCAGTCAATTAAGAGAAAAAAAGCCGTGCTGGCGGTGGCAGCAGAGGGAAATCAGCTTCTGGGATTTACAGTTTTTGTTGTATATAAAGATATGGTTATGATAGATTATCTGGCAGTGTCATCGAAAATACGGAGCAGAGGAACGGGAAGCCGGATTCTGGAACATATATGCGGGCAGTTTCCGGATAAAAAAATCGTGCTGTTAATTGAACGTGTGGACGATATGGCAGAGAATTGTCAGCAGCGGACTGCCCGCCGGAGGTTTTATCTGAAAAATGGTTTCACTTCTTCCGGCATTTTTATAACGGGTGCAGGCGGAGACATGGAAGTTTTAAATTACGGAGGAACTGTTTCGCAGGAGGAATATATGGATTTACAAAGATATGCGCTTGGGAAGCTGTTTTTCCGTTTGTCGCGGATTCAGCTGGCAGAGGTGTGAGTATTTATTTATGATGCAGGAAGGGTGCTTTTAACAAATAAAATATATCAAAAATCTGCAATTCAGTGTTATAATAGGGGTACTGAACTCATTTGACAGGCCGTACGGTAAAATAAGCGGCAAAGGGCTGCAGACCGGTGATGTCATGTCGGCCTGATTCCCCGGCAGGGGGATGACGTTGGACCATTATAAGAACAGAAAGGCCATATAAAACTCGAAAATGGAACCATATTACTACACAAAACTACCCAAACACCATCAGTCCGTCTACCATGCCATTTTCCAGGGGCTTATGAATCTGGAGGATTCCTTTTTAGTCCCCAGAATTGACGGCAGGGAGCTGACAGACCTGTTTTTCCGTCTGCGTCTGGATCATCCGGAGATATTCTGGGCCAGTGGATTTCATTATAAATATTATCAGGATTCGCCCAATCTGATTTTTGAACCGGAGTATCTGTTTGAAAAGGGAAAGATAAAGGAGCATAAAAAAGCACTGGCGTCCCGGGTGGAGAAGCTGATCCGGCCGGCGGCAAAGCTTTCCGAGTGGGAGAAGGAGAAGTATATTCACGATTTTATCTGTGAAAATGTCCGCTACGATAAGCTGAAAAAGGCCTATTCCCATGAGATCATCGGTCCTTTGGGCCAGGGTGTGGGAGTATGTGAGGGGATTGCAAAGGCAGTGAAGGTGCTCTGCGATGGCCTTGGGATCTGGTGCATGATTGCAATCTGCGGAAATAATCCGGAAAAAGGCATCAAGTACCGTCATACCTGGAATATTGTGCAGATCGGAGGCGTGTATTATCATCTGGACACTACCTTTGACAATACGCTGGGAAAGCATAACTGCGCAGAAGGCGGGATCCGGTATGACTATTTTAATCTGGATGACAAGGCAGTATTTCGAGATCATGAGCCGTTAATCGCTCCGGCGCCGTCCTGTACAGACGGGGATCATTTTTATTATAAAGAAAAGAAGCTGTCATTTACAAAGGCAGAGGATGTCTATAAGAGAGCCTGTCAGGCAGCGAAAAAGGGAAAGCCCCTTACTTTTCACTGGAGAGGCGGTTATCTTACCAGGGCTGTGCTGGAGGAACTTTTAGATTTAATGAAAAAAGCAGGAGAAGAACGGGAAAAGACAGCGCGGATTGCGCTTAACTGGCCTCAGGCGGTGATTCGCCTGACCTATGCGGACGGCAGGGCGGAGAGCAGTGTTTCCGTAGACGAGGCTAATGAGGGAGAGCAGGAAGGTACATAACATAAATGACACAACAGGAAATTTTAAAGCATTATTTTGGCTACGACAGCTTCAGGGAAGGGCAGGAGCGTTTAATTGAAGCAATCTTAGAAGGCAGGGACGTATTGGGAATCATGCCTACGGGGGCCGGAAAGTCTCTTTGCTACCAGATTCCTGCCCTTATGATGGACGGGATTACCCTGGTGATCTCGCCTCTTATTTCTCTGATGAAGGATCAGGTGAGCAACTTAAATCAGGCGGGAATCCTGGCAGCTTACTTAAACAGTTCCTTAACCTACGGCCAGTACAGAAAAGCGCTGGAGTTTGCCAGAGCAGGGCGGTATCCTATTATCTATGTGGCTCCGGAGCGGCTGATGACAGAGGAATTTTTACAGTTTGCACTGGATCCTCAGGTAAAGATTGCCATGGTGGCTGTGGATGAAGCCCACTGCGTATCCCAGTGGGGACAGGATTTCAGGCCAAGCTATTTAAAAATCGTGGATTTTATCCGGCAGCTTCCGGTGCGCCCGGTGGTCAGCGCTTTTACAGCTACGGCTACGGCGGAGGTACGGGATGACATCATGGATATTCTGATGCTTCGCCAGCCGGAGATCCTTACCACAGGCTTTGACCGCGGGAACCTGTATTTTGGCGTGCTGTCCCCTAAGGACAAATATGCGGCTCTGGTGAATTATCTGGAGCGCCATAAGGGGGAAAGCGGTATTATTTACTGTATTACCCGCAAGGTAGTGGAGGAAGTCTGCGCCAACCTGATCCGGGAGGGCTTTCCTGTGACACGGTATCACGCAGGGCTTGGCGATGAAGAGCGCAGGCACAATCAGGAGGAGTTTATTTACGATCATTCCCCTATTATGGTGGCGACGAATGCCTTTGGAATGGGCATTGACAAATCCAATGTGCGTTTTGTGGTTCACTACAACATGCCGAAAAATATGGAATCCTATTATCAGGAGGCAGGACGCGCGGGCCGTGACGGAGAACCGGCGGAGTGTATCCTTCTCTATGGAGGTCAGGATGTGATTACCAATCAGTTTTTTATTGACCATAATCAGGAAAATGATGCCTTAGATCCCATGACGCGGCAGATCGTGATGGAGAGAGACCGGGAGCGCCTGCGGAAAATGACATTTTACTGCTTTACAAATGATTGTCTCAGGGATTATATCCTGCGGTATTTTGGAGAATACGGCAGCAATTACTGTGGAAACTGTTCCAACTGCCTGACTCAGTTTGAAACTGTAGATGTGACGGAGATTGCAGAGACGCTCATCCGCTGTGTGCAGACCAGCGGACAGCGCTATGGGACCAATGTGATTATAGATACGGTTCACGGAGCCAACACGGCAAAGATCCGCAATTACCGCATGGATGGAAATATCTGCTACGGAAAGCTGGCAAAAGTTCCCGTATACAGGCTGCGTCAAGTGATGAACCATCTGCAGCTGTCCGGTTTTCTCACCGTTACCAATGATGAATATGCCATTGTGCATCTTACAGAAAGCTCTGGAAGGATTCTTGCAGGAGAAGAGACGGTTATGATGAAGATGGCAAAGGAGCAGGAGCACACAAAGACCGATACGGGAAGCAGAAAGAAGAAGGCCAAAGGTGTTTCGGCAGGTATGGCAGAGGCAGATATGCCCTTATTTGAGCGGCTCAGGGAGCTCCGCGCCCAGACGGCAAGGGAGGAAAAGGTACCGCCCTATATTGTATTTTCCGATAAGACTCTGGCTCATATGTGCGTTTTAAAGCCTGAGGACAGGGAGAAAATGCTGTCTGTTTCCGGCGTGGGCGAATTTAAGTATGAAAAGTATGGAGAGCGTTTTCTGGCCTGCATCAGAGAATGGAAGGAGAAAGAAGCATAAAATGGATCAGGATAAGAGAAAAGAGATCATAAACAGTTCAGAGACACAGGAGGATGGCGTACAGGTGACAGGTGTACAGGAGTCCGGTATACAGAGTGAATCCGCCGTTCCTCACAAACGCCGTGTCCGCTACAAGGGTACCCACCCGAGGAAATTTGAGGAAAAGTATAAGGAACATCAGCCGGAAAAGTACCGGGATACCATTGAAAAGGTCATCAGTAAGGGCAGCACTCCTGCAGGTATGCACATTTCCATTATGGTAAATGAAATCCTGGATTTCCTTCAGATCCAGCCGGGACAGACCGGTCTGGATGCTACCTTAGGCTACGGAGGCCACACAGGCCATATGCTGGAGCAGTTAAAGGGACAGGGCCATATGTGGGCTCTGGATGTAGATACCATCGAGATGGAAAAAACCAGAAAGCGGCTGGCAGAAAGGGGATTCGGGCCGGATATTTTAACCATAAAGCATTTAAACTTTGCAAATATTGACCAGGTGGCAGAGGAAGCAGGAGGCTTTGATTTTATACTGGCAGATCTGGGAGTTTCTTCCATGCAGATTGACAACCCGGAGCGGGGCTTTTCCTATAAAACAGACGGTCCTCTGGATCTGCGCCTGGATTCTTCCAGAGGGATGACGGCAGCGGAACGGTTAAAGGAGCTGGACGAGGAGGAGCTTGTGGGGATGCTTGTGGAAAACTCGGATGAACCTTATGCGAAAGAAATTGCCAGAAGGGTGATGCGCGAGCTGAGAAATGGAAATGCCGTTGACACAACTACCCGCCTTCGGGAACTGATTGAGGAAGCGCTGGTATTTCTACCGGTGGCTGATCGGAAGGAGGCAGTGAAAAAGTCCTGCCAGAGATGCTTTCAGGCACTGCGTATTGACATTAACAGCGAATTTGAGGTGCTGTATTCCTTTTTGGATAAACTGCCGGGAGCCTTAAAGCCCGGAGGAAGGGCCGCGATTTTAACCTTCCATTCCGGAGAAGACAGACTGGTAAAAAGGGCATTTAAAGACGGAAAGAAAGCAGGGGTTTACAGTGAGATTTCCTCTGATGTGATCCGCCCATCGGCAGAGGAGTGCATAAAGAACGGACGTGCCCGTTCTACCAAGCTTCGATGGGCGATCCGGGGATAAGGTTTTATACGGACCAATTGACTGCAGGAGGTTTTTGCAGAAGGAGAAGGGAGGCATGCAAAATGGATATGGAACAGCTGTCGCTGTTTGATACGGAACATGTTTACGATCCTCTGGCAAGCCGGATGCGTCCGGAAAATCTGGATGAGTTTGCAGGCCAGACGAATCTTTTGGGAAAGGGGAAGCTTTTGCGCCAGCTCATTGAGCAGGACCGCATCCCATCCATGATTTTCTGGGGGCCTCCGGGGGTGGGAAAAACCACGCTGGCAGGGATTATTGCAAAGAGAACCCATGCAGAATTTGTGAATTTCAGCGCTGT
>ERZ838827.1634-NODE-1634-length-15974-cov-2.744645_pt1 | contig 15974 bp, 18 predicted proteins | sample MGYA00519881_ERZ838827 | MGnify/ENA primary metagenome ERZ838827 (study PRJEB31850, sample SAMEA3708842) | human gut metagenome | biome: human gut; feature: human-associated habitat; material: faeces | place: China | collected 2014 ...
AGGCCCTGGCCATGTTCAGAGGAAGATTGTGCTTCGGCGTAATTTCATCCACGTATTTTCCATATGCTTTTTTATCTACTTCCATGCTTTTTTTCTCCTTTTACTCTGTCCCGGAATCCCGGCTGGCATCTTTCCTGCTCCGCTTCGCCTCTGTCCGAATCTCAGCTCTGAGAGAACAGGCAGAACTGAACAAGGGCCCCAGCCATTTTCCCCAGGGCAATGGCCAGAATCATATACTGAATGCCCACCGACAGGTGAAGGCGCCTGTTCAGGACAGGAACCGCCTTTACCGTTTCCGCCAGGGACATGACGAGGCATCCTACAAACACGCCGGATCCAAGCCCTGCCGCTGTCATTAAAAGCTGTCCTGCCGTCTCCCCGGCCAGAGGAATCCGCCCCACAGGAATGGGAAATTCCATGAGATCCAGCGCATTCCCAAAAGCGCCGCCGCAGATCAGAAGCGTCTCGTACAGCATGATATGCCTTCTGGTCTTTGTCCTGGAAATCACCCTGGGAAATACGCCGATCATGGCCAGAAACGCAAAGATTCCAGCCGCAATCACGCCTCCTGACGTAAATCCGGCGAAGGCCAGAAACCACGTCTTAAGTAACGTCATTGCCCGACTCCTTTCTGCCGCTGTTCTGTATTAAGGTTTTGTTGACATTGTCCTCGTACAGGCGCATCTCCACCTCCAGAGGCGTCGGATCCAGGTTCAGCTTCGCTCTGGAAAAATGATTGAAAAAGACGGTGACTCCCAGAGCCAGCCCTACCGAGTAAGCCAGCTCCAGTACAGTTACCCCATCCGGCTCCCGAAGCATGACCAGCGTGTAAATTTCCCGGAACACATCCTTCACATTAGCGTCATTGTTAAAGGTCATGATGGCAAACATGGCGCCAAAAAAGCAGATCAGACAGGCGAAAGCCGTCTTTGTCCATTCCCAAAGCATGGAAGGAACCTTGTCCGGCTTGTAGGAGACAATGAAATCTGTCTCTCCCAGATTGGACACGTCTGTGCCCGGAGAGGCCTGCTGGATCTTTTCGATGATATCCAGCACGTTTCCAATGTAATTGTGTTCCTTATTTTCCCGGATTGACGCCACCTTCACCGCCTTCACACGGCTCGCCACATGGGGATCGCTGCAGTAAACCTCCCCGATATCAGCTAAAAATACGTCTTTTTTGTGTACCTGCGTAATCTGATTCAGGCTTATAAATACGGTCTGTCCCATCAGGCTGCCATCTCCCCGGCGCTTTCTCCCGCTTCCACAAAGGTTCCGTGGGGTTCTGCATAAATGTGCATGTCAAACAGGCAGAACCATACGACGGCTAAAATAAACATGACGCTCAAAAGGAGCAGAAGCAGACCTGCCTTTCCTTTTATAAAATTCATTTTCTCACATCCTTTTCTATTCGTTTGCAGATTAGTATGGAGAAAATTTCTGTTTTTATTCAAAGCCTTCCCGCATTTTCTTTAAAATCCTCTTCTCCATCCTGGAAACCTGGACCTGGGAAATCCCCATGGCTTCTGCAATTTTTGTCTGCGTCTGGTCATAGAAATAGCGCCTCACAATCAGTTCTCTCTCCTCTTTTAATTTCCGTCACCCGATCCAGAGATGCAGCAGTTTCATCGGCAATGGATTTTCCATTTCCCACAGCTGGGTATTTTCGTCTACCTGCTGTGTGATTTCAGTCAAGGCTGCTGCCTGTTCCTGAACGCTGGATGCCTTCTCTATGTCTGTTAAGCTGAGTATAGAATACTTTCCCGGATATATGAATTAATTTTAGAAAAATGTAATGAATTGCAAGATATTATCTATATATTCAACCTGCTTTTCTACAGCCTTCTCCTTATGGCCAGGGCGACTGCAATAACAAAAAGATTGTTTATCATACACGCCCAGTCTGCTCCCACATAAGAGGCCAGAAGCCCCGAGTACCAGCTGCCCGCCGGAACCAGCAGCCCTGAAAAAAATGCCAATACCGCGAAAAATCTCCCCTGATATTCCACTGGGACGGAAACTTGCAGCTTTGAGCTTAGCGGGACGTTCACACACGTAGTCAGCAGGCCGATCAGGAACTGACACAGCAAAAATACGACAAAAAATAGCTGCTTTTCAGGGAACAGGACAATAGACGCCCCTCCCACCCCAATCATCACTGCGCTGTTGCAGACAATAAATTCTGTCATTCTATCCTTATGGCTGAATTGGGAGCTTTTAAAAATTAACATCCCCGCACATATGCTGCCTGCTATGGAAACAGAGGCGGCAATACCAAATAAGGCCTCATTGATCCCATACTTCTGCACCACCATTCCAGGATTCATAATTTCCTCCATACCTCCGAGAAAAAAGTTAAGAAGCATCACCATTAAAAAAAGCGGCCTGATATTTTTATCACGGCTGATAAATCGAAGCCCGTCAAGAAATGCCTGGCCGGCCCCTCTCTCACGCTCTGGCTTCTGAAACGCGGCTTTATACATAATTGCGGATTCCTGGACTGCCGATAACAGGTAAAGAACTCCCATCAAAGCCAAAATGCACCGAAAGCCCAGCCATCCCCATAAAAAGGTGCCCGCTATGGGGGCAGCGATGGACGCCATGTTGTCAGTTAAGCTTTTCAGCCCATTATATCGTCCTATCTCCGCCTTCTCTAATAATTCTGTAAATAACACCTTGGACGAAATTTCAAACAGATTGCTTAAGATATTGATCATAATGCTTGCCATCATGAGCCATGCAATATAATTGACCTGCCCTTCCTTAAAATACAGCAGCGCGGCATAAATGGCAGCACAGCATAAATCGCAGAATATAATCAGCTTCTTCCGGCTTATCCTATCAACTAAAACCCCTAAAAATGAACTACACAGTACCGCCGGCAGCGAGGTACACATCAAAAAAAATCCCGCAAACGCCAAGCTCTGCGTCCTGTCCAGGATATACAGCGGCAAGACTGTTAAATACGCCATACTTCCAAATTTAGAGGTTGCTCTTCCAAGTATTAAAAAAATAATATTTTTCATCGAACCAGTCACTCTTTCCCCAAAAATAATCAGCCATTTTACACAGACGAGAGGTAATCACACAAATTTTACAGGAATAGATAAAAACTACTATTCTAATATCATAACTAATATAATTTTATTTTTCTTTAAGATATGATTTTAAAATCGGTAAAGCTAAATATGGCCCAACTGGAGACCATCCCGGGGGGAAAAATTAATAATTTTTTCATATTGTTTTCCTCTCTAAATCTACAGCTCAACCAAATATTTTATTTCGCACTTATTATATCGCGTCCTTTATTTCGAGTCAATTTATTTATAATTTCTTGAATTTCCGCACACTTTCAAAATCTCATCGGAAGTTCACAGCAGATATGGTTTATGGCATTCTGGCATCCAGAAGCTGCCTGCTCACTGATATTTCCGACCAGCTTCATGAAACGGTACATAAGGCGGATACCGTAAAACAGCTTTCCAATCATCTTTCGGGAAGAGTATTTATCTGGTCCTAGTCTATGGCTGGCTGCAAACAAAGAGAGCCGTTCAAAGGATGATGCGATCCGCATTGCCAGAACCTACTTTTATAAAAGTGCCTCTATTCCCGGTACTGCCATTCTAAATTTTTCCAAAAATGGCCGGAAAACCAATTTCAGTTCTCCGGCCAAAATTTTTACCATTTATGTTCGCTATTTGTTCGGAGTTTCTCCGCCTTACTATGTATCAGATAAAAAATGTGACTTATACATTCCTATTCGCTTCCAACTCTTTTACCCTATCAAGCAGTAATCCGGACATTTCTGCAACGCTTCCTATCTCATATCTTCCATAGTCTTACACATAGCTGCAATCCCCTCCTTACTCTCTTTGAAAAATCTTACCCTGCCTGCCAGCACATCTTACTCTCGAAGCATTTTGTCAAAAAGTCATCATCAAGTAATCGAAAGCCTCTAAGGCGCTGCAAATCCTCCTGATGTTTCAGTTCTATTTTTTGACTTATTGTCATGCCTTTCTCCCATTTTCTTCTATCCTCTTGTAAGTTCATACTGGCATAATCCCTCCTTCTTTTCAAGCTAGACTCCCAAAGCTTTTGGGCAGACACAGGCCCATCACCAAACGATTTCTTATTAGTATGGAGAAAATTTCTGTTTTTATTCAAAGCCTTCCCGCATTTTCTTTAAAATCCGCTTCTCCATCCTGGAAACCTGAACCTGGGAAATCCCCAGGGCTTCTGCAATTTTTGTCTGTGTCTGGTCATAGAAATAGCGTCTCACAATCAGGTCCCGCTCCTTCTTTTCAAGGGTTCCCAAAAGTTCCCTGAGGACAAGCCGGTTCAGCGCCTCCTCCTGTCCGCCGTTTTCGCCGCCAACTCTGTCCAGGAGAGACAGATTTGTCTCCTCTCCTCCTGCCGCCGGGGCATACAGAGATTCCACCTGGGCCCCGGCCTCCAGAGAAACGGCCACCTCTTCGCGGCTGGCCCCCACGTCCTCTGCCAGCTCCTCCAGCGTCGGCTCCCTGCCCAGCGTTCCCGACAGCTTCTGCCTGGACGCGCTGACACGTATTCCCATCTCCCTGATGGAACGGCTTACCTTGATAATCCCGTCGTCCCGTAGAAATCTCTTGATCTCGCCCATAATCATGGGGACTGCATAGGTAGAAAATTTCACATCAAAGGCCGTGTCAAATTTATCAATGGCCTTCATCAGGCCGATACTTCCGATCTGGAACAGATCCTCCGTCTCGCAGCCCCTTCCCACAAACCTTCGGACAATACTCCAGATCAGGCCTACGTTTTCCTCTACCAGAGCATCTCTGGCCTCTTTATCTCCCTGGTGGGCCAGGGAAATGAGCTGTATCGTTCTATCCTGTCTCTCTGTTCCTTCCATACGCTCACCTGCCGACCGTCTTTGTCATGATGACGGCTGTTCCGCGGCCAGGTTCTGATTCCACGGCCACCTGATCCATAAAGGCCTCCATAAAGGAGAATCCCATGCCGGACCGTTCTCCGGACGGATCGGAGGTGTACATGGGCTCCATGGCCTTGCCAATGTCTGCGATTCCAACGCCTTCGTCCCGGATCGTAATCCTTGCCTCCCTGCCGCAGACCTGAATTTCTATGTAAATGGTCCCTTCCCCGCCTCCATATCCATGGATGACTGCGTTGGTAACAGCTTCCGAAACCGCAGTCTTTATATCGTCCATCTCCTCCACTGTAGGATCCAGGCGGCTTAAAAACACCGCCGCCGCCACCCGGGCAAATTCCTCGTTTTCTGAGCGGCTCTCAATCTCCATCCTCATTGTCTCTGTCTGTCTCCCGTTTTTTTTCATCTCCATCCCCTTCTGCATGGCTCTCTCCTTTCCAGGCGTCCCTCTATGGCCGCCTCCTTCGTATCGTATCCCTGCACAATTCCCGCGATTCCTCCGATAGACAGAATCCGTTTCACCTGGCGTCCCGCCCCGTAATAGGCGACGCTTCCCCTGCTTCCCCTCATCTGCTTGTAGCGGTTTAACAGCACCCCGATTCCTGAGCTGTCCATAAACTGCGTATCCGTAAAGTCAAAAATCATTCTGGTCACATAATTTTCTGCCAAAATCAGATCCGTCTCATTTTTCAGCGCCGTACAGTTATGGTGATCTACCTCTCTGGGAAGATGAATCACCAGCATCTGTTCCGACGCCTCATATGTAAAATCCTGTTCCATGCCTTTTTCCTCCTTTTCCTGCCCAGTTTTTTTGTCCGTCCTTTTTCTGTTTATCTGCTCACTGCGTCCTATGAAAGTATTCCCCGGAGTCCTTTTTTTATTCCTGTCCTGTTAAAAAGCTTACGAATCAGCGAAAGCCGGAATCCCGGCGTTTTTTCCATTTTTAACGCAAAAAAAGACACTGCAAAAGAATCTTCCATCTTCTGTAGTGTCTCTTTTCATTCTTATGTGTCTTACTGCTGCGGCTCTGCTTCCTGTCCGCCGTCTGTATGATCCGGCTCTGCTTCCGGTTCCCCGCCCTCCGGCTGAGCTTCTCCCTCTGGTTCTGCCGGCTGCTGGGGCGCCGTCTGCACGTACGGCGCCAGCTCTGTCAGCTGATTTCTGGCTTTTTCCGCGTACTCGGAATCTCCGTACTGGGTGCTTACCTGGGTGAACAGCTCCACCGCCTTGGCGTAATCCTGCTTGGAACGGTAAATCATTCCCATGCTGAAAATTACCTTCGGATTCTGCGGGCGGATGGTCAGACAGGTGTTGTAATAATTTAACGCCTCGTCCATCCGGCCGGCCGACCACATGGTGTAGGCCAGATCCTCCAGGGTCTGGTAGCCGTTCGTCTCGATGTCCTGCTTGATTCCGTTGGCAATCTGAAGCACCGTCTCGTCCGTAAAAATCGACGGATTGAATCCAGGATACAGTGTGACTGCCCCGGTCAGATCCTCGTTTCGGTAAGCCTGCAGCATCTTAACAAGGATCGCGTACTGGTTCACCTGGCTGTCGTTGCTGTTTAACGCTTCGTCCAGCTTCTGCTCCGCTGTCTCTTTATCGCTGTTGGCCTGCTCCATCTGTCCGTTTAAGCTGTCAATTTCCTCGTTTCTCTGATTAATCTTCTCCTCGTATTTGAGGATTTCCTGATTGTGCTCATTATTCAGCGCCTTAATCTTCGTGGGCATAACCAGGAAGAAAATCACCATGGCTCCCAGCGCCAGGCCTGCCACAATGTTTAAGATGGACTGCCATCCCGTATTTTCTTTGTAGGAAGGCGGAATAATCACATCGTCGTCCTGCATTTTTTTGTGAGAAAAAGCGTTTTTAAGCTTTCTTCTCTCCACATCCGCCCGGCCCGTCCTGGCCTTGACAATGGACATGTACCAGGATGCCTTGGGATTATTCTTGTCAATCTTCAATACCTTCAGAAGGGATTTGCCCGCCTTCGTGTAGGTTCCGCGGCTCATATAAAGCGCTGCCAGCAGCAGGTGGGCCTTAATAAAGTTCGGGTTTACCTCCACCACCTTCGTCAGCTGCAGAACTGCCAGATCGTCGTCCCCGGCCTGGGCATGGGCCAACGCCTGGTTGTACCGCTTGACATTCTGGCTTACTGTATCCAGCCGCTCCGGCTTCCTCTGAATCTGATCCAGATAATAGTCGGCCCGGTTGTCCTGCTCCTTAAAATTCATGCTGATGACCCACTGAACCAGAGCGTCTGACACCTCTCCCATCTCATAGTAGATAAGTCCCAGAAGGTTTCTTCCGTCAATGTGGTATTTATTCAGCATCAGGCACTTTTTCAGCGCCTCCACCGCCCCCGTCAGGTCGCGTATCTTGGCCCGTTCCAGCCCCAGGTTATAAAAACCGTTGGAAGCCAGACGGATTTTTTTTAACTGATCCATATCGTTTACCGCTCTTTCGCATGTTTAAGTACTTCCATCACAATATCTGACATATCGGTCAAATCGCTCTTTACGATGGCTTCTCCGATGTCCTCCACTTCCAGGCTGGGCTGGAAACGGCTGATCTCCTCGTCAAAGTCAATCATGGTTCTATCTTCTTTTGTCATAACGATTCCTCCTTATCACATCTTCTATTTCTCCTGCCAGGTAAAGAGAGCCAGCGCAGAATACCGTGTCGTCCTTCCCTTTATCCTGAAGGGCGGCAAGAAGCGCCTCCTCCGCTGTCGGCCTGACTGTCATCGGAACAGACAGACCGGCTTCTCTGGCCTCCTTTTCTGCCGCCGCCCGGAGCGTCTCCACTTCAAGCCCTCTGCTGCCGGCAATGCGGGTCAGTACCGCGGCGTCGGGGCGCAGCGTCTCAAACAGCAGACGCAGCATCGTCGGATACTCCTTATCCGAGGCTGCGGCAAACAGGAGAATTTTCCTCTTTCCTGGAATCTGGGAGGCAGCCCTGGCAAACGCCCGGATTCCGCCCTCATTGTGAGCGCCGTCTAAATAGACGCCGGGAGCAATCTCCTCCATACGGCCCGGCCAGACGGTCTTTCTCACTCCCTCGGAAACGGCCTGCCAGGAAATTCCCAGATACCCGGCCGTCCGGACTGCCAGCATGGCGTTTACCACTTGGTAAGGGGCGGCAAAGGGGATTTCCAGGGTCTTCTCTCCCTCTCTCAAAAACAGGCGCCCATGTTCCAGAGTCTGCTGCCAGGACGCTTCCTCCCCCACCCCAAAGGCAGGGCTCTTTAAACGCCTGGCCTGGCTCTCAATCACAGCGGCGGCCCGTGCATCGCTCCTGTCATAAAATACGGGAACGCCCGGCTTGATGATGCCGGCCTTCTCCCCTGCAATCTGCTCCACCGTAGTTCCCAGATACTCCATGTGATCCAGGCTGACAGAGGTGATCACGCATACCTGCGGACGGCGGACGCAGTTGGTCGCATCCAGTCTCCCTCCAAGCCCGGTCTCCAGCACTGCCGTGTACTCTCTTCTCTTCTGCATCATGGCGGCAAACATCAGAAACAAATACTCAAAATAAGACGGATGGCCAAGTCCTCTCTCCTCCATCATGGGAAGAATCTGCTGTATCCGGCAAAATGCTGCGAGAAATTCCTCCTCTTCCACCTGTTTTCCGTCAAAGACAAACCGCTCTCTGACAGAAACCAGGTGAGGAGAGGTAAACACCGCCGCAGGTTCCCCGGCTTCCCTGAGAATCGAGGACAAAAAAGCGCACACAGAACCCTTTCCATTCGTTCCGGCCACATGAATCAGCCTGACGCCGTCAAGGGAAAGTCCTGTCTCGTCCAATATTTCCCTGAGTTCTTCTATGGAATGCTTCTTCCTGGTAAATTTAGGAATCCCGTTCAGGTATTCCTCTGCCTCCTTCACAGTGAAGCTGTCAAGCCCTCTGTCCATGTCTTTCCTGTCCTTTCTTCTGTCTGCTTCCTCTGTCTGCAGACAGCCTGTCCCTGCGCAGGCTTTTTCTTTTTGTTCATCTCTCTATTATAATATAAGCTCGCTATTATGCAAGAAGTTTATTTCGGTAAATTTTCCGCTTTCTCGACAGGAAAAACAAAGCGGCCCTCCGATCCGCCTGAAAGACTTCACAGAAAGCCGCCTGAAACGCCTGCTTTTCCCGTCTGAGGCAGCGCGTACTGGCGCTACCTGTTTTTAAAAATATCGACAACCGCTTTCACAATCTTTACAAGCACGTTCCAGATCCTGGCCAGAGGCCCCGGATCTGCCTGGACGGAGGCCTCCAGATCTGCAGTGTCTCCGCTTAACGCCTCGTCGTCTATCTCCTCCGTTCTTAAAAGGATCTGAATGCTGTGGGGGGAAGGATTTTTCCCGGAGGTGAAAGATACCAGATCTTCGCCTGGATCCAGATTCAGGAAATTGTTTTCCTCCTCAAATTTGTCCAGCTGTTCATCCAGCGTATCCTTCATATTCCGGCTGGCCTCTCTCACCTGCTTTAAGCTCTCAATGGCTGTCAGGCTGTGGTTTAACAGCTCCTGCATTCCTGCCAGGGTGTTTTTGGCTCCCCCGTCCAGAGAATCTCCGGCAGCTGCCAGAGTATTGTGAACGGCGCGCAGCACGCTCTCCGTGCTTCCCATAGCTTTTGCCAGACGGTTCATCAGCTCCTCTGTAGCTCCCAGAGCATCCAGCATGGAGGGCACATAGCTGTCCATCGTGTCAATCATCACTCTTGTGTCGTCTAGCAGGTTTACCAGCTGATCCGTGCAGCTTCGAAGTTCCTTCACCACCCTGGCCGTATCCTCCCCAGCCTCGGAGATGACGGAACAGAGTCCGTTGATTTTCTGGATCAGGGCTCCGGCCTTCGCAATGGTCTCGTCTGAGCTTCCAAGCAGTTCTTTCACCATCTGGAGCAGGAGACCGACGTCTCCGCCATAGGAGGTTCCAGACACAGTCTGAAGTCCCGCCTCCACCTGGTCTGCATACTTCTCCAGCTCCTCGTCCTGCCACTCCTGCCATTCTTCAAAGTCCGCGTCATTATCCCCGCCGGATCCAGGCTCTCCAGAAGGCCCTCTCCTGTCCGGATCCAAAAGCACAGGCTCCTCATCAGTGGAAAAAGCTGTTACGCTGCTGTTTTCTGACTCTTTTTCTCTCTTTTCCTCTTGTGTCTCTTTCTCCTCTGCGCTGCTTGCCGTGGCCTTTCCAGCGCCTTCTGAGCTGTCTTTCTCTGACGACTCCTGTTCGTCAGGCTTTTTTGCGGAGCCTCTGTCATAGCGGAAGGAATCTGCCTCTGAAAGGGCTTCCTCCAGATCCTCCCAGTCTTCCAAGGCAAGCTGCCAGTTTCCGCCTGCTCCCTGCCCCAGCTGTCCCAGGGCCGCCAGAATCTGCTCCAGCTGCCCTGCCTTTTTCTGGATCTCCTCCGCTATGGCCTGCTGCTCTGCAGCCGTGATACCGGCTCCGATGCTGTCAGAAGCACGTTCCAGGGAATGCTGCAGAGACTTTAAGCCGCTGTACAGATCGTCCAGCTCATCCTGCATATCCTCCATGGTATTGTAGATGGCCCTGGCGTTGTCGTTAATGTCCGTCACCGCGTTCTGGGCCGTCTCCAGATAAGGAATCAGCTTCGACGTCTGCTCTGTCACAGACAGCAGATCGTCAAGGGCCTGAGCGGATCCGCTCTCAATCGCCGCTCTGCTGCCTGATAAAATCTGTCTGCCCTGCTCAAGCTGCCCCAGACCGCTCTGAACCGTGGAAACGCCTGTGCCCATGGATTCAAAGGCCTGCAGCATGGCGTCATAGCTTTCATAGAGAGCGTCCCCGTTCTCTCTCCAGGTGTCTTTGGCCTCCTTTAAATCCGCAATGTGCTCAAAGGCGCTGGCGGTTCCTGGAACCATCATCATCACGATTCCGGGGCTCTCGAAGCTGTCGCTTCCAAGGCGCACCGTGTAATCGCCCTCCTCTCCCGGAAGCGCCATAAAAACGGCGGCAGAATAGCTTCCCACTGACTGAAGCTGGGAGCCGGGCGCGTCGATGCTGTAATATTTGCTCATATCGGCCGGAACTGCCACAGTCAGAATCATGTTGTTTCTGAAATAGGCCTTGGCCTTTTGATTCGGGACTGCCTTCACATGAATTTCTACCAGCCCGGACGCTCCGTTTAAGGCTTTGGGCTCTGTCTCCACGCCATTGAGCTTATAGGAAATGTCGAAGGTCCAGGGAAGCTCCATCTCTTCCTTCGGAAGGGTACACTGATAATAAAATCTCTGATTCTTGTCAGGGAACTTCCAGGTAACGCTTCCGTCCCCCATAGACGGCTCTGTGCTGTCCGTCATATTTTCTACCTTTTCATAAATGCCGTAATCTGTATACTCCGTCACGCCGTTGGTGCTGCAGCCCTTCACCACGTTGATCTCCGTCTCGGATCCATAATAATCGAGATTGACATACATGGTCTCGTCCACCTGGACTCTGGGAGGCGCTGCAGACGCCGGCACGGCAATGGCTGTGGACGCCATTACCGCGGCCATGACGGAGGCCAGAAGCCGTTTCCCCATTCTTTTTTCTGAGATTCTGATTCTCATTCTATGTTTCATAGCCAGAAGCCTCCTTTTCCTGTACCTTCTTTTTTCTGCTCCTCCTGCTCAGGGCTTTCTTGAGCCGCTGAAACTCATTATCCATCAGGATGTGATCAAACAGAGCCAGAAAAGCCGGCATCAGCGTAAGCACCAGAACCATGCTCATCCAGGCTCCCCTGCCGATCAGATGTCCCAGATCTCCGATGGCCGCCACGCTGGAAATCTTATAAACCATATAGCCTGCCACAGTCAGGATGGATCCGGAGGTCAGCACCGCCGGTATAGTTCTCTTTAACGCCATAATCACCGCCTGCTCTTTCCCGGCCTCCCTGCGGCACTCCAGGTAATTGCTGGTAGTCAAAATCGCATAGTCGATGGTAGCCCCCAGCTGGATGGAGCTTACGATAATGTAGCCCATAAAAATCAGAGTATCCCCCACAATGTAAGGCACGGCCATATTGATAAAAACCGCCACCTCGATGGGAATCATAATGATAAGCGGTATGATCAGAGACTTAAAGCTGAACATGACTACCAGGAACACGCCGATCAGGGACATGGCATTCACCCTGGCATAATCTTTTGTGATCGTAGTCTCTATGTCCTGAGTGGAGGGCGTGGTTCCCACCAGATAGGAGTGCTCCGGATAATACCGTTTCATAATCGCCTGAATCTCGTCAGAGCACTGGTAGGCCAGGGGACTCTCCCCCTTGGATTTTACATAAATCAGGATTCTGGCATAATCCTCCTTGTGAAGCAGCTCTGTCACCGACCTGGGCAGAAAGCTCTCCGGAATGCCTGCCGGAAGCGTCCCTGCCATAGAAGTCACGGACTTCGTATAGGGGAGGCTTTCCACCTCGTCAGAAAACGCCTTCTCTGTCACCATGGAGGTGTTGGGAACCAGGGCAATCATCAGATTGCTTCTGCCGAACTTCTCATTGATCACCTGTTCGTCCTCATAGACCTTCGTTCCCTCGCTGTCGCCCACCGACTCGTTTCCAAAGAGGAAAGAATTCATGCCCTGAGCCGTGTAGGCGGGAATGATAATCACTGCCACAAAAATCAGAACTGCCCAGCGTATTTTATAGATTTTCCGGCTCAGCCCCTCGAAATCAGGCAGAAACGGCCGGTGGGCCGTCCGCTCGATCAGCGACATGGTCCGAAGAATCATGGCAGGCATAAACAAAACGACAGTAACCAGGCTGACTACAATTCCCTTGGCCAGCACGATTCCCATATCAAACCCAATGCTGAACTTCATAAAAGCCAGCACGATAAAGCCCACGATGGTCGTCAGGCTGCTGGCGAAAATGGAGCGGAGCGCCTCGTCGATAGCGTTTCTGAGTGCCTGCCTCTGCTCAATTCCCTTCTGTTTTTCCCTGGTGTAGGCGTGAATCAGGAAAATGGAGTAATCCATGGAAACTGCCAGCTGCAGTACAGCCGACACGCTGTCCGTCAGGAAGGAAATCCGGCCCAGAAAAATATTGGTGCCCTTATTAATAAGGATCGCCACTCCCATGATGGTCAGATAGAGCACCGGCTCAAACCAGGAATTGGTGGTAATACAGAGAATCAGAAAAATCATCAGGACGCCCAGAGCCAGAATCATGTTCATTTCCCTGCTGACATTTTCTTCCAGAGACTTGTTCTGCACAGCCGGACCTGTAAAGTATCCCTTATCCCCCAGAATCTCCATCATCGCGTCAATGGCCTCAGAGGTTTTCTTGCTGGTATCTCCCTCCACAAAGGTCACGTCCATGACCGCCGACCCGTCTTTATAATAATCTGCAATATCGCTGCTGTCGATAAAGCTGGAAGACGAGTAGACGTCTGTCCCCATATCCAGCCACAAAATCTGATCCACTCCGTCCACAGCTTCCAGCTTATCCTTGTAAAGCTTTGCCTGATAGAGAGTCACATCCTCAATCATCACCCTGGCGGTTCCTGGATAGCCGAATTTCTCCTCCATCAGATCCAGCCCCTGCTTCGACTGCACTGTGTCCGGCAGGTACTCCGTCAGGTCGTAATTGACCTCCACAAAGGGAGCCGCAATCACCGACAGAATCACCAGAACGAGAAACAGCTTTTCAATGGCTCTGCTCTTTTCCAGGATAAAATCAGGAAGACTGAACTTCGGCTTTTCTCCTGCAGGCGCTCCCGAAAGCTGCATTCCTTTTATTTTTAATGTCCGTATTAATGTTCGCATTGTCATCAGAATTCCCTGCCCTGCCAGTCTATTTCATAAAGATCACCATGTAGTAATCGCTTCCGTTTACCTCTGTGTGGGCAATTCCCATCCCGCCGTAGTAGTCCGGTCTGTCCTGCCGCTTCTTCGCGTCCTCCTGGATATCCAGAAGCTTCTCCTCCGCCTCGCCGGCTCCGTCCACATTCTTGATGTACACCTCCATATGGCGGCGGCCGCCGTTATACTGGATGCTGTTTAAGTAATCCGTCAGATCGCCTTCCTCCGGGATCTTTCCATTTCCATACCCTTTTTCTCTGGCCATGGCAAGGCGGTGGGCCGCAATCTCTGTCAGCTTTCCGCTGATCTCATAGCTGGCGTCCCTGTCGTAATCCTTTTTGTCGTCCTCATAATAATCTTCGTCCTCATCGCCGTCAAAACTGTCCAGCTTCAGCTCGTTTAAGTTGGACGCCAGATTCTGGCAGGCCTCGTCATAAAAACCGATCTCAAAGGCTCCGCCGCCTGTATTTTTTTCTTTTTTAGCCGTGTCCACGCTTCCGTCGCTGTGGAAGGAATAAACGGTCCCATTCTGCTCCACGTGGCCTGTTTTCATGGCTCCGCTCTCTGTAAAATAGTAGCTTTTTCCGCCGATGGTCCGCCATCCTGACGCCATGGTGCCGGAATCGTCCAGGTAATACCAGGTATCGCCCTGAAGGAGCCATCCCGTCCGCATCCGTCCGCTGTCCTCAAACCAGTACCAGGATCCGTCTATCAGCTTCCAGCCCGGGGCCGCGCCTGTTCCGTCTGCCTCTGTACCTCCATCCCGCTTCGTCAGAAACCCAGCCGGCGCTCTCCTCCGCCCTGACTGTTCCTGGAACAGAAAGAGAGAGCAGGGCCGCTGCCAGGCAGATACTGGATATGTGTTTCTTATTTCGCTTCATATACATCTTCCTTTCAAGCTATAGTGATATTTGTCCTGTGTTCAACATATATCCTGTTAACAAACACAGTTTCTATTAATTGACATGTGTTGATTAATGATTTATAATAAATTATACTCAGGAACGAAATGATTGACAATAATCATTTTTCCACACAGAGAACATTAATAATCAAATTGTAAATATATGTTGATTAATGCATATATCTGGTGATCATTTCCAGAAATAGGCAGCGATTTAAAGGAGATTTTAATTATGAAGGGAGAAACTCTCGATCGGAGAATCAGAAAAACGCGGCGGGTGATCCGCCAGTGTCTCACTGAACTTTTAAAGACAAAGCGGATTCAGGATATTACAGTGCGGGAAATCTCGGAAAAGGCCGATATTAACAGGGGAACCTTCTACCTGCACTACAGAGATATCTTCGATTTAATGGAACAGATTGAAAATGAGCTGTTAGAGGAGCTGGAGGATGTGCTGAATCATTTCAAAGCTTCTGATCTGCTGTCCAATCCGGCTCTCGTCTTCACCCGCGTCTTCCAGCTGGTGAAGGAGAACAGCGATATGGTCAGTATTCTGATTGGACAGAACGGAGACATCAATTTTGTCAACCGTCTGAAGGATATTGTCCGGGAAAAGTGCCTGAAGGACTGGATGGAGCTGTTCCGGCCCGGCGCAGGCGGCGGCCGGCAGACCTCCCGCAGCTCCCAGAACACACTTCTGGACGACTCTGCCTTTGAAGCCTACTACTCCTTCACTGTCACCGGCTGCATCGGCCTGGTACAGTACTGGCTGGACTCCGGCCTGAAGGAAACGCCGGAGCAGCTGGCCTCTTTAGTAGAGCAGATCATTTCCAAGGGGCTTCGCATGTTTCAGCCGGAAGCAGGCCTGTAAGGCGGCGGCATTTTTTGTAAAAACATCATTTCCTGCAAAAGCAGTGTAAAAAACCGGGCAGAGAAGCTGGCATGTTACATCAGCCAGTCTCTCTGCCCGGTTTTTCTATCTGATTTTTAGTATTTTATTCTGCTTCTCTACTTGGAAAGCTGAGCCAGGCGCTCTTTTACCTGGTCCATCATCTGAGTATACTTTTCAAGCTTTGCCTTCTCCTCAGCAATCTTAGCCTCAGGCGCGCGGCTTACAAACTTCTCATTTCCAAGCATGCCATTGACGCGGGCCAGCTCCTTGGTCAGGCGCTCTTCTTCCTTCTGCAGTCTCTCGATTTCCTTGTCAATGTCTACCAGCTCTGCAAACGGCATGTAGATAGCTGCCTTCGGGATTACGGCAGACACGGCGTCGTCGGCAATTCCTGTCTTGTCCTTCTGGAGGCATACCTCACTGGCGTATCCGAGGGTAGCAAAAAATACCTTGCTGTGC
>ERZ838827.1660-NODE-1660-length-15683-cov-2.590927_pt1 | contig 15683 bp, 12 predicted proteins | sample MGYA00519881_ERZ838827 | MGnify/ENA primary metagenome ERZ838827 (study PRJEB31850, sample SAMEA3708842) | human gut metagenome | biome: human gut; feature: human-associated habitat; material: faeces | place: China | collected 2014 ...
CTCCTGAAGAGTATCCACTTGCCAGCCAGAAATTATCAATATAAATCTTCTCATCAAAATGTTTCTGAATGACTTTGTAAATCTCTTCGTCACAATTCTGTTCCAACTCTGCGTAATACATCGTAGAAGCTGTGTATCCGAGAGACTGCTTCGTCGGCATTGCCTGCCGCCCGGTCAGATAGGTATAACGTTCCAAAACGGAAGCCATCTTCGGACCGTTGATCAGAAACAAGTCGATATCTCCGCCATCCGCCTGATAATAACAGTAACTGTCCCAATATCCGCTTCGCTCATTTCCCATATCAAATACAGCGTCATAGGAATTATTGTAAAACAATCCCAGCGCATGAAGATTTTCTTCATTGACACGAATATAAAATGGAACATGTTTGTACAACGGCTCCCCAAATTCCGGATCTGCCCCAATGGCATCCTTCGGTGACATTCTCAAATGACGTCCTTTCTTATCCAGATGCCCAGTCTTTTCTCCGAATCCATAGAAATGATCTGTGTCCGCATGAATCTCTGAATAATGTGTCACCCTTCCAAGCTGATCCTGATCAAATGCGCGCTCCTTCAGATCATTATAGATCAGCTTTCCTTCCGCATCATACAAAAGAAACTGAATCGGCTGCTTTTTCATAACAAGTTTCAATGCAGTTGTATGAAATATCAGCGCATCTTCCTTTTCTTCGCATACAACATCTTTCGCCTGAATCCGGGTGCGTTCCTCTTGAAACAGTTCATCCAGCTCATCCTCCCACGCAGTTGTAACAAGTGCATAAGAAGCCTCCTTGAATTTGCGATCAAAAGATACCCGGATCCGGATGATATCATCGGTCATAAATACCAACTTGATATCCCCTGCATCTCCATGAATCAAATATCCGTTATCTGTTTTCTCTATTCCGCAAAATTTTCTCAGTAACATAATTTCACTCCTTTCACTTTTAAAAAAGCCCGATTGGTAATCAGGCTTTTTCACTCATCAGTTTATACAAGTCCCAGTAAGGTCGGAATTCCCATTGACAATGCCGGAACATACGTCACTGCCAGCAGGATTCCAAGCAATACTGCAAAATACGGAAGCAACGTCTTCGTCACCTGCTCAATGGTAATCTTACTAATACCACAAGATACGAACAATACCGAACCTACCGGCGGTGTCATACTTCCCATACACATGTTGAATATCAACATTACGCCGAACTGGATAGAGGACATCCCAAGACTCTCTGCAATCGGCAAAAAGATTGGTGTAAAAATCAGGATTGCCGGTGTGATGTCCATAAACATACCAACAATTAACAAAATGATATTCATTAAAAGAAGAAGTATGTATTTATTGTCGGTAATGGACATTAAACCACTGCTGATCGCTGCCGGAATTCCAGAGTATGCCATGACCCATGACATTGCAGAAGAAGCAGAGATCAGGAACAGGATGATACCGCTTGTCGCAGCGCTGTTCAGCAAAATCTTCATAAACAACTTCATATCAATGCTTTTATAGATAATAGACAGAATCAAACAGTACAGTACGCAGACACCGGCTCCTTCTGTTGCAGTAAAGATCCCGCCTACAATACCTCCGATTACGATCACAATCAGAAGCAGACTTGGAATTGCTTCAAATGTCACCTTTAATGCTTCTTTCATCGGTACAAATCCCGTTGTCGGATATTTGTGTTTCTTCGCATAAATAAAGGCAACAATCATTGTTCCCAGCCCCATCAGAATTCCCGGAATATAACCAGCCATAAACAGAGCGGAAATGGATACACCTCCCGCTACGGTTGAATATACGATAAATGCACTTGTCGGCGGAATGAGAAGCCCTGTCGGTGCAGAAGCAATATTGACTGCCGTTGCAAATGCCGGATCATAACCTTCTTCTTTCTGAATTGGGTAGATACATCCTCCCATTGCAGAAGAAGCTGCTACTGCGGAACCAGAAAGAGCTCCGAACAGCATGTTTCCAAGTACATTTGCCTGGGCAAGAGATCCTGGTATCCATCCGCAGAATAATTTTGCAAAGTTTACAAGTCTGCGTGCAATACCACCATTGTTCATAATATTTCCTGCCAAAATAAACAGCGGTACAGCCAACAGTGAGAAACTCTCCACTCCTCCGTTCATTTTCTGCATGGTGATAAATGTAATCTGATCCCACGACAGAGAAGACAAGGCCGTTACAATTGATGAAACTACGATACTGACAGAAATTGGACATCCCACGAACAAAAGAATTCCAAATACAGCGAACAAAAGTATAGTCGTTACGGCAATATCCATTACTCTACTCCTCCTTCTTCAATCACGTTTCCGGTAACATCTTCATAGATGTTAATAATCTGCGCGAGAATGATGAACACTCCAGAAATCGGAGCCATACTGTATACAAGCCCTCTGGAAATTCCCAGAAGTGCAGAATATTCTTTCACCGCGCTCAGCGCCAGTTTAGTTCCTCCAATAATAATAACAAACAATGCAAATACAAGAATCAATACATCAATCGCTGTCATCAGTACTTTCTTTCGATTTGGAGACAACCTGTCTCTTACAAGTACCAATGCCATATGCTGTCTTGTACTGAACGCATAAGCTGCACCGATAAATCCAGTCCAGATCAACAGATACCTCACGATTTCCTCGGTAAATGCCGCCGGGCTGTTCAGCACATAACGGGTAAATACCTGATACAATACCAGAAGCGTCATGGCAGACAAAAGCACTGCCGCAATTCTGGATAACAGAAAATTCATTCCTTTTTTTATCTTTGTCAACGTTGCCTGCATGGTTTCCCCTCCTTACTTTACAGACTCAATGATATCCAGAAGCTCTGCAACACCCGGATAGCGCTCGCAATAATCTTCTATCATTCCTTTGGTCGCTTCACGAAATGCATCCTTATCTACATCCTCTACAAATTCCACACCCATTTCGTTCTTCGCTTCCTCGACCGCATCATTAATCGCTTCTTCCCATAATATCTTATGGCTGTCTGTAGACTCCTGTGCCGCTTCCAAAATAATCTGCTGATCCTCCGGGCTGATGGTATTCCATATCTTTGCGCTCATCACCATAACATCTGGAATCATCGCATGTTCATCTTTGGAATATACTTTACAGATCTCTCCATGTTTTCCCGTTGTCAGCGCCGTCTCATTGTTCTCTGTTCCATCAATGATCCCCGTCTGAAGAGAGGTATACACATCACCATAAGACATTGCAACCGGCGTTCCCCCCATAACATCCAACATATCTGTCTGGGACTCCATATCCTGTACACGGATTTTTAATCCTTTTAAATCTTCCGGTGTACGGATTGCTTTGTCTTTTGTATAAAAAGAACGTGCTCCAGATGTATAATACGTCAGTGTCACAAATCCCTCATCCTCTGTAGAAAGGAAGAAATCATGCATCTCATCAGAATCCATTACATGATAGAAGTCCTCGGTATCGTCAAAAATATACGGAAGTCCGAATGTATTATACCCTTCTTCATAAGTTGCCAAAATCGGAGACGCAACCTTTGTCATGGCAATGACACCTGCTGTCAGTTGTTCCATAGATTCTGTCTCACTTCCCAACTGGGCGTTCGGAAAAATTTCCACTTTGATTCTGCCGTCTGTACGTTCTTCTACTTTTTCTGCAAATTCTTCCATTGCAATATGTACCGTATGAGTCTCACTCAATCCATGTGACAGTGTCAGTACCATCGGATTCTCTGCCGTTGCTTCTTCACTGCCTGATACACTCTTAGCTCCGCATCCTGCCAGAAGGCCTGCGCTCAATCCCATTACAAGCAGCATCGAAATTGCTTTTTTCATCTCGTCTCATTCCTTTCTTTTTACATTCCGATCATGTCAAACTGTTCAAATGACACAATCACTTCATAATCCTTCTTCGGATTCTTATATTTGATCTGCACAGATTTCAGACTCTGGCTGTAATACCAACCTTCTTGTGCTGCTTCAAATTTCTTTCTGTGCAGGAAATGAGGAAGTTCATGTCCGTCTGCCTTTACCCAGTACGGAGCTTTTTCCCGATGAATGACATCCAGATAAATATCCTCGACCGCAGTCTCATACTCCCCTTCATTCCGGAAGCTAAGTACCGTCTGCTCTCCTGCCTTGATATCCAGAACAGTTTTTAAATACCCGCCGTTTGCATAGTCCATTGTCTCTCCGTCATCCTCATAGATCACGAAAGAACTGTCTTTATCCGGTGCACAAAGGATCTTCAATCCTGTTGCTTCCTGCGTCATCAGATTATTCATCTGATTCAACGCCATCGGCACGATTGCTCCACTTCTGACAAAAAGTGGGATACTGCTCAAATCAACCGGGAATTCGATTGTCTGTCCGCCTTCATAACGCGCTCTTGTGTAGAAATCGTAAAATACTTCTCCATCCGGCAGATATACCTTGCGGGTTTTTGCTCCCTTTTCTACCACGTTTGCCACTAGAAGCGCATCTCCAAACATAAAATCCACGCCTTCATCATAACATTTCTCATCATTCTGAAATGCACTGCAAAGAGGTTCCATGATCGGCAGCCCTGTTTCATGAGCACGCTCCATCAAAGAATACAGATATGGGATCAACTGATAACGGAATTCAATCGCTTTCTTGATATATTCTTTGCAGCCGCTGTACATCCATGGTTCTGTTACCGTATTATCCGTATTTGTGGAATGAATGGAAAATCTTGGCTGAAATATCCCGTTCTGGATCCATCTCACCAGTAGTTCCGCCTCAGGAGCCGGACCATAAAATCCTCCGATATCACATCCCTGGTTTGCGACTCCGGAAAGTCCCATTCCCAGAATTGTTGCAATATTATATTTTAATGCTTCCCAACATGTCAGATTGTCACCAGCCCATGTTTGTGCATATTTCTGGATTCCACAATGACCGGAACGACAAACAATATATGGTCTTTGATTTTCAAATATCTCATGCACAGCTTCATCTGTGATGTGACACATAATATTCGACATCACAGACTTCAGCTGACCAATCGTTGCTCCCTTTCCTTCAAAATCACAACGACAGTCTTTATCGATCATGCTGTCATATTCGCAGTTGTCATTCCATACAGAACTGGTCCCATACTCCAGAACATTCTCTTTTAACATAGCTTTCCAGTTATCTCGCGTTTCCTGCTTTGTAAAATCAACAAAAACACCTTTTCCGCCCCACCATGTTCCAATTCCCGGCTCCTCTGATCTGCTTGCTCTTACAAACATTCCTTTCGCCTGCATCTCTTCCTTCTTTGGATGCAACAGCAAGATTCCCGGTTTCACATTTGGTGATACGCAAATCCCACGGTCTTTCATCTGTTTGAAAAAATCTTTTGGATCTTTGAAACGTTTTTTATTCCATGTAAAAACGCAGCGTTTGATTCCTTCTTCTGTCTCAATCGCACAATATCCTGAGGAAAGCTGGAAGCCATCCACTGGAATTTCTTCTTCTTTCGTTGTGTCAATAAATTCCAGGATTGCATCATCACAATCTTTCTCTAACTCCGGATAGTACATAGACGATCCCAGATAGCCCAATGCGTAACGCGGAAGCAATGCGGATTTCCCTGTCAAATCAGTATAACGCTCTACCACATCCCGCACCTGTGGTCCTGTGATCAGAAAGAGGTCAATATCTCCTCCATCTACACGATACGTGCTGTGAGGCTTCCAATAATTACTTTTCTCACGTCCCATATTGAAATCACACTCATACGTATTGTGATAAAAATATCCCACTGCCTTCTTGGTTTTCTTATTCAGTTTGATATAAAATGGAATATGCTTATAAAGAGAATCTGTCTCCTTCGGATTATATCCCATAGCGTCTTTCGGGCTCATGTTCATAAATTTCTGAGCTTTGTTAAACACTCCGCTTTTCTCACCAAATCCATAAAAACAATCATCTTCTGTAATCTCACTTGTGTGAATGCGACGGTTATTGCTGTCCTCCATGTAGGCTAAATCTACAATATCCGCATGGATCTGTGTATTCTCTGCATCATAAACACAAATACGAAATGGATTTTTTTCCACTTCTACTCTCAAAACTTTTCCCTGGATTACCGCTTTTTCTAACCCATCTGTCAACTGGGCTTCTGCTGTCTGAATCCGTTTCCGATAATGTTTCATAAACATATCCATACGATCTTCCCATGCAGTTGTCACCAGACTGTAAGATTCTTCCACAAAATCTCCGTCAAAACCTGCACGAATCCGAACAACAGAATCCGTTAAAAACCAGATACGAATCTCCACGCCATCCGTAGATATCGAAAAATAATTTTCTATCTGTTTTACAGCTCCTGCCTGTAAACATATCTTCATCCCTTTTCTCCTCCTGTTTTCTTTTCCCGGAAATCATTTTCCTTTCAATTTCTAAAAATATTATAAAAAAACAGAGTACCTAAAGGTAGACACATTTTGTGATATTCCAGCCATTATTTTACCTTTCTTGCTATTTTCCTTCTTGCCCATCTTTCTTTTTTATGCTAATCTTCTTCTTATAGGATTTATATATTTTGCTTTTTGTTAGATATGCACAATTTTTACATCTCTATTTTGTGCAGAAAGGAGATGGATTATGTTAGATACTGCTGCGATTATTATTTCGCAAGGAAAAAAAATTGCTTACGCTTATGCTGAAGGAGTGAATGATAATATGACCCAGTCCCATTTTCACGACTTTTTCGAGTTATACTATCTTCTGGAAGGTGAGCGGATGCATATGATAGAAGGTGAAATTTATCATCTTACTGCGAATGATTTTGTTTTGTTTCCCCCTCATATCATGCATCACTCCTATGGTGAAAAGGACATGCCTTTTAAACGAATCGTGTTATATTTTTCTCCTGACCTGATCGCAAATGACACCATTTGTCAACTGCTTTCAGAAAAAGAACTTCTTTTTGTGAACGAAGGATATATTCCAAACCAGATTCTTTCTCTTCTTTTGTCTCTCACTCATGAAATAGATGTTCCAGGCAAATACCACGATGCCTATATCTGTAATCAACTGAACGGACTCCTGTTAAATATGCTGCGTCTGGATTTTGAAGCCGTAAAAAGCATCCCAAAAACTCGTTCTGCAAAAGCTGTAGACTATATTCACAATCACTACATGGAAGATATCTCTGTGAATCAACTGGCAGAAATACTCTATGTAAGTCCCTACCATCTGTGCCATGAATTCAAGAATGCAACCGGGAAAACGATTATTCAGTATTTGAATACCACACGCATTCTCCATGCACAGAGGCTGATGTTAGAAACCGACTATAATATCACTCAAATCAGTAGAGAAGTAGGATTTTCCAACCTGACTCATTTCAATCGGACTTTCAAAAAAATTACAGGTGTCGCTCCTCGTGAAAAAAAGAAATTATATCAAAAATAAAAAAGATGGAACTGCCGCTTCACGATCTGATCGTAAAAAACGATAGTTCCATCCTTTTTCATTTATGCTCTTTTTACGAGCACTTCTGTCTCATATTTTTCGATTTCTTCAAACCAGCTTTCTGCCGGAACATTGCATCTTCTGCAGTACTCCTCCCAGATATCTCCGATTGGAAGTGTCTTGCACTCTTCCATTACCACCATTTTCTTTGACATCTGATTGGTATCCTGAAGTTCTTTTAAGAGCGCACTTGGTGTACAAAGTGCATTCAGCAGCGCTTTCTGGAAACTTCGAAATCCTGTTACCCATGCAGAGATACGGTTAATGGATGCATCGAAATAATCCAAGGCAATATAAGTGCGGTCAAGACCGCCTTCGCAGCGAACGATTTCCTGTGCGATTTCCTTTGTCTCATCATCAAACAGAACTACATGGTCAGAATCCCAACGAATCGGACGTGTCACATGCAGTGCGATTTCCGGGAAGAAGGTCAAAAGCGCCGGGATCTTATCGGAAACAACTTCTGTCGGATGATAATGTCCGTTATCCATCAGCGGCAGGCATTTCTCTTTGTTCATTGCCGCATAGCTCAGCGCAAATTCTGCAGAACCAACTGTGTATGCCTCAACTCCGATTCCGAATACCTTAGATTCTACACAAGGTTTTACCATCTTCGGATCATATGGCTCAGAAAGGATCTCATCGATGGATTCTTTGTAGCGAACTCTTGGTCCCATACGGTCTGCAGGCACATCTTTGAATCCGTCTCCAGATATTCATCACACACGGGATTCCTGTCTGCTCTGCAAAATACTTGGAAATACGGATACATGCTTTTCCATGCTCAATCCAGAATTTCCTTGTCTCTTCGTCCGGGCTTGAAAGTGTCAGTCCGTCTTTTACTTTCTCATGAGAGAAGAATGTTGGATTGAAGTCCAGTCCCATTCCTCTTTCTTTTGCAAAATCTACCCATTTCTGGAAGTGTTTAGGCTCCAGTTTATCACGGTCAACAAATTCTCCCTCTTCAAAAATTGCGTAGCACGCATGCACATTGATCTTCTTTGCTCCCGGCATCAGGCTCATTGCCTTGTCCATATCCGCCATCAATTCTTCCGGTGTTCTTGCTTTTCCAGGATAGTTTCCTGTTGTCTGGATTCCACCTGTCAGAGGGCCATCGTGATCAAATCCTGTCACATCGTCTCCCTGCCAGCAGTGCAGAGAAACAGGTACCTGCATACATTTTTCAATTGCCGCGTCTGTGTCTACTCCTAATTTTGCATAGATTTCTTTTGCTGATTCATATCTTGTCATCGCTTTATACCTCCTGATTTTCATTTCCGTTTTCATCATAGTGACGGATGTCAAATGACTTGCCGATGCAGGTTCTTGCCTCAGGCAATGATGTAAACACTCCATCATGAAGCATCTGAACCGTGATATTTCCAATTGCAGTCGCCTCTGTCGGTCCTGCCGACACTTTTTTCTTTGTATATTTTGCAGTCAGTTCGTTGAGATAACCTGCGTTCGCACCACCACCGACTACATAAATCGTATCGTATGTATTCCCTGTAATTTCCTCGATCTCCCGAATCGTCTCTCCATAACATTTTGCAAGACTGTTGTAGATCACTGCCGCAATCTCCCCGATTGTCTCCGGAATCTGCTGATTACTCTCTCTGCAAAACGTCTGTACTGCTTCTATCATGCTCTTTGGAGCAAGGAAACAATCATCATTGCAGTCCACTAAAGAAGTAATCTCCTCTTTGGATGCCTGTTCACATATCTGCGCAAAGGAAAGCTCTTCTTTCCATTCTTTCTTGACAGACTGGATCATCCACAGCCCCATGATGTTCTTCAGAAAACGGAAGCGATAATCATATCCTCCCTCATTTGTGAAGTTTGCCCGCATACTTTCCATGGAACAATCCGCATCTTTTCTCTCAATTCCCATCAAAGACCAGGTACCGGAACTGATGTAGATCGCATTGTCATCATTCGTCGGAACTGCAAGCACTGCAGATCCGGTATCATGCGTTGCCGGAAGTACAACCGTACAGTCAAATCCAACTTCCTCCTGAATTTCTTTTGTAAAGTTTCCTACAACCGTTCCCGGCATGGAAATCGCTTTGAAAATCTTCCTGTTAAACCCAAGCAGATCGATCAGTTCGTAATCCCAGTCTTTTGTCTGAGGACTTACAAGCTGGGTCGTTGTCGCATTGGTGTATTCCATCTTCTTGACTCCGGTCAACAAAAACTGGAAGTAATCCGGGATCATCAGCATGGATTCTGCCTGTTCCAGCTGCTCCGGATAATTTTCCTTTACCGCCATCAGCTGATAGATCGTGTTGAAAATCTGTTTCTGGATTCCGGTTCTTGCATACAGAGCTCCCAGTGGAATCTTTTCATACACCTTCTCATCCATTCCATTTGTCCGGCTGTCTCTGTAACCTGCTGTATCCCCCAGAATCTTGTCATTTTCATCCAGCAGTACATAGTCTACCGCCCAGGTATCAATTGCCATGGATACTGGAATTTTCCCCAACTCTTTACATACTTTCAATCCGTTTTTGATTTCTGTAAACAGACGCTCTACATCCCAGCAGAGAGTCCCGTTTTTTTCTGTCATTCCATTCGGGAAACGGTATACCTCTTCCAGCTGCATTTTCCCGTCTTTCATACTTGCCAGCATATGACGGCCACTGGATGCGCCAATGTCAACAGCCAAATAATATTTATCCATTTTCTGCCTCCCTTTCGCACTTTATTTAACTCTATTATATGAAATAAAAAAGTGTAAAAAAAGGACGCTATTTATATAAAACAGCGTCCTTATTTGCACTCTACCTCAAACACGCTCCGTTTGTCTCGATTACTTTTTTATACCAGTAAAATGAATCTTTTTTATATCTATTATATGTTCCATTCCCCAAATTATCTACATCAACATAAACAAAACCATATCTTTTAATCATCTCGCCAGTAGATGCAGCCACTAAATCAATACATCCCCATGGTGTATAACCAACAAGTTCAACACCATCATCAACAGCTTCAGACATGGCCTGAATATGTTGTTTCATAAATTCAATACGATAATCATCATGAACCGTTTTATCTATTTCTAATTTATCATCTTGTCCTAATCCATTTTCAACAACCATAATAGGAATATGATAACGGTCGTATATTTCATTTAAAAAATAACGTAACCCCAAAGGATCAATCTGCCAACCCCACTGACTCTTTTCTAGATATGGATTAGCAACTCCAAATATTAAATTACCATTTGTTTTTTCTAAATTTTTATCTGTTGTTACACAACCAGTTGAATAATATGAAAAGGTAAAGAAATCAACTGTTCCGCTTTTTAAAATATCTTCGTCATTCTCCCCAAAGTTGATATGAATATCGTTTTCCTTCAAATAACGATGTGCATAGCGAGGATATGCTCCATTTATTTGAATATCAGGACAATAATAGAAAATATTTCTACGTTCTTTCTGTACTAATAACATATCTTCAGGTCGACAAGAATATGGATATTGTGTAATTCCAGCAATCATGCATCCTATTTGGTATTCACCACTAATTTCATGAGCCATTCTGGTCGCCAATGCACTAGCAACAAGTTGATGATGTAATGCTTGATATTGTTTCACAATATCATTATGTTGTTCTACTGTTGATAATGTATCTAAATCTTCAATAACGCCAGCTCCCATGTCCTTTTTTGATGACGAAAGAATTCCACCAGAGAAATATCCATTACCTCCAAGAATCAAACTATTAATTTCATTAAACGTTAGCCAATATTTAACAAGTCCTTTGTATTCATTGAAAAGTGTTTGACAATATTTTAAATAAAAATCTATTGTTTCACGTGCATACCAGCCATCATATTTTTCTGCTAAATGATAAGGCATTTCATAATGTGAAATTGTCACAAGTGGTTCAATATTATACTTTTTCAATTCTAAAAATACATTCCTATAAAATTCAATTCCCTTTTGATTTGGTTCTTCATCATCACCATGCGGGAAAATACGGCTCCAATTAATTGACATTCTATAAACCTTAAATCCCATTTCACCCAGTAAAGCAATATCTTCTTGATAACGATGGTAGAAATCACTCGCCTTATGTGATGGATAAAAATATTTATCCTCATCTATTTTTTCAGTGAATAACCTTGGCTCTGTTCTTGAGCCTAATGTAAAGTGATCAGCAGTTGAATCTAATTTACCATCTTCATTCCAACCACCTTCAAATTGATTAGCAGCCGTTGCGCCACCCCATAAAAAATTCTTTGGAAAAGCCACTCCCTACACCTCTTTCTCATCTATTCCTAAAATATAAGTTAATATAAATGTAATAATCATTCCTACCAATGCAGCAATTAAAAAGAATATCAAATTATTTCCTGGACCCGCAAAAGTAACTACTGCAAACATACCTCCTGATCCTGGAAATGCATAACAGGCAACTTTTAATAGTCCAGCAATTAATCCTCCAGCTGCATTTCCAATCATCGCTGCATACAATGGTTTTTTATACTTAAAAGTAATCCCGAACATAGCCGGTTCTGTTACCCCACCAACAATTGCAGTAACCGCACACGACATGGCAGTAGATTTTACTTTTTTTGTCTTAGCTTTTAATGATACTGCTAAAGTCGCTGCAAATTGATTCATATTAGAAAGAATCATAGCTGGTAAAAAGAAAGGATCATATCCTAAAGAGGCGAAGGCCGAAGTCCAATATGGTGTCATCATTGTATGCATACCAGTCATAACCATTAAAGGTAACAATGCACACAAAATAGAAACCCCTAAGAAACCAATTGTTTCATAAATCCAAATAACCGCTTCTGCCACATAAGTTCCAATATAGTATCCCAACGGTGCCGTTACTACTAACATAATTGGTAACATGACTAATAAAGAACCTGTAGGGACAACAAATGATTTTAAAATATCTGGACAATATCGATTAATTAGTTTCTCAACTTTACTTAAAATATAAACAGTTAAAATAATTGGAATAACGGTAGTTGAATAATTTGCAACATAAACCGGTAATCCAAAAATTGACATAGCAGCTCCTTCAGTTGCCATTGCAATAAAACTTGGATAAATAAGCAATGCACCTAACAACATTCCTACACCTTGGTTTGCTCCAAATTTTTTAGCAGCTGTTGCGCCTAAAAAAACGGGAAAGAAATAGATAAAAGCATCCCCCAACCAATATAAAATTTGATATGTTGAGCTTGTTTCAGGCAAGATTCCTACCATATTCGCAAGCATATAGAATACTTTGATCATTCCTCCACCAATCATCATTGGAATAATCGGCGTGATACATCCTGATATCCCATCCATAATTCCCATAAGTACAGATTTTAAAGCGACTTTTTTCTTTTCTGCATTTCCATCAAGATCTTCATCAATTGCTTCTTCTCTTTGGAGATTGCCAAACTCACAAATTTCCGCATAAGCATCAGCAACTGCGGGTCCAATAATAATCTGCAATTCATCATTGGACCATTGACTTCCTAATACCTGATCTACATTTTCTATATCAGATATCTTCACAATACTCCTGTCCTTTAAATTAAAACGCAATCTGGTTGTACAATGTTGAAAATATGTAATATTTTCTTTTCCACCGATTGAATCTAAAATCGTTTTAGCAAGTTTTTCATATTTCTTTGCCATTTTTTCTCCTCCTTTTTATATACAAAACATTATCTTGCGCGCCAAATAATGTAATGAGTAAAATAAAACCCCATCAAAGTATTACTTTTCTGGGGTGATGCCCTTTCGGTGACAATCCTCTTTTATATACAATCTATTAACATGGACTAATAAATATAATAGTTCCTCAGTCGTACATTTTTCTTTATATTCCTGATAAAAATAGTTATCTATCTTACTGATACAATCATAGGTATCTGGATACTTTTCTATCATGCTCTCATATAATTCACGATTGTTATCTGTGAACATTTCTCTAGCTTCTTTTCTTTGAACAAAATATTTTAGATGATTTTTAAACCTAAAGTAATTAAAACTCTTCTTGTCTATATTAAAATTAAAATGTTTTTCTACTATGTTAGTAACATTAAAGATAACCTTTGATATCTTATTTTCAATATTACCTGCATGCATTTTCGTATTTGTACCTTCAAGTGCATTAATAAAATGCATAGTTATACTTGTAACTTCACCTTTTGGTAAATGAGTATCTAATTCCTCATTAGTTTTTTTTACCATCCACTTTGATATTTTTGTTAATAGTGGATATTCATACTCTAATTCATAAGAATATGGTAACGAAATATCCATACCATTTTTCTCCCTAATAATAGCAAAATTAATATGATCAGCTAAAATAAACACTAAATTAGGACTTAATTCATCTTCAATATTCTTTTTTGCAACATCCACCATTTTTGTAACTAAGTTAAAAATGTTATTTGGTATTTCCTTAAGTAGACCATAATATCTATTGTCAACATCATAGAAGGTTCGCTCAATAACAGAGAGATCTTTTATTTCATAGGGAATATTTCCATATCCAATTCCTTTAGCAAATACAATAACTTCATTGTTTTCACCATCAACTGCAATTGCTATATTATTATTTATTTTTTTGATGACTTTCACGAAGTATTCCTCCTTCTATTTAATCAAAGTATCTCCTCTATGAACTTCCCTATCATAACATTCTAATTTTATACTTTGATTATAACCTGCTGTAAATATAACCATAGTTGTTTTATCTATATTCATTTCATCCATAATATTATCATCAAATTTTAATATAGGCATATTCTTCTTTACCTTATCGCCAACTTTGACAAATGTCTCAAATCCTCTACCTTTTAAGTTTACAGTATCCAAACCAACGTGTACTAATATTTCAACCCCACTTCTAGTTTTAATTCCAAATGCATGTTTACTATTTGGTATCATAACAATTATTCCATCAACAGGTGAAACAACAATATTATCTGATGGAATAATTGCAAAGCCATCACCCATCATTCTTGTTGAAAATACTTTATCTGGAACATCCTCTATATTTATACATTTTCCATCTATTGGTGAAACAATTCCTCCATCTTGTTTATTCATAAATTTAAACATATTAACTCCTCCTTTTATACAAAAAAACTCTTTGATTCATTATCCTAAATAATAGGTCATGCCTCAAAGAGTTACAATCCTTCTGTGCAATTTTACACCAATATAATAACAATTATTTAACCTATTGTCAATAATATATGATAACTATCAATGATATTATTAATTTTTAAATTATCGTATACATTTAAAATCAGCTAATGTACATAAAATATTTATATATCTTGAAATATCATTTTTAATCAGATGATATTCTAGTAAAATTTGAGCATATACGCATTTTATCTAATCAAACCTAAAAGCTTTTTCTATAGTTGTTAATTCTTTAGTCCATCATTCCCTCTGTCAAAGAACTTGCATCTGTATACGTAGAACCATCATTTATTTTAAAATCCTGTATAATATTCTTAATTTCATCATCAAATAAAATTAGATATATATAATAATCATAATCTACTTCTTCACATATTCTTCATGTAATTAAAAAATCAATCTATAATTAAATGTTTGAATTTATAAAATCGATTACAACTTTATATTACATTTATTAATTTTCTGCTTTCTTTTAAAATATGATAAAACGAAAAAGCGACAAATTGAATACAGTTTATCGCTTCATATATAGACATTCATAACTTTTCTAAATAATCAGATAAAGTTATTGAAATAAAATTATGGTGCCGGCAACTGGAATCTGTATTTTATTTAAAACTAACCAATACCCATTCAATAATTTAAATTGCTAATTAATATTACTCTTTATGGTATCTATAGAAAAACGTATAGACACACCTATTACAATGGAAATTATAGCATACATTTTAGTGTTTTGCAATATCCGTTTATAATTATATAATTTTCTTTATTTGATCTATCATAATTATGTCTTTTTCTTCAAGATTTTTCAATTGATTTACTTTCTCTAAAAAATCTACTATAACATTTGCCAATGTTACGGAATATGAGTTATAGATACTAGCTTGATTATCAATTTTATCTACGATTTCTCCTTCTTTACTAGGAAACATATGCGAATATCTGTTAAGTGTCTGATTTCTATCTTTATGTCCCAGACGAGAGCAGATAACACATATATCTGCCCCCAACGAAACAA
>ERZ838827.1664-NODE-1664-length-15635-cov-2.801861_pt1 | contig 15635 bp, 17 predicted proteins | sample MGYA00519881_ERZ838827 | MGnify/ENA primary metagenome ERZ838827 (study PRJEB31850, sample SAMEA3708842) | human gut metagenome | biome: human gut; feature: human-associated habitat; material: faeces | place: China | collected 2014 ...
GCTGCTCAGACGGCTGCTCAGACTGTCCTCGTCCTCAATATCTGCCTTTATATATGGAACAATTCCCGCCACCGGGATCTGGCACAGCTTCTCAATCATATCGGCTCCCGGCTCTAAAATCGTTCTGTCGCCGCGGAATTTATTGATAATCAGTCCTTTGACGTACCTGCGCTCCTCCTCTTCCAGAAGCATCACCGTACCATAAAGCTGGGCAAATACGCCTCCCCGGTCAATGTCGCCGGCCAGAAGCACAGGGGCCTTTGCCATCCTGGCCATCCCCATATTTACAATGTCGTCCTGCTTCAGATTGATTTCCGCCGGGCTTCCGGCTCCCTCAATCACGATGATGTCGTACTCCCGTTCCAGCTTTTCGTAAGCCTCCCTGATTACAGGAACCAGCTTTTTTTTGTACTGGAAATATTCTCTGGCAGGCATGGTTCCCACCGGTTTTCCCATGACAATTACCTGAGAACCTATATCATTGGTCGGTTTCAGAAGAATCGGGTTCATGGCAGCCTCAGGCAGAACGCCGGCCGCCTGGGCCTGTACCACCTGAGCCCGGCCCATTTCCAGCCCCTCTGAGGTGATGTAGGAATTGAGAGCCATATTCTGAGATTTAAAGGGAGCCGTCCGAAAACCATCCTGCCTGAAAATACGGCAGAGTCCTGCGGCAATCAGGCTTTTTCCCGCGTTTGACATGGTGCCCTGTATCATAATCGCCTTTGCCATTTTACATTCCTCCCTGATGCGCCTGTTCCGTTTTCTGCCTTCCGTTCCTCTGAATGCAGTTCTTCCACGCCTTTAGCTCCTGGAGAAGCTTTCTGTTTTCGCTCCGCGTCTTTACGGCAATTCTGTAAAAGGAAGAATCAAGGCCTCTGTAATCAGCACAGGAACGGATCAAAATTTTCTTTTTTTTCAAAAATTCTTTCAATTCAAATGATTTTGGATATTCCAAATTTTCTTTTTTCTTTATATATTGTTTTGAACTTTGTCCACAGCCGAACCTCGGAAGAGAAAACAGCAGGTAATTGACCATAGACGGATAGACCGTAAAGCCCAGGTTCTGAAGCTCCTCTGTGAGAAATTCTCTCTCCTCTTTCACCAGTTTTCTGGCCTGCCGCACAAATTCCTCTTCCTTTAAAGCCGCGATTCCTGCCTTCTGGGCAATCCCCGACACGCTCCAGGGCTGTCTCACTGCACATATTTTTCCTAAAAGCTCCTCGTCAGAACAAAGGCCGTAGCCCAGGCGGAGGCCCGCCATCCCGTAGACCTTGGTAAATGCATTTAATAGGAACAAATTTTGATACTGCCCTGTAAGACCTGCCGCTGTAAACGCTTCCGGATTTTCCAGAAATCCGTTAAAGCATTCGTCCACCGCCAGGACGGCCGAAAACCGGCGGCAGATCCCTGCCATTTCCTCTATGGTTTCCTTTGGGACAGCCATCCCGGTGGGATTGTTTGGATTCCCAAGGAATACCAGATCTGCGCCTCCCGCCTTTTCTAAGGCCTGTCTAAGAGCATCCGGCTGAGGCAGCCAGCTTTCCTCCGGCTTCAGAGGAATCGTTATCACTTCGCAGCCCTTTAACCGCAGAGCTGTCTCATACTCAGAAAAGCAGGGAGCAAACAGCACCGCCTTCTCAGGCTTTAAGGCTTCCGCCAGGCCGAAAATCAGATCCGCCGCCCCGTTTCCGCAGATGAAATGAGACGCAGGAATCTGGAATTTCTTTATTTTATCTTCTTCATCCGCCTCAGAGGACAGCTGTTCTGTCCAGTATTCTGCCAGCGCCGTTCTGAGTGAGCGGCACTGGCTGTCCGGGTAGAGAAGAATCTCCTCCCGGCAGGAAGCAACTGCCTGAAGGACAGCAGGGGGAACGCCAAAAGGCGTAGTGTTGACTGAAAAATCAATCTCTACGCCGGCATCTCCATAAATATCTCCACCATGTAAGTAAGGCATACCAAACACCTCTATCTATTTTATATCTGTTTTGTAAGCTTACTCATTTTATCACAAAAAATAAAAAAAGTCTCTTAAAACAAATCATCCCACAGCAGAAAAGCGTTGTGCTGCTGTGGGAGGGTTTCATAAAAATTGCTATTTAAATTCCCATTTCTGTCTACGCAGACTGCATATGCCATTTTTAGTCCTGAGTCCTTGTTATCATTTTATCGAATTTATAATCATCAGTCCCATTCCCCACCATGCCATCATGAAACAGGCGGCTCCGTACATCAGTCTGTTGGCTCTGGGAATGTCCTGGTATTCGACAGCTCTTACCGGTTCTCCAATAAATGGCTTTTTACAGAGCGTCCCGAAATACCAGGCGTCCCCGGCCAGCTGAATCCCCAGCGCTCCAGCGCAGGCAGACTCTGTCTGCGCCGAATTGGGACTTTTGTGATTGTACCGATCCCGCAGCCATATTTTGAACGCTCCTTTCCCATTCATTCCCAAAATAAAAGAAGACAAAATCATGAGAAGGGCTGACAAACGGGCAGGAATCAGGTTCGCCAGATCGTCCAGGCGGGCTGCCGCCCTGCCAAAGTACAGATATCTGTCATTTCGGTATCCCACCATAGAGTCCATAGTATTGATCGCCTTGTACATCCAGCCCAAGACCGGCCCTCCGGCCAGAAGATACAGCAGAGGGGCTATCACTCCATCTGAAGCATTTTCTGCCACTGTTTCCACAGCGGCTCTGGTAATGCCCTCCGCGTCCAGTCTGTCTGTATCCCGGCCTACGATCATGGAAACTGCCAGACGCGCCTCCTCCACCTTTCCTTCTGTCAGGGGGCGGTAGACTTTCATGCTCTCGTCTCTGAGAGAGCGGGCTGCCAGAAGATAATAATTCATCACAGAGGCAGTCACAAACCATACGGCTGTTCCTGCCTTTCCTGCAAGGAACAGCAGCAGCCAGCAGCTTCCTCCTGTAATCAATACGATCCACAGAGCCAGCAGTCCTCCTCCAGCCAGCTCTCCCCCCGGCGTTTTGGGAAACATTCTCCGAATCCAGGTCTCTGAGCCTTCAATCAGCCTTCCCAGCAGCCGCACCGGATGGGGAAAAGAATGAGGATCGCCAAACAGCAGATCCAGAAAAAAACCAGCTGCAGCAGCCGCAAAATACAATTTCATCTTCTTATATCCTTCCCTCTATCTCGCTTTATTATTTTATCCGCGTCTCCACACCGCATATAACTCGCTGTACTTCCCTTGCACAGGCAGCCACACGCTGGCAGAACCGCCCTTCTTTTTCCCGATAAGCGCGCTCAAAGGGATCAAGCGGTACGATTCCGTATCCAATCTCGTCTGCTGTGATGATTTTTTCTGCTCCTTCTCTGTCCTGCAGAGCTGAAAAAAGCTCTTCTTCCCAGTTTTCCGTTTCTGAATCCTGTTCCATCAGCCTTCTTACTAAAAGCTCCAGGTGCAATACTGTCTGGGAATCAGAAATCTCCTGAAAGACCTGTCTGCGGGCGTTCAGAGCCTGCCTTCTTTCTGTCTCTGGCAGAGCTTCCAGCTTTTCTGATTTTTTCATATTTCTGGCGTCAAATACAGAGAACGCTTCCGCGCCTATTTCACTTTCCTTTTTGTCCTGATTCCTCATCCGTCTAAACGCGCACTCTGTTTTTCCCTGATAGCTTCCTCCGATGATGAAAACCATTTCTTTCTTCCTCCTTCATCCAGCCGTTCTTTTCTTTTCCTACCAGATCCACACTCCCAGAACAGAAGCGCCTAAAAGCGCCAGCTCACAAATCTGCAGAAAATAGCCCGCCAGATCTCCGGTGATACCTCCAAATTCCCTGACTGACATCCGATAATACCAGAAAAAGACAAGCATAGATGAGGCAAGGCACAGGAAGCCCGGAATCAGGCTGTCAAAAAGCCATTCGCTGATGATAAGGAAAAAAGCCGCGCTGGCTGCCAGATATCCTGCCATCACCAGCCGGACCACCCGTTTCAGCGCCGCCTGGGAGAAGGAAGCGGCCAGCCCATCCTGCCTGGCCATGGGAAACAGCACCACTGACATTCCGCTCAGCGCCCGTTCAGCCGCAAATGTCCCTGCAAACAGCAGACAGCCTCTGAAATCAAGCTCTGAAAACAAAGCCCCATAGAGCACAAAATAAACTCCGCAGCCAATAATGGCAAATGCTCCTGCATGAGGATCCTTTAAAATTTCCAGTTTTCTCTCCCTTGGAAGAAACGATCTTCTGGCATCTGTCGTGTCGAGAAAGCCATCCATATGGATTCCCCCTGTTATCACAAGCGGCAGAGCCGTCCCCACAAGCGCTGTGAAAATTTCTCCCGCGCCCAGCTTCTCAGATAAAAAAACAAAGCCTGCCACAGCCGCCCCTATTAAAACTCCAATCAGCGGGAAAAAACACATGGTATATTTCATTCTCTCTTTTGTCCACTGAATCTGAGGCATGGGAATCCTGGAATACATGGACCATGCGATTACAAAGCTTCCCATCAGCGTATAAAAAAGGGCTTCCTGCCTCTCTTCTTCCTGATATGTCTCCATCATCGTTCCTCTTTTCCGCCGTCCGGGCCTGTGATTTGTTCTGCTTCCAGCGCGCTTCATGGAAGTATTCCCTTCCGCACCACCGGAATTCCGTAAACTGCTTCCACCACCAAATCGGCTCTGGATCCAAGAAAGCAGTTTATCCTCCCCAGAAGCCTTCTGTACCGCTCTGTTTCCTCCCCGTAATACCTGCCGTCTGCCGACACTTCGTTTGTTACCACAATCAGATGGCGGCACTGCCCTGCCAGCTGGCAGATCCCGTCCATAATACGTTCAGCTGCCCCCTTCTCCTGGCGGTAAAATTCGTTGCAGACCAGGTTTGACATACATTCTAACAGCACAACGGCATCTCCTGGCTGAAACGGTTTCGGAAGGCAGAACTGTTCCAGCTCTGTATATACCTCAACTGTCTCAAAATTCTTTCCTGCCCGCATTCTGCGGTGGCGGGCTACCCGTTCCTCTCCCTCTCTGTCCCACACCATCATGGTGGCCAGGTAAAGTTTTTTTCCAGGTTCCAGCATTTGAGACAGCCGCTCTGCATAGTCTGACTTTCCGCTTCCGCTCCCTCCCGTAATTACGGCAAACATCGCCTCTCTCCCTTTCCCGAACCGTTTTTTGTCTGCCTTATTTTAAAGGCTTATAATCTTCAATCTGAATTTCCTTAAAGGTACTCATTTCCCTGTAGATTCTGAGAGCCATATCTAAAAGCGGCATCAGGGCAGCCGCCCCGGTTCCCTCCCCCAGACACAGCCCGGCAGAAATGGCCGCCTTTTTGTGAAGGGCCTCCAGCAGAAGATGACCGGCCGGCTCTGAGGAAATATGGGAGGCCAGCATATATCCGGCACAGGCCGGGCAGATTCTCTGCGCCATTAAAGCCGCTGCCCCTGAAATAAATCCATCCATGACAATGGGAACCCGATACAGCGCTCCTCCCAGAAATACGCCTGCCATGCCAGCCAGATCAAGCCCTCCCACCTTGGACAGAATATCGATTCCATCCTCCGGGTCTGGCTGGTGCAGTAAAATCCCCTGGCGGATCACAGAAATTTTCCGAAGCAGCCCAGGGCTGTCAAGACCGGCTCCCCGCCCTGTAACAAGATACGGATCCAGCTTCAAAGCAGCTGAGACAACGGCGCTGCTGGTTGTGGTATTTCCAATTCCCATTTCTCCTGTTGCGATCAGCCCATATCCCTGATTTTTCAGGTCTTTCACCAGATCGATGCCAATCTCCAGAGCCTGCACGGTTTCCTCCTCCGTGAGAGCCGGTTCTTTTAGGAAATTTCTTGTTCCGCGCCTGACATTTTTATGGATCAAAGGGTATTTTTCCCCCAGGCCGCAGAGTTCCTTTTCCACGCCGATGTCTACGGGAAACACCTGTGCTCCGGCTGATTCGGCCATCAGACAGACGCAGCTGTCTCCCCTGGTAAAATTAGAGGTTACCACAGCCGTTACCTCTTTTCCTGTCTGGCTGATTCCCTCTTCCACGATTCCATTATCTGCGCACAGAATGACAACCGCTTTTTTCCCAAAGTCCACCTGCCAGGTGCCGAAAATTCCCGCTGCTGACGCAATGGCCTCTTCCAGCACTCCTAAGCTTCTCAGGGGCTTCGCTACGCTGTCCCAGCGTTTCCAGGCCTCTCTCTCAGCTGCCCTATCAGGAGGAACAATTCCTTCCAGCCGTTTCTCCAGCTGCTGTCTTGTCAAGCTCTTTCCCGTTCTGCACTCTGCCTCGCTCTTCATGTATGCCTCCCTATATGTGCTGCTGTATCATCTCTGTATCGTTTCCCGCTGCCGTTTCCTTCCACCTTCTGTGTTTTCCGCCGGCTTCCCTCAGCCACTGTCTCAGCCACGATTCATTGGATGGATAGTAGAGATGGGGAAATCCCGCCAAAAGCCCTTCTTCCTCCACCATACAGCTCCAGCTTCTGTCTGACATGGGCTTTTTCGCTGTCCAGCTTCCTCCTGGCACAGTCGTATCCCAGTAGTGGAATTCATGACCTCGTATCTGCTGTCCCCCGGTCCCTGTCAAGGTAATGTAGCCAAACCGCGACAGGCGGTCTGTGGAAAATCCTTCTGCGTCTATCAGGCCGGCCATAAGATACTGACGGCCGTCAGCCCCTTCCAGCAGGCGGTGCAGATAGAGAAAGCCGCCGCACTCTGCCAGTATGGGGATTTTTCTGCGATGCGCCTCCCTGACAGAGAGCAGCATAGATGTATTGGCCGCCAGCTCCGCCGCCAGATTTTCCGGATAGCCGCCGCCAAACAGATATCCGTCCGCTTCCGGAAGACTTTTATCCCTGAGGGGGCTGAAATAGACAAGCTTTGCTCCCAGACGCTCCATCAGGCTTAAATTTTCCTGGTAATAAAAACAGAACGCCTCGTCTCTCGCTACTGCTATGACCGTCTCCTGTATCTCTTCTTTTGCATTTCTGCCTTCCGCTGTGGGATTCTCCGAAAAAAAAGCGCCGGGCAGCCCGTTTTCTTCGTTCCCGGCCAGCTTCAGCAGTCCGTCCATATCCAGGCTTTTTTCTATCTGCTCTGCCAGCAGTCCGATTTTTTCTCTCAGGCCTTCTATCTCCCCTGGCATGAAAAGCCCCAGATGACGGCTTTTCAGACTGCACTCCTTCATCTCCGGCAGATACCCATAGACCTTAATTCCTGTTTTCTCTATCACCGGTTTCAGCCGTTCGTACAGCATAGGGGATAAGCGGTTTAAAATAACGCCGCGGATATTGCTGTTATCCACAAAGTCTGCAAATCCCTTTACCTGGGCAGCCAGGGAAACGCTGGCCCCCTTACAGTCCAGAATCAGGACAGAAGGCGTTCCGGTCATCACTGAAATCTCCCAGGAGCTGGCCCGTTTCGATACCGCTCCGATTCCGTCGTAGTATCCCATCACGCCTTCTATAACAGCCAGATCCGCCCCCGTTTCCTTCAGACGGGATGCGAAAACCTGCCTCACCTGATCCGCCTCTAAAAAAAAGCTGTCCAGATTTCCTCCGGGAATTCCCAGCACATACTGGTGAAACATGGGATCGATATAGTCCGGCCCGCATTTAAAGGCAGCGGGATGATACCCTCTGCGCCTGACGGCCTCTAAAAAGCCGCAGGTAATTAACGTTTTCCCGCTTCCGCTTCTGGGCGCTGTAAAAAGAATCGACTTCATGCCTCGTTTTCATCCTTTCCTCCGAAACTGATAATGTACACCGGATTCTGTCCCTGCATCAGATGATAGCTTCCCGCTTTCTTCGCCTTCGCCGTCTGTACAGATACAATTTCCGCCTCAATGGAAAGATCCTTCAGGGCAGCCACCGCCGCAGCCACCGACTCCAGGGCAATGACGTTGATCACAATGCGCATCTGCGGATTCAGGCTTAAAAGCGCTTCCAGGATCTGTTTCATATTTCCTGAAGTTCCCCCTAAAAAGGCGTGGGTCAGCCTGTGCCCGGTCTGAAACTGCTCCCTGATTTCCGGATCAGTTAAAAGCGCCAGGGCCTCCCCCTCCAACAGATGGATTGTGCCGGCTCCTGCCCTCTCAGCGCGGGCTATGTTCTGTCTCAAAAGCTCGACAGCTTCCCTGTTTTTTTCAATGGCCCACACAGACTTCACTTTCCAGGAAAGAGCCGCCTCCACAGAGACAGAACCTGTTCCGGCGCCGATATCTGCCAGAACCGACTCTGGCGTCAGCTCCAGCTTTGAAAGGGACACAGCCCGTACCTCGCTTTTTGTCATAGGGACTTTCCCACGTATAAACCATTCATCCCGCATAGGCTTCTCTCGCTCCTGCTTCTCTTTTTTTAATTTTCTTGTCTCTCTGACAGCTAATCCTGGGGCTTCGCCTGCACGGCCAGAATGGACAGGCCATCCGCCGCAGTTTCTGAAAACTCCTTCACCGTCCCCTGGCGGATCCTCTCATTTTCGTAAGAAAGACGTTCTCCCACCGCTGCCTGAAGGTTTCCGTATCCAAGAGCAGTCAGACGGCGGCACAGCTCTCCCGCCCCTTCTGTTCCGGCCAGGAGGATAAACATCCATCTGGGTTCCTGAATACCGCTGATGTGGCAGAGCAGTTCTTCCGTGTCCAGGATTCGGCCATGGGCGGTGAGAAATTCTGCCCGTTCCCAGGAAATCCCAAGTCTTGCGGCCAGATAGGCTGCAGAGGAAATTCCTGGAAGAATCGTAAAGGAAATCCCCCTTTTTTTCAGCTCCGCAGCCAGTTTTTTCGTTCCGCTGTAAAATCCGGTATCGCCGGAAAACAGAACCGTAACCATTCCGCCCTCCTGGTATCCCTCCAGAAAGCGGATCACTGCTTCCGGCTGGTAGACTGCTTCTGTCCGTGGTCTGTTCTTACGTCCAGAGCTTTCGTTTTGATTTCTGTGTATAAAAAGCTGTTCCAGACTGTCCAGCGCTTTCAAAGCGCTCTCAATCATCCGGGGTGCTCCCAGCAGCACGCGGCTGTGAAACATGTGCTCCATAACCGTAAGAGTCATCTGTCCGGCTGAACCAGGCCCAATCCCGGCTAAAACCACATGAAGAGGTTCCTTCTCCGAAACTGGATTTTCCTGTTTTTCAGAAAAATCTGCTTTCCGGCGGTGCGGGAAGGCAAGGATCTTTTCCTCCACTTCCTTCACCGAAAAACCATTTTCTTTCTCCCGGCGTATCACAATAACCGAAGCCCCGTTTCTCCTGGCAGCCCGAATCTTTTCATCGTAGCCGCCGTTCTTTCCCGTCTCCTTTGTCACCATCCACCTGGCCTCTATCTGGCCCATCATGGCCGCGTTCAACTCTTCTGAAAACGGTCCCTGCATACAGATCAGATGTCTGCCAGTGATTCCAAGCCCCCGGCACTGCTCTGCCGCTTCCGGCGACGGCAGCACTCTGGCATATATCCTGTTTTCGTAATCTGCCAGCGCTGTAAAGGCCCGAAGTTCCTTGCTCCCTGTGGTCACAAATACATTGCCCTCCGTACGCCCCAGCATCTGTACCGCCGCCTCTGCTGTGGGCACATAGAATACCCCTTCCTCCTCTGCGCTCTCCGCCTCTGCATCCCGCAGACATCTGAGAAGCGGTATCTGCTCTTCCATGCAGGCCCTTTTAATATTCCCGGTCACTTCTTTTGCATATGGATGGGTGGCGTCAACAACCAGCCGGACCTGTTTATCCCGCATAAACTCTGCCATCTCCTGCCAGTCCATCCGGTTTACCAGTATGCGGAGATATTCTGAGGAGGGCAGCAGATCACAGCCGTACTGGGATGCCACGCTTACCCAGGCCGAGATTCTGTGATCTGCGCAAAACTGCGCCAGCTGGCGTCCTTCCGTCGTGCCGCCAAAAATTAACAGCCTACACATCTTTGTAGCCTCTGGGCGTCACCATGCGCCCCATTACCTGTCTGGTGGCAGAATTCCCCACAAAAACTGTGGTAAACATATCCGCCTCCGCGTTCTGAAGCTCCTTTAAAGTCATCATCTCCACTGCCTGCCCCTCTCTGCCTATCTGCCTTACCATACCGCAGACTGTCTCAGGACTCTGGTATTCCATCAAAATTTTGCAGGCCCATTTCAGATAACCGGCTCTTTTTTTGCTGGACGGGTTATAAATGCAGATAGAAAAGTCGCCCTGGGCCGCAAAACGAAGCCTTTTTTCAATGGTTTCCACAGGGGTCAGAAGATCGCTTAAGCTGATCACCGCAAAATCGTGGGTTAAAGGCGCGCCCAGAAGAGCGCCGCCGCTTAAAGCCGCCGTTACGCCCGGAACCACCTCCACCGACACCTGGGGAAATTCCGGAAGAAGCTCTAATATTAAACCGGCCATACCGTAAACTCCCGCATCCCCGCTGCAGACCATGGCAGTCGTTTTGCCCTGATCTGCCTGCTCCAGGGCCATCCGGCATCGTTTAGTCTCCTGTTTCATAGGCGTCGTTAAGAACTCCTTGTCAGGAAACAGCTCTCTTATCAAATCCACATATACGGTATAGCCTGCAATCACCTGGCAGTCCTCTAAGGCCTGTCTTGCCCGGATTGTCATATCCTGCAGAGAGCCGGGGCCCATGCCTACCACATAAATTTTCTTGTCCATTTTCCTTACCTCCATCTGACCGTTCTCCTGCAGACAGCCAGAGCGGCGGTTACGCCGTGTCCCGTCTGTTTTTTTACAATCAGGGATGCGTTTTCTCCCGCCGCCAGGACAGCCGCTCTCTCGCAGACGTTTCCTACTCCTGTCGTCTTCTTCACAAAGGCTGAATCTGAAAAATCTCCTGGGACCTTTAAAAGTTCCTCCAGCGAATAAAAACAGATTTTCGTTCCATGGGCGCTGGCAAACTCCAGCAATCCCGTCTCGTCCTGCTTCAGGTCGATGGTGGCAATCTGCTTTACGTCCCTCATGGCAAGTCCCTGGGAAGCCAGAACAGACTCTGCCGCCGCTTCAATCGTCTCCCGTTTCGTTCCTCTCCTGCAGCCGATTCCAAGAACCGCGTCTCTGGCAAGAAGCTTTAAGTACCGGGAAGGCCTCTCTGTTTTTTTCTCCTCTGATTCGGCAGGAGCTTTCTCCACGTTTCCTGCCCGTGTTATCCACAGGTTCAGGCGGCAGGCCTTACCGAAAGCCAGCTGCGCCGGTATTGTCCCCTCCACTGGAAAATCAGAAAAAAAGCCCAGGTGTTCGCCTCTCAGAAGGGCCGCCGCCGCTTCCCTGGCCAGACCCATATCCTCTATCTCAAGGCCGTTCTCTTTTGCAAATACATCTGGAGCGAGCAGGCCGTTTCTGTCTGTAGCCGTCGTAATCACCGGCTCCGCTCCTATTATGGAGGCGGCTCTGAGGGCCAGCTCATTGGCGCCGCCCAGGTGCCCTGACAGAAGGGAGACTGCATACCGTCCCGTTTCGTCTATGACAATCACAGCCGGATCCTTCGTTTTATCCTGGACAAAGGGCGCGCAGGCCCGGACTGCAATTCCCGCCGCTCCCACAAAGATAAGCCCGTCCGCCTTCTGAAACTGTCTCTTCGTCCATTCCTTCAGCGTCTCCCTCCGTATGGAAAGACCGCCTGCCGCCTCCGCGCAGGAAGGGGAAACGGTCCCTTCTGTTTCCTCTCCTTCCTCCTGGAACCTGCTTAAAAGCCGCTCTAACAGCCTAGCTCCCCGCTCTGTAAAGGCAATTCCTGCCAGTTTCATCTATGTTCTCTCCACTCTGTCTCTTTGCCGCCTGTTTCTGGTTTTGTCTCTTTTGGCCCTGCGGCCTCTGCTTTGGCTGTGCCGGCCTCAGGTTCCACATCCGTCCCTTTTCGAAATTCTGTGGTAAAGCCCGGATCGTAAAGCCTGGAACGCTCATATCCCCTGTGAGCCACAGCCTCCCCCACCAGAATCAGGGCTGTTTTCGTAATATGTTCCCGAAGCGCCGTCTCATAGAGCGTGCCCACCTGGCATACCACTGCCTTTTCCTCCGGCCAGGTAGCCTTATAGACAATAGCTGCCGGCGTAGTCTCCTGGTATCCGCCCCGAATCAGCTCTCTGGAAAGCTCTTTTAAAAGGCCTGTGCTGAGAAAAATAACCATAGTCGCGCCGTGGGAGGCAAAGGAAGCGATTTTCTCCCTCTCCGGCACCGGCGTTCTGCCCTCCATCCTGGTGATAACCACGCTCTGTGAAATTCCCGGCAGCGTATATTCCAGATTCAGGGCCGCCGCTGCTCCGCAGAAAGAGCTGACGCCGGGGCATACCTGGTAGGCAATTCTCCTTTCGTCCAATGCGTCCATCTGCTCTCTGATGGCTCCATACAGGCAGGGATCTCCTGTGTGAAGGCGCACCGTCATATCCCCGCGTTTCTCCGCCTCCTCAATCACAGACAGCACTTCTTCCAAAGTCATTTTCGCGCTGTCATAAACAAGACAGTTCTCTTTTCTTCCCTTCAAAAGCTCTGGATTTACCAGAGAACCGGCGTATATAATCACGTCTGCCTGTTTCAGCAGTCTGTCTCCCCGCACAGTGATTAAATCCACAGCCCCGGAACCGGCTCCTACAAAATGTACCATCTCAGCTCACCTCTCCTTATTTTCACGTCCGCTGTCCGCCCTGTTTCTCCTCAGAGGATTCTGCAATCAAAAGAGAAAAATATCCTGCGTCGTCCGGAATCTCCTCCAGAGACTGGTAGGTTTTCTCTCCTTCCATTCCGCAGTTTTCTACCATCCTGGCCTCCAGGCCTTTTTCCTTTAGGAGAGCTTTTACTTTGGGCATCTGCCGTCCGGATTTCATCAGCACCTTTACGCCTGGAAGCTCCAGCGCCTCCTCGATGTGGTAGGACGCAGGCAGAATATGCAGCTTCTGAGAGCCGTTGACAAGCGGCATGTCAAGCCTTGCGGCCGCCGCGCAGAAAGAAGGAATTCCGTTGACAATCCTCGTCTCAAAGCCCAGGCGTTTGATCCGTTCATGGACATAAAGATACGTAGAATACACAGTGGCGTCCCCCAATGTAATCAAGGCTACTGTGTGCCCTGCCGCCAGCTGTTCTGCAGCTTTGACAGCGGCTGCCTCATGGCTTGCCGCCAGCTTCTCCCGATCCTTTGTCATAGGCATGGGAAGAGGCAGGCATGGCTTTTCATCCAGCTCCGGCACCGCCTGTCTGGCGATCTGGTAGGCAGTACACCCCTCCTTACTCTCCTGCGGAATGGCAATGACGTCGCATTCTCTCAAAATTCTTACGGCTTTCAGGGTTAAAAGCTCCGGATCGCCCGGCCCCACCCCTACTCCATAGAGAATGCCCTGCTTTGTTCCTTCTGTCTTTTTCATGCTGTCCTTACGAATCCTTTCATAATCTTCTGTTTATCATTTTTATATATTTCGTCCCATTCAAAGCTTATATCCGGCCTTTCAGCCGTTTCACAAAAGCCTCTGCGCCTTCCGTCATGCCCAGAATGCCTGCAGAACCCGAAAACACAATCACCTCTGTCTCTATTTGAAATCGGCTTTCCAAAACAGACTTGATTCTTCCTGTCACCGTTTTCATCACCGAAGTGAGAAGTCCCTGTGCAGATAAAAATTCCGCCGCTTGGTCTGTTGTGTTCATGGACAAAATTTGTCCGATGACTTCTTCCCTGCGCCGGTTCAAAGCAAAACGCCCAGAACGCTTTTCTTCTGAATTCCAGGTTTCTGCCAGGCAGTCTGCCAGAATTTCCATTCTCCTGTCTCCATATTTGGAGTGAGTGTTCATGACTCCTCCTGCCACCTTGATCAGCTTGCCCAGATGGCCGGCAAACAGCGCCTGCCTGACGCCCTCTTCCTTCAGCATGGAAAAAGTCTCTCCCACAAAATTGCTGCATTTGACGAAGGCGTCCATGGAAAGTCCCATTTCCTCCCGCAGAAACGCTTCCCCATAATTTCCCGGAGCTACTGCCAGTAAAGTCCGGTTTTCCGCCGCCTGTACCCGGATATCCAGCCGGATGGTTTCTATCAGAGCCTGCTCGCTCATGGGATTGACAATCCCCGTAGTTCCGAGGACGGAAATCCCTCCTTCGATTCCAAGCCTTGGATTAAACGTCTTTAACGCCAGCTTTCTTCCAGCCGGAATAAAAATTTCTATGTAAACAGGCCTCTCACAGCCCAGCTTCCAAAGCGCTGTTCTGGCTGCTTCTGCAATCATCTGTCTGGGAACCGGATTAATGGCCGGATAGCCAACCGGGCATTTCAGCCCCTTCTTTGTCACCCGTCCAACCCCGATTCCGCCTGTCAGATATACGGAAGGGCTCTGCGGATGGTCGCTGTAGATTCCTGGAAGCTCTTCTCCGCGCTCCTCCGCCCTCTGAACGTTCTCGCCGAAGGAGACGGCCGCTCCGATCAGCGTCCCGTTCGTCACGTCAGGATCGTCGCCCGAGTCCTTTCTCACCATGCATATCTGCTTCTCTGGGCTTTCAGAGCCAGGCCAGAAGCCGTCCTGCCCGCCTCCTGCTTCCTTCACACATTCCGGCTGCCACAATACCTCAAACGCCGCTTCCCGGCCTCCTGGAGTCATCAGCGAAACGTATTCTCTTTTTCCGCCTCCTGCCAGAGCCTGTGCAGCCGCCATCGCGGCGGCCGCGGCGCAGGTTCCTGTGGTAAATCCACTTTTCAGCTGTCTTTTTTCTTCCATGGTATCTCCCGCTGTTCCCGGCTTGCTTTCTGATGGGACGCTGTTTTTTCTGTCCGCTTAACGCCCTACTATTATATGCGATCAGCCGTTTTCTTTCAATACCTGCTTTTTCATTTCCCTTCTGCGCTTCGTAATCAGGCCTCCGATTCTTCCGCTCTCCTTGGAAGTCAGGCTTTTCCAGCCACCGTTTATCACCTTGTCTCCCAGTCCCAGCTCCTCTGCAATCTCAAATTTCAGTTTATCCTCTGGTTTTAAGTGAGCCGGATCGATAGTTTCCTGTTTTTTGTTTTGGGCCATTGGTGTTCTCCTTTCTCTGTTTAGCAGGAGTATTCCCTTTTTTATGAGCGCTATACAGAAACAGGATACATATGGAGCAAAACAGACAGAAAAAAAGAGCGTTGTTCAAACGCCCCTTTTTTTGTCTCTTATTTCTTTTATTAGCTGAGAGGCTTTAACTGATCCTCCGCTCCTGTCTCAGTGGTGTCTGCCGCTTCCTCTCCAGCCTCGTCCAGTGTGTCAAACGCCAGCTGTCCGTCCTGGAACATCACAATCTTGCTGGCTGTCTCTTCCTTGCCGTCCTCTCCCAGCTCAGACCATACCAGGAAATTTCTGCCCTCTGTCAGGCTCTCTATTGTTACCATATTTCTCGTCAGGTATGGAAGCAGAACACAGTCTGCCGGAACCTGGTAAACGGTGCCGGAAACAGCTTCCACCACTGCGCTTCCGTCCTCATTTACAGTCAGCTCCTTTACCTCCTCCAGAGCCGGAACACGGTAATCTGCCGGAATATTGGCCAGAATCATGTAGGCGAAGGACTGGGGCGGAAGGCTGGCGGTCATGGCCGGGCTCATGTAGGAATAAACCATATCTCCGTCCTTGATGTCTTCCAGCTTAATAGGAAGTCCCTCCACCGCATCTAAAATCAGGGTCTCCTCAGAAATATTCAGGATTACCTCCTGCTGTCCCTCCACGCCTTCAATCGCAGCGTTCATAAGAAGCTGATCTCCTTCGGAA
>ERZ838827.1667-NODE-1667-length-15567-cov-13.556601_pt1 | contig 15567 bp, 8 predicted proteins | sample MGYA00519881_ERZ838827 | MGnify/ENA primary metagenome ERZ838827 (study PRJEB31850, sample SAMEA3708842) | human gut metagenome | biome: human gut; feature: human-associated habitat; material: faeces | place: China | collected 2014 ...
TTCCGGTAGGGCTGGTTATCAACAGTTGGGGAGGTTCGGCTATCGAAGCATGGATAGATGAACCGACATTGAAAACCGTCGAAGGTATGGACGTAGAAGCTGCCAAAGATCCTAAAAGAGGGGTACATCAGCGTCTGGAATGTCTGTACAACTCGATGTTATGGCCTGTTAAGAACTTCACGGCAAAGGGTTTCCTCTGGTATCAGGGAGAATCGAACATATCCAACTATCAATTCTATGCTCCGATGATGACTGCCATGGTGCAGCTATGGAGAAATGTATGGGAAGCTCCCGATATGCCTTTCTATTATGTGCAGATTGCTCCTTACAAATATGAAAACAGCAGCAATACGGGGGCTGCTTTATTGCGTGAAGCACAGATGGAAGCATTGAAAACGATTCCTAATTCAGGCATGATACCTACTACGGATATTGGTGATGAGTTTTGTATCCATCCATCGCCAAAGGATGTGGTAGGGCTCCGGCTGGCTACGCTTGCATTGACCAAAACATACGGTATCGGCCGATTGCCATCCAACGGTCCGATGATGACTAAAGTAGACTATGAGGGCAACAAGGCCATAGTGACATTCAATAACGCACCTGCGGGACTATTCCCTACTTTCGCCCAACTGGAGGGATTCGAGATTGCAGGAGCCGACAAGAAGTTCTATCCGGCGAAAGCGAAAATTATAGGACGCACCAATACGGTAGAAGTATCGAGCGAAGAGGTTGCCCAACCGGTTGCCGTACGCTATGCTTTCCGCAATTATGTAGGAAATATCACTCTACGCAACACTTTCGGATTGAGCGCTTTCCCATTCCGCACGGATACGTGGGATGAGGTGAAATAAATGTCTCTACACAGGTAATATATCCTCTTCAAAGTGTTCTCTATAAAGCACGCTTTTCTCAAAAAACATGCTTTATAGAGAACACTTACCTTATAATAGCAGACTTTTAAAGCAGTATCCGTTTGCACTTGAGTATTCTCTTCCAGAAGCAATTCGGGATATTGCCGAAAGATTATGTGAAGAAAGGATTTACCGGATCAGACTCAAATTACCCGTAGCCTTATTGACTACTTTCTTTTCGGCACAGATACCGATGCCGATATAATGCAACTCATCATCGTTGGCTTCAGCCATGGCCTGTTCATATTCATCATAGGTTCTGGCGTGCTGGGCGATGGTAGAGAAGTCTACCAAAACTGCATTTTCCAAACCTAAGGAGAGGAAGTGGCTATATATCTCTTTTATCTTCTCACCGGAGGCTCCAAGTATGGGAATAGGCAGTTGGGTGATGCCTAAATGTTTTTTCCCCTGTTTGTCGTACACATCATGACTTACAATATGGTCGACCTTACAGCCGAGTGTCATGGACAATACACTGGCAATATTTGCTACGATGCCCGTAGGCTGGGCATTATCAATCACTAAGACACACTTATGTGTCGCGCTTGAAAGAGTTTCTGTTCCCATGTTTATTTATATCTTTGGTTGGTGCAAAGTTATTGATAATAGATTATTTTCCTGCATCTGATAATCAGATACGATAATTTTCCTATTTTTGCTATTATTTCTACACATTCTTCCTAAACAGGAGATTCTAAAACATTAAAAACAGGAAAAAATACTATGGCACAATTAGACGAAACGGATATCAGGATTCTTCAATCCTTGCAAAAGGATGCAAAAGTGAATACCAAAGAGCTGTCCGAACAGCTTCATATCTCTAAAACCCCGATCTACGAACGTATCAAACGATTGGAAAATGACGGATATATCAAAGGATATGTCGCATTGGTAGATAATAAGAGAGTGGGATTACCGCTCATCGCTTTTTGTAATGTGTCATTGGCTGTCCACGACGACGAACATATCCAACGGTTCAAAGAGGAAATAAAGAATATTGATGAGATTATGGAATGTTATTCCACAGGGGGGATTTACGATTTTCTTTTGAAGATTGTTGTCAGAGATCTGGATGCTTACAACCAGTTCGCTTTTGAAAAACTGACCAAAGTGCACGGGATTGTGAAAATGCAAAGCTCGTTTGTTCTTAGCGAAATAAAGCATACAACGGTGCTCAATATAAAAAAGTAGATTGCCGGAGCAGCCTGGCAACGGCTTTCGCCGGCTTAAAATACGAAATCTAAATCAGACTCATTCCTCCTCATATTCTAAACTAACTATATCGGCCATACACCCGGATCAGATTTTTGCATCAATCATGCACCCCTTTCCCGGGTTATCAACCGACCGGAAACGCTATATGAATTATAGATATCAGATGAAAATATATCCCTAATAATCAAAGCATTATATCATATTTGGGAGGTATGATGTAGATTTGATGTGATGTTATGAAGTGTCTGTAGAAAGTATTGAAAGCTTTGTAGGGGAGGAATTTTAGGAACTCCCATTCTCTGCATCTATTTTTGTTGGCGATAGCAGATTCATTAACTTTAAAATCTTAAGAGAATGATAAAACATGTAGTATTGTATCTATTCCTTTTATCTTGTACCTGTATGGCGCAGGCACAGGATTTCACCATCCGCGGTACAGTCTTTGAAGAGGAGACCGGCATGGGACTGATGGGAGCCGCAGTTGTGATTCAAGGCACTACCAACGGAGCCCAGACGGACATAAGCGGAGGCTTTTCTCTGAAAGGCGTGAAAGTCGGAGATAAACTTGCCGTTAGCTTCATCGGAATGAAAACTGAAATTATCCCGATCACCAACAAAGAACGCTCTACGGAAATCAAGGTTTACCTGAAAAATGACAATTACCAGTTAGATCAAGTGGTGGTAACCGGATACGGAACTGCCCGCAAAAGAGACTTGACAGGTGCCATTGTTTCCGTATCAGGTGAGGATATTAAAAGTGCGCCTACTAATAATGTAATGTCCTCGCTGCAAGGAAAAATACCGGGACTCATGGTGACCAATTCCGGATCGGCAGGAGCGGAACCGGATATCAAGATTCGTGGTATTGGTACTCTGAATGCCAGCAGTAATCCTTTATATGTAGTGGATGGAATGTTGATGTCGGACATTAAGTTCTTGAGCAACAGTGACATTGCCAGTATGGAGATTCTGAAAGATCCTTCATCCCTCGCCATCTTCGGTGTGCAGGGAGCTAACGGTGTGATTATCATCACGACCAAACGTGCCGAAGGAGAAAAAACATCTGTCAGCTATGACGGCTATTTCGGTGCACAGACAGTATGGAAACGTGACCGTGTAAGTCTGACTAATGCATCGGAATTTACCATGCTCTATAATGAAATGCTACAGAACCAGGACCCGAATGCTGCTTCATGGGCACCCGATATGCTAGGTACAGGAACCGACTGGCAAAGCAAAGTATTGAGAGAAAGAGCGATTATCACCAACCATAATCTGACAGTGTCCAAATCCGGAAAGAACAGCAAATCTTTATTATCAGTCGGCTATTACAAACAGGATGGAGTATTGAAATACAACACTTACCAGCGCTTCAACATACGTTTCTCACAAGATTATGAGATCACTAAGAATCTGAAAGCCGGAGGAAATATCAACCTTTCACAGATGGATAGCAAGCCTGCTTCTGCCCGGATTCAGAATGCGGTAATGGCACTCCCGACTTACGTACCTTATGCTCCGGCAGAAGATTACGACCCCGAAAATCCCGGTTCGCTCTATCATCCGTCTGCCGACATACAAGCCAACGTAAACAACCCGGTAGCGCAAATGGAACTTTACAAGGATACAGAGAAGTATCGTGACTACCGCATTATCGGTAATATCTACGGTGAATGGAACTTTCTGAAAGACTTCACCCTGAAAGCAACCGGCTATATGGACCTCGGACTCTACAGAGGTGAACAGTACACGCCACGTTATGACGTGAATAACTCCACCAGTCACTCGGCACACAAGAACGATATTACCAACTTTTATCGTAAAAGTGACGAAGCGCGTACATTCCAGGCAGACTTTCTTTTGAGTTATAAGAAGATGATAACCAACCACCGCATAGATGCAACAGTGGGATATACAGCTCGCAAAGCCATCAGCGAGGGTTTCAATGCAAAGGTAGACAGTCTGGCCAACGGCATGAATGTAGTGCCTAGTGATCTTTGGATGCTTAGCATGGGCTCTGTCAATCGTGTTGCTGCAGGTGACTGGTGGAACGAAGAATCTTTCATCTCTTATCTGGCCCGTGTGAACTATGCATACCAGGACCGTTATCTGATTACAGCTACTTTCCGTGCCGACGGTTCTTCTAAGTTTTCTCCCTCCCACCGCTGGGGATATTTCCCATCAGTGGGTCTTGGCTGGGTGATTAGCGAAGAGGCTTTCATGCAACCACTGAAAAAGGTAGTGGACTTTGCCAAGTTGAGGGTAAGCTGGGGTAAGTTGGGAAACGACAAGATAGGCAACTACCTTTATTATCCGACCATCAACCCGAAAGGAAAACAGGTTATCATCAACGGAGTAACACAGTTTATCCCGACTCTTAGCTATGACATCGACAAGAATATTCATTGGGAAGTGATGACCGGTGTTGACGTTGGCCTTTCCGCACAATTATTTAATAATCGTTTGAGCATGGAACTCGGTTATTACAGTAAAACGACCGACGATCTACTGGCTTACGTTTCTCCCTCTTCTTCCATCGGGGCAGGTTATGCGATAACCAATGCAGGTTCTATCAACAACAAAGGGTTTGAATTCAGTGTTTCATGGAAAGACCGGATAGGAGACATCGACTATGGTATCAACGTCAATGGTGCAACTCTGAAGAATAAAGTGACCAAACTAGGTGATAACAATTCGGATATTATTTCAGGTGATTACCACCGTACTTCCGTAGGTCACCCCATCGGCTCTTATTATGGCTATGTGCAGGATGGTATTTTCCAGACACAGGAAGAAATTGATAACTATTATCCAATGACATGGGATGTGAAACCGGGAGATATCCGCTACAAGGACTTAAACGGCGACGAGAAAATCACTGATGCCGACCGTACCTATCTCGGAAGTCCGATGCCTACTTTCACCTATGGATTCGGCTTTATGATCGGCTATAAGAGCTTTGATTTAAACGTAGATTTTAACGGTGTAAGCGGTAACAAGATTTTGGACTTGAAGAAGACCGTATCGTGGACTCAAACCAATTTCTATGAAAAAAGTCTGCAAAGATGGCATGGTGAGAGTACTTCCAATAAAGAACCAATTTTGGACAAATCACGTGGACACAATTATCTATCTTCCACCAACCTGCTGGAAAATGGCTCGTACCTCCGCCTGCGCAATGTACAATTAGGTTATACTCTACCACAATCACTCGTAAGCAAACTAGGTATATCCGGTCTGCGGGTTTACGTAAGTGGACAAAACCTGCTGACTTTCAAACATAACACCGGATACACCCCGGAAATAGGAGGAAGTGCCCTGAAAGGAGGAATGGATCAGGGAGACACTTACCCATTACCATCTGTATATACAGTAGGGCTATCAGTCAACTTTTAAACTGACATCGGTTGAGTAAGTGACTCACCTAACCAACTGTTAAGCTAAATAAATTATCTCATTAGAAACAACAACGAATCATGAAACGAATTACCTATATATTAGCAGTCTTATTCGCCTGCACATCCTGTAGTAGCGGTTTCCTGGACAATGCACCGAAAGGAAAGTACCACGAAGGCAATTATGATATGAGTACGGGACAGGAACTTCTGGTACTTGCCACACTCATGGACGGATACAACATCTTTGCCCAACAAACATGGCCCGTCACCGCCATGCACTGCCATACCACGGACAACACTCATCCCGGAGGACCGTCAGGAGACGGCGGAGTAGATTTCAGCCAGTTCCCCACCATGTCGTTCACCCCGGCCAACACCATGTTCTCTTCTTATTACAGCTATCAATTCACTGCCATCACCAAAGCCAACGAAGCACTGAAGATGCTGGAAGAAATAGAAGAAGCCAACGGAAAAACAAAAGAAACGAACCAATATCGTGCCGAAGCCTATTTCATCCGTGCAGCCGCTTATTTCCGTCTGACACAAGCATTTGGAGCAGTTCCCTATGTAGATCGAGTAATGGGAAAAGATGAAGAAATAGCAGATCAGCTTAGTGCATCGGTGATTCGTGGAAAGTACCTGCCCGAACTAATCTGGGCAATCAACTATCTACCCACCCGTCAGGAAACTGTCAGCTCGGGAAACGTGGGAAGAGCCACACAAAATGCCGCCCGTGCCATTATCGCCAAAACATATCTGTATGAAAAGGAGTATGCCAACTGCCTGACTTACACCAACCAGATCATTACCTCGGGCGACAATGACCTAGACACTCCTTATGCGGAAATATTCCGCGAAGAGAATGAATTCGGTTCCGAATCAGTCTGGGAAATCAATGCCGACTATAAACCGAATACAAACATCTCCATTATCGGTGAAAACAATCAGTGGTGTATGATGAATGGTGTTCGCGGCTTCCCGAATCTGGGTTGGGGACACAATGCGCCCAGCGAGGATTTAATGAACGATTATGAAACGAACGATCCGCGTTACAATGCCACCGTCTTGAAAAATGGTGATAACGTGGATGGCGACCTCATTGTGGCAAGTGATTACAAATTCTTCAATAAGAAAGCCTATTGCCCGAAAAGTGAACGTGGTCTTTACGGACGCGCCGACTGGTGCTACGGTTATTGGCACAACCTGCGTATTATCCGCTATGCGGACATCGTACTGATGCACGCCGAAGCTGCCTGTGAAACCAATGCTTTAGACGATGCCAAAAAGAAGCTGGAAATGGTGAGAAAACGTGCCCGCAACGGTCAGTTAGTCCTGCCCGAAATAAAGACGAACGATCAAGACGAACTGCGGGAGAAGATACGCCATGAACGCCGCATCGAACTGGCTTTAGAATTCGAACGCTATTTCGATCTTGTACGTTGGGGAATCGCCAAAGATAAAATTACCGGTTTCGTCACCGGCAAACACGAAGTATTCCCGCTTCCGCAAACAGAGATTGATAAATCGAACGGAAAATTGCAACAGAATCCGCGTTACTAACTGAATAAAAAAATAACCATAAATATGTCAAAGATGATATTAAATATAGCCGCCGCACTATTCTCGGCCCTGATGCTGTGGAACTGTGTAGAAGATGAATCTACGCTGGGCGACCAGACGGTCAACAACGATAACACCTATTCGCCAACAGTGGTGAAAGGTGCCATCAACGAACAACAGCAGAAAATCGTCAACTATTTCTTTAAAGGAGCCAACCAGGCCACCGGAATGGCTTACAACAGCTCTACGGACAAATCGACTCTCACCACCGGAGCCACCGGAATGGGTATAATGAACCTGATTATAGGAGTGGAACGTGGCTGGATCAGTCGTGAAGACGCTGCCGACCATATCGTTAAAATCGTACGTTTCCTAAAAACAGCCGACCGATTTGAAGGAACCTGGGCACACTGGTACAAACCGGATGGAAAAATCACGCCTTTCGGTAACCAGAAAGAAGCCGGAGAAATTGTAGAAACCGCTTTCATGATGGGTGGCCTGCTGACTGCCTGCGAATACTTTACCGGCAACAACGATGCGGAAAAAGAGATTCGCAACACCACACAAGAATTCTGGGAATCCATCAACTGGAACCATTTCGTGAACAACGGCCAACTCTACTGGATATGGCACCGGGATACAAACACCTATGAACTGCCTTTGATCGGCTGGAACGAAACGTTACTGGTATATATCCTGGCAATGGCAGCACCCGACAACCATAAAGTATCAACGGATATATATAAGAACTGCTGGCAGGGACACAACTTTGCGCATCCCGACAGAAAAACCTATGGCTATCCGTTGCCATTAGGCACCGATTATGGCAGCGCACTCTTCCTGTCTCAATATTCTTTCTTAGGACTGGACCCAAGATTGATGGAAGATAAATATGCCTACTACTGGACCCAGAACGTAAGTCACACAATGATTAACCGTCATTACTGTGTGTACGAAGCTCCGGCAGAACATAACTATTCGGTTTCCGATTGGGGACTGACTGCATGCGGTGGTTGCGGCAAACATCCTGATTACCTCTCACGCGACCCGCAGAATGACGATGGTATCATCGCACCAACAGCTGCCATCAGTGCTTTCCCATATACTCCGTTCTACTCTACCCAGGTGCTCATGAACCTGACAAAGAACTACCCTAAACTGAATGGTACATACGGATTCGGCATCTCCTATTGTCCTGCGGATAAAGCGGTAGGTACGGAATATCTCGCAATGGAGCATGCACCAATGGCAATCATGATGGAGAACTATCGTACAGGACTTATCTGGAAACTTCTGATGAAGAACGAGCATATCCGGAAAGGGCTCCAACTGGCAGAAATGAAGACTACCCCCGATTATGCTCCGGGCTTCTACCTGGCAATGGTCAACACGCGCACACAGGTCTATGACATCATGCGTCATCCCGACCGTGAAAAATACGAAATAGATTTCTATACAAAGGCTTCGGGCAACGGGCAACTCGTCTTGACTAATATGCAAAACGAAGAAATCTATCGCACCGGCATCGACCTGACAGCAGGAACCAACGTTGTTTCATTCTTCGACAACTCCATCCTCCGGGGAAAGAAATACACGCTCACGATAACCGACGGTGCCAATCAATCCTACTCTATTCCTGTAACTTTAAGATAAAAAACAACGATGAAGAAATTACTTACTACTATATTATGCCTGGTCTTTTTAGCAGGAGTCTCAATGAAAGCCGAAGTCCCCTCCAAACTCGTGATGAACGAAAATGGAAGCTGGCAGCTCATCGTGAACGGGAAACCTTTCATCATGCTGGCAGGTGAACTGCACAACTCTTCGGCTTCCACCACCGAATATCTGAACAGTCTGTGGACTCCGCTAAAGGCTTTGAATCTGAATACCGTTCTTGCACCGATTGCCTGGGAACAGTTTGAACCACAAGAGGGCAAGTTTGACTATACACTGGTGGATAGTATGATAAACGGAGCAAGAAAAAACGGCCTGAAACTCTGTATCCTGTGGTTTGCCAGTTGGAAGAACGGTGAATCGAGCTACGCCCCAACGTGGGTAAAAGAAGATACCCAACGGTTCTTTCGTGTGAAGAACGCGCAAGGCAAAGAGATTGAAACTCTTTCTCCTTTCTGCGAAAATGCAATGAAAGCGGATGCCAAGGCTTATAAAACATTGGTAGAATACATTCGGAAAGTGGACGGAACCGAAGGAACAGTCATTGCCCTGCAACCGGAGAATGAAGTGGGAATGTTCCAGGATATGGATTATTCAAAGGTTTCACTGAAAGCGTATGAACAGGAAGTTCCGCAGCCACTTATCCAATACATGAAAAAAAATCGCAAGAACCTGCGCAAAGAACTGCTTTCCGTTTGGGAAGAGAACGGAGCCAAAACTTCCGGTTCATGGAAAGCCGTCTTCGGAGATAATGTATGGAGCAAAAGTTTCTATACTGCCTGGCAATATGCTACGTATATTGATTATGTTGCCGCCAGTGGCAAAGAGATTTATCCATTGCCTACGTTCTGCAACTGTTGGCTGGTGCAGAAGCCCGATGACCTGCCAGGAGTCTATCCCAACGGCGGACCGGTATCTCTTGTTATGGATATCTGGAAAGCGGCAGCTCCCCATATCGATGTACTTTCACCGGATATTTATCTCCCCGACTTTAAGAATATCGTAGCAGACTATCACCGTGCCGACAACCCTCTGCTGATTCCCGAAGCAGAGATGAAACCTGCCAATGCTTTCTGGGCATTCGGTGAGCATAGCGCACTCTGTTACTCTCCGTTCGGTATTGAAGATGGTGCAGATAATTTCACTTTCGCCCAGTCGTATAAAGTATTGAGCGAACTGATGCCGCTTATTACAAAATATCAGGGTAGCAACCGGATGATTGGTGTCATGAAGATGCCGGATGAATCGGAACGTACAGTAACGATAGGAGATTACCAACTTTGTATCAAGTATGATGCTGAAGATGCCTACGGACTGATTATCCAGACTGAAAAGAATGAATTCGTTGTTGCAGGTATCAACTTCAAGGTATATTTCGCTTCCACCAATACGAAGAAGACAGGATATATCAAACAAGTGTGGGAGGGTGGATACAATGACACCGGAGAATGGAAAGCTACCCGTTTGCTCAACGGTGACGAAACCTATCATAATGCAGTGTTGATTGCCAAAGGCCGTCGTACATTGACTTCGGAGAAGAGCAACAATTATTATGCCGAACATAGTGATGAGATATTCGTTTACTCGCCCACATCCTATCAGGCAATCTGGAGTCCGGGCATCTATCGCGTGACGACGTATCTCCGGTAAACTCATCCCATTAAGTACAAAATGAACATTAAATAATAAAGACTGTATGAAACATATATATTCTATATTGATCGCTCTTTGCATCATTCTTACTGTATGGAGTTGTAAAGATTCGGACGAGATAGCGGAACCATCGCTCACCGTCAACAATAATGAGCTATCATTTACCGGCTACAGAAGTACTCTAGCCGTTAAAGTAGATGCTACCCGCCGCTGGAGTGCCGTAGCATCCGATTACTGGATTAGCGTAAGTCCAGATAGTTACCCTGGAGCAGATGAGCATTTCGTTGCAAATGTAGCAGTCACAGTCTCCGATAATGAGACGGGGCAAACACGCAAGGGATATGTCACCTTTTTCTTGCAGGACAAGGAGATAGCAACCGTAATCATCAAACAAAACATACAGAACGAGGAAGAAAAACCTGATGAAGAGTTCCCGATTACGTGGGCAAACCTGCAATGGAAAAGTGCCGGTTCCATCAATGAGGGCGATGCATTCGAAGCCGGATCATGTGTATTTGCCGACGGTATCACCAATGCCATGGAGAGCCAAACCGGAGAAGACATCACCTGCGAAATTGGTTACTCACTGAATGATACAGATCCGTCGGGAGAGGGGTGGACCTGGACTTCCTCTTGGTTTAACGGCGATTGGGGAGATAACTTCTATTATCAGGGACGTATCGAGGGATTATCTGCCGGAACTTATTACTATACTTTCCGCGTTCGCAACGCCGACGGCCCATACAAATATGCAGGATCAAACGGACTGTGGGATGGACTCACCAATATGAATGGAACATTTGAAGTAAAATCCACTTCTTCAGGCGGTGATGACGATGATGATGGCATTGATTACAGTAGCTTGGTCATCAACTGGGCAAATCTGCAATGGAAAGACAAGGATATTATCAACAAAGGAGAAACCTTTAATGCAGGCTCCAAAATCCTGGTCAACGGACTGACCGACTTGGAAGAACCGGCAACTTCCGCCAACAAGCATCTGACTTGTGAAATCGGTTATTCATCCACCAACCCCAATCCATCCGGTGACGGTTGGACATGGACAACTTGCCCCTGGAGTGGTGACTGGGGAAATGAATATTACTACCAGGGATTCACTTCCGAAATTACAAATGCGGGAACATATTATTATAGTTTCCGTTACAGAATAGACAATGGCGAATATGCCTATGCAGGAACAGACGGGCTGTGGAATGGCACAAACAGTGTCTGCGGAACTTTTCAGGTAACAGAGTAATTCAACACCCTCGCTACAGTTATCTGAACTGCACTTCAAAAGTTGAACACTAAAACTTTAGGAATGCAGTTCAATCTGTGGCGAGGGTAATTTCGTTGCTTCCTTGTCGAATGGCTTTCTCCTGCACCTTACAAATTAAAAAACAGCATATTGCATCTTCGATTTTTCTCTTTATCTTTGTAGTTAGTACATACCTACTAACTTTATGCAAATGAAATATGCCCCTATCTTTTTCTGGTTATGTATATTATCCTTTGTCTGTCTCTGCCCGAGTACAGCACAGAACCCTGTACAAATTACAAACTACAACTATAAGAACTACAAAGGCGGGATTCAGAACTGGGGTATTACGATCTCTCCCGAACAGGTTTTGTATGCCGGAAACAACAATGGACTACTGAAATACAACGGCAATGACTGGACTCTTCTGGAACCCGGCGAACGTGGAACCGTACGCGCAGTACACTGCATCGGTAACCGGATTTATACGGCAGGCGACAACAATATCGGTTACTGGGAATATGCCCCGAACGGAAAAATCGTCTATACTTCCCTCCTGCCTTTAGTAAACAAACTGGGAATCAAAGGAGAAACTTTCTGGAGTATCGGCGAAACGGAGGATAAGATTTATTTCCATTCTTTCGGCAATATCATCTGTTATGATGGCAACAACATGGACTATCTGGTGAAAGACGACTGCTGTACCGCCCTTTATCAGACAGGTGGAAAGCTATTCACACAAAAGTGCGGAGGCGCTCTGATGCAAGTGCTGGGTAATAAACTGGAAATGTTCTGCGATGACAAAATGCTGTTGGACGGAGATACTAAATTCATGTTTCAAACCGCCGATAATGAATACATCATCGGACAGTCCGACGGAAAGATTTATACTTTAAAGAACCGGACAGCGGCACTGCTCTTCCAACTGGAAAACGAAAATCATATCCCTGTCCGTATCGATTGCGGCAATATATGGAAAGATAAGCTGTTAGCTATCGGCACCATAGGAGACGGCCTGTTCCTGATAAATCTCAAAAACGGGCAACAAACGCATTATCGTTCTTCGCAACTGCAAGACCTCAATATCCACAGTTTATGCTTTGCCAACGAGAACTTTCTCTGGCTCTCACTCGATAACGGTATTTCGTCAATTATCCTGCAACCGGCAACGTATTTGTGGAAAACAAATACCGACATAGGTACTTTCTTCGACGCCGCTTACTTTAACGGAAAGACCTACGTTGCCTCCAACCAGGGTATATACCTTTATGAAGAGGACGGAAAGAAGATGCAAACTTCCATGTATCCTCTCCAGTTCTGCAACCTGAAAAACGAATTGTTGTGCGGCACCACCACGCAACTGTTTAAGATGACGACAAAATCTCCTTATTTCGAACCATTCTGCAACATCAACGGAGTGAGACAATTTGAATATATGGCCGATCAAGGTGACGAGTATATCTTCCTGCGATCATATTCCGGCATTGCTTTGCTCGAATACAAAGACAACACATGGAAATACCGTTCATTGCTTATGGATACGGAAGATTACGCAAACATCCTGCCGGAGAATCTTTATACTGTATGGGCCATTCATCCTGAAAAGGGTATCTTCCGCCTGCGCATCAACAAGGAACTGAATCAAGTGACGGGTTTCGACAATTTCTCCGACATCGACGGATATGCCAATTACAGCAGAATCAGTCTGGTCAAAGTGGAAGACAAGATATTATTCGGAACACCGAAAGGAATATATCTCTTCGACATTGCCGGAAAGAGTTTCCGGAAACAAGAAAAGTTAAGCAAAGAAATACGTAATACGGACAAACTGCAATCCATAAAACCGGCTTATAAAAACGATATATGGGTAGCCACTGACGAAGAGTTATTTTTGTATCATATAGCCGATCTTTCGGCCGAACTGATGATGCACTGGCCTTTTGTCGACAATGAACTTATGCTTTACGACAAACATTATAATCTGAAATCTATCAATGATTCCATCACGTTTGTTTCCACCTGCGAGGGAACCACTGTCATCAACAGTAAAATGGTGAACCGTTGTGCCGCCCACCCATATCCGTTACAGATAGAGACCTTCTGTTTCAACGACTATGATAATACTACTTTTTACGTCGATTTTCATCAACAGGAAATAGAATTGCCCAACACTGCTACCCATATCACCATTCAGGTAACTACGGGGCTGGGAACTCATGCCACCTCTATCTCTTACCGCCTTCCCGGAGTTACGAACGAGTGGAGTTCATGGCAGACTTCGGGCACTATCTATTTCACCAACCTGTCTTCAGGAGCATATCAACTCGAAATAAAGGACAGTAACCAGAACACACTGGTGATCCCTATACTCGTATCTCCACCTCTCTACAAACGGACATGGATGATTTCATTGTATATTCTCGCACTACTGATTATAACAGCCGGAATAGTAACGATTATCAGTGAACGAAAACGGAAAAGGCTGCTCAAACAGTATGAAGAAGAACAAAGAAAGCATGCGGAAGAACTACAACACCAAGCTTACGAACAGTTGCAGGAGAAAGTAAGAAACCAGGAAAGCGAACTCAAAAACCGTATGCGTTTTCTGACTCAAAAACAGGAATTGCTGGATGCAATCTCTACGGAAGTGGAAACACAAAAGAATGAATTGGGCGACCGATATCCCAACAAGCTCTATCAACGGTTAATGAAAATCATTCAGGAGGGTGCCACGGAAAAAGATAAGTTATTATCTTTCGAGAACTATTTTGTAGAAGTGCACTATGAATTTATGTTACGCATGCAGAAAGTATATCCGGACCTGTCTCCCTCGGAGCTTAAATTCTGTTGCCTGATACGAGCCAATCTGTCCACTAAAGAAATCTCCGTTATTATGGGTATTGCACTCCGCTCTGTCGAATTGAAGAAATACAGGCTCAAACGAAAGCTCAATCTCGATCAGGACAGTAGTCTGACATCTTATATACTTTCTATTTAGAGGGTTACACCAGATATAAAGATACATTCAAATCCACATTAGTAACTACGAATATAATATGAAAAGAGGAGGATCTAAAAGGCTAGCAAAAGAATAGGCACATTAAAATATTATCTGGATTTTTTTAATGTGCCTATCATTAATTTATTATCTAAATTTCGTTTATACTTCTTTCCTGTTTACCACATAGATTTTAATAAGAAGCTGTTGCCGAAATCCCTTCTTTCTCCAGTAAAGCTACAATACGGTCTAATTCTTCATGCGTAGCTTTCTGTAGATCATGGTCGGGTGTTTCCCGGTCAATCGTATAAATCATCACTTGACGGGGAGCGATTTCTTTCACTGCTTCTATCCAGGGAAGCACATATTTATCAGATGTATTATCCATGTCCTTTCCCTGATAACCTCCTTTCAGAAACATCGTTTGTACGATGCAGTTTCCTTTGAACTCTTTCATCTTTTCGATGATTTTTCTCACAGAATATTTTCCGTTAGGACGGTCCAACAGATGGATATATTCTTCATCCACTGTATCCAGTTTCAGAATATTATTATCTACCTTGTTCAATGCTTCGAACACGGCAGGACGATCAATAAACGTAGAATTACTCAATACACTCACTTTTGCTTTCGGGAAATACTGATTACGGAGCGCAAGCGTATCTTCTATAATTTCCGGGAAGTGGGGATGCGCAGTTGGCTCACCGTTTCCGGCAAAGGTCAGTACATCAGGAGCGGGACCGTTCACCTGCATATCTTTCAGTTTTTCTTCAAGAGCCGCACGAACTTCTTCACGGGTAGGGAGAAGCTTCTTCGTACGATGTTCGGCATTGAAACCACATTCACAATAAATGCAGTCGAATGAACAAACCTTACCGTCGTCCGGCAATAAATTGA
>ERZ838827.1673-NODE-1673-length-15511-cov-3.477355_pt1 | contig 15511 bp, 13 predicted proteins | sample MGYA00519881_ERZ838827 | MGnify/ENA primary metagenome ERZ838827 (study PRJEB31850, sample SAMEA3708842) | human gut metagenome | biome: human gut; feature: human-associated habitat; material: faeces | place: China | collected 2014 ...
TGCATAAAGGGGAATTAACAAATGTTAATCCCCCAAGAATTACAACTGAGCCGAAGTATTCCGCCGGACAATGCTTTCGTTTCTTCCTTTATTGATGAAAGTGATTTTTCTCTTAACCACGGTCGTGGCTAACGTTAACCACCCCTGTGACTAACTCTAACCACCCGGGTGGGCAGGCTTAACCACGTCCGTGGTTAAGCAATCGCAACCTGCTTTCCATCAAGCTATGTATTTGCTCTATAAGGACGGGCATTACTTGCTTTTTATTGATGGACTTATTGGAAGTATGTAGACAGGACAGGGATACCGATGGTTGTACCTATGAAATTTTCACTGATGCTGTATTTGTTCAGTCACTAATCGTAACTTGATATGGTTACGTGCACGGTTGACACGCATCATCTGTGTGACTAATATATGTATTCCTTTACATAATATATTGGGAAACAGATAAATTAGCATTTCTACTCTTTTTCTATTTTATATATTGAAGGTTGGTTTAAAGCCAGATCGGATGGGGAAGTTTATGTAATTATATAAAGTTCCTGTAGAACTAAGAAACGTAAATATTCCATATTGCAAACGGACCGATTTATGATATATTGAGAGAGTATATATTGATTCATTCTACCCATATTCTACTTATATTCTATCGAGATATAGTTTAATAATGGTAAATGGAAGAGAGAAAAAAATGTTTTATTTGTATAAAAGTAACCTATTTGATGCTCTATTTTATATAATTAGTTCTTTTTTATAAAAATATCTCTCCATTTCTTTTTATATCTTAAAAAATTTATATATTTGCACCCAGTATACAAAAGCCATAAGATATACTTAGTTCTACAGGAACTAAGAAAGATGGTTATAACATCAAGTTTAAGTTAAAATATTAGCTTAAAGTAGAGTTAAAATATGAGTATAAACTGATTCGACAAATGATGTGTTAGCCGTTTTATGGGAAATAAATGACATTGATTATTTATTAACATAAAATTTAGAGAGTATTATGAAAAAGACGTTTCTATTGGCAGCTTTGCTATGCTCCTTTTTCCCGGAAATTGGTGCATCCGGTATTCCTGTCACAGATGAATCTACTATTGTGCAGCAAAATCGTAAGGTGGAGGGCATTATAGTAGATGAAGCAGGAGAACCGGTTATTGGTGTTAATGTCCGAGTTAAGGGAAATTCTACTTTGGGGACAATTACCGATTATGACGGTAAATTTTCTATCGATGTGTCTTCGAAAGACATTTTAGTCTTCTCTTATATTGGTTATAAGACTCAAGAAGTGAAAGTGGGAGACCAAAAGAGTTTGAGAATTAAAATGAAGGAGGATAGCGAGACTTTGGGAGAGGTTGTGGTTACGGCTTTCGGAACCGGACAAAAGAAAGAATCTATCGTGGGTTCTATTCAAACGGTTCGTCCTAATGACTTGAAAGTGCCTTCTGCCAATCTTTCTAACTCTTTTGCCGGACGTCTTTCGGGAGTTATTGCCTATCAGCGTAGCGGACAGCCGGGCAGTAATGGTTCTGATTTTTACATTCGTGGTATTTCTACTTTGAGTGGTATGACTTCTCCGCTTATTATTTTGGATGGGGTGGAAGTGAGTTCGGCAGACTTGGATGCGCTTGATCCTGAAATTATAGAAGGATTCTCTATTTTGAAAGATGCGACTGCCACTGCCATGTATGGTACGCGTGGAGCCAATGGTGTAATGATTGTTACGACCAAGAGTGGTGCCGACCTTGAGAAGCCTATTATTGGCGTGCGTGTGGAAACGAATATCACACAACCTACGAAAGTGCCTAGCTTTGTAGACGGATACCGTTACATGGAGCTGTATAATGAAGCTGTAACTAATGAAGGAACAGGTAATATCCTTTATACTCAAGAACAGATAGAGAATACCCGCAATGGGGTAAATCCCTATATCTGGCCTAATGTAGACTGGTATGGCTCTTTGTTCAAAGATTTGGCGTTCAACCAAAAAGCCAACTTCAATATCCGCGGAGGTACGAAGAAGATTACTTACTTCATGAATGTGGCAGCCAATCACGAAACCGGTATGCTGAAAAACGAAGCATCCAAGTATTTCTCTTACAAGAATAATATTGATTTGATGAAGTATACCTTCCAGAACAATATTGATTTTCACATGTCTAAGACATCAACCATTTCTTTGCACCTGAATGTGCAGTTGAATGACTTGAGACAGCCTAACACCTCTGTAGGCAACCTTTATTCGGCTGTAATGAACTCCAATCCGGTGGATTTCCCTATCGCTTATCCGGCAGACGGTGTAAATAATTGGATTTATTGGGGAGCGTATGCAGGTGGTAATGACCAAGGTGCAGTCAATCCGATGGCCAGCTTGACCAATGGCTATACTGATATTTTTGAGAGTACGGTAATGGCTAATATTGACTTTGAGCAAAAGTTGGATTTTCTGTTGAAGGGGCTTCGCTTTAAGGCTTTATTCTCTTATAAAAACTATAATAAAACCACTACCAGCCGTTCTCAAGGCATTAACCGTTATACATTGACCGGTTATACTCAGAATGCTGACGGTAGTTATAGTCTGAACATATCTCCGTTTGGTTCCTCCAATCCGAGTAAGCCGGTGTTGAGTACAACTTCGAGTGTTGCGGGTGACCGTCGTATCTATTTCCAATCTTATGTAGATTATATGAATAAGTTTGGTAATCACAATGTGAGCGGTATGCTTCTTTGGAATATTGACCAATATGATAATAATGCTCCCGGTAATTTGGTCGCTTCACTTCCCCGCCGCAAGATGGGATTTGCGGGTCGTCTTTCTTATGATTATGACAATCGTTATATGTTCGAAGTGAATGCCGGTTATAATGGTTCCGAAAACTTTGCCAAAGGACATAAATGGGGCTTCTTCCCCTCTGTAGCAGTAGGTTGGAATGTAAGTCAGGAGAACTTCTTCGAACCTCTGAAAGACGTTATCTCTAATTTAAAGCTCCGTGCTTCTTACGGTTTGGTAGGTAATGACCAATTGCTCGATTCATCGGGTGGTCTTATCCGTTTCATCTATATGTCTGATATTACGCTTCAGAGTGAAAATGCAGGATTTACTACCGGTGACAAGCAGCAGATTACTTTAAATGGTCCTGTATATACCCGTTATCAGAACAACGACTTGACATGGGAAGTGGGTGAGAAGTTAAATGTAGGTTTTGATATGCAGTTGTTCAACTCCTTGAATGTTACGGTGGATGCTTTCCGCGAAATCCGTCGTGATATCTTCCAACAACGCTATTCTATTCCTAACTACCTGGGTACGGCCAGCACTGCCGTTTATGGTAACTTGGCTAAAGTGAAGAACTATGGTTTTGACCTCTCTCTTGATTATGGAAAACAGATCAATAAAGATCTTGCCATTCAGTTTAAAGGAACATTTACTTTTGCACGTAATGAGATTCTGGAATATGATGAGGCTCCCGGTGTGCGTCCCTCTTTGTCTAATATCGGTAAGAAACTGAATACCATTTACGGTTATGTAACCGACGGACTTTATATCGACCAGGCTGATATTGCCAATAGCCCGAGCTCTACATTGGGTAATATTGCTATCGCTCCGGGTGATATTAAGTATGTGGACCAACCCGACAGAGATGGTGTTTATGATGGAAAAATAACGAGTGATGACCGTGTAGCTATGGGTTATCCTACTGTTCCTGAAATTGTTTATGGTTTTGGCCCATCTATTTCTTATAAAAACTGGGATTTCTCCTTCTTCTTCCAGGGTGTAGCCAATACTTCGTTGATGATGTCAGGGTTTGCTCCATTCGGTACTCAGTATAACCGTAATGTATTGTCATGGATTGCTGATGACTATTGGTCACCAAGTAATCAGAATCCTAATGCCGCTTATCCGCGTTTGACCAAGAATGATAACAATCACAACACTCAGTCTTCGGATTATTGGTTGCGCAATGGTGCTTTCCTGAAATTGAAAAATGCAGAAATAGGTTATACTTGGAAGAAAGTTCGTTTCTATATAAGTGGAGCTAACTTGCTTACTTTCTCTCCTTTCGATCTTTGGGACCCTGAAATGGGTGGTGGTAAAGGTTTGAGTTACCCGACTCAGCGTACCTTTAATCTTGGTTTACAGTTGTCATTTAAATAATCCAAAAACGAACAGATATGAAAAAGTTTAATCAAATATTTATTGTAGCGGCTTGTATGCTTTTGGGCATTTTGTCTTCTTGTAGTTACTTGGATGTCGTTCCTGACGAAAAGGCGACAGAAAAAGATGCATTTGAAGATAAGGATGCTGCTAAACGCTTTGTTTATTCGTGCTATGCATATATCCCTAATCCCAGAAGTGGTACAGGTTCATTGGACCTCTTTACCTCCGATGAAGTGGTAACGGCATTTGAGCATGAAACATTTGCTGCTTTCCCTAAAGGTAATTATTCTGCGTCTAATCCGGTTATCTCTTATTGGAATTCTTTGTTTCAAGGTATCAAGCAATGCTATATCTTACTGAACAATATCGATATGGTTCCTGCACTGGAGGCTTCTATTAAGGCAGATTATATTGCCCAGGCCAAGTTCTTGATAGCTTATTATCATTTCTTGCTGGTACGTAACTATGGACCGGTTATTTTGGTTAAGGAGGAACCGTCGCTTACTACTCCTGCTGATCAATATGCGGCACGTTCGCCTTATGATGAATGTGTGGACTATGTTTGTCAGATGTTTGATGAAGCTGCTGCCGAACTTCCCGCAACTCGTATCAATGAGAACTACGGACTGGCTACAAGTGTGGCTGCCAAAGCGTTGAAGGCAAGAATGTTACTGTATGCTGCTTCTCCGTTGTTTAATGGAAACAGCGAATTCTATTCCAGCTTTGTCAATAAAGACGGAACGGCGTTGATGCCTCAAGCATACAGTGCTGAGAAATGGCAGAAGGCTAAGGTGGCTTATGAAGAAGCTATTCGTGCGGCAGAAGGAGCCGGACACAGTCTTTATACCAGCACCGACTATATGTTGGACGGATATGATAATGCAGAACCGGCCGACCCCGTGCAGCACAGATTGCGTTACACCATCATCGAGCCCGCCAACACAGAAGTGATTTGGGCAGATTGTCGTTCAGAAGGTGCTTACAGCGTTCAGAACAAGTCTCTTCCATTCTGTAATGGTTCTGCTTACAATGGTGTGTCTCCTACTCTTGCCATGTTGAAACGTTTTTATACCAAGAACGGACTTCCTGTGGATCAAGATCCTGAGTTCCCGAAAGGTAACAGTATTTATGAAGTGACTGCTTTGGGTGAAGAAAATGCCACTATTGGTGACCCGGAAGCAAAGACTATCCGTTTTAACTTAAATCGTGAGCCTCGTTTTTATTCATGGGTTGCTTTCCAGGGAGGATTCTATGAAATCATGAGTGCGTCAGACGGTAACGGAGCTTATCAGAACGATGAGAGCTATAATAAATACAGTGACTCCGGTCGAGGAAAATTGGTATGTGATTTTGTGATAGGCGGTAATACTTCTCGTCAGCCGGCAGGAAGCAGTTTGCGTACTAATAACTATTCACCTACCGGTTATCTGAATAAAAAGGGAGTAGTTCCCGGTTACAATGTACGTACTTCTTTATACAATCCACCGTTCTATCCATGGCCTGTCATCCGTTTGGCTGAGCTTTATTTGGGGTATGCCGAGGCTTGTGTGGAATGTAATGATTTAAATACAGCAAAAACTTATTTGGACAAAGTGCGTACTCGCGCCGGTATACCTACGGTAGAAACATCATGGAATGGCATTGCTACGTTGGATCAGGCCAAACTGCGTGAGATTGTTCGTCAGGAACGTACCATTGAGTTCTATTTGGAAAATCAGACTTTCTGGGACTTGCGTCGTTGGAAACAGGCAGCAGAATATTTTGGCGTGAAGGCCAAAGGTATGAATATTGCAGGTAAGACTATAGATGAGTTTGCACAAGAAACAGAAGTGTCTTTTGAACGTAAGTTTGAAAGTCCGACTCAATATTTAATGCCTGTTCCTTTGACAGATGTCAACCGTAACATGAATCTGGTTCAAAATCCTGGTTATTAATAAAATAAATAAAGATGAAAAATACATTTAAATATTATGCCGGAATGCTCCTGATTGGAGTTACCTTGGCAAACATCAGTTGCAGCAGTGATGAAGATGGGATTACACCGGCCGAAATCACAAACTTGACAGCAGAAAGTACTTCCGGGCGCATTGTACTTCGTTGGGATACTCCTGAAGATGCCGGTATCCGTTATATTGAAGTGAACTATTACGACCCATTGCAGAAAAAAGATGTTATGCGTACTGCAAGCATTTATGCAGATAGTATTGAAATACCGGATACACGTAAGAAGTTTGGCGAGTATCAGTTCTCGGTACAAACAGTAAGCCCTACAGGTGATAAGAGTGCGGTTCAAACTATCTCAAAGGTTTCGGAGCCGGCATTGCCTACTTTTGTGAGTACACAGATAGCTTTGACTGCTGCTGACTTGAGTACGAATGCGCAGGAGCCGACTGAAGGACCTATTGCTAATCTGCTGGATGGCAATACCGGCACTTTTTTCCATACGGCATGGAGTGTCAATATACCGGCTCCTCATTGGATGCAGGTTAACTTGAAAGAAGAAATAACAGGTTCCTATAAGTTCTATTATGCACCTCGTAATAACGGCAGTAATAAACCGACTGATTTTGATTTGATGGGTAGCACGGATGGTACCAACTGGTTCCTTATCCGTAACTTCACTAAGGATGCAGATGGACTACCGGTTACTTCTACGGGTACATTTACTTCTGAGATTTATGATGCACCGCAACCATTCAGTCAAATCCGAATGGTAGTTAATGCTACTAATACGAGTAGTATTTTCTGGACAATGTCCGAATTTAAATTTTATTCGGTTTCTGTGACGGATCCTGAAGCCGCTGATGAATAGAAGGCTCTCTTCACAACATTAGATAGTAATTTAGGTTATCGAGGGGGGTGTTCGTGAGAACATCCTCCTATTTTTTGCCGTAAAACAACAAAACATCTTCAAAGAAGATATATCTTTGCAACTTAAATAAAATTTTCGTCTATGAATAACACTAGTGTACTATCTGTTGCTAAGAACCGTGTAGTTTGGTTGGATGTTGTCCGTTTTGTGGCCATGTTTACGGTGGTTTGCTGTCATTGCGCAGACCCTTTTAATTTTTATTCGGGTGAGCCTTCTGCCGAGCTTGAACAAATAAAGTTTTGGGGCGCGGCATACGGAGCATTCCTTCGCCCTTGTGTCCCCCTGTTCGTTATGATTACAGGTGCTTTACTGTTGCCGGTACGAGGGGAGACGTCGGTTTTTTACAAGAAAAGGATCAGCCGTGTATTTTGGCCGTTTCTTCTTTGGTCAGTGCTTTATAATCTGTTTCCCTGGATAACCGGTTTGTTGGGATTCAAACCGGAAGTGATTCTCGACTTTTTTCCTTATTCGGGTGAAGAGGCGACTCGTCAGGCTTTGAGTGTCTCGTTGAAGAATATTGCAGAGATTCCGTTGAACTTTTCTCTTTTAGATGTACACATGTGGTATATCTATTTGTTGATAGGGTTATATCTTTATTTACCCATTTTTTCTGCATGGGTGGAGAAAGCATCGGAGAAAGCTCAATTATGGTTTTTGGTCGCTTGGGGGATTACTACTCTGTTACCTTATTATTATGAATATGTTTCGCCTTACTTATGGGGTAGTTGTTCATGGAACTCATTCGGTATGCTTTATTATTTTGCCGGTTTCAACGGATACTTATTGTTAGGACACTACTTGCGCAATAAAGACTGGTCGTTGGGCAGAATCCTGTCTTTCGGTGTTCCTATGTTTTTGGTAGGGTTTGCGGTGACTTTCTTCGGTTTCCGTCATGTAACTTCTTTACCTGAGTATAGTGATGAATTGCTTGAGCTGTTTTTTACTTACAACTCTTTGAATGTAGTGATGATGACGATACCTTTCTTTTTGTTGGCTAAGAAAGTGAATGTGCGCTCGGAGCTTGTTCAGAAGCTATTGGCCAATTTAACGATTTGCGGATTCGGGGTATATATGGTTCATTTCTTCTTTACCGGTCCCGGTGTCCTTTTGATGCGTGCCATCGGGGTGCCTGTTTGTATTCAGATTCCGGCTGCAGCTGTGGTGGCATTTACCGTATCGTGGTTGCTTGTCAACTTGATTCGTAAATTGACAGGTAAGAGCTCTAAATATATAGTAGGGTAAGTCCTTGTCGGATGAAAATTGAGTAAGATTAACTTCTTTCCATCCATCTTTCGGACTTGGTCATCTGTTATTTACTTAAACTATTAATTTATCATCGATATGGAAAGAAGAGAAAAAGCCGGAGTTGGCCCGTAATATTCTGAAGAAAGCAGCTATATTCGGAGTAGACGTACAAAGCCTGTCGGTGCTGGAATGGGCGCAACAATGACCGGAATAGTGAAGGAAAGTTATGAATTTAATATTTTCCTAAGGAAATTTGTTTTATAAGGAACCCAAGAATATTTTTGGAAAGCTTTCCAATACAAATATCTATGGTATAGGATGAGTGTATTAAAAGTGAAGATTATGACGAAAGAGTTTTTAAAGAGGATAAACAAGTAAAGAAGGAGAAATAATTATGAAAAGAATCACGTTGTTTTTATTGGGAATTGTACTGATGTCGACAGTGGCATGCGGAAGAACGAATAGTAATGCTAATTCAGATCGGGTGACGGCGGCAGAAGACTCTAAGGCTAAAGTCATTCACTTGACCAAAGCGGAATTTTTGGAAAAGGTATATAACTTTGAGAAAAATCCCGATGAATGGAAATATGAAGGTGACAAACCTGCAATTGTCGATTTCTATGCTACTTGGTGCGGTCCATGTAAAATGGTAGCTCCTATTTTGGACGAGCTTGCAAAAGAGTATGACGGACAGATTGTTATTTATAAGGTAGACACGGATAAAGAAACGGAATTGGCGCGTGCTTTCGGTATCCGCAGTATTCCTTCCATTCTGTTTATACCGATGAACGGAAAGCCGGAAATGGCACAGGGAGCTCTTCCCAAAGAAGCTTTTAAGAAGGCCATTGATGAGTTGCTATTGAAAAAATAAGTATTTTTGTGCAATAGCTGTTCAAAAGAATAAGATATGGACACATTATGTAAAATCCGTATTATAATAAATAAGGCATAGCATGAATTTATCGGCAGAAACGCTCCATTTCATCGAGGAACATAGGCATGATGATGTTCGAACTCTTGCCTTGCAGGGGAAGAAGTATCCGGGTGTGGATATGGCTTTGGCTGTGACACAAATATCCGGCAGGCAAATTGCAGAGCAGAAGATACCTTCGTGGTATGCATTGTCCGGATTGCTTTATCCCCGGCATTTGTCAATGGAACAGTGCTCGTCCGAGTTGACGGCAAAGTATAAGGCTCATTTGTTGGAGGGAGAGTCTTTTGCCGATTTAACCGGAGGCTTTGGCATAGATTGTGCTTTTATTTCCCGCCGTTTTAAGTATGCCGATTATGTGGAGCGGCAAGATGAATTATGTGCGCTGGCTGCACATAACTTTCCTTTATTGGGATTGGAGCATGTCCGTATCCACAATATGGACGGGGTCGATTACCTGCATAACATGTCTCATGTGGACTGTCTTTTTCTGGACCCGGCACGTAGGGATGGGCATGGAGGCAAGACGGTTGCCATTTCGGACTGTGAACCGGATATTGGCGTATTAGAGTCCTTGCTGGTTGAGAAAGCGGATAAGGTAATGGTAAAACTCTCACCGATGCTGGACTTGTCTTTGGCTCTGAAAGAGTTGAAAACCGTTAGTGAAGTACATATCGTGTCTGTGGGCAATGAGTGTAAGGAACTACTGCTTGTATTGCAAAAAAGCCCCATTTCATCAGATGTTTTTATTCATTGTGAACTGAGTACACACATAGGAGAGAGTCAGCATTATGTGTTTACTCAGAAGCAGGAAAGGCTGTCACCGTGCCCTCTTGCCGGACAAGTGGAAACCTATTTGTATGAACCGAATGCGTCTATCCTGAAAGCCGGAGCTTTTCGTTCTTTGACTCAGGCATATCCGGTAAGAAAGTTGCATGTGAATAGTCATCTATATACCTCTTCCTCTTTTGTGGCTGACTTCCCCGGAAGAAAGTTCAAGGTAGAGTCGGTGACGGGTTTTGGTAAAAAAGAGCTGAAAGCCTTTTTGCAGGATATGGGAAAAGCCAATCTCACCGTGCGAAACTTTCCTTCTTCGGTGGCCGAACTGCGGAAACGCCTGAAGCTGAAAGAGGGTGGGGAAGATTATATCTTTGCTACTACCTTATCGGATGAACAAAAGGTCTTGATAAGAGGCAGAAAAGTGAATTCTTCTCATTCTTTATAAGCCGAGGATAAGTTTGTAGCCTATTCCCCTGACATTCACAATCCTGACTCGGCTGTCTTTTGCCAACTTATGCCTTAGCTTGGTAATGAATACGTGCAGGCTGCGAGAGTTGAAAAAGCTGTCATCACCCCATAGCTCCAGCAGAATGCTTTGACTGCTTACCACTTCATTGCGGTTATTGCATAGCCGTTTCAATATTTCCGATTCACGATGTGATAACTCCTGTGTCGCTCCCGCAAAGGTGAGCTGTTGGGTAACCGGGTTGAACTGATAGTCTCCTATTCCATAAGAATGACTGACTTCTTTTTCTATGAATGCCTTATGCATCAATGCTTTGAGTCGTACTATCAATTCCTGCATTCCGAAAGGTTTCTTCAAATAGTCGTTTGCCCCCAGCTCGAATCCTTCCACTACATCATTGATGGCCGAGCGTGCCGTGAGGAACAGTACAGGTGTCAGTTTGTCTGTCTGCCTGATGCGGCGAACCATCTCGAAACCATCCATGCGGGGCATCATTACATCTGCCACTACGATATCCGGTTTCTGTGCAAAGAAGGTACGTAATCCTTCTTCGCCATCCGAAGCTGTGGTGATAATAAACTCCTGTTCTTCCAATGTGTCTTTGATAATCATTGCAAGTGTCAATTCATCTTCTACCAATAAAACGTGTATCTTTTCCATTATTTGCCGGGTATTTGAAGAATAAATGTACTTCCTTTTCCTATGCTGCTTTCTACGGTGATGCTTCCTTTGTGTTGTTCTGCCATTGTCTTGACATAATAGAGTCCTAATCCGTATCCTTTTACATTATGTAAATTTCCTGTCGGAACCCGATAAAACTTATCAAATAAGTGTTTTTGTTTGTCACCGGGTATGCCGATGCCTTTGTCACTCACCTTAACCGTTACATAACCATTACACACCGTTACGGAAATGCAAATATCCGCCTTTTCACCGGAGTATTTCACTGCATTGTCTATCAGGTTGCTTATCATGTTGTAGAGATGGGTGCGGTCTGCATATATGGTGGTGTTGTCCATCATTGCCAGGTGGCAATCCATTGGTTTGTCCGCTTTAAGTTGGTGCTGCCTGATAAGTGTTTCCAACATCGGTTTCAAATCTATCTCTTCATAATTGAGCCGGAAGTTCTTACGTTGTTCCATGCTCATGGACAGAATCTGTTCCACCAAGCCACTGAGTTGCTTGAGTTGTGCTTGGATGATTTGCAGATAAGTGTGTCTTTTTTCCGGGTTCTCGGCTCCCTTGAAGTTCAGCATGGCATCATTGGCAGCGTAGGCTACGGCTATCGGGGTCTTGAGCTCATGAGTGATGTTATGAGTGAAATCCTCTTTCATTTCTTCCACACTCTTTTGGCGTAAAATGATTCGGGTGAGATACCAAAAGGAGATTCCCAATATGATAATGATAAAGAAGGAAGTGTAGAGAATACCTTTCATTTGCCGGAATACGAGCATATCTGTCGGTTCCACCCACAAACGGTAGTATCTTTTATTATATAAATCATAATTGTAATAAAAAGAATCGGCTTTCTTGCTTGGAATGAAGCCGGGCGGATAATTCAGACTTCGTACAATGGTCGTGTCCTTGTCGTGCAGCTTCAGCATTTCTATACGGTGGGGCAGGAAGATGATTCCCCGCATAGCGAGTGTGCGATTGAAAAGGCTGTCGAAAGTGGATAGGTTGATTTCGGTAAACAAATCAAGCTGGCTGTGTATGCCGCGTTGAAAATACTTGGTGAGCAACTCCAGTGTTCCGTTTTTATCGACAGTGCTTGACAGAGGTTCATTGATTTCCAGTCCGATTCTGTTAGGGATATGGATTCCATAAGAGTTGCCTGCATGGGTCATGATGCTGTCTACTTCAAAGCTCGATTTGATATACTTATCAATGTTACTGTTTCTTTTTAGTGAGTCGCAACGAGCCATCATTTCGTTGTAGTCACTTACTTGCAGGGTCTCTGCCAGACAGTTATCCATATCTTTTTTCATCGAGCTGTAGAGTCCTGTCAGCCAATATGCCTGATAAGCAAATACGCCTATCAATGAAAGGATAATTAATACGGCTATGGCCTTAAACGGTATTTTCATTGTACTGTTTTTCTCATTTATCTACGAAAATAGAGAGAAATCGGCCAACTTCTTCTTTTTGATAACACTAAATAAGACTTTGTAAGCGGATGGTAACATGAAGGAATCGCTTTTCCTGCTTACTTTGTTGCATGATGAAAAACTTACTTACCATTTGCTTTTGTTGGTTTGCTCTTTCGGTATGGGGGCAACAGGATACCACATTCCTTTATATGGACAGTCTGTTCCAGCAACTTCCCGAAGTGCTGGTGCGGGGTGAGAGACCGGTGATTAAAGCTGAAAAGGGCAAACTGATTTATGATGTGCCGCGTATTATCGAAAAACTGCCGGTGACAAATGCTTATGAAGTCTTGAAAGAACTGCCCGGAGTGACCGAGCAAAACGGAACCCTGAGTTTGGGAGGACTGAGGGTTACGGTGGTGGTCAACGGCAAAGTGACCACATTGGATAAGGAGCAGTTGCGTGCCATGCTCGAAGGTACTCCTGTGAGCCGCATTGAGAAAGCAGAAATCATGTATGCCGCCCCTGCCCGTTATCAGGTGCGCGGACCGATGATAAATTTAATATTAAAATCAAACTTAGGGCAACGGTCTTCTTTGAAAGGAGAACTCTTTTCCTCCTACGAACAGTCACGACGCGAACACATCAATGAAAGAGCCACATTGCTTTATACATCAGGCCGCTTTGCGGCGGACTTGATGTATACCTACTCTTTCGGGCATACTAAGAACGAGACAGAAAAGTGGTCGGAACATGAACTGGCCGACGGCCTGCATGAGCTTTTGGAAAATGTTCACCATCATCTGCGCGGTTTCGTCGTCGTAGCGGCTGACGGCAAGGGCGCTGGGGGCGTCTCCGTTCTGGAAGGCGAGCAGGGAATTGCGGAGCATGGCGCTCGTGCGGGTACACAGCGCCCGGAGATCCTTTTCGACGATGGAGGGAATCGGCTTGTCCGAGAGCGTGACCTGCTCGGCGACGACGACGGACTCATCTCCGATGCGTTCCAGATCCAACACCATGCGCACGACGCTCATGAGAAAGCGGAGATCGCGGGCAACGGGCTGCGTGCGGGCGAGGATGTTGAGCGTGGCTTCGTCGATCTGGTTTTCGAGGTCGTCGATATCCGTATCCCCGTCGAGCACGGCGGCGGCGCGGGGAAGATCGTGATTCAATACGGCGATGGCGGCATCGTCGAGGGCCTGCTGCGTCTTGCTCCCCATGATGAGGAGTTTGGCGCGCAGGTTGTCCAAAAGCTGCTGCGTGTAGTGTTCCTGATAGGCCATAAGGCGTCTCCTTGGCGGAATGCGCTCCGCATATGCATAATTGAGAAGTGGGCGGCTTACCCGAAGCGCCCGGTGATGTAGTCTTCGGTCTGCTTCAGTGAGGGATTGGTGAAAATCTTTTCCGTCAGATCGCATTCGATCAACTTGCCCATATAGAAAAAGGCGGTGCGGTCGGAGACGCGGGCGGCCTGCTGCATACTGTGGGTAACGATGACGATGCTGAGCTGGCTCTTGAGTTCGTGGATGCCTTCCTCGATGCGCTGCGTGGCGATGGGGTCGAGGGCGCTGGCGGGTTCGTCCATGAGCAGGACTTCCGGTTCCACGGCAAGGGCACGGGCGATGCACAGGCGCTGCTGCTGGCCGCCGGAGAGCCCGAGCGCCGACGTGTGCAGGCGGTCCTTCACCTCTTCGAAGATGGCGGCGCGGCGGAGGCTTTCCTCCACCTTGTCGGCGATGAGCGATTCGTCGCGCTCGCCGTTGACGCGCAGGCCGTAGGCCACGTTTTCGAAAATCGTCTTCGGGAACGGCGTCGGCTTCTGGAAGACCATGCCCACGCGGCGGCGCAGGTTCACCACATCGAAATTGGGGGCGTTGATGTCCTCCTTGTCCAGCGTGATCAAGCCTTCGGTGCGGGTGCCGGGGATAAGGTCGTTCATGCGGTTGAGGCAGCGGAGGAACGTGCTCTTGCCGCATCCTGACGGGCCGATGAGGGCCGTGACCTGCCTTTCGGGAAAAGTCAGGCTGACGTCGAAGAGGGCCTGTGAACTACCGTAGAAAAAGTTGACGTTCTGGGCCGCCATTTTCGGCGTTCCGGAAAGGCTTTGGGCGTTGTCGAGAGTGACGGGCGATGCAATGGGTTGCGGCATGGTTTTCTCCATGAGTGCGTTCACAAAGGCCTATGTTGATCCCCGCCGGCGATGCCGGGCGAGGTTTTTTCAGTCAAAAAGAGCCGTGTCCCGTTTGAGGCCGGAAGGCTTGCGGGGCGTCCTTCCTTACGTTTTTTGGGGCCGGAGCCGTCTGGAGGGCATTGTGGATTTCGGTGAGGGCCCCTTCTTGAAGAAGTGCCCCTCACGTCCTTTTTTCCGTTTCCGCAGCGAGGGGAAGCGTGAATTGCAGACAGCCGCCGGGGCCGGGTTCCGCCCAGATCCGCCCGCCGTGGCGCTCGACGATGTGCTTGCAGATGGCAAGGCCGAGCCCGGTGGAGGCGGGGCTGCTGCGGTGCTTCTCCACCCTGTAGAAACGCTCGAACACGCGGGCGATGTCCGCCTGCGGAATGCCGGGCCCGTCGTCGCATATCATGAACAGCGCTTCCGGCAGTCCGTTGTGGTCGAGGCGCTTCCCTCCGGAAACCTTGATGGTGGAGCCTTCGGGAGCGTAGCGGCAGGCGTTCTCGATGAGGTTGCGGAAAACCTGCCCGATGAAGTGGGGATCGGCCCGTACGGTAAGGGCGGGATCGATATCGGTTTCCAGCGTCAGGTTGTGCGCGGCGGTTTGCGGCTGGCAGGCCGTGGTCACGTCGGAAAGGATGCTCGCCGCCTTCACGGTGCTTGCCCTCTACACCTTCGGAAAAGCCGTCTATGACATCGGCAGGAATGACGGCAGCCGTATGGTGACAGACCATGCCGGACAAGTGGAACTGTCCGTAAAGCCGGACAACAATCATAATGTAATACCTTATTTATATG